>Ga0180009_10006120_pt1 | contig 12713 bp, 12 predicted proteins | sample OS_PC_MetaG_FD_123537 | JGI IMG/M metagenome (GOLD analysis project Ga0180009, IMG submission 123537) | Groundwater microbial communities from the Aspo Hard Rock Laboratory (HRL) deep subsurface site, Sweden - OS_PC_MetaG | ecosystem: Environmental > Aquatic > Deep subsurface > Groundwater...
ACCTCTTTGAGGAGGATATAGATGCCGTCGTCCGGATGGCTCCCGTTGCCGAGCCGGCCGATATACATGCCGGGCCGGAGACGGATATGCTCCAGGGAACTTAATGTCTTGATCTTGCTTTCGTCGTAAACGGCAGCGGAATCGGAATTCTGTGCACTCATCGGATAATTGGCTGCAAGGTTATGATTTAATGATCGGATTAAACAGGGGAAATTGATTCCCATTTGTATATCGCTCTTTCACTTCGGCTGCAATGATATTTTGCCGGACCCGCGTCATGTAAGGAGAAAAAGGATAATGTGTTGAAAAGAGGGGTATTGTCAGGTAATGAAATAGATTGAAAAAAAACATCAACCCAACTTTTATTTTTTTTGCGAGAACATGGGTTCATCATTATCAAGAAATTCCGGGTGTGCAGACGGAAGAACGAATACAGGGAGCAAAACCATGAGCACCACCCTAAACGAACAGCTCGGAACCACGGAAATTCTCTGGCAGCTATCCGACCTGTATCAGGGGCTTGACGACCCAAAAATCGAAGCGGACATCCTCTGGTGTGAACAGGAAGCACAGGCTGTCAAAGAGCAATTCAGCGGAAAAATCGCAAGGCTTGATGCAAACGATTTGTTCGCATTGGTCTCTCGCCTGGAAAAACTCGAAACCCTGATGGGCAGGATCGCCACCTTTGCCTTTCTCAATTTCACCACCCAGATACAGAACGCCCCGGCAGGCGCTTTCCTGCAAAAAATCAAGGAAGCCTCCAGCCGGATCGGCAGGGAAACCGTATTTTTCGAGCTGGAATGGAGCAAGATGGAAGACGGTGCGGCCAATACCGTGCTGTCAGGGGAGACCCTGCGTCATTACCGCCATCATCTTGAGAGCATGCGACGCTATGCCAAGCATCTGCTCTCCATGGCCGAGGAAACACTGCTCATCGAAAAAGCGCCGGTGGGCCGCGGGAGTTGGACCAATCTGTTTGAAAAGGTTATGGGGCATCTCAAATTCGGCGAGGCGCAACGCAGCGAAGAGGAGGTCCTGACCGACCTCTACAGCCCTGACCGCGAAGTCCGCTCCCAGGCGGCAGATGATCTCACTGCGGGGTTGAACAGCCAGCTCCATGTCCTGACCCATATTTTCAACACCCTGCTGGCGGAGAAGATGATCGACGACAGGCTCCGCAAATACAACTCCTGGGTCAGCTCGATGAATCTGTACAATGAGTTGGAGGACCGCACCGTGGAAGTGCTGGTAGGCGCGGTCACTGCCAGGTACGACATTGTCCAACGCTACTACCGGCTCAAAAAAGAAATCCTCGGCCTGGAGTCGCTGTGCGACTATGACCGCTACGCCCCCCTGCCCCATCTGCCCACGAACCTGGTGGATTGGAATACCGCTAAAAACATGGTGCTGACCGCGTTCAACGACTTTGCCCCTGAGATGGGTGAGATCGCCGGACAGTTCTTCGACAAACGCTGGATTCACGCACCTATTCTCGATGGCAAACGCGGCGGTGCTTTTGCCCACCCATGTGTGCCTGAGGTGCATCCCTATGTGATGGTGAACTACACCGGCAGTCTGCGCGACATCTCCACCGTGGCCCACGAACTTGGCCACGGGGTGCATCAGTACCTGGCCGCCAAGAATGGATATTACAACTCTTCCACCACCCTGGTCCTGGCCGAGACAGCCTCGGTGTTCGCGGAACTGCTCCTGTTCAACTCCCAGGTCAAGCTCCTTACTCATCCGGAGGAACGAAGAGCCTTTATCTGCCAGAAACTTGAATCTATCTTTGCCACGGTGTTCCGCCAGGTTTCCATGAACCGCTTTGAGCATGCGGTACACAACGCCAGGAGGGAAAGCGGTGAACTGTCACATGATCAGCTTGCAGGCCACTGGCTCTCCACCCAGCAGGCCATGTTTTCCGACTCAGTCACTCTGCGTGAAGACTACGGAATCTGGTGGTCGTATATCCCACATTTCCTGAGCACCCCGGGTTATGTTTACTCCTACGCCTTCGGCGAACTCCTGGTTCTGGCTCTGTACAACCTCTACCAGGAAGATGGGGCAGCATTTGTTCCCAAGTATCTTGACCTGTTGCGCGCCGGAGGCAGCGATACCCCCACCCTTCTGCTCAAACCATTCGGCGTTGATCTTGATGACCCGGACTTCTGGCTTGGCGGCCTCACCACCATCGACGGAATGCTGAAAATGGTGGAATGATATGAATATGAGAAAAAAACCAGCCAACGCTTCCGGTCTTGTGTACTCCACGGAACACGGTAAAACCTGCCCGAACTGCAACAAGCCCATTGCCCATTGCAGCTGCGGGCAAAAGAAAACCTTACCAAAAAATGACGGCATCGTTCGTGTCTCGCGGGAAACCAAGGGCCGCAAGGGCAGCGGCGTGACACTCATCACCGGGTTGCCGGTGGCCGATTCCGAACTAAACAATCTTGCCAAGCAATTCAAGCAGCGCTGCGGCAGCGGCGGCACCGTGAAAAACGGGGTTATCGAGGTTCAGGGCGACCATCGGGATGTCTTGATAGCAGAGTTGATCCGGCTTGGTTATCATCCCAAAAAAGCCGGCGGCTGATGACCGATCACAGCCCGGTTTGCCAAAACACCTGGTTTGTCTATCTGGTTCGGTGCAAGGACGCCACCCTCTATTGCGGGATCGCCAAAAATCCGGGACGTCGTCTGATTGAGCATAATTCCGCCGACAAGGGAGCGAAATACACCAGAGGAAGGCGGCCGGTGCAGTTGGTTTACCTTGAAGAGTTTTCATCCAGAGTACAAGCGGCTCGGCGCGAGTATCAGATTAAAAAAATGACCCGGTCACAAAAAATAGCCCTTATCCAAACCGCCACTGCTTTATAGGATCGAATACCAGACGCGCAACACCATTATTTCCGGAGGAGTCCATGCAAATATTCATTGCAGGCGGTACAGGGTTTATCGGGAAAGCGCTTATCAGGAAACTTTTACAGGAAAATCATAGCGTAACCGCGCTGGCCAGGAATTCGGACAAGCTCGGCGATCTCTCTCAGCATATTCGTACGGTTGTGGGTTCACCACTCATTGCCGGCTCCTGGCAGCAGGAAGTGGCCAGCCATGAAACCATCATCAACCTGACAGGGTCAAACATCTTCACCCGTTGGACGCCGGCAGCAAAAAAGATGATCCTGCACAGCAGGGTCGCCTCTACCCAAAATATTGTTCAGGCTATTCCGGCTCAGTCAGATTCACCCATCACCCTGATCAACGCCAGCGCTTCAGGATACTATGGTTTTTGTCGGGATGAGGGAAAATATGAGACGGACCTGCCCGGCTCAGACTTTCTGGCTTCGGTGTGCCAGGCTTGGGAAAATGAAGCGAATCAAGCTCAAGGGAAGGCCAGAGTTGTTCTCATGCGGACAGGCATTGTACTGGGCAAAAACGGCGGCGCGCTTGCCACCATGCTTCCCGCCTTTCGCCTCGGGGTGGGCGGGAAACTCGGTCATGGCCGGCAATGGTTCCCCTGGATCCACCTAAACGACCTGAGCAGCGCCATTATTTTCCTCATGGATCACAAGGAGATACACGGCCCGGTAAATCTGAGCGCACCACAGCCGGTGCGTAACGAAGATTTCACCCGATATCTCGGGAAAACCCTGCACAGACCGACCTTTATGTCGGTGCCGAAGTTCGCAATTCGTCTTGCCTTGGGAGAACTGAGTTCAGTGGCGCTGGAGGGGTGCAAAATGATGCCGGGAGTACTGCTTGAAAACGGATTCACCTTCCGCTTCCCAGAAGTCCTCCCTGCCATTGAAGATATTATCGGGTAAAAAATTGAGGTTTCGGCCAGAGAAAAGTTTTGCAAGTTACTAAGCGGATTGATTTTCTTAGCAATTGAAACAGATCAGGAATTCACTTCCGCCCCTTTCCTTTAGCCTGTACAATCTCACTTGCTCGTCAGATTGGCCTCCAAAACAAAGGTGCCGCAGTCCGCCTGAAACGGAAGAACGATGATCGGCAGATCAGACAGATGATGGATTTCAACACCTTTGCCTGTGACCATGGTCGGGGTTGCGAGGTTGAAACTCAAGCCGATCTTACCGAACTCGGCCTTGGCGCCGCCGCAGATCATGTTGGTTATCTCACCCACCGCATCGACAATGTCATGGTCAATGACGGTTTTGGGCTCTTCCATGAGCATTCTGGCAACGATTTGCAGGATGCAGGGGGCAGGAAAGCTGATGGTCATGCTGCCCTCCACGGTCTCGGAAGCCATGCCGATAATGCCGGTGACGTCGCCGTAAGTGCCGACGCCCTCCTTAAGATGCGGCTTCTGGCCGGTCAGTTTGGTCTGAGCCATGGTCTCCAGGACATTTCTGGTGGCATGCACGAAAGGATTCAGATATTCAGCCTTCATAAGTCCCCTATCATTTATCGTTCAATCATCCGGCAAAACAAAGGGCCGATTAGTGTTCATCTCCGCTAAAAGCCCTGGAATCCGGGCCACGTCTCAATTAACATACACCATTATAAGGCTAGAGCATAAAAAAAAGTCAAGAAAAACAGATGGATTTTCGGCAGGTTGCACAATCTGAACAACCAACTGCCACCTTTGGGATAATTTTGCTTCACCACGGATCACTTTATGGTCGGTGGTGAAGGTTTTTCCAGTGCATCAAGCCGTTTTGCCAATTCAGCCAGATCAGAGGTCGGCAGATGGCAACTAAAATTTTCACAGAGATACACTGTCGTTTTGTTCTCCTGAGTGGTCATTTCCGCAAGAATCGGCTGGAATTGTCCGAGAAATTCCTGCCCTGCCCCGTCATCGGCCAAAAGGACGATCTTTCCGGGCAAAAAACGTTTACGGATCATAGCGAGCATGATCTCGGTATCAGGTCGGCCAAGCTTACCCGCAATCACGAACTGCCGGGGTTTGCTGCCATAAAATTCATGGGCAACAAGCATCTGCGGCAGAATAGGTGGATATTCGTTCAGCCGCCCGCCAAAAGCCTCAATGGTCGCCCCGGCTCTTGCAATCCATTTATCATTATCGGTTATCCAGGCAAGCCTGAGAAGATTGAGCGCACTTATTGAATTGCCCGTGGGTTCTGCCCCGTCATAATCACCCTTAAGGCGAACCAATACGGAAGAATCACCACCTGAGGTTTCAAAAAAACCGCCCTGCGACTCATCGCTAAAGAGTGCTATCTGTTTTTCCGTCAAAGCGATGGCCAGTTGCAGCCAGCTAATATCAAATGAGGCTTCATAGAGATCGAGAAGACCATTGACCATAAAGGCATAATCATCAAGCTGCCCCTCAAGCCCGGCCTCATTATCGCGATAGCGCCTGAAGAGCAACCCTGAATCTTGGGCATACAATTTGGTCCGAATGAACGTTGCTGCCCGTTCGGCCGCGACAAGGTAACGCTTCTCACCCAACACCTGAGCAGCACGGGCAAAGGCGCTGATCATATGCCCATTCCAGGAGGTAATAATCTTATCGTCCCGATGCGGCCTGGGCCTTTGCTCCCGCGCTGTCTGGAGTTTTTGCCGGGAACGCTCAAGAAGGCGGGACAACTCATCCTCCGGCATGCGGAAGCGACGGGCGGTTTCTTCAAGGGGATGGGCAACATAGAGGATATTTTTGCCTGTAAATTCCTCCTGAGGATCGGCAAGTGCGTTGCCGGAATCTAGAACGCCGTAATGGAAAGAAAATATTTCACCATGCTCCTTTCCGAGGATGGAAACAATCTCCTCACTGGTCCAGAGATAAAACAACCCTTCGCCGTGGATCTCGGGGTTTCCCGCCTGGATGCTGTCTGCATCTTCAGCCGAATAGAATCCTCCTTCGGGACTGGTCATGTCCCGCAGAACATAGTCGAGAATATCCTGGGCGACATTGGCGTAAAAAGGGTCTTGCCCCAACTGAAAGGCTTCGAGATAGTTGATTGCGAGTTGGCCCTGATCGTAGAGCATTTTCTCAAAATGTGGCACCCGCCACTGCGCATCGACAGAATAGCGGTGAAAACCGCCGCCCAGATGATCATACATCCCGCCGGCCGCCATCTTGCGCAGGGTTACCAGAGTCATGTTCAATGCCTGGGGTTCGCCGGTGCGTGCGGCATGACGCAGCAAAAAGTTAAACAGAACCGGTCGGGGAAATTTAGGCGCTGAACCAAACCCACCAAACTCGGCATCATATTCTGTTTCTATTTGCTGAAAAGCCTTGGCGAAGATATCCGAATCGATCTTGCCGGTTGTGGAATCAGTGGCTTTCCGACGGAGATGATCGGTAATATTTGCCGCCGATTCCACAATCTTATCGGGACGGTTACGCCAGGCATCGTGAACCGCCTCAAGAACTTCGGTAAATCCCGGCAGACCATGCCGACCCTCGGGTGGAAAATAGGTGCCTCCGTAAAAAGGCTGCAAATCCGGGGTGAGAAACACCGACATGGGCCAGCCGCCATGGCCGGTCAAGGCTTGCACCGCTGCCATATATATCTGATCAAGATCGGGCCGCTCCTCCCTATCCACTTTGATACAGATGAAATATTCGTTAAGTATCCGTGCAACTTCAGGGCTTTCAAAGGATTCATGGGCCATGACGTGACACCAATGACAGGTGGAATAACCGATGGAAAGAAATATCGGCTTATTCTCTTTGCGGGCAAGGGCAAATGCTTCTTCGCCCCAGGGGAACCAGGCTACCGGGTTAAAAGCATGCTGAAGAAGATAGGGGCTTTTTTCAGTAATAAGCCGGTTGGACTTTTTACCTTGAGCCAGTTGCTGATCAATAAAGGTCTGTATGGTGACAGTCGCAGCCATTGGTTTCCCCCCTTGCCGGGCAAGAAGCTCCGGCCTGGAACATGAGCATGACAGGAGCAATAAAAAGACAAGACAAACTCCTCCCACATGTTTTCTTGAAAATCTACAAAGCACTCCAAGCGGATATTTTTGTCGCCGTGCAGTCATTTTTTTGCCTGTGAGCATATGGCAAGTGCTCCATTATCGAAAAGAAACAGTCACCTGAAATTGAGCACGCAAAAAGCGCTGCACGTTTCACCGTTCCGACATCGACCGGATGGTCAGAGTCAGGGCGAAAAATGGAGCAATAAACAGGGAAAGAATGACCATGCAGCTCTTCTGCGTCTGCGGGTTTTTCGCTAGACGAACAAAATCAGGGTTCAGTACGTCAGCAAGAGCAATGGTGATAAGCGGCAGTGACAAAAAGGCCAGAACTATGAACACCAACTCCGCCATAATGAGTTTTTTGGAAAACGTCGTCAAGGTGTCCAAGGCAAGCTTCACCCTGAGCATACGGTCAACCATTCCCGTCAGGAGTGCGACCTTTTCCTGACCACTCTTGAGACGGGCCCTGGCTTGTGCCAGACTTTCGCCGGCAATACTTCTGGCTTCGACAAATTTTCTTTTGCCGGAAAAAAGAAGCTCTTTAAAATCCTGAAAAAAGGACGGGTACGGATATTCAAGCCAGAAAGTGTTGTAGTCCGCCCAGAATAGGGCTGCAGCATCCACCTTGACGTTCAGCTCTTCAAGCCGTGTTTCCCGAAGACGAGGGGGAACAAGGCTCAGGGATTTCGCCCGGTCCGCGACATCAAGAATATCATACACGCCATTGCGCCTGAACTGATTCTCCAGATTGGCCAACACCGAAAGATTGGCCAGCAACTCTTCATCTTCCACTTCACCAAACCAGGCCTGCAACTGCAACCAGGCCTCTTGCGCCGCTGCCAGATTCTCCCCAGCCTGCTTGGTTTTCAAATCAATCACTCCGGAGAGCACATTTTCAACCATCGTATTTGCCGCCATCAAGGCCGGATCCATGAGTGAGATCATGAAATATCGACGGTCACTTGCAACAAGCTTGCGGAGCACCTGCATTTGTTGTTGCCCCATGCCTTCAAGAACCCTTGTTTGGATAAGGCTGTATTGAATTTCCGGACAATCGGCATAGAGATTGGCAACCGAACCCAGCATTTGCTCAGCTCTCCAAGGTTGTCCGGCAAGCCTGTGAAATCTGGCAAAAAGAAGGTTAATGTATATTTTCTCTTTTTCCGTGCTGGCCGTGCTGTTGGCCATTTGCAGGAAATGAACCATGTCTCCCAGCCTGCCGCGCTCCAACGCAACAAAAGCCTGCCCAAGGGTAGCGTAAAATTGTTTCCCGCCCAAGGCATGACTTTCCGCTTTCATGAAGTCAAAGGCCTGCTTGTACTGCCCTACGCGCAGGCAGTCAAATCCGGCGTGAAGATTGCGGCTGTCAATTTTAACCCTGTCGGTCTTTCCCCCGCCATCCCAGGAGGAAAGCAAAGAAAAAGCGGAGTAGTCCAAAAACCGAGGTTGGTAGATGAGATACATATCAAAATACGAGATGTATACCTGTAAGGCAGGATCGCTGCGGATTTGAGCAGGATCGATATTAGTGGCCAGCAGCTCCGTCATTTTTTTTTGGTCGGACATGACCCGCTTGAATAGATTGTCGATTTTCGGAAGAGCCTGGTAACCGACCAGATTCAGGCCCCGCGTTTCCATGGTCAGCCTTTTACTCGGGCAGTGGGCCGGGGCGTGGTTTACCATGCCGCAGTAAAAACATTCGGAACTGGCCCCTTTGGTCGTCAGAACTCTGCCGGTAAAAAGCCGTTTGCGTTTTAATTCGCTGAGATCGCCGGAAAAACTCAGTTGAAACAATCCGTCTTCCGCATCCACAAATTGATGGGCAGGCAATTTTTTGCCGGCAAAAAGATGATTCCACTGGAGCTTCAACGCGCGTGTCACATAAAGAACTTCGTGCTGCAACATTCCCCAGATCGGAGCTGTTGTTTCACCAAACTCAACCGGCGGATCTTTTTTTCGATGCAGATGCAAAATTACCTGGACGGGAACAGCGCCCCATTCCGCTTTCCAATGCAGTCTTTTAAGAGAATCAAGGCTCTCAAAAAAAGTGCTCAGTGCGGCAAAGGGCTCGTCGTAATAGATGAGCAGGAGCTCTCCTGTGCTGTCTGCCGCCTCAATTCCCACTTGAATAAGAAGATTGCGAAAGGTTTGCACAAATGCGGGCCAACGATCCTGAAGAATCTGCCCCCCTTGGTATGATAAGGGTCGGATCACCAGCAGTGAAGAATGACTGATTTCTTTCATGGTGTTTTTTTGACCACCGTTTTTTTTCTTTTCATATACGCTCAGCCGCGATTACATCCATTGTACGTTTTTTCAGATCTCGATACCACCCCAGTTTTCCTCTGCTGGAAAAAAGCTGGCTGAGAGTTCAAACAATGGTTACCTTGCGGTAAATTAGACTTAGGTAAATCGTGCATCCCCTGCCCCTTATTTTCAAAAACTAAACCACTGGTACTCGCAGATATGACCTCCGACCCGGAACACATTCAAGCCGACAATGTAAAACGATTCGATGACGCAGCAGCAGACTGGGAAGAAAAACCATTACGCGTTGCCCTTGCCCGCAAGGTAGCCGAAGCAATCCAACAGGCTATTCCCCTTTCAGGCACCATGCGTGTTCTGGAATACGGATGCGGCACGGGCATGGTTTCAAGAACCTTAAGCCCGCATGTCGCACATATCACCGCCGTTGACACTTCACCGCAGATGCTGCAGGTTCTCAGTGAAAAAGCCGGGGAAGAAAAGATCGTCAATATTGAGACCCTTGCCCACGATCTTACCAGCAAGCCGTTGCCGGTCAACGATTTTGATCTGGTCATGAGCAGCATGACCCTGCATCATATCCCCGACTTCAAGGCACTGTTGCATCATTTTTTTGCAGCAGTGAAACCAGGGGGATATCTGGCTGTTGCCGATCTGGTCACGGAAGACGGCTCATTTCATGATGACAACAGCGGGGTTGCCCATTACGGAATCAATCCGGAAACCATTCGGTCCATCATGAGTGCAAATGGAGGACTGGACATAGCTGTGAAAGAAATCCACACCATCGATAAACAACAGGGCGGGGACGCAACACGACGCAGCTATCCCATTTTTCTCGCCTGGTGCCGGAAGGCATGAACCTCACCTTTCGATTTTAGGAGAGAGATGATAACGACCATTGATGGTGACGCCCGACACTTCACTGATTTCGGCTGGCTCAAGACCTTTTGGCTCTTTTCCTTTGCCGATTACTACGACCCGGGCAACATCCAATTTGGACCTCTCCGGGTGTTCAATGATGATGTGGTGGTTCCCGGCACCGGCTTTCCCACCCATCCCCACGAGGAGATGGAAATCATCACCATTGTTCTGGAAGGGGAGATAACCCACAAGGACAGCATGAACAACACCAGCATCATCAAGGGTGGTGATGTTCAGCGCATGTCGGCCGGCACCGGCCTGACCCACTCGGAATATAACGGAAGCAAGGGGCCGGTCCATTTTTATCAGATATGGATATATCCTGACAAACACGGCTTGCGCCCATCCTATGACCAGCGCAGCTTCAAGAAAGAGGAATGGCATAACCAGTTGCTGCCCATCGCCTCGGGCCAGCGGCATAAAAACGTGGTTCGTTTTCATGCCGGGGCTACAATATACCGGGCCGAATTGGACCCCGGACGGGCCATCAGCTTCGATACCACGGAAGATCGCCGCATTTTCCTCTATCTCACCTCGGGCAACCTGGTGGTCAACCGTACCCGTTTGCTGCCGAAATACCAGGCCAGAATAGATATGGAAAAAAACCTTGTCCTGCAGGCGGAAAAAAAATCGGATTTCATCCTGATCGACCTGCCCACCTGCCGAGGCTGGGGCTACGATGAAAAAACCCTGCGGGGCGGAAGGTTCTAATCGCTAAACTCAGAGGAGAAAAATATCAATGGTGCGTAAAATCAGCGGAGCTTTCACCGGCGGCGCCCTTGGGGCGCTCATCGACAGCGTCAACATCTGGGCCTTGGGGCAGACCGGGATAACGGCTTGGCTGGGCATCGGCCTGCGCCCCCAATTTACCCCCTCCTGGCTCTATCCCCGCCTGGTCTGGGGAGGCATTTGGGCCATGCTGCTGATCATCCCGTTTTTACGGCAGAAAACAGCCATGCGTGGCATCCTCATGAGCTTAATCCCAACCACTATGATGTTCCTCATGGTTTTTCCGGAAATGGGCATGGGCCTTTTTGGCCTCAATGCCGGCCTGCTGACTCCGCTGCTCGTACTGCTTCTGAACTTCATTTACGGGATGGCGGCTTCTTTTTGGTACAAGAGCTGTGCCTAACGAGATAAACGGCAAAATTTTCGCCGTCGGCGACATACACGGTTGTGCGGACAAGCTCAAGCTCCTGCTTGACAGGCTTCCTTTCGACCGCGCCCAAGACACTCTGGTATTTTTGGGGGATTATCTGGATCGCGGCCCCGACACCCGTGGGGTGCTTGACCAAATCTGTCAGTTGCGGGCCGACGGTGCGCATGTTGTCGCGCTCATGGGAAACCACGAATATCTTCTGCTGGAATACCATCGGAGTGGCGATCAGGCCTTGCTTCCCTATCTGCGACGTATTGGCATGGGAAAAACCCTGGAAAGTTATGGCGGCGCCAGTCTGAGCGAACTCACCTCTCTCGACTTCATGCCAGGGGAACATCGAGATTTCCTTGCTTCGTTGCTGCCCTTTTGGGAAACCGAGGAATACATTTTTGTCCACGCCGGACTCCGGCACGATCAGCCCCTGGCCGAGCAGGACATCTCCGACTTGTGCGAGATCAGGGAACCCTTTCTTTCCCAAGAACATGATTACGGAAAACGGGTCATCTTCGGCCATACCCCTTTTGCCACCCCACTCCTCACGCCCTTCCGCATCGGCATTGATACCGGAGCAACCTACGGCAACCTGCTCACTGCCGTGGAACTCCCGAGCCTGCTCTTTCATCACGCCTGATTGTTCATCGATTCACGGAATGACTCGGTAATCTCCCTGCAAAAAACGATGGGCCAAGATATTCACCATCTCGTCGGAATCGAGGCGGGCATCGAGCTGTCTGGTATAGCCGATCAACCTGCCGATCTGTTCGAGGATTCCCTCAATTTCCTCCCTGCTCCGGCCGGAAAGGCGGCCGACGAGAAGATCCCCTTTGGCTTTCAAGGCAAAGCCGTGCTCAGCCATAACCTGGGCCATAAGGGCAATCCTCCGGGATCGGTTGGTGATAGCGGCAGCCCCGCCCACGAAACGGAAGTAAATATGATTGTTGCGCGGCGTATCGCTGCAGTAACAATCGAGCATATTAAAGTGATAGCCGAAACGCAGGCTCATGTTCACATATGACGCACTCGCCAGGGCCACGTTCTCCAAAGCAGCTCCCCCCTCACTGGTAAGAGCCTCCGCCCTGGTCATGCCGGAAAGCAAATCGACCCCGCGCAAGGACACAGCCTCGTTCTGCCAAACCCCGGGAAAAAGCATCCCGGTAAGCACGGCCCGCAAAGGCGCCGACGCCACCTCGGCAAACCCTGTCTTTTTGCCCGTCCCCTTTCCTGACAACCCGCCTCCCAGGTCAATCACCTGGAGCTGAACAGGAATGGGCAAAATAAGCCGGTGCAAAGCGCTCCGCCTGTTGAAGAAACTGCCTATTCCTCCGGTTTGTCCGGCATTGGCAACCAGGGCCTGCACCGATTTCTCATGCATGAAGCGAACAAGATCATGCACGGTTTTGCATTTCTCCGGAAGGTATTCCTGTTCAAGGGGATTCAGCAGATTGAGCGGCGCAATATA
>Ga0180009_10006121_pt1 | contig 12711 bp, 9 predicted proteins | sample OS_PC_MetaG_FD_123537 | JGI IMG/M metagenome (GOLD analysis project Ga0180009, IMG submission 123537) | Groundwater microbial communities from the Aspo Hard Rock Laboratory (HRL) deep subsurface site, Sweden - OS_PC_MetaG | ecosystem: Environmental > Aquatic > Deep subsurface > Groundwater...
AAGAGCGACGAGATCATCGACTGCGAGAAGGGGATCTGGAGGGTGGGCCACTCCAAGATCCACGACTCCCACGCCTACGACAAGCTCGACGTGGCCGACGTGCTGAAGAAGTCGTCCAACGTCGGCGCGGCGAAGATCGCCTTCCGGCTGGGGAAACAGGACCTGCTGCGCCACCTGCGCCGGTACGGTTTCGGCAGACCCACCGGGGTCCCGCTTCGTGGAGAGCGCAGCGGGATTCTGCGGAGCCCCACGCGGGTCTCCGACGTCGGGCTGGCCAACATCGCTTTCGGGCAGGGTATGACCACCACCATGCTGCAGCTGGCCCAGAGCTTCGGCGCCGTGGCCAACGACGGGGTGATGATGCGTCCCCGCATCGTGAGCAAGATCCAGCGGGAGAACGGCGAGATAGTCCAGCTGGTCCGGACCAGGGGGAGACGGGTGATGCAGTCCTGGGTCGCGCGATCGCTGCTCAGGATGCTGCAGGGCGTGACCGAGCCGGGCGGTACCGGTGTGGATGCGGCGATGGAGAGCTTCACGGTCGCGGGCAAGACCGGCACGGCCCAGAAGGTCGACCCTGTGACCGGCACCTACGCCACCGACCGATGGCTCTCCTCATTTGCCGGCATCGTGCCGGCGTCACGGCCCAGGCTGGTGATCGTGGTCGCCGTGAACGAGCCCGAGGGGGACAAACACTACGGCGGCGAGGTCGCCGGCCCGGTGTTCCGACGGATCGCCGACAAGGCCCTGACCTATCTGGGTGTGAAGCCCGACCGTCGGGGGAAGGTGGACGGCCGCCGGGACGTGGCCGCAACCGAGGGCTACGTTGGGATGGACAGCGATCCCGCGCCGCCGCTGCCCGGCGAGGGCGGCCCACGCGGTCAGATCCTGGTGCCCGACTTCACCGGCATGAGCATCTCCGAGGTGCTCGCCGAGGGGCAACGCGCCGGGCTGGAGGTTCAACTGACGGGCACTGGCCGCGCGGTGGCGCAGAGCCCGGGACCGGGACCGACACCCAGAAGGACGGTGTGCCGGGTGTCGTTCCGGCCGCCGCGGTAGTGGCACCTGTGTCGGGCGGTCCACACCGGGCCGCCCCACCCTGTGTCACGGCCGACGCAGCAGCGGGTGCTGCGGGGGATTTCGGGGAGGAGGGGGCGGCACCAGGGTTGCATGGTGCACGGAGAAGGCGGGGGGGACGAAGGACCGGAAGATGAAGCTCGCAGATCTGGTGCGCGACCTCGAGGTCGGGAGTGGGAGCGAGTGCCCGCCGTGGGCCGATCTGTGGGCCGATCTGGAGGTGACCGCGGTCCAGGACGACTCGCGCCAGGTGGGGCCGGGGACGCTGTTCGTCGCCATCGCGGGCCTGCGGGTGGATGGACACGACTACGCCGCCGCCGCGGTCGCGCGTGGCGCCGTGGCGGTCGTGGCGGGGCGGGAGCTCGTCGGGCTGACGGTGCCCTGCCTCGTCGTGCCGGATCCGCCACGGGCGCTGGCGCTTTGCGCCGCCCGTCTGGCGGGCGATCCGGCCCGGTCGCTGCGGCTGCTCGGAATCACCGGCACCAACGGCAAGACCACCACCACTTACCTGATGGAGCAGATCCTCCAGGCGGCGGGACGCGCTCCGGGAGTGATCGGCACGGTTGCCTATCGCTTCGCTGGCAGGAGCGAGAACGCCCCCTTCACCACCCCGACGCCCCTCGTGCTGCAGCAGGTCCTGGGTCGCATGCGTCTGGCCGGCTGCCGCGACGTCGTGATGGAGGTCTCCTCCCATGCTCTCGAGCTCGGGCGGCTCTGGGGGCTCTCCTTCGCCGTGGCAGCCTTCACCCACTTGACCCAGGACCACCTCGATCTGCATGGAAGCATGGAGGCCTACCTGTCGGCCAAGCTGCTGCTGTTCTCCCGGCACCTGCAACCGGGCGGCACTGCCGTGGTTAACCTGGATGGCGCCGCCGCAGACGCCGTGGTGCAGACGGTCCGACGCCGAGGCGATGTCAGGCTGCTGGGCTGCTCTTCGCAGGGCAAGCACGCCGATGTCCAGCTGCTGGACCTGCACCAGGGCATGGAGGGCCTGAGGGCGCGCCTTGTGCTCGGCGGTGAACAGGTCGAGGTAGCCTCGCCGCTGATCGGCAACTACAACGCCGACAACATCCTGCTGGCCGCGGCCTGCTGCCACGCCGCAGGGGTCGACCCGGAGACGGTCGCGCGGGGGGTGGCGGCCCTCGAGGGAGTCCCCGGTCGGCTGGAGCGGGTCACCGACCCCGCCGACCCCTACGCCGTGCTGGTGGACTACGCCCACACTCCCGACGCCCTGGTGCGGGCGATGGAGGCGCTGCGCCCCCTGTGCCCGAACCGTCTGATCGTGGTCTTTGGCTGCGGCGGCGACCGGGACCGGACCAAGCGCCCGCTGATGGGGAGCGCGGTGGCCCGCATCGCGGACCTCGCGGTGGTGACCTCCGACAACCCGCGCACCGAGGATCCGCACGCGATCATCGAGGCCATCCTGGACGGCGTCCGCGTCGAGGGCATGCCGCTGCTTCACCCCGCGCGCTGCTGCTTCATCCCGGAGCGCCCCGACAGGGGCGCGAGGACCGGTACGCGCACGCCGCCCCGCAGGGGCGCGAGGACCGGCATGGTGCCGCTGGATCGCCTGGAGCCTGCCTCCGCCGCGGGCTACATCGTGGAGCCCGATCGCCGGCAGGCGATCGAGACCGCAGTGCGCACGGCCTGCCCCGGTGACATCGTGCTGATCGCGGGCAAGGGACACGAGGACTACCAGATCCTCGGCGACCGACGGATTCACTTCGACGATCGCGAGGAAGCGAGGAAGGCGCTGGCCAGCCGATGAGCGGCGTGGATCTGACCATCGAGGCTGCCGTGGCCGCCACCGGAGGAACGCTGCTGCGCGGCGGACCGGCCCGTTTCGCCGGGGTGGCCATCGACAGTCGGCGCGTGCAGCGGGGGCAGGCGTTCGTCGCCATCGCAGGCGACCGGTTCGATGGCCACGACTACTGGCACCAGGCCGCCCAGCTTGGCGCCGTCCTGCTGGTGATGCAGCGGCCGCCCCAGGGAGAGCTCCCCTCCGACGTGGCGCTGCTCGTCGTGTCCAGCACCAGGGCGGCCCTCGGCCAGCTCGCCCGGGCCTGGAGGCGCGAGGTCGACCCCACGACGGTGGCGATCACCGGCTCGGTGGGAAAGACCACCACCAAGGAGCTGACCCGTGCGCTGGTGGCGCTGCTGGGAGCGACCCACAGCAACCCGGGCAACTTCAACAACGACATCGGCCTGCCGCTGACGTTGTTGTCGATGGCCCGTGCCACCCGCTACCTGGTGGTCGAGATGGGCATGAACGCGCCGGGGGAGATCGCCCACCTCGCCGAGCTGGCCCGGCCGCAGGTCGGCGTGGTCACCTCCGTGGCTCCCGTGCACCTCGAGGGGCTGGGCAGTGTCCAGGCCGTGGCGGAGGCCAAGGGAGAGCTGCTGCGTGGTCTACCCCCCGGCGGGTGGGCCGTTGTGCCCGGCGACGAGTCTCTGCTGGTCCCGTCACTGGCCTCGGTCCCTGCACAGCGCTGCGTGCGGTTCGGGGAGGCAGCGCGGGACGAGGTGCAGATCGTCGAGGCAACCAGCCGGGGGGAGGCCGGCTCGAGGGTCCGGCTGATGCTGGGCCGGGAGGAGGTCGCTTTCGATCTCCCGCTGGTGGGGGCCCACAACGCCCGCAATGCGGCCGCCGCCGCTGGCGCGGCGCTGGTTCTGGGGCTGGCGCCTTCGCGGATGGGTCATGCGCTGGAATCGATCGATCCGGCGTGCCTGACGCATCGGTCGAGCCTGAGGCGGGTGGGACACTGGCGCCTGTTCGACGACTGTTACAACTCGAACCCGGTGGCGACGAGGGCGGCGCTCGACACCCTGACTGCGCTGGCCCGGGGGGAGGGAGCGGTGGCCGTGCTGGGCGACATGTTGGAGCTGGGCGACGAGGCGGAGCGCTACCACCTGGAGCTGGGCGGCCACGCTGCCGCGGCCCGACTCGACCTGCTCGTGACCGTCGGGTCGCTCGGCGCGACGATCGCCCGCGGAGCGCTGCGGGCCGGGATGCCCGACGAGCGCGTGGTGCACGTCGAGGATCCGGAGGGGGCGGCCGAGGCAGTGCAGCGGAAGGCCGCGCCGGGGGCATGGGTGCTGGTCAAGGGGTCGCGCGGGGCGCGACTGGAACGTGTGATCGAGGCGTTGTCGGGAACCGGGAGCGGTCGGGAGAATTCGGAGTGAAGATGATGGTGATTGCGTCGAGATCTTCTGACATCGAATTCTCCCGACCGTTCCCGGGGGAAGGGAACCGCAAGCGGTTCCGTTCCCCGAGGTTGTTTCGCCCTCGGGCCCTGCGGGCCTGAGGGCTGTGGCCGAGGGCCGCTGCTCGCGTCCCTCGGCATGAACGCTACCAGACGACGCGGTGGCGCGTCGACGGAGTATGACAGGAAGGCAGATGCTGTTTCACCTGCTCTATCCGCTGAGCAAGTATCGTGGGCTGAGCTGGCTCAACGTCGTCCGATACCCGTCGACGCGGGTCATAGCCTCCGCGCTGTCGGCGATGCTGATGAGCTTCCTGCTCGGCCCGTGGTTCATCCGTCAGCTGCAGAACCGGCAGATCGGCCAGACGATCCGGGACGATGGGCCCCAGTCGCATCAGGTCAAGGCGGGCACACCGACCATGGGCGGCAGCCTGATCCTGCTCGCCCTGGTGATCCCGACCCTGCTCTGGTGCGACCTGCACAACAGGCTGGTCTGGCTCGTCCTGAGCATCACCGTCGGCTATGGCGCGATCGGGTTCTTCGACGACTCGCTCAAGCTACGCTTCAAGAACAGCAAAGGGCTGCCGGGCAAGCTGAAGATGCTGGGCCAGATCGCGGTGGCCGGCGCGGTGCTCGCGGTGCTGTTCAACAGCGACGCATTCGACCCGGCGCTTCGCCTCAGGCTGGCGCTTCCCTTCGTCAACTTCAACCGCCACCCGATCGAGCTGCACGTGGTGGTCTATTTCGCCTTTGCCCTGTTCGTGGTGGTCGGCAGCTCCAACGCCGTGAACTTGACCGACGGGCTCGACGGCCTGGCGATCGGGCCGGTGATCATGTCGGCCGGGACCTTCCTGATCCTGAGCTACGGCGCTGGCGCGGTGCTGGGCGGTTTCAACGTTGCCAAGTACCTCAATATCCCGCACATCGTCGGGGCCGAGGAGCTGGCGATCTACTGCGCCGCGACGGTCGGCGCCGGGGTTGGCTTCCTCTGGTACAACACCTACCCGGCCTCGGTCTTCATGGGCGACGTGGGGTCACTGTCGCTGGGCGGCGGGCTCGGCATGATGTCGGTGCTGACCAAGAACGAGTTCGTGTGGGGCCTGCTGGGCGGCGTCTTCGTGCTGGAGGCGGTGTCGGTGCTGGTACAGGTCATCTCCTTCAAGCTGACCGGGAAGCGGGTGTTCCGCATGGCGCCGATCCACCACCACTTCGAGCTCAAGGGGTGGGCGGAGCCGAAGGTCATCGTGCGCTTCTGGATCATCTCCATCATGCTGGCGCTGCTGGCGCTGGCCACGTTGAAGCTGAGGTGAGCGGTGGATCTGAGGGGCAAGAAGGTGCTTGTGGTCGGACTCGGGCGCTCCGGGCTGGGCGTGGCCCGGCTCTGTCTCGACCGCGGGGCACGGGTGAGGGTGACCGACAGGCGGCTGGCGGACCAGCTTCAGGCTCAGGTGAACGCGCTGGCCGGTCGGGCTGACCTGGAGCTGGGGGGCCATCGGCCGGACAGTTTCGTCGAGGCGGACCTGATCGTCCTCAGCCCGGGCGTGCCGCAGATCCCACCGCTGCAGCTGGCGCTACAGCAGGGCGTGCCCGTGGTGGGAGAGCTGGAGCTGGCCTGCCGCTTCGTGCAGGCGCCGCTGGTGGCGATCACCGGCACCAACGGCAAGTCCACCACCACTTCTCTGCTGGGGGCGATGGTGGCCGCCAGCGGGAGGCCCACCTTCGTGGGCGGCAACCTGGGGGCCCCGCTGGTCGAGGCGGTGGGGACAGACGCCGCGGGCCCGGGCGGGGCGCTGGTGGTAGAGGTCTCCTCTTTTCAGCTCGAGACGGTCGAGCGTTTCCACGCGCAGGTGGCGCTGCTGCTCAACCTGAGCGAGGACCACCTTGACCGATATCCCGACTACCGGGCCTACGTGGCCGCCAAGGCTCGCATCTTCGAGCGACAGACGGAGCTAGACTTCGCCGTGGTCAACGGCGAGCCCGGGCAGCAGGAGTGTCGCGAGCTCGCCCGGGACGGGGCGGCGCCGGTTGTCACCTTCCAGGTCGGCGGCCCTCCGCCGTCGGGAGCGGGGGCCTGGTGCGACTCGCAGGGCCTGCTGGTACGGCTGCCCGGCAAAGAGCAGGAGCACCTGCCACGAGACCTGCTGCGGCTTGCTGGGCGTCACAACCTGCAGAACGCCCTGGCGGCCCTGCTCGGCGCCCGGCTGCTCGGCGCCGGGATCGATGCCTGTCGCCGCGGCCTGGAGCAGTTTCGAGGCCTGCCACATCGCATGGAGCTCGTTGGCGAGCGGGAGGGAGTGCGCTTCTACAACGACTCGAAGGCCACCAACGTCGGGTCGGTTGTGGGCTCGCTGACCGGTTTCGACCGCACCGTCGTGCTGATCGCCGGCGGCAAGGACAAGGGAGGGGACTACGGCCCGCTCTCGCCCCTGCTGGGCCAGACGGTGCGGGAGGTGGTGTTGATCGGTGCGGCGGCGGATCGGATGGCCGCCGCCATCGGCGACCAGGTGCCGGTGCACCGGGCCCTGGATCTGCCGGCCGCGGTGAGGGCGGCCGCGGAACGCGCGCGGCGTGGAGAGGCGGTGGTGCTCTCTCCCGCCTGCAGCAGCTTCGACATGTTCGACAACTTCGAGCACCGGGGTGAGGTGTTCGCTGGCGCCGTGCAGGAGCTGGCCGGGATCTGTGGAGGTGAGCCATGAGGCAGAACCGGAAACGCGGGAGTCAGTGGCGTCTGCTGCATCTGCTGCATCGGGTGGCGCTCCTGCCGGGACATTGGAGCCGGACGCTGTGGAGCCGGGGGACCGGTCATCTTGCCCGGCTGGCGGCGAGGATCCGTCGACGTCGAGCGGAACGACTGCAGACGACGCAGATCAAGGTCGAGGCCAAGCCACAGGCCCATGGCCTGGACCTCGTGCTGGTGATGGCGGTGCTGGGCCTGGTGGGGCTCGGCATGGTGATGGTCTACAGCTCGAGCGCGGTGTTCTCCGGGGCGCGCTATGGCAGCGCCTCCTTCTTCCTCAGGCGCAACCTGGTCTACGGCGCGCTGGGCCTGGTTGCATTCTACATCGGCTGGCGCATGGACTACGGCATCTACCGCCGATTGAGCTACCCGATGCTCGGCGTGTCGTTGCTGCTGTTGCTCGCCCTTCTGATCCCGGGGCTCGGCACGAAGGTCGACGGCGCCACCCGCTGGTTTCACCTGGGGGGGATCTCGCTGCAGCCGTCGGAGCCGGCCAAGTTCGCCCTGGTGGCCTACCTGGCCCACTCCCTGACCAAGAAGCGCGACGAGATGCGCTCCTTCTCCATCGGTTTTCTGCCCCACCTCTGCGTCGCCGGTGTGATGGGGCTGTTCGTGCTGCGCCAGCCCGATCTGGGGACCGCTGCGATCCTGGGTCTGGTCACGCTGCTGCTGCTGCTGGTGGCCGGCACCAAGCTGAGCTATGTCATGATCTCCCTGCTCGCGGCAGCGCCGCTGGCCTACCAGCTGATCGTGGGCACGCCGTGGCGTTTGCGACGACTGCTGGCCTTCCTCGACCCCTGGGCCTACCGCCAGGATGCGGGCTACCAGATCAGCGAGTCGCTGATCAGCATCGGGTCGGGGGGTCTGTACGGGCTCGGCCTGGGCGACGGCAAGCAGAAGCTGTTCTTCCTCCCTGCTGCTCACACCGATTTCATCTTCGCCATCATCGGTGAAGAGCTGGGTCTGGTGGGGATGGGGGTCGTGGTTGCGCTGCTGCTGGTGATCGTGATCGGGGGGCTGCGGGCCGCGCTGCGGGCACGGGATCTGTTTGGCAGCTACCTGGCCTACGGGATCACCGCCATCTTCGGTTTTCAGGCCCTGCTTCACATCAGCGTCGTGCTCGGGCTGGTGCCGACCAAGGGGATCACCTTGCCGCTGGTGAGCTACGGAGGCTCTGCTCTGGTGAGCACTCTGTTCTGTATCGGCGTCCTGCTCAACATCGCGGCCCGCAACCCGATCCCCGTTGCGACGAAGCTGGCCGAGCGCCCCACCAACCGAAAGAAACAGACCCGGGTCGCGGTGGTGCAGTAGCCATGGCGTTTCGTGTGGTCATCGCCGGCGGCGGCACCGGAGGGCATGTGTTCCCGGCGCTGGCCCTGGCCGACGGGCTGATGCAGCGCAGACCAGACAGCGAGCTGCTCTTCGTCGGCAGCGTCGGTGGTCTGGAGCAGCGGCTGGTGCCGCAGCGGGGGTACCAGCTCGAATTGCTGCACAGCGGGAAGCTGCGGGGCATGGGGCCGCTCTCGCGGCTGACGGCGCTCGCGAGCCTGCTGCCGGCCACCGCGCGGGCGGTGCGGTTGCTGCGGCGGTTCTCGCCCGACGTGGTGGTCGGGCTGGGTGGCTACGCCTCGGCCCCGGTTGTCGTCGCGGCCGGCCTGCTGCGGCTTCCGGTCGTGCTCCTGGAGCAGAACGCGACCCCGGGGACGGTGAACCGAGGGCTGGCCCGGCTGGCCCGTGTCGTGGTGGTGGCTCACGGCGAGGCGGCACGCCACCTGCCAGCCGGCAAGGCGAGGCTGCTGGGCAACCCGATTCGCCCGGAGCTGGTGCGGGCTCTCGAGCAGCCGGGCGAGCCCGGGCCGCCGACCCTGCTGGTGCTGGGCGGCAGCCAGGGTGCTCACGCGGTCAACGAGCTGATGGTCGGTGTCGCTGCGCGGTTGGTGGAGAGCATCCCCGACCTTCGCATTCACCATCAGTGCGGGGCGGCCGACCACCGGTGGGTCGAGGAGGCCTACGCCAAGATCGGCCCCCGGGCGCGTGTCGATCCGTTTGTCGAGGAGATGGGACCGGCCCTGCGCTGCGCGACCCTGATGCTGGGGCGCAGCGGCGCCACGACGCTGGCCGAGCTGTGCGTGGCCGGGTTGCCGGCTCTGCTGATCCCCTACCCCCACGCGACGGACGACCATCAGGCGGCGAACGCCGCCGAGCTGGTACAGGCCGGCGGCGCGCTGATGCGGCGGCAGGAGTCGCTCACGGAGCAGACCCTGGCCTGTCTGCTGGTGGGGCTGCTGCAGGATCCGGAGCGGCTGGAGCGGATGGGGCGCGCGATGAAGTCATGTGGCCGCCCTCACGCCGCCGACGAGATCGCGCGGATGCTGCTCGAGCAGTTCGCGCCCGGCCCGCCAAGGCATGGGAGAAGTTGACAAAAAAAAGCGAAAAATTTGCCCACCCGGATCGGCGGTGTCCTACTGACAGTGACCAGGAGTACGTAGGGCGATGGATCGCGATCAGTTGAAGACCAAGCGCATCGGTGTGTTGCTGGGCGGTCTCTCCGCCGAGCGGGAGGTCTCGCTACAGACCGGTGCAGCGGTCGACGCCGCGTTGCGGCGACGCGGCTATCGCACGGTTCAGCTGGACATGGACCGTCGGCTCTGCACCCGACTGCTGGAGGCTGGAGTGGAGGTGGCCTTCATCGCGCTGCATGGTCGCTACGGCGAGGATGGGTGCGTGCAGGGGCTGCTCGAGGTGTTGGGGATCCCCTACACCGGCTCGGGGGTGCTGGCCTCGGCTCTGGCGATGGACAAGGTGACGTGCAAGCGGCTGTTCGATGCGGTTGGCATCCCTACCGCCGAGTGGTGCCATCCCGCCGACGAGGAGGCGATCCGCCGCCTCGGCCTGCCTGTGGTGGTCAAGCCGCGCGGGGAGGGGAGCAGCGTGGGGCTGACGGTGGTGCGCGAACCGGCGCAGATCGGGCCGGCGCTGGAGCAGGCCGGCGGCCCGAGCCGGGCGCTGGCGGAGCGCTACATCGCGGGTCGCGAGATCGCGGTCGCGGTGCTGGGCCACGGAGATGATGCGCGTGGCCTGGGGAGCGTTGAGATCCGGGCGGCCGAGGGGCTCTACGACTACGAGGCGAAGTACACGCGGGACGACACACGGTATCTGGTGCCGGCGCCCGTGCCCGAGCAGATCGAGCGGAGGCTGACGGAGCTGGCGCTGCAGGTCCATCGGTTGCTGGGGTGCTCCGGGGCGACGCGCACCGATTTCATCTGGGACGGCGCGGTCGAGTCCGAGCCCCAGGCGCTCGAGCTCAACACGATCCCGGGCATGACCAGCCACAGCCTGCTACCCAAGATCGCCGGGCTGCAGGGCATGGACTACGACGATCTGGTGCAGGCGATGATCGAGGGCGCGACCCTGAAGGCCTGACGAAACGGACATGAACCGACGCAAGACCATCAAGAAGAGCTGGAGCCCGCTGCGGCTCCTCAGTCGTCAGGCCAACCGGCGCCTGCGGTCGAGGACGAAGCAGCAGGAGGCGCAGGAGGCGCAGGAGGCGCAGCCGGCCCCGGCGATGGATCTGCGGCGGATGGCAGCCAGCGTCCTCGGTCTCCTGCTGTTCGCGGTGAAGGTCGTGGTGCTGCTCGTGCTGCTCTGCGGGGCGGTCATCGGCGGCTACTACACCTACCAGCGGGTGATGCACTCGACCTACTTCCACGTCACGCAGATCGACGTGCGGTCGACACGTCGCGCTCCCACGGACCAGATCCACCGCCTCGTGCGCTCGGTTCTGGGCCAGAACATCCTCTCCCTGGACCTTGGCGCCCTTCGTCGCGCTGTGCAGGGCCACCCATGGGTGCGCGACGTCCGCTTCGAGCGCGAGCTGCCCCACACTCTCCGGGTGCAGGTGACGGAACACAGGGCGCGGGCCCTGCTGCTGATGGGGCACCTCTACCTGGTGAACCGGGAGGGTCAGGTCTTCAAGCGCGCCGACGCGGACGAGAGCGTCGGCATGCCGGTGATCACCGGCATCTCCAGGATGACCTACCTCAACCACCCGGCGACGGCACGGCAACAGATCACGAAGGCGCTGGACACGCTGGACCGCTACTACGCCCGCGTGCGGTCCCCGCTTTCGGAGGTGCACGTCGGGGAGCATGGGGAGCTGACCCTGCACCTGAAGCAGGGGGGGGGCGCGGTGCGCGTGGGCGACGAGATGACGAACGGACAACTGAAGCAGATGGATGCTGTCTGGGCGGCCCTGGGTCCGGAGATCCACCGGGCCCGCGTGGTCTTTCTGGACAACGTGGCCCGGCCAGATCGGGTGACCGTCCGCATGGGCGACTACTGAGGTCAGAAACTGATGGCAAAACGCGAGGAACTGATCGTCGGACTGGATATTGGCACCACCAAGATAGCCGCCATCGTCGGGGAGGTCGCCGAGGAGGGGATCGATATCATCGGCATCGGCACCCACCCCTCTCGAGGGTTGCGCAAGGGCGTGGTGACCCACATCGACAACACGGTGGCCTCCATCCGCCGGGCCGTCGAGGAGGCGGAGCTGATGGCGGGTTGCGAGATCTCGAGCGTCTACGCCGGGATCGCAGGCGGCCACATCCGGGGCTTCAACAGCCACGGCATCGTCGCGGTCAAGGACGGGGAGGTGCGGCAATCGGACATCGCGAGAGTGATCGACGCGGCCAAGGCGGTTGCGATTCCGATGGACCGGGAGATCATCCACGTCCTGCCGCAGGACTTCGTGGTGGACGGGCAGGACGGCATCAAGGAGCCGCTGGGCATGAGCGGCGTCCGGCTCGAGACCAAGGTGCACATCGTCACGGCGGCCGTGACCAGCGCTCAGAACATCATCAAGTGCTGCCACCGCTGCGGGCTGCAGGTGGCGGATCTGGTGCTGCAGCCGCTGGCCAGCGCGGAGGCGGTGCTGCACCCGGACGAGAAGGAGCTGGGGGTGGCGCTGATCGACGTGGGCGGCGGAACCACCGACATCACCATCTTCTGCGATGGATCGATCGTCCACACCTCCGTGGTGCCGATCGGTGGCAACCACCTGACCAACGACATCGCCGTTGGGCTGCGGACGCCGTCGGCCGACGCGGAGAAGATCAAGCAGCGCTGGGGCTGCGCGTTGACATCGATGGTCGATCCCGACGAGCAGATCGAGGTACCAAGCGTCGGCGGTCGGCCCGCGCGTCATCTCTCGCGTCGAATCCTGTGCGAGATCATCGAGCCGCGGGTCGAGGAGATGTTCATGCTGGCGCAGCGCGAGCTGGCCAAGACCGGCTACGAGGAGCTGCTCGCGTCGGGGGCCGTGATCACCGGCGGCACGACCATCATGGAGGGAATGCCGGAGCTGTCGGAGGAGATGCTGGGGTTGCCGGTGCGCCGGGGCAGCCCGCGCGGCATCGGAGGGCTGGTGGACGTGGTCCGCAGCCCCAAGTTCGCCACGTCAGTCGGGCTGGTATTGCACGGCGCACGCCAGACCGAGCAGGGACAGATGAAGCTGCGCAGGGAGCACGTCGGTCTGGGCAGCCGGGTCAAGGACTGGTTCGCACGTGTGTTCTAGAGCGGCGATCGGTTTGCCGGACCGAGCCAGGCGAAGGAATCGGAATCACAGGCAAGGAGCGACGAGGGCGCATACTGGTGGTACGCAACCGAGGAGCGACACAGCCTGTGATTTCGAGG
>Ga0180009_10006122_pt1 | contig 12711 bp, 18 predicted proteins | sample OS_PC_MetaG_FD_123537 | JGI IMG/M metagenome (GOLD analysis project Ga0180009, IMG submission 123537) | Groundwater microbial communities from the Aspo Hard Rock Laboratory (HRL) deep subsurface site, Sweden - OS_PC_MetaG | ecosystem: Environmental > Aquatic > Deep subsurface > Groundwater...
AAGTACCAAAATCGGGGTAGGCAAGATGGGGGGTTCTGTGGTATACTAAGGGTAGTTCAGAGGAGGTGGTGGCTATGCCGATGTGTGGTGGAGTTGAGTACGTTTTCTTTCTGGTGGTTCTGGTGGTGGCTGGATGGTTGTTTCTTCGATGTGTGCGCTTGGCGGGACGGGCCTGGCGCACTGAAAGTTTTATGAGGGGGGAGGTGAGATCTATGTCCCGATGTGATGTATGTGGGAAGGATTACGACGAGCTTGATGTCCAGAATAAGCTCGACTGTATGGGGTTTGGCCCTGATGGGGAACCTGTTGATGAAGGCTACCTGGCGGTCATTGACGGGCTTTGCCCTGACTGTTGGCCTGAGTACGATTAGCACAAAGGAGGCAAAAGTGACACATCTGGAGATACTGGCTGAACGTCTGGACGCACTGGGGGAAGATGCAGTGCTGGCGGCAGGTCGTGCCCGCAGCCTGAACCGGCCAATGCGTGTCGAGTACTATCATGGACAAGTGGTAGCATTTGGCCGAGCAGCCGATATGTTGCGCGACGAAGCATTGAAACGTGAAGGAATAGACAAGGAGGTGCCGGAATGACTTGGGATCAGTTGCTTTGGAAGATCAGGGATGGCTTGCGTGAAAGCAGTGGTCATGTACGGCATCTGGATGAGTTGATAGCGAAGGTGGCTACGGGGGATCATGTTTTCACCAAGGGGGATACCGCTGTGGCACTGGTGTTACTTGCGGCGGAAGTGAGCGAAATCCACAGCGTGGTTGAGCATTTGGGAATTGGGCTGGATGCAGTGGTTGAGACACTGCGCGAAGCCAATAAATCACAGGAGGTGAAACGTGAGTGAGCAGAAAGAGCATCGGCGTGTAGGAGACGTGGTTCCATCGCGGGCAGAGTTGGAAGGAACGATGTATCACATCCGCGACCTGGTCGGCAAGGAGTTCCTGATCACGGGGATTGCTGAGTGGGAAGGGGAACAGGGACCCTACCTGGCAGTCAATATCGAGGTTGGCGGTCGTATGGGTTTCTTCTTCTCCTCTCACCGGGCAGTCTACCAGAAGCTCCTACAGTGCCAAGACCAGTTGCCGTTGCTGGCAACCATCCTGGAGAAGGAAGGGAAAGCGTCGGGGAGGAAGTACTTCGACATTGAGTAAGCGTGTTTGCAGGTGGGGGCTGTTTCCTCTTGAGGAGACAGCCCCCGTTATACTAAGGAGGATGCGATGCTTGGCAAGTTGATTAAGTGGCTGGTTACGATGTTGGTCATTGCCGTGATAGGCACATTGCTTGGCTGGATTATGCCGGTAGTTCTGGCGGCAGTTCCTCTCTGGGGATGGGTGGTGGTCTTGATGGTTGCGTGCGCTGTGTTGTTCAAGATTGCCGTGTGGGCTATCAGGGGATCGGATTACGTGTAATGCCTCCATCAAAGCGCGAGGTACTAAAGCGTCGTTGTCGTCAAACCGACACGGCATTGCGCCGGTCCCAACACTACCTGGCGACGATCTACGCGACCGTGCACGTACAACACCCTGAACTGACGCCGGTGTTGCTGGCGTTGTTGGGCCAGATTGATGGGATCAGGCGGGCAAACAAAATCTACTATCTGAATGTCTTCGGTGGCACCGAGCGGGACTTGTGGATTGAGGGGGATCTGGATATAATACTGGAGCAAGCCGAACCCATTTCCACACCTCGAGGTGGGTGGCAGAACCGGGGACCAGAAAGGGACGAAGTTTAAGATGCCTCTATTAGGTGGACTAGGTGCAGCACTTGGCGGTTTTGGACGTTCTATCATTGCACGGTTGCAGAAGATAGGCCAGGGGATTGCCAGCGCGCTGCGGCTTGGGGGAGTAGCTGGCGTCGAGGTAGAACCGTCTGCCGTTGCCCGTGAGTGGGGCGAGGTACTGATTGCCGGGGAGAGAGAGGAACAGTATGCTTCCCTGCGCCCTGACCAAACACCTCCGGTTGAGTGGTACGAGTTCTCGGAGATCCCCTGGGACAAACCGATTTCCTACACGGTTGCCACCTACGGGCGTGATTTGGCTACAGGCCGGTTTGCACACCAGGAATACTGGATTACTGTTTCACGGCCTTTGACATCTGAGGAGATCCTGGACGAAGCACAGTCTCGGTTGGGAATGGAGGGGCAAAGTCCCACGATGGAGATTTTCTCGGTCAAGCTCATTGGAGGATCACGGCGTTTGGGAGAGGAGTGGAGATGGTGAGATGAAAAGAACGTGTGGGAACTGTGTCATGCTCGCAATTCGGAATGGGAAGGGGTATACTCGGCCAGGAACTTCAACATATTGCTGGCTTACAGGTCTATCCATCTGCCGCGACACAATGGGGTGTGCGCTTCACGTATCCGAGGAAGATACAGCCGTAAAGCAGCAGGCACAAGATGAAAAATGGGGGCCTGGAGCGTCGGTGCCACTGGCTATCACGGAATAAGACTAGCAAGCGGCCCGAGACAATTCTGTTCATTGACACCGAGGCGGAGATCAACCGACCGGACGAGAACCGGGAGGAACATACCTTCCGCCTCGGTGTTGGGTGTTTTGCGTCCTATACGGAAGAGGGCGGGCTTCAGGAACAAGAGTGGCGACAGTTTGCAAAGGAGGAAGAACTGTGGGGGTGGGTTGAGGAGCTAAGTGTTGAGCACAAGAGACTACTAATTGTCTCACATAACATTGATTATGACGCACGGATATGCCGTGCGTTTTGGTTTCTGCCACACCTGTCCTGGTCTCCTACCTACTGCGTGATGGCACCCTCCTGCACGATGTTTGTGTGGGAGCGGGAAAAGCACCGGATTGAAATGCTCGACAACATGAACTGGTGGCAGGCGAGTGTCGAGCAGTTGGGGAAAAGCGTGGGGTTGGCCAAGCTTGAGGTGGACTTTGACACCGTGGTTGAGGCGGACCTGTTCACCTACTGCAAGCGTGACGTTGAAATCCTGGTCAGGCTGTGGCAACAGTGGTTTGAATTTCTGGACCGTCACAACTTGGGGAGCTTTGGGATCACGGCGGCCAAACAGGCTTTCAATGCGTATCGGCATCACTTTATGCGTGAGAAGATTGGTATACATAACAACAGCGTCTGTGCGGCTCTCTCTCGCGAATCGTACCACGGCGGGCGCACGGAATGTTTCTTCGTCGGGAAAGCGTCTCCTGGGACGTACTACAAACTGGATGTGAACGCACTTTACGCGGCGATGATGGCCTGGTATCCTCAACCGTGCAAGCTGGTCAAGGTGGTTCAGAATGTGAGCACGGACTTCCTGGACGTTTTGCTGGGGCGATACCTGGCAATTGCAGAAGTGGTAGTTGATGCACGGGAACCAATCTACGTCAAGCAAATCCTGGGCCGCAATGCTTACCCTACCGGCTCGTTTTTGACAACGCTAACCACACCAGAATTGCAGGTGGCCTTGATCAATAACGAAATCCGAGGTGTAGGACGGGTTGCACTCTTCGAAGGAGCAGACCTGTTCTCTGAGTACGTGGATTACTTCACGCCACTACGGGCACAGTACCGTGAGCGAGGGGACCTGGCGCGGTCTAGAATGTGCAAACTGTTGAGGAACTCGCTCCAGGGGAAGTTCGGCCAGGTGGCACACAAGCAAGAGGTTCTGGGAGATGCCCCTCTTGATACTGTTGCCGTCCGGCGCTGGCTTGATACTGAGAGTGGGCGCAGTTGCATTGACTGGACTTTTGGGGGGAAGGTGATCCGCCAGTACAGCGGGGGTGAGCCCTGGGACTCGTTACCGGCGATTCCGGCGCACGTAGCAGCATATGGCCGGGTCTATATGTGGTCGCTGATCAACCTAGCCGAACGAGAACACGTGTTCTACATTGACACCGACAGTCTCATTGTGGACGAGGTGGGGTTCCGTAACCTGGCCGGTGTAATTGATCCAGACAAGATAGGGTGGTTGAAACTGGAGGGCACGACTGAGAACCTGGAGATCAACGCCAAGAAGGATTACCGCTTTGGGGATTTGCGAACGCTGAAGGGTATCAAGAGTGACGCTGTTCATCTGGCCCCTGATCTGTTTGAGCAGTGGCACTTCACGACCATCAAGTACGCTTTTATGGAGCAAAACCTGGACGGGGTGAGGTTGCGGAAGGTACAGAAGAAACAGCGATATGGGAGGATCTCGGGGACCCTCGGGAAGGATGGCTGGGTTCATCCTCCACACCTGCTTTTGGATCCAAAGGATTTTCTCGGTTACCTGGCTGACCCAGAGAAAGACCGGGTCTGGGTCTGGGAGTTTGAAGCGGGCTGGCTCAGGCGGACGAAGAAGGTGGTGCACCTGAAGGAGCAGGCGACGTACGAGATTGCTCTGTTTTCTCCTCGGAGGTCTTCTCGGCAGCCTCCGCCACTCTCGCTTGAACCTGTTTCAGCCTCTTGATTTGTTCCTCTAGTTGACGTTTCAGGTCTGGCATTGCGTCTTTTCCTTCCTAAAAGTGGTAGCAAGCTGTAACCATAACCAAGCCCTCCACCCACGCCAGCGGGTAGCACCTGGTCGGAGTGACCGGCGAGTTGTGTATTTGTACAGCCTGTAGACTATTCTACGCATTGTCTTTACTCCTCTGCTAATCCTACGCGGTACTCAACTGCAAGTTGCGCTTTTTGCTCCCTCAGTTCAGACAGGTTGCCCCGCAACTCAGTAAGCCGTGATGTCATTGCTAACAGGTCGGTTTCCCAGCGCACCTCGATTTCCTCCACGGAACGAACTTGCTCTACAATGCGCAGGTCCACATCCAGTTGCACACGGCGTTGATGGATTTGTGACCGCAGACCGGCAATTGAGGTCTGTGCTTTCGCAATGTCATCTTGGGCAAGTTCAATTGCAACCCGGATTTCTCTGGTCTGGCGCTCTACTTCCTCCGTTGTCAGGTCAGCGACGGTGATAGTGCGTTCAAGCCGGATCTCGGCAATTTCAACTTCCAAGGAAGCCATACTGTCCTGGAGGGTTTCAATTGTCAACTGCCTCTCCAGGATAGCGGCTTCTGCCACTCCAGGCTCGATTGTAGCGACCTCGGGGGACGCCGCCAGTTTAATTCCGGCTATCTCTGTCTGGACTGCCTCAATCTCTGCTTTGAGGTTCTCGATCTCTACCTCACGCTCCCTGGTGGCGACGGCAGCTTCGCCGGCGGTCAGTGGCCGGGGTTGTGGCACCCCTTTCAGTTGGAGATCTGCAACACCGGTTTCCAGAACGTCAATTTGCTCACGCAGGAAGGCAATAGCTCCCTCCTGATCCTTGATCTGAGCCTCCAGGTTCGCGATGTCCCTACCGGCAACCTCCCGCAACTCGGCAGTGGTTAGTGCTCCATGTGCGACCCGCAACTCCTCCTGATAGCGAACCTGGCGCTCACGAAGTGCAAGTTGGGTGTCGGAGATAGCCGTCTGCACCTCGGCGATGTCCACGTCGAGTTGAGCCTTCGTGACCTGGTAGTCACTCTTGATCTTGCGGGTACGGATGTCGTTCTGCTCCTTCCTGGCCCGCTCCTCTTCCTTGCTTGCGTCAGCGGTCTTTTGCTGTAGGATGCTCGACAGATACCAGTTGACATACTTGTCCTGGTAACCCAGTGCATCCAGGCCCTGAGCGTAGTCCTGCTCGCTGATCACGTCCTGAAGGAGTAACTTGTCCAGAGTGGCACGACTGGGACGTTCTATCTTAGCCTCACGATCAATCTGCCACTCGTCGAGCAGTTGATTGATTTCTCCGGCAGGGACCCCAATCGCTCCAAGCTTAGCACTTGCCTCTGTGACCGTGATTTCCTGGTGGATGTATAGGTCCTGGACAAGTTTGACCTGGCGATCAACTTGCTTCTGTGCGGCCTTCATCAACTCGCGAGCCACAAGATAGGATGCCAGGTCATCCGGGTAACCAATGCTCATCAACCAGGTGGTGGCCTCATCCGAGGTGATGGCTCCTACATTCAGAAATGAGAGGATGTCCGCTTTTGTTGCCTCGCGGTCATCATCGGTCTCATAGCGGACCGTGAAGTTTGTCATCCGCTCAGCGTTGGTGTCGTTGTAGCCCAGATCGAGATAGTTGCGCTTGACTTCATCTCTACTGAGGACGCCCATGCCGTACATTCGCCGGACGTCAACACGGGTAAGCGGACGGTAGGCGGTACGCTTAATGTAATCCCGCCAGGCGGCAGGAATATCAGAGATGCGCAGGTAGGTGTCCAGGTCATCAATGTCGAATTCCGGCACGCGGTAGAGGATATCGAGAACTGTGGTCAGGCCGGGCAGCTCCCAGTGCGCACGCCAGTATTTGCGTGCCCAGCCTTCCGTGTCTCCTTGCTTCCTCATCCACTCGGCGAACTCAGCCGGGAAATCGGCATCATAGCCCCACTTAGCAGCAACGTCGTCACGCCAAGCCTCACGAACGGCCATTCGGATTAGGTCGCCGGGGCCTGGGATGAGTTTGGAGAGGTCGCTCATTGCTCCAGCATCTTCAGCAGTGAACCCACGCCGACCCAGTTCATTGTAAACCGCAGCCGCCCCTCCACCAGTAAGATGCATATGCCGGAACAACTCGGCAGGGCTTAGTCGAGGACGAGTAACGTCGCCGAACCGGTCAATCAAGTCTTGTGTCCACCCAAGGTCATTCAGCAGGTTGTTCCGTTGGGTTTCGCCAAGACCACGCCAAAACATTGCCCAGGCTGTTGTGGGATCTGGACGTGCAACTCCCAGTTCCCCCATCATTTGGTACTGGACGGGCAGGGCAGCAACCCCGAGCCAGCCACGGAATGTGGCCTGAATGTAGGAGAAATAGGCAAGGCTTCCGAACATAACGTTGTTGGGAAACCCCATTTCTCCGGCCTGGGTGATGGTGTCTATGACTTCCTGGGGGGCGTTGATTGCTTCTAAGCGAGGTTTCAAGACGGCTTCCAGGAAGTTTGCCTCATCCTCTCCAGCCTGGACATCGCGCTGTCCTGTCCGGTATTGCATAAATACCCGCTGTTCTTCAGCCGTGCCAGGCTCCCACATGTTCCGCAGTGCCTCACAGAACTGGCACCACACTTTTGGCAATCCGGTCAATCCTTCGCAGGCCATCTTATGTGTTCTCCCAAGACCAGGTTATGATCTTTTCGGCTACCCGGCCAACCCACCGGCTGAGGGACCCCAAGTGTTCTGTTACTTCCTCGTCAATTCTGTCTTGCATCCACAGCCAGGGGTGGTCCAGGAAGTTGTGCAGGTCGGTTTTGAAAGGAACCCACACGGTGTTGTAGAACTCGTTGATGCTCCCGTAGATCCCGGTCCAGATTGACCACGCCGGGCCAAGCCATCCGGCGACTGTGACGTAAGGGTTGTTCTTGAAGTTCGTCACCCAGGTGCTAACAAGGTTATACCAGGTTCTCACTGTGTTGTACCCTGCAATGAGCCACGGGGCTGTGTTAGCTACCCAGTTTCTAGCGTCATCGTAGATGCTTCTGACCCAGTCTTTGACGGTGGTCTTGATCCCGTCCCAAATGCTATCCCAGGTGTAGGGGTATGAGAAGATGGACTGGGGCAACTTCATCTTGAGGTAGTTGAGGCCCGTTGCCAAGTTGCTTGTCCAGGTAGGGACGAAGGTTCCCACACGACTCCTGATGGTCTCAATCCAGGTAGAGAACGTTGTGTAACCGTGAAGTAAGGAACCAAGCAGGTTGGAGATAGCGTCAGCTAGAGGTCGAGCAACATTGTCGGCGGCCAGTGCAACCCAATCGCTGTACCTGTCTCTGGCGGCTTCCCGGTAGAACACCATAAAGTTGAGCTTGGGTTTCCCATTCTCAAGATTATCGCGCCACCAGGCTGAGACGTGCCAGGTGTCAAGCCACCACTGTGGAGCAGCCTCGTCGAACCGGGGCAAGAGCATATTGCGCCACGTAGGTGTGAAACCCCTATAGAAGACAAACTTCATCCACTGGCCCAGGAGGTTCCAGTAGAGGATGTTTATAATGCTGTAGACTGCAGTGGAACCCATCTACCTTACCTCGTTACAGCAAAGGCCAGGTCAAGTTCTGCCGCTTTAGCGTCCAGAATCTCCGTCAGGTCTTCGGAGTTCCACTTGTCCTGTGGCACATCCACAGTCCCCGATGAGCCATTGCTTGTGACAAGCCAGACACGATACATCTGGTGCACCGATCCGGCTTCTGTCATCCTGGAGATTTCACGGGTGTCAGTCACTTTGAAAGACATCTTCGTTACTCCTTATGCTGTAGTTTGCCGTTCCAGACTTGTGCACCTGCGGCCCCGGCCAAGACGCCGATAGTAGCATACGCAAGTGACCAAGCCTGGTCAGGCACAGGGGCACCCACACTTGCCAGCACCCCGATCAATGCCAACTCGGCCAGGAGAACTATCCCCAGGACGAGCAACGCCAGTTTTGCTTTGTCTAACTTCACTTTGTTTACCTCCTTTTACTCGGGTTCTGCCATTGTAAAGATTACATCGTCCAGATACATAACGTCGTTCTCTCCATTTCTGCTGTAGACACCAACATCAAGGCTTACTCGGTTAGGATACAAATATCCCTCCACCGACGGGCCGTAGGCACTTATGTCAATCTCCTGCTGGTTATAAAGCAGGCGCACATATTGTCCTGTGGTCAAATCAGTGACCAGCTTTATGGTGTTGAACACATGCAGGTCTTCCTCGGACACATAAGCTGTGCCAACAGCAACCATCCCGGCATCAGCGTCATCAATTTGCAACTCTTTGTCAGCATACACAAAATACATCTTGGCTGAATACCTGGAGGTCATAGTGTAGTAGGTAAGACTGAATATGAGAAAGTCCACCGCACCGGGCAAGGCGAAACTCATTTCAATCCCCACCCGACCTACGGGCAGAATCCCACGAGTAAACCGAAGAAATGAGTAACGACCCAACGTACTACCACCGGTCAACTTCGCGCAATAGCCACCGTGGGAAGCTGTAGTTGGCGTAAGCTCGGCTGCTGCTCCTACTCCCTGAGTATACGAGCGCCACTGAGCCCACCCATTTTCAAAGTCCTCTATGAAAATAGCCTGACCACGGCGGTCATACTTTACAGCACTTCCTAACCGTGCTGCTAGTTCAGCGTTGCCAATCGAAAGCATCCGTCCCCAGGCGTCTGTGCTGTCAATCACGAAGGCACTGATGCGGCCTTCACTATCCAGGCGGACGGTTTGGAGCACCCCCTCAGCTGTCTCACCCTGGAGCAAGGCGTACAGGTTACCGTTGACATCTACAGCGACAACCTTGTAATCCGCCAGGTACTGTCCCAGGAGTGCTGTCGCTCTCAACCAATCAGGAAACCCGCTTGCCATTGTAGTTCCCCATTACTCCACAACCTTCATCTCGTACCCCCAGGCAACACCATACAGAACGTCCCCGTCAAGACAATTGGGCTGCGTAACTCGCACCTGATCACCAGCTTTCAGCGTCAACCTACCCAGCCAGATACAGGCTCTATACTGTGGCGGTGTGATGAAGTACGCAACCGCGTATGCCGCCACTCCATTTTTGACTTCCATGCCTACGGTTCCACGTGCGCCGGAGTTGTTCTGCAACTCAACAAACTCCAGCACGTAGACAGAGCCTGCCGGAACCGCCGTTGTGTATTTGGAGTAAGTCCCGGCCCCGCTTTTGGTGCCCCCCAGGGCTTCAGTCCACCGATCTGAGTAACCCCAAACCATTGGCAACTTGTGCCACGCGGCACCATCCCATCCACAAACGCCAGGAGTGAAATCGGCGGGCACGGTTTGGTGCACCTCGGCATCATTGTTGACGGCCACACTAAGCTGATTGGTCAGTGGGTCTATGATGAGTTTCAACCACTCAGCACCGGCAGGGTCCCAAGCCCACAGGCCGTCTTTGAAGTACTCTTCAGCCGGATTTGTTATTCCAGACATCGCTTGTCCCTCCTATGCGTCACAGAAGTCCCAGCTCCCGAAGTAGTTCATCAGGCGGCGGGAGCCCGGCGACCGCTTCGGAAGCTGAGACTTCCACACCCACTTGTACTGTGTGGGGATAGGTGTCGTCTTCGTTGTAGCCGTAGATGGTCAGCATCCGAGGTTGCTCACTGACGGGGTAACGGGAGTCATCGTGGATAATGTGATCGTCACCTCTCAACCACTCGCCGCGTTCCCAGGGGATCAACTGGTAGCCGTTCAGCCAGATCTGAACCCAGGCTAACCCGGCGCACCCGGAGGGAAACAGCACGAATGACCTGGTGATGGCGCCTTCGCACAGTTTCATTGTAGTGGAAGCAGGATCATCCTTTTCCTGCCCACTGGGGATTTCCAAGTCGGTCTTGAACAGCATCCCGCCTCCTGCTGTCACTCAGGATATTCTACGTAACCATACACGCTTGCTTCGCAGAGCTTGGAGACACCGGCAGCCGAGAATGTAACACGAATGTTCCAGTCACTTGGCACCCGCACTTGTACCCGGGTCCTGTACCAAGAGTTAGCATTGGTCAGTGTGAGTGTGTGTACACCGGCCACAACCGGCCCCTGGGTGAGCTCGATAGTTGCTACGGTGCTGGCAGTGACCGCCCGGCACGACACGACATCAATTGTCAGCACCCCACCGCCTCTGAGCGGGTTGGTGCTCATAACCAGCGCCCCACCAGCGCTACAAATTCCGCGCAGGGTCTCGGCAAGTAGTTGTTGCTGTATTAACTGTGGCATAGGACCTCCCGTGAGTGGTGGGAGATGCTCCTACCTCACAAAGGAGCACCTCCCCACAGTCACTCAATACAACCCCTTAAGGTTATGGAAGCGGGATTGGTTGTTGCACGAGCACTGAAGCCACACCGCTTGCCGCCCCCTCAGTGATCTTCAGCTTGATCGAGCCATAACCCGGTGCATTGAACCAGGTAGCAGCATCTTGCTGACGACCAAAGGGGTAGCAGTACGTGTATTCAGGGCACAGGCCAAGGGGTTGGATGGTCGTCTTCTGGTCAGTCAGTGCCGCACCAGCGACGTTTATGCATCCCAGGCGGACGTAGCCCGGCATAGTGAAACTGCCGTGCACGAGCATGTCATCAACCCACCCCTCACAACTTCCAGCAGTGCAAACTCCCAAGTGAGTGTACGTGTACACCCCGTTGCTGGCCGCAATACGCGCCTGGTACGTTGCTGGTCCCCAGGTGCGTTCCATCAGGCTCAGCAACTCGTCGTCCTCCATCTCGAAGACAATCAGCTTGCCTACATCACACTCCAGCTTGAAGTTGGTCCACACGTTTCCCAGATAGCCTCCAGCCTCATCAGCCCGGAAGTACAGCCGACGATACGGGTGGTCAGTGGGGAGATCAACCTCCACGACGCCAGAGGCAGCGGTCGTCCAGGTCTTGATAGCCTTGGTGAGCAACGCTTTGCTCGGGGCGGAGACCCCTTGCATTGTCTTAGCGTTGACATCAAGCGTGCACGAACCGGTGAGATGCAGCGCGTTTTTGGCCCAGGTAACCTTAAGTTGTGGGTTCAGCAACCGGGACGGAGAGAAAGCAAATTCGGGATCCCCCACGTAGCGACCAAACTGGAACGGCCACTCGACATGGCTGCCCTCGCTCAGGATCTCAGTGTACCAGGCGGCGGGCCAGTAACCCTTGTCGTACCAACCCATTGCCGTGGCTTCCCGTCCACTGAGGCTCACGTACACGTGACCACCATCCACGATCTCGATCTTGCTGACCACAGACTCGACTGGAACACTACGGGCCGTGGCAGTGTCATTCTTCACGTAGAACCGAACGCTGAGCTCGGTGATGGGCTCGTCAACGTTGATGTCAATGGTCTCGGTGCCACTGTCGCCAAGTGTCTTCCGGGACAGAAGTTCTACTTCACGATAGTTGTTCATCTAACTTACCTCCCAGTAGGTTTTGGCGATTTCACTCGCGCTTAAATTCGGAGATCCGGCGGATGTTGTGCACAGCACGCTGAATGTTGTCTTCCAGGGTTGTGTCAGCCATTCCCGCGACCTCATTCTGGACCCGGTCCAGATACGGGTAGAACTGGCGGTTGAACTCAACAATCTTGCTCTCCGCCTGCTCCAAACCTTGAGTAATGCGCGGGACACCTTTGTTGATCATGGCGCTCTGCCAATCACTCAAGGTCACCCGACGCAATCCGCGTTCCACCTTCCCGTCGTCAATAGACTTCAGGAAGTTGGCTCGCATCTTGTCAACCTTCTTCGCGGCCTTCTCGGTGGGGGACACTGTGACCTTGCGCACCTGATCCGCAATATGTGGAGCAGCCGCCCGTGCTCGATCAATCAGCTTCTTAGCCCCTTCCTCTGGTGTAACCTTCGGCATTTTGCTTGCCTCCTGACAAAAATGTGTGATGGGGAAAGGCCCAACGCCCTCCCTCTTAGTGTCAATTATACACCAAAAACGAGCCCTTGTCAAGTATATACTGAGGCAATACTCCTTATATACCAGCAGTCGAAAAAGGCAATACCAGAACAGTATCCCCTATGCCCACCCCTGTTACCCCCCCCCGCAAGTGCCATCAAAATGGTCATAAACAGCCCCAAATAAGGGGAAAACAAGGGTCACAAACAGAATAAAACCCACCCTTTTGAGAGATGTTCGACCTCTGCCAGTCAACCGCCGAGCCACCACCACGGCCAGGTCAGCACCCTGAATGACCACCGCACAACCTTAGAACACCTGTGCTAATCAACCGAGCAAACCCCCCCCTTTCCCCAGACAGCCATACCCC
>Ga0180009_10006123_pt1 | contig 12710 bp, 6 predicted proteins | sample OS_PC_MetaG_FD_123537 | JGI IMG/M metagenome (GOLD analysis project Ga0180009, IMG submission 123537) | Groundwater microbial communities from the Aspo Hard Rock Laboratory (HRL) deep subsurface site, Sweden - OS_PC_MetaG | ecosystem: Environmental > Aquatic > Deep subsurface > Groundwater...
CGGTGTCGGTGATCACCGGCGGGTTGGCCGTGTTGTCGCACTCGCCCTCCCCGGGCGTGACGCTCTCGCATCCGGCGATGGTGTTGTTGCAGGTGCCGTCCAACAGCTCGATCATGCCCGCGGCCATCTGGCCGGTGGGGTCGTCCTGGATCACCTGGTTCATCCAGATGAGCAGGGCGGGGAACAGCACGGTGTCGACCTGTGCCATGGTCACGCCGCCGCCGAGCATCACCTCGGTCCAGCCGTCCACCGTGGTGCTGCCCACGAGCTGGGTCGACTGCAGGTCGAACATCAGCGTGCCCATGCCCGGCAGGGGGAAGGGCAGGCGGATGTTGTTCGGGCCCGCCGCCAGCGCGCCGCCGTTGAGCGAACCGCACACAAAGCCATCGGTGGCCGAGTCCGCGTGCAGGGCCACGGTGCCGTGTCCGTCAAACAGTGGGGAGGCGTCGTGTACCTCGCCCCGGAAGATCTGCACCAGCACGTCGGCGTCGTCAGGGAACTGCTCGGTGCGCAGGCGCAGCAGCACCAAGGTCTCGCCCCGGGCGATGGCGCCGTTGACGTCCTCGTTCACGTCGAAGTCCGGGCTGGTCGCGGCCAGCAACGAGACGATGGAGCCCAGCCGGTTGTCCACCACGCCGTCGCCGGACAGGTCCACGCCAATCTCGAGGGCGGTCTCGGGGGTGTCCGGGAGGAAGATCTCGCTCACCAGGTAGTCGTGATCGTCGCCCTCGAGGGTCAGGTCGCAGTCCACCGCGCCGCAGTCGGCGGCACAGTTGGCCACGTTCTCACCCCCGGCCGCATCGCAGACCCCGTCCTGGACACACACCGAACAGTCCGCCGCACAGTTCTGCGGGGTCTCCCCCGGATCACAGACGCCGTCGCTGTTACACACGTTGCTGCTGTCGTCATCGCCGCAAGCGCCGGCCAGACAAACCGCTCCGACAAACAGGGCCACCAGCGCCGCTCGGTTCAGGATCATGGTTTTCTCCTCGATCAGGTGCGGATAATCAGCTTCAATAGGGGCGAACGCGGCGCTCGACGATGGTATGCACACCGGCCACAGTGAGCTCAACCCGCTCAATGGGGCTGGGCTGCACGGGTAGATAGACCATCCCGCCAGACATGTGGCTCCAATGGAACGCCTGGCCGGTGATGGGGCTTGCGCCGTCTGCGGTGTGGATGAGGACCTGGACGGGCAGCCCACGGATCTCATAGCTGCTCTGGGTGACTGTATTGTTGATCATTCCACCACCCCGGCCATCCCAGGCCACGATGCGGTACCTGCGCGGCGGGATGGGCTCGGACAACCGCGGCAGATTCACCCAGGCCGCGCGGTCATAGAGTTTGTTGAAGTGGTAGTCCGAGATCCACTGGTCGTCACAGTAGCCCATGATGTCGGTCTTGGTGTCCGGGTCGATAAGGGCCTCGTTGACGATGTCCCAGCTCCACACGCCGATGGAGTTGGTGCTGTAGGGGTAGTTGTTGTCGATGGACTGAGGATCGAGGCCCTGGCCGCAGTTCACGTGCTCCAAGCCGTGGGCGTGGCCAAGCTCGTGGGCCGCGGTGTCCTTGCCGTACTCGTCGAAACCCACGCCGAGGGCGAGGCGGAGCTGGGGGTTACCCTCGGCGGGCGGCGACGAGTTCAGCAGGGTCACGCCGAGCAAACAGCCCATGCCACAGAACGCGCTGAAGGATGGAGCGGGGTTGAAGATCCCGTAGTAGTACACATCAGCGCTCTCGCCGTCCTGGCTGCGGAAATTCGACAAGGCCATGCCCACCTGCTGCCACCCCGAGCCGTCCGGACCGATGACGGAGTTCCAGTTGTAGGCCTCACGTAACGTGACCTCCACATTGGTCACGGGGTACAGCTGCAGGAGCCGCTGTCGGTAGGCCTCCACCTCCGCGGGGCCGAGGTTCGGCACCCGACAGGAGCCGTCGGCGCAATAGGCAAACGGCGCCAGGATCACGCGGAACCTATTAATGATGCCATCCACTGTCACAGGCTGCAGCCCGTTCACCGGGAAGCGAGCCGTGGGGTTGTCATCGCCCGGCTCCCCCTGCCGGAGGAGCCCCACCTGATAGGAGAGGAACTGGTTGATGGCCTCCCCGGGCACCACGAAGTTGACCGTGGAGCCGAGGTCTGCCTCGCTGGAGGTCGCGACGAGATCCACGCCCACCTCGTAGGTGTGCGCGGCGTCGATGGAGAATCGCCCCAGCACGGTCTGGGCCACCATGAACGGAGCAGCCGCGTAAAAGACCCGGACCAGGGCGTCCCGCCCGTTGATCAGCGGCACATTACACGCCTGGGCCACGCCCATGGACATGATGGTGCACTTGGGGCCCTGGTACACGGCCACCTCGGTGATGGTCACACCGGGCACACCGATGAGCTGTGGCTGATTCTGGTTCTGGTTCTGGTTCTGGTTCTGGTTTCCGCCGGGAGAGTCGTCTCCGCAGGCGGTGCCGAGCCCCATGATCGCCAACAACAAACCAAGCCGAAACCCTGCTGTATTCATAGGTTCTCTCCACTCCTGTGCACGACAAACCGCCAAAAGCTACGGGTCCTCATTGTCTGTTGCATACCGCATTGCGGGCAAAGGGGGAAGTCCCAAAAAAGGATCAGAGCACCGTCGCCGATGTGAGGAGCGCGCCCTTTGCGTCCCCGCTGGGAGACCGGTATGATGGGTGCATTATCGTACGGGGTGGAACAGGCGCCTGGACCGGATGTTCGCGGTACGGTGCTGGGAGGATGGACCGATGCAAATCAGACTTTGGGGAACCACGCTCGCCATCGTGATCGTTCTGGGCGGTTGTGGGGTACCCAAACAACAGTACTTTGCCCAGGTCGCCCGGGCCAACCGACTGGAGATCCATCTCAAAAAGAAGTTGGATCGGATCGACTACCTCGAGGCCAAGGACCGATTGGCCCAGACCCGGGTCCAAAAGGACAGCAATGAGGACGTGCAGCGCCTGACCCGCCTCGTGGCGGAGGTCGAACGGGTGCGCACCGCCCTGTACAATAAGGAGCGCACCCTGTCGCGCTGTCTGAACACCCGGGTCGCGGTCCGGCCACCACCCCCCATTCGCCACACCCTCCGGGCCTCGAAGTGCGACACCCGTGGGGTTACCGTCACGGTGGGACAAGGCCTGCTCATGCGCGGGACCGGGACCGCCGCAGAGCGGACGCGCGCCCGGTCGCTGATTCGCGCCGCACTGGGCAAGGTTCTGCCGCCCATCACACAGTGCTATCTCAAGGCGACCAGCCGGAAAAAGCGCGCCACCCGCCCGCTCGAAGGGCAGCTCGTAGTCACCCTGCGCCTGGACAATCGCGGGCGTGCCCGGGGCGTACAGGCCGCTCATCGGGCCCTCGGGGCGGGCCGGGTGATCAGATGTGCCGTCAAGGCGCTCCGTCAGCTCCGGGTCGATGGGTTACAAGGCCCGTTTTTCGCCGCGGTGCCCCTGCTCTTCGGCCGCTCCAAGGGGTTCGTCTCAACCTGCGGCGCAACCACGGCAGCGGTCGCCTCGCGGGCTCTGATCGACGGGGTCATCAAGCGCAACCGCAGCGCGATCCAGTACTGCTTTATCAGCTCGGGGATGCCCGGCAAGGAGCTCCGCCGGGCCCGTGTCAAAATCGCGTTCTCCGTCCTGCCCAGCGGGCAGGTGGGCCCGGTGAAACTGGTCTCCTCCGTCCTGGCGAACGCCGCCACCAACGCCTGCATCCTTCGGACGGTAAAGCGGTGGAAGTTCCCGCGGGCCAGGAGCGCCAGCCCCCTGGTGACTCCTGAGTTCCACTGGCGCAAAAAAAATGACCCCCGCCGTCGTCGGCGGCGTAGGCGCCGAAAGCGCCATCGACGGGGCTAACCTGCGCTGGGTCCCGGTGATACATGAGCTCGCTCTGCCTCTCGTTGAGCCAGGCCAGGCGGTTGGCCATCGACGCCCAGCTTCTGCCGGTCTCCTGGCAGCCACCTCCGGGAGCGGCGGGGGTTCTTCAGACGATCTGTCACCTCGGCTACGTGCAGATCGACACCCTCGCCGTGGTGCAACGCGCCCATCACCACACGCTCTGGAATCGGGTCCCGAAGTACCAACCGACCCTGCTGCACGATCTGCAAGCCAAACACCGTGAGGTTTTTGAGTACTGGGGACACGCGGCGTCGTACCTTCCGATGAAGGACTACCGCTTCTACCTGCCGCGCATGCGCCGCTTCCCCCGGGGTGAATCGACCTGGGTGCAGCGACGCTACGAAGAAGGTCGCCATCTGCTCGGACCGGTGCTCGAACGAATCCGCGCCGAAGGTCCGCTCCGCGCCAATGACTTCGCGCCGCGTCGGTTCACACCCAGAGGTTCCTGGTGGGACTGGAAGCCCGGCAAGATCGCCCTGGAGCTGTTACTGTTCAAAGGCGACCTGATGGTCAGCGAGCGCCGCAACTTCCAACGCGTCTACGATCTGACCGAGCGGGTGTTGCCCGCCACCGTCGACACGCGGGTGCCCGACGCCGCCGAGTTGGGTCGATTCCTCGTCCACCGCGCCCTGACAGCTCACGGCCTGGCAGAGCAAAGTACCATCGTCGATCACATTCGCACGGGCGACAAACAAGCGATCCATGACGCCCTACTGGCGCACGTGGCCGAGGGCACGGTCCTACGGTGCACCGTGCGCGGCCTCCGCGATCGGGAATTTTTCACCCTGGCCGGGAACGTCGATCAGCTGGGAAAGAACCGCCGACCATCGAGCAAGCTACGAATCCTCTCCCCCTTCGACAACCTGGTGATTCACCGTGGCCGAATGCGGCAGCTTTTTGATTTTGACTTCACCATCGAATGCTATCTGCCCGCTGCCAAGCGTCGTTTCGGCTACTTTTCCCTGCCCCTGCTGTGGAAGAACCGCTTCGTGGGCCGCATCGACACCAAGGCGGATCGCAAGGCACGCCGGCTGCTCGTCCGGAGCGTGCACTTCGAAAAAGGCACGCCCCGAGTCGACAAGACCTGGGCCGCTCTCGAGGCCAGTTTACAAAAATTCGCCGCGTTCAACGACTGTGACACCGTCGACCCGGTCAAGCACCTCATACGTAACGCCGGAGCCTAACCACCGGGCACGTGCATTGCGGGACCCGACCGGATCGCGCATACTCGCCGCATGATTGGCACCCTGCTCAAGGACACGTACCGGGTAGTCGAACCCCTGAGCGAGGGCGGCATGGGCACGCTCTATGTGGCCGAGCACAAGACCCTGCCCAAGCGCTACGCCGTGAAGGTGCTCAAGTCCGCGGGGAAGGCCTCGACGGAATTGCTGACCCGGTTCGAGCGGGAGGCCCGCATCGCGTCGGGGTTGGGACACCCCAACATCGTGGAGGTGCTGGACTTCGATCGGCAACCCGACGGCTCGCCCTTCATTGTCATGGAGCTGCTGGACGGCGAAGATCTCGCCGCGCGTCTCTATGACGGAGGCGCCATGGACCCCGCCGCGCTCCTGCCGGTGTGTCGCGGGCTCTGTGCGGCCCTGGCCGCAGCCCACGGCGCGGGCATCGTGCACCGGGACCTGAAGCCCCAGAACGTCTTTCTGCACCGGTGGGGGGACGAGGAGCTGGTGAAGGTGCTGGACTTCGGCATCTCCAAAATGGCCGGCGGGCAGACCGACCTCACCGCCGACTCGGCGATCATCGGCACGGCCCACTACATGGCCCCCGAGCAGGCCCGGGGCTCGGCCGCCAAAGTGGACGGCCGGGCGGATCTGTTCTCCCTGGGCGCCATAGTGTTCGAGTGCCTGACGGACAAGCGAGCCTTTGATGGTGGAACCCTGCCCGAGATCATCCACGCCCTGTGCTACGGCGAACGCCCCACGCTGTTCAAGCACCGCCCGGAGCTGAGCGATGCGCTGGACCCGGTGTTGGCCAAACTGCTGGCCGTGGAGCGCGACGCGCGCTACGCCACCGCCCAGATGGCGTGGAACGAGCTGGCGCCGGCGCTGGGCGGCGAGGCCACGACCCTGCCCCTGGGCAGGTCCGCACCCACCGCAAAGATGAACCTCGACGCCACCGTCACCGCCCCCCACGATCCCGCGCTGGACGCCACCGTGGCCTCCGACTCGTCATCACCCCCGGGCTCGGTGGTGGCCACCCGCGCGGAGAGCCCCCGGGCGGGCAAGGGCATGGATGCCTCACCCGCCACACCAGGTACCATCCCTGCTGCGCTCACGGAATCAGCGTCGGCGCCCCCGCGTCGAGTCCACGGACGGACCCAGACCGTGATCATGGCCCTGCTGGGCATTGCGTTGCTCGTCGTCGGGGTCATCGCGGCGCGGTCGTGCCTCTCGGTGAAGGTCAGCAGCGGTCCAAACGGGAACCCCCAGGCACCGACGACTCCACACCCTGGAACACGCCCGCCTCCCAGCAAACACGTGACCCTTGCGCTGTTGCCCGGAAAGTGCGAGGGCCAGGCCACCGACATCGCCGAGTCCCTGCGGGAGTCCAAGCTCAAGGACATCAAGGGACTGCTCCTGCCGCCGGACGAAATCGACCGGGCCCTCCAAGCCCTCGCCGATGGCGGAGGCAGTCGCGATGGCATGGAGCGCCGGGTGGGCCAACGGCTCGGGGCGATGCTGCTGGCCAGCAGCCGCTGCGTTGGGAAACAGGTCAAGGTGCGTCTGGTGCGGGTGCGGGATGGCCGTGTCGCGGCCACAAAGCTGGTGGACCAGCCCATCAACACGGTCCAACGCCGCGACCTGGTCTCGCTCATCCTGTTCGAGCGAAACACCCTGCTCGCCGACCTGGAGACCACCATTCCCGCAGCATCCAAGGCGTTCAAGGACTACATCAAGCTTGTCAAAGGAGGCATCCACCCGGGCAATTTTGCCGAGATCATCAAGAGTCTGGAGCTCGCCCATCAGGCCGATCCGGCGTGGGAGCGGCCCCGCGGCGAGCTAGCCGGTCTGCTCGCCGAACAGTTCAACAGGAGCTGGGACCCGTCGCTTCTTCCGCGCATCGAGTCCCTCGTGGCCCCGTTGGTAAAACCCAACGGGGACTTCGAAGGTCAAGCCCTCGCGCTGCAGGGCAACGTGGCGTTTTTCCGGGAAGACATTGCCCTGGCATTGCAGGGCCTGAATCGGGCCGCCACGCTGCTGCCAAACAGCTTGGCCCTTCACCGAGCACGCTCCCGGTTGTACATGCTCATGGGGGACCCCAGGCTGGCCCAGGTGGCCATGCAGAAGGCCGTGGCAAGCGATCCGGACAATACCTTCAACGCCGTTCAGATCGCCTCAGGCCACTGGATCAGCGGCGAGTTCGAGGCGGCACTCAAAGCCCTCGGCCCCTACGTAGCTGCCCAGGATCGGCAGCATCGGCTCGGCGCGTCAGATCCCGACCTGCGACTGGGAAAACCACGCAGCGAAGGTGCTCACGCCCTGCGGGGCATGCTGCTGTTGTCTCTGGGCCGGATTGAGCCCGCGAACAAAGAGCTGCAACTCGAGCTCGCCCAGCTGAGCACGAGCGCCAGCTTTGCCAACGCGCGGATGGAGGCTTTCACCTACTTTGGAGTGGCCATTATCGGCCGCCTCCAGGGGAACGCCAAGCAATCTCGGCGGGCGCACCGTCGCGCCGAGCGCGCCCTGAAGAAACATCTGGGAAACAACCGCAATCCCAACCTCCCCATTACCAACATGCTCTGGGTCGTCGCCCCGTTGTCCCCGGACTGGATCACTCCGCTGCTGGATCGTTATGCGCGGCCCAAGCAGCCATTCTACGCGGACGTGCTGGTGGCCCGCGCCGGTGCGCTGGCCCGCCTGGGCAAAGAGAAAGAGGCGCGTCGGATGCTTGCGCAGGCCCTGGCGGCCAAGCCGATGCGTGCCAAAGGCCTCCGAAAAACCTACCGCCGATTCTTGCATTTGTGCCGCAAGATCGATCAACACTGGAAGAAACAGGGCCGCAAGCCGTTCAAGCCCAAGAGATGACACCGCCATCCACCAAGCCTCCCCTGCCAACCGCGGGCGAGCACCCGCCCGGCGAGCAGCGGACCACTGGCGATCGTCCGGGCAACTGGAACATCGAGTGGGACGGGCACGATGGCCTTGCCTTTGAAGCGTACGCCACCGGGTTCCGAGCGCCCTATCTGCAGAACGTCACCACGGATGCGGCCACGATCCTGTGGCGGGTGAATCCGCCCACGCACACCGGCGCGTTGTTACACCCCGTCCATGAGCCCAAGCCTGGCGTGCCCATGGCGCTGCGGATGGGGGAGGCCGGGTACCTGGGCTACGTCGAGCGCGAGGTGGGGGTCAACCTGGGCTGGTCCACCGAGCCCTGGGCCCAGTGGGAGCTGCGCGGCGACGCCGACGATCTCGCGGCCGGCCGGGCGGTGTCGTTGTGGAACCGCGCGGCGGGCGACTACCTGGTGCACTCCCGACGTCGACGGGGCATCGACCTGTGCTGGCTCGCCGACTCGCGTAAGCGCAACCCCGCAGAGTGGCAGCTCGAGGGATCGCTGCCCGGGGCGCGGCTGGTGAATCTGCGGAAACGCGGGCGAGCGCACCTGGTGTACGGAGAGCGGCGCTACGGCGTAAACCTCGCCTGGGGCAAACGACCCGAGGCGCCGAACCTGAGGTTGGAGACCCTGCGACTGAACGCGACATTGCTTTTGGCCCCTCGGGGATCACCGGTCGAGGAGGGGCGGAAAATCACCGTGGCGGACGGTGAGATCCAGGTGTCCGAGGTGTCGTGGACCTACCTGTATCGCCCCGGCGTGGCTCCCGGGGTGGACGCCAAACCGGACCTGCCGAACCTGCGACTGTGCGCGCAATACGACCGGCCGGTGCTGCAGTGTGAGGCGCGGATCACCGGGCTCCGTCCGGGTCGGGTTTACCACTATCGGGTGATCTGTGAGGGGCGCGATGCGCGAGCAGACCCCGCCAATTCCGCGGGCGACACACTCCTGGTCGCCGACGACGTGACCTTTTGCACGGCGCCCCGCCCCGACGGCAAGGCCCCGGTGCGGTGGCTGGCCATGGGAGATCTCGGCCCGGGCAAACACAAGCCGAGTTACATCTACGATGTCTGCGATCTCTTCTGCGAAACAGCCCGGCGACACGACGCGCAGCTCTGGCTCCCGCTGGGGGACCTGGACAACGACACCAATGGCCACCCCAACGCAGTGGATCCCTTCTTTTTTAATGTGTGGAATGCGCACCGGCCTCAGCACAGCCCGCACACCACCTCCGCGGATTCACATCGGCGGCAGGAAACCGGGGTGGCCGCCTTTGCCAACCCCGCCTACCACGGGCTGCTCGGCGGCCTGCCCGCCTTCCCGACTTTTGGCAACCACGACGTGTGCCTACAAAGCGGCGGCTCCGGGGATTTGCTCCGCCGGGCCTACCGGGGCAACTTTGTGCTGCCGGGCCCCGGCGAGGCCTGGTGCCCCGCGGCCCGGGACTTCAACACCGCCGGACGGGGCTTTTTTTACACCTTCCGCTGGGGGCGGGTGATCTTCGTCTCGTTGGGGTTGCCCATGGTCAAGGGCTGCCGGGTCAGCGTCGCGGCGGACTGGCGCCGGACCTGGGGACGCCGCCAGGAAACCGCGCTCACCCGGTATCTCAGCGCCATCCACGGGGCCGTGTGCTCACCCGACGTGTGGCTGGTGACCTACTTCCACGACCACAACTGCGGCATTCAACCCCCGGGGCGGTCGGCCTACCCGCGGCTCCTGTTGCAGCACGGCGTGGACCTCGCCCTCATGGGACACCGCCACCACTTCGAGTCCCATGACCTCTGGGACGGCGACCGCCACCTGCGCTCGCTGGTGATCGGCACCGGTGGTTATGGCGACCCCGACCTGGGCGATCACTGCCGTCGCCCAGGTTTTGTGCTGCTGGACATCGAGGGCGACACCCTCCGGTACTGGAAGTACGACACCCACCGCTGCGCGCTCGCCGATCCGGCGGACTCCCGCCCCTACGTCGTGGGCACACCCGAGGGCCGCGACAAAACTCACTGGCACATCCGGGAGTACGGCCAGCTGAAGAAGACCGGCCTGTCGGCCCACGAGATCGTCGACGAGCGCGACCTGAATGAGCCGGTCCACCGTTGAACAACGCGGCCGCTCTGATATAGTTCCGCCATGCCACCCACAGACAAGCCCAACCCGCTGGCGGAGGCGCCGGCCACCCTCGTCGATGTTGGGCGTGGGGAGCTCGTCGACGCCGACAGCACCGGCGGGCACACCCTGATCTGGCTGTGGCCCGCGTCGGCCCCCGCAGCACCCACTCACCCGCAGGTGGACCACGTCAACGGGCAGCTCCGCGCGCTGGAGCTTCACGCCGGGCAGGCGCTGACCATTCGCCGGGGCGTGGTGCCCGAAGCGACCCTCGTGCCGGGGGAGGGCGGCTGGCAGCTCGTGGTGCCCTCGGATCCCACCTACGCGGACGTGTCCCGGGCACCCACCCGGGTGATGGTCTTTCCCCACGGCGAGCTCGCCCTGGAGACCGAAGCCCAGGGCCCCCAGCGCTTCTGGTTGGATTTGTGCCCGGCGACGGGCCCGGCCGCGGCCACGCCCGTGTCGCCCTGGTCGGCCATCGGCCTGGGACCCATGGTGCTGTGGTACGTGCCCCAGTCCCTGGCCGAGTCCAGAAAGCACGTCATGGGCGTGGACGCCGCCCTCCGGGACTCCATGCCCGGGTTCCGCTGCTACTCGTTGGCCACCGCCGAAATGATCACCCACCTGCGGCGCCGGGCGCGGATGCGCGTGCTGGTGCCCAAAAACGCTTCGGGCGACCGTTGGGAGGCCAGCCAGCCCTTTTTGCTCGCGGGCGAGCCGGGGTGCGGAAAGACCACCCTCGCCCGGGCGGTGTACCGCTCCGTGTTGGGCTCGGACCGCTTCTCGGTAGTGCACCCCGTGGCGGCCGAAGCCGAGATCGATCTGATCGAGCTCATGGGCTGTGCCAATTTCGCCCACGACGGCACGCGCGTACCCGACCAGCGCGGCAGCCTCGACACCGCCACCCAGCCTGACGGCGTGGTGCTCATCGACGAGGTGCACACGCTGCACGACCGGCTCTGTGAGCACCTCATCGACCTGCTCACCGAATGGACCTTCCGCCCCCGGGGCGACAACACCCACCGCAAGCGCATTCGCGGGCTGGTGGTGTTCGCCACCAATCGGCTGGACCGGGTGCGAGACCCGCGGCGCTTCCCCAACGATTTGTTTGCGCGCATGGGGGGCGAGGCGGGAATCATCGAGTTGCCGCCCCTGCGTCGTCGGCGATGGGAGGTCCTGCACCTCGCCGAGGCGGTGCTGGCCGAGCAGAAAATCCGCGTGCCCTTTGCGCCCAACGCCATGCGCAAGATCCTGCTACACGCCTGGCCCCTGAATCACTGGGAGCTCGAGGATGTGGTGCGGGAGGGTTGCAGCCTGGCCGCGGCCCAGCACGCCGCCGAGATCCAGCCCGAGCTCCTCAAGGTAGCGACCGCCGACTGCGCGGCCCGTGAGCCCACCGCACGTGAGCCCCAGATTCCCGCGAAGCCTCCCGTCGTCGTAGACAGGCCCGCTGCCGGGGCGCCGCCCACCGCCACCCGTCCCCTGGTGCAAAACGCCCCGTGGTTTTTTCCCACGACCACGACCTGGGCAGAGCTCTTCGGCGCCGTGCACCACCTGGGCAGCTTCGCGGAGCTGCGGGATGCCTGGCAGGACCAGCTGGGCGCCAAGAACGCCGCGGCCGTGAATCGCCGCATCGGCCGGCTCCTACGCTGCGATCGCTGCGAGCCTGCCCTCTGTCCGAAGTGCTTTGTGGGTCAGCTCGCCCAGCTCGAGCCAGGCCCGCTGGTGGACCGCCTCACCCAGGTCGCGACCGGCGCCCGGGTAGACCGGGACGAGGTCATGCGGTGGATCCCCGCGGCCCTCCGCGAGCTGGTCGTCGAGCGCATCGACCAATTCAAGAACGCCGAGGCCCGCGCGGCCCTGGCCAACGCCACGGTGAGCGCCGACCGGGTGGACATCGAGCGACTACTCGGCACCCTGCGCCGACAGCTGGCCATTACCTGAGCGCGGCCGTGTGTCCGGACGCAGGGCCGCGCGGCGGGCTGTCCCGGGCCGACGCACCACGATGATCACGGCCACTACCACCAGGGCCGCGCCCACCGCGCCCCGGGCCGTGAGCACTTCGCCCAGCCAGGCGTGCCCCACGGCCATGGCCACCACGGGATTCACAAAAGCGTGGGTGGAGACCGCCGCGGCGCCCACCCGGCCCAGCAACCAGAAATAGGCCACGTACGCGCCGATGGAGCCAAACACCACCAGGTAGGCGCAGGCCAGCCAGGCCCCGGCGTCCAGACCGGCGAGTGACAGCTGCCCCGTTTCGCCGCGGACCAGGCCCACCAGCAACAGGCTCGCGCCGCCCACCACCATGGCCTGGGCGCTCGTCAACAGCGCGTCGCCGGATCGGTCGAGCTGCCGCATGGCCAGGGCGCCGAGACTCCACAGGGGCGCGGCCACCGCCACGGCCAGCACGCCCAGCAGTGGACCGCCCGCCGACAGCCCGGTGATCAGCGCCACCCCCAGCACCCCCAGCGCCAGCCCCACTGCGGTCCAACCGCCCGGACGCGCGCCGCCAAACCCGAGCCACTCGAGCACCACCATCCACATGGGTCCCGTGGCCATGACAATGGCCGCGACGCTCGAGTCCACCGATTGCACGGCCCAGCACACCAGCCCATGGGAACCGCCCAGC
>Ga0180009_10006124_pt1 | contig 12709 bp, 8 predicted proteins | sample OS_PC_MetaG_FD_123537 | JGI IMG/M metagenome (GOLD analysis project Ga0180009, IMG submission 123537) | Groundwater microbial communities from the Aspo Hard Rock Laboratory (HRL) deep subsurface site, Sweden - OS_PC_MetaG | ecosystem: Environmental > Aquatic > Deep subsurface > Groundwater...
GACTTGCTGACCATGTCGACAATGGGCAAATCCGGCATGGCGGTCAGGCCGTATGTCGCGGCCAGATCGATATCCTTAGGCACCGCAGCAAGCAGCGCATGGGCAAGTTCCTGATCCGCCTGGCGGTAACGCAGCTTCACCTCGACGGCCAGAGGACCCTTGCCGGAGCCGGCAGACACGCCGTAATACACATCCTTATATCCCTTGGGCGGAATGGTGTCATGCCGGGCAAAAGCGATGACCTCCCAAGGATCCACGGCAAAATGGAAGCCCTTTTCCATACCTTCTGAATTAAAAAGACGCGCCTCCTGAGGCAATTCACCTTTTTTGTTGACCGTGCCCGTGGTCATCACCACCTTACCGTTCTGGTCCTTCACCGTCATTTCGAGCCAGAGCTGCCGCACATTGGTGAGAGAAGTCGGCAAATTATGGCCGGCGCGCAAATTTTTCACCCGAACCTTGATTTCGGCCAGTCGCTGGTCACGGTATATCGGGGTTACCTCCAGATCCGCCGCCGCCTGCAGACGGGCAACGGCCATGGCATATTTTTCGTGTATATTCTTGGCCAGTTCTTCATCGCCGGACTTCTTCGCCGCCTGTTCAGCCAGCGCATAGACCAAAAAATTGGCGCCGTTGAAATAATGGCGGATCTTACCGCGCTCCGGCTTTTTAAAAGTATCGGCCGAGCGGACAAAAGTTTCGAAATCCACCATATGGCAATCCTGACACCCGATGCCCTTCACCGCATAGGGTCCATCCTTCCACTCCCGGTAGGTGGACTCCAATGGGGTATGGCTCTCATAATGGTGAACCTGGTGACAATTTGCGCAGAGTTCGCTCTTGGTAAGCAGTGGTTGCTCCACACATTCATGAAATCCGCCGCCACATTCTTCTGTAGGCTTGTTGGGTCCGTATTTGGTAAGCACCGGCCCAGCAGGGGTATCCCTTCCCGGAGAAAGGATGAGCGAACCATTCTCTGGTTGATGATATGGGGTTTCCCAACCGCTATGGCCGCTGACCGAGTGACACATGTCGCAGGAAACGCCGCTGACCGCAACATCGCTCAAGCCGGTCACCCCAGGCCCCTTGATCTCCCCGGTTACGACCCCGGCAGGGGTATGACACCCTTCGCATTGCCTGGCAATATCGTGGCCTACTGCCTTAACCGCCTTGTTCAGCTCTCCCTGATAAACCGGATCCGTAAATGCCAGAGCATGCATGGAACCACGCCATTCCTGGTATTGTTGCGGGTGACACCCGGCACAGGTCTCGGGCGGGGTAAATTGCGCCGAACTTTTCTGATACTGCAACAGGGAAGGGGCATAAGGATATACCTTCGGATCAGGTTTCTCCATGGCATTCCCCATACCCGCCAGCAAGAGAGCGCCCAAGGAAATTCCTCCCAAAGCAATGGAATAATTCACCATTTTTTTCGCCATAATACCTCCTCCACACGATGAATTTATAACAGGAAACACAAACAGTAAAAATTACTATTTAGCATATAGGAAAAAGGGAGGGCCGACCAGATGGAAATAATATTTTCTAATTTGGAGGGACAAGAATTCCGGCGGAACCGCCGGCAGAAGAACCTGGAACACATGCATGCACAGCACTCAGTGACAAATCCAGGAAGATCTTTGAAATAAGAAGCAAGATTTCTGGATAACAGTGGAATTGTTCGTCAATTCCGGCTGCCACCCGAATAAGCCTCAGAGCCAGTTCCCCTGGGGTTCGGGCGTGGTCCTTATACGCTGCAGCTGCTCAGCAAGATCGCGAATCTCCCGCTGCCAGTAATCGTGGCTACCGAAATCCGGCGCCACCCGGCTCAGCCCCTCCTCGGCCACCTGATACGCGCACCAGGCCATGTAGTGGATATAACGCATGGCCCGGAGCGGTTCGATCAACCTCAGACTCCTGCGGTCAAAATCCCGGAAGGTTTCATAGCCTTCAAGAAAAAGATCTATTTCGGCAAAAGTCTCTTCCCGGTAACCGGGCAGAAGCATCCAGAAATCCTGCACCGGGGGGCCAAGCGCCATATCGTCAAAGTCAATGAGATAGAAGGATTCTCCAGGCCGATAGATGAGGTTGGAAAAATGGCAGTCCCCGTGAATACGGATCATCTCGGTGTTCTTAAAAAGGGGGTTGATTTCAGCGATCAGGGTCGTGGCCAGCTCCCCGAATTGGGAGGCGAGATCGGCGTCCATAAAATCCCCGGCCAGGAGATAGTCAACCTGCTGCCGGGTTGACTTGTCCGGAGTCATGGTGATCCGTCCCTCCGGAACCCGACCCGCGCCTACGGCATGGGTGCGGCCAAGCAGACGGCCGATTTCCAGCCACTGCTCATCGGTGTATTCGTCCGAACTGCGACCGCCGCATTTAGGGAACACGGCAAAATACATCCCCTCATGCTCTCCCAAACTGCTGTTACCCTGCAATACAAGAGGGGCGATGACCGGGATCTCCCGGCCGACAAGCTCAAGCAGAAATTCATGCTCATCCTGGAGCGCAGCATAGGCCCAGCGACCGGGCCGGTAGAACTTCACCACCAGCCCTTCGCCGTCCTCGCCTTCCAATTCGTACACTCGATTGATATAGCTTGCCAGAGGCCGACAGAGATTGGTGCAACGGATATCCAGCCCCTTTTCCACCAGACCGAGGACTATCTCCGGGGTGAGGCGCTGAAAGGCCACGTGCGCGTTGGGCTTAACAGTACGGTTCATGGTATTTCAATCGTGTCCTTCTTTTTTTTGTAACTTTTCAACTCAATGCCGGGAAATAATAATGATCCTGAACTATAACCGTTCAGCAGCGCCGCTTCGCTGCTGCCGTAGATGCTAGGAAGAGGTCTGCGAAATGTGCTGTTGCACTTGAGCAGGCCGATGACAGCTAAGCAAGCGCAGCGAGACTGCGACGCAGATGCGGTGCTGCTGGACAGTTATTACCCCAACGCCACGTCAAGGACCATCATCACCGCGAAACCGACCATGGTTGCCATGGTGACCATATCAATATGTTTCGGATTCTGTTGCGATTCCGGGATCAGCTCTTCCACCACGACAAAAATCATGGCTCCGGCCGCAAAACACAGGGCATAGGGCAGAATGGACTGCATGCTCAGGACAAAATAGGCGCCCAACACCCCGGCCACCGGCTCCACAACACCCGATGCCTGACCATACATGAAACTTTTACCCCGGCTCATCCCTTCCCGCCGCAAGGGCATGGACACCGCCGTGCCTTCGGGAAAATTCTGCAAGCCGATGCCGATGGCCAGGGCAATGGCTCCGCCCAGAGTCGCCGAGGGAACATTGGCTGCCACCGCACCGAAGGCAACCCCCACCGCCAAGCCTTCGGGAATGTTGTGCAGGGTAATGGCCAGCACCAGCAGGGTGCTCCGTTGCCAGGAGGTCTTGACCCCTTCGCTTTTGCTGATGTCCAGGCCGGGATGGAGATGGGGCAGAAACAAATCAATGAGCCGCATGAACAAGCCGCCGGCCAGAAAACCCATGGCCGCAGTCCGCCAGGGAACGAAGCCCATCTGCCCGGCCATCTCGATGCCGGGGGCAAGCAGCGACCAGAAACTAGCGGCGATCATGACACCCGCGGCAAAGCCCAGCATGGAATCCATGACCTTCCGGTTCACGGTTTTGCTCACAAAAACCAGGGCCGCGCCTGCTGCGGTCAAGGCCCAGGTGAACAGGGTAGCCAGTAATGCCTGAAGAACCGGGCTCAATTCCAGGAAAAAAGTAACCATGGTTGTGTTCTGCCCCTTATCTCTTGAGGATTCATCCTGAACAGCCGCCCATTCCCGGTAATATTACACAATCCAACCCGCGGCATGAAGCTTTTGGTCCGCTATTTCCCACCGGCGTATGAAACGGCAATAGGTTCTATGACAATGGCAAGACCCGCTTTGACAACCCCGCCATGGATGACCTTGGCAAATATCCCTTCCCGAGGCATGATGCAATCCCCGGTGGCCTTCTTGATGGCGCACCCGGCATTATGGCATTCCTTACCGATCTGGGTGACTTCGAGCACCACTGTGCCGTCAACGATCAAACGGTCGCCTATGGTAAGCGCAGTCAATTCCAGGCCGCTGCACACGATATTCTCGGCAAACACCCCGTGTTTGAGGCCGGGCAATTTCTTTTTCACCTGCTCGATACTCTCTGCGGCAAGCAGGGACACCTGACGGTGCCAGTCTCCGGCATGGGCATCTCCTTCGATCCCCCAGTTTTCCTTCAGGAGGATTTCCGGCACCTCTTTTTTTACCATGCCTTTTTTTTCGCTGATGCAGACCGCTTCAACCACGCCCATATTCGCTCTCCTGCTTTATTTATTGATGAAAAAAAGATTGCGCCTGCCCTGCCGGTCTCAGTTCAAGATAAACCCGGCTACCGGGAGTCCTTTTCCCCAGTCCTGCCACGCACCGGTGTGAATATCCAAAGTGCGGGCTACGCTGTCGTAGGTTGCCTCGATGCGTGACTCCAGGCTGCACCGGCGATCATAGTTGGTGTGCGTAAAAATAAGCCGATAGACCGTAGCGCTTTGCGCGGCAACCTCTTCGACATAGGCAACATGCCCGGTGGCCATCTTGCGGCGGCTATTGGCGCCAAGAATGAGGATGCTGCCCGGCTGCGGCTCAACAGAGGTATTGCCGCGCTGCTGCTCACAGGCAAACCAGGTGAGGGGACCGTTTTCATAGCCCAGGCGGCAACTGTCAATGCCGCTCCGGCAACGGGCAAAGGGCAGGCTCTGCGGTTCGCAGCGTCTTGATCTCTCCCCTTTTCTGCCGATGGCGCCGGGGCGGAGCTGAAAACACTCTGAGGTAGCGCGACCATTGACGGCAAGGGCTACGGCGAAATCCTCCGGAATAAGGGTCTCGCCTGAAGAAGTTCTTTTTTCCGGGACAACAGTCCCTGTCTCCTGGAATACTTCCCTTTCAGAAAGGTAATCTGCCAAGGCTTCGTGCCGAGCAAATCCTGCTAACAACATAACAAACAGAGAAATTACCCCGATAACTCGGGCAGAGCTTCGCTGCATGAAAATTCCGTTTTTCCTTGATTGCTCTGAGGCGCACCACGCCCGGATCCTTTCCCGCATCATAGCAGACAGCCCAGCCCTTGACAATGGTGGGCATCGGCGACCCGGATATTGCGGCAGAATAGGGTTGCACCCATTTGTCCATCATGCTATAAAAGCCGTTTTTTCGTGGAGATACCCACCGGACATCTGTCCTTTTTCCTTTTTTGCGAGTTCAAGATGATACACCTCACCAACATCAGCAAACAGCATGGTTCCCAAATTCTTTTCGCCAATGCCAGCCTGCAGATCCTCCCCGGCGTGCGCACCGGTCTGGTAGGACCCAACGGCGCGGGCAAGTCCACCATCTTCCGGCTGATCACCGGCGAGGAAGAAGCGGACAAAGGCGAGATCTCCTGCGCCAAGAAAACGGTAATCGGTTATTTTTCCCAGGAAGTAGGCGAAATGTCCGGCCGCTCGGCCCTGGAAGAAACCATGGCCGCGGTGAGCGAGGTGGTGCGCCTGGGCGAGGAGCTGAAAGAAATGGAAACGGCCATGGCCCTGCCCATGGAAGACGATGCCATGACCGCATTGCTTGAAAAATACGGCGATGCCATGGAGGAATTCGAGCATCGCGGCGGCTACGACCTGGAATCCCGGGCCCAGGCGGTGCTGACCGGGCTTGGCATCGGGCCGGAAGATTTCAATCGGCCGGTGGAATCGTTCAGCGGCGGCTGGAAGATGCGCATCGCTCTGGCCCGCATCCTGACCATGAACCCCGATGTGCTGCTGCTTGATGAGCCCACCAACCATCTGGACGTGGAGTCCATCGTCTGGCTGGAGGAATGGCTGGCCAAGGATTTCAAGGGCGCGGTGCTCATGACCTGCCATGACCGTGACTTCATGAACCGCCTTGTTTCACGGATCATCGAGGTGGCCAATGCGACTATCACCACCTACAGCGGCAATTACGACTTTTACCTGCGCGAACGGGAGATCCGTCGAGAACAACTTATCGCCAGTTTTCGCCGCCAACAGGAGATGATGGCCAAGGAAGAGGAGTTCATTGCCAAATTCGCGGCCCGCGCCTCCCACGCTTCCCAGGTTCAATCCCGGATCAAGAAGCTGGACAAGATCGAACGCATCGAACTGCCCCCGGAACAGCGGGTGATCCATTTCGAATTCAGCGAGCCGCCCCGCAGCGGCGATGATGTGGTGCGCATGGAGGGATTGGCCAAGGCATGGACCCTGCCGGAGGGAGGGGAGCGGCCGGTATTCAGCGGCATCTCCGGGGTTATCCAGCGGGGGGAGAAGGTGGCCGTGGTCGGAGTCAACGGCGCGGGAAAATCAACCTTTCTCAAGGTCCTGGCCGGTCAGACCGAGCCCAGCAGCGGCAGCGCCGCCATCGGGGCCAACGTCGGCCTCGGCTATTTCAGCCAGCATGCCATGGATATTCTGGCCCCGGAAAGAACCGTTTTTGAAACGGTACAGGAGGCCCTGCCCCAAGCCAATATCGGCACGGTGCGCAATCTTTGCGCCGCCTTTCTCTTTCAGGGCGACACCGTGGACAAGCAGATCAAGCTGCTCTCCGGCGGCGAGAAAAGCCGGGTAGTGCTTGCCACCATGCTGGCGAAGCCGCTGAACTTTCTGGTTCTGGACGAACCCACCAACCATCTGGATATCCAGTCACGGGAGATTCTGCTGGGCGCGCTGCAAAAATTCGCCGGCACCGTGGTGCTGGTCAGCCATGACCGACATTTTCTCCGCTCGCTGGTAAACCGGGTCATGGAAGTGGATCACGGGGAAATGCGATCCTACGGGGGGGATTACGAATACTATCTGCGCAAGTCAGAGGATCAGGCGGCTTGATCCGGAAAGAAAAGCGCACTGATGCCGGAATCGAGGCGCCGGAGGGAGCCTTTCAATAAGACAGCCACCGTTCGCGGTGAGCCTGTCGAACCGCTGTTCTTTGTCAAGACTGCCTTCGACAGGGCTCTCCTGAGCTTGTCGAAGGGCTCAGGCCGAACGATTTGTTTCGATCGTTTTGGCACAACACCCTTCTAGACAGGAATCCCTTTTAATCGGGCAGCCCGTTCGAAGCAGAGAATAATCTGCGCCAATTGCCGGTCCTCGGCAATGGTCGGCGTCAATTGAATACCATAGGTAGCAAACTTCGTTTCCCCGTTGTCAGCCTTTCTGGCAATGGTTGCGCCCTTAAGCGCGATCTTGAAATTCTCCATTGTTCCGGCTGGGGTAAATTCGCTTGTAGGCAGCGCATGGTTGAGCTGAAGGGATATCGCCCGGATATCGCTGGGCACCGCAACCGGGATTGCCTGCGGCAGCCGGACAAGTACCCCGGTGGCACTCAAATCTTCAATCCGGCCGGAAAGAATCCATTTGCTGGCCGTCAGGAAAATAGCGAAACTGTCGGCAGTGGGCACGACCCGGTAGGCATGCCGACGCTGGATGATCCTAACCTCTGCGGGAAGCGAAATTTCCAGATACTCGTTCTTCAACCGCAGGACCCGGCTTTTGCCGATGATATTGCGGCCAAGCACATCGCGAAACTGAAACTCCACCGGTTCGGGGGTGAATTGCGAAGCTTTATCCCGCTTTGCCAGGATCAAGCGCGTGGGGGAACTCTTGACAACCCAGGCGTCACTGCTATGCCCGTGCTGGACAATACTCAGGGGTTTGCGCCGTTCCAGCATCTGCTCAAATATCCGGCTGACCGCCCCGGCATTGCGCACAATCTCAATATCTGAATCTTCCATCCTGTATACGACTCCCTCCGGATCAGGCTCAAGCTCACTCTAGCAACAAACCGGAACGGTTTCAACAACACCATTTTTTTCCAACCCTACCAGCAGCACCCTTTTGGGTCGGCAGCAAAAACCGTTTTTTCGCTTGCTTTTCCCTGCCGATTTCACCGACAATACAAGTACGCCCCGATGGCCGCTTTCCACCCCACTACAGTTCCCCACAACTGCTCAGCGGCGAAGCCTCATCGGGGCATCCTCTTGCCTCTGCTCAACTGTGTTCGCGGGTCTTGCGGAAGACGATTTCCGGAAACAGCTCCTGCACCCTGCCCAGCCGCCATTCGCTTTCCGCCAGATAGGCCAGATGCCCCTCGGCGTCCAGAGCCAGATGGGCCTGGTTCTTATTCTTGAACTCATCGAGTTTTTTGCGGTCCTCGCAGTCGACCCAACGGGCGGTGGCGTAAGTCACCGGCTCGTACACCGCATCCACCCCGTATTCCGCCTTCAAACGGGCCATGGTCACCTCAAACTGGAGCACACCCACCGCGCCCAGAATGTAGTCGCTACCCATGGTCGGCCGGAAAAGCTGCACTGCGCCTTCCTCGGCCAGTTGCACCAGCCCCTTGTTCAACTGTTTGATCTTGAGCGGATTTTTGATCAGCACCCGCCGGAAATGCTCCGGCGCGAAATTGGGAATACCGGTAAACTTGAGGGGTTCTTTGTCGGAGAAGGTATCGCCGATCTTGATGGTCCCGTGGTTGTGGATGCCGATGATGTCACCAGGCCAGGCTTCTTCGACGTTGGTTCGGTCCTGGGCCATGAAGATGGTGGCGTTGGCAAGGGAAATCTCCTTGCCCAGCCGGTGGTGCATGACCTTCATTCCTCTGGTGAATTTTCCGGAACAGATGCGAAAAAAGGCGATCCGGTCGCGGTGCGCCGGATTCATGTTGGCCTGAATCTTAAAGGTGAAGCCGGAAAAAGCCTCCTCGTCCGGGGAAACCATGCGGGTCGTGGTGGCGCGGGGGCTAGGGAAAGGAGCCAACTCGACAAAGGCGTCCAGCAGTTCCTTTACCCCGAAGTTATTAACGGCACTGCCGAAAAACACCGGAGTTTGACTGGCTTTGAGATATTCTTTGTGGTCAAACGGACTGGCCGCTCCGGCCAGGAGTTCGAGATCCTCGCGAAGCCGGTCTGCTTGGCTGCCCAGCAGCTGGTCCAAAAGCGGATCATTGAGGTCCTTGACCACGATTCCGTCCTGGGGCCGCCTGTCCTTGCTGGGAGTAAACAGGTTCAGCTCCTGGCGCAGGATGTTGTAGACCCCCTTGAACCCCTTGCCCATGCCGATGGGCCAGGTAAGCGGGGTACATTCGATCTGCAGCTTCTCCTCGATCTCGCTCAGTATATCCAAGGGCTCACGACCCTCGCGGTCCAGCTTGTTGATGAAGGTGATCACCGGAGTGTTGCGCATCCGGCAGACCTCCATGAGCTTCTCGGTCTGGGCCTCGACCCCCTTGGCGCTGTCGATGACCATCAAGGCGCTGTCCACTGCGGTGAGCACCCGATACGTATCCTCGGAAAAGTCCTTATGACCCGGGGTATCCAGCAGGTTGACCTCGAAATCCCGGTAATCGAACTGCATTACCGATGTGGTCACCGAGATGCCGCGCTCCTTTTCGATACTCATCCAGTCGCTGACCGCATGGTTGTCGGTCTTTCGGGACTTGACCGCCCCGGCCATCTGGATGGCCCCGCCGAAAAGCAGCAGCTTTTCGGTAAGGGTGGTTTTACCCGCATCGGGATGACTGATAATGCCGAAGGTGCGGCGCCGCTTGATTTCTTTCTCCAATAAACTGCTCATCTGATCCTTTCTCTCTGTGTGCTTGCCGGGCCGGAATCCGTAATCGTTCTTCAGGAATAGAAAAACGTGGCTAAACTCTGGGTTATAAACGTTCAGCAGCGCCGCTTCGCTGCTGCCGCAGATGCGAGGAAGAGGTCTGCGAAGTGTGCTATTGCACATGAGCAAGCCGATGACAGCAGTGTAACGGCGAAGCAGATGCGGTGCTGCTGAACGTTTACCGGAATACGGCCCACGGAACAGCGTATATACCGCAAAAAACGCATTTTGTCAGCAAGTTCCACGTTGGGGAGCAAGCGAAAACAACCAGATGAACAGAACGGCTCCGCGCACCCGCTCAACAGGAAACACAACCCTGAGTCCCTTGCACCCCATGCAACCGGGACGAATTTGCTTTATGCATCTCCGGTCGCCGTGTATACTTTTTTTATTTATTTTCCTTCTTTCGCCTTGGTGACCCTTTGTCTCTTAAGAAAAAAACGTTTCCCCGCAAACCAGCCGCCGCAGCACGCAACACTCCGGATAAGGCTTCCTCCCCCGGTCGCCCTTCCCACGGTAAGAAAAAAACACCGCAGGAAAGATCCTTCGGAAAAAATAGCCCCCGTCCCGATACTGCCGCTCCCCGTGGCCGTGGGTTTACCGGAGCCGGAAAACCAAAGTCGGAACAATTCGCAGAAGAAACTTCCCGGACACCAGCCGCGCCAGGCGACCGTCCGCTCAGTCGCAAGGGAAACCCGCTGCGGGAAAAACCCTTCGGCAAAAAACCACCCCGGGCGACCGCTGCTTCCCCCCGCGGCCGCGCCTTTACCTCAGGAAAAGCGCATTCGGAAGAATCCGACGAAGCTGCCTTCTGGGCACCCGCCGCACCCACAGATCGCTCCTTTGCCAGCTTTCTCAAGCCGCTTATCCCGGCAATGGTTTCGCCGGAGCCCCAGACAATCCTGCACAGCTCTCCCTTGGCCCACCTCGATTATTCCGTCGAGCTTCAGGTCAAGGACCAGGGGTTGATGGGTTTCTGGAAACAGCACCGATTGCCCGGCCATCCGGAGCAGATAGTCCGCTCCCCAAAAGCCCGTGGCTACCGCACCACCTCAAAACGCAAAGGGTTCCTGCATGGCTCCACCCTGTATCTCCTGCTGGGGGACAAGGGAGCTCTGCCCAAAAACCGGCAATATTTTACCGCCTCGCCGCTGGAGCCCAAAGAACACGAGGTGATCTACCGCTTTCTCCAGCAAAAACTGAGCGAACCGGCTTTCCGACTGATCGCCGGCCACCTGAACTATCTCATCATCCGCGGCAATTACATGGAACAGGCGGTGATTTTCAATGTGGATCTGATGAACGGGCCGCTGGTCCGCAAAATGAAGTTGCTGAGCGCGCATCTCCAAAAGCTACCCGTTGCAATCTCCGCCGCCTTTGTCTACCTTGACCCCAGCCAGTCAGACTACTATCTGGAAACCAAGCGCCCGGCGGAAACCCTGCACTTCAAAAAACTCTTCGGGCCGGACCAATTAGGTGCCACATACGGGGGTTGCCGCTACCAGTTCCACCCGACCTCGTTTTCCCAGATCAACGAATCCATTGTGGAAACCATGCTGGAAAGGGCCAAGGAGTTGCTTGCCCCAAGTCAGGACCAATCACTTCTCGACCTGTACTGCGGCTACGGGTTGTTCAGTCATTTTCTCGCTCCCGCATACCGGCAGGTATTGGCCGTTGACGGCGAAGGCCCTTCCATCCGGGCCGCCGATGCCAACAGCCGGTTGAACAAAAACCGCGGTGGGCAGACCAAATTTCTCGCCCACCGGATTACGGTCGGGTATCTGGAAAAAACCCTGCCGCCGCCCATGGTCAACGAGACAATTCTTCTGGACCCGCCCCGCCAGGGTCCGTTACCGGGGGTAATCGCCTCACTGGCCCGACGCAAGCCGAAAAAGGTTCTGCATATCTTCTGCGGAGTGGATCAGATCCCTCCTTCCCTCAGGGAGTGGCAGGCCAACGGCTATACTGCAAAACGCATCACTCCCCTGGACATGTTTCCCGGCTCGGCCAACCTGGAAATCCTGATTCTCTTGGAACCAAAGGCATGATCCAGAAGGCGACGTTTCTTTGCATAACAAACCGACATATCCCCGATCGTCACCCCGGCGAAAGTCAGGGTCCAGAAATCCATAGACACTGGATTCCGGCTTTCGCCGGAATGACGGATTAACCTCACAGTACGATGCGCCCTTTTACAGATGGTCGCAGCATATGAGGAACATCAATGGCGCAGAGCGTATATATCGTGGCAATCGGCCCCCAGAGCGGCAAATCCGTGGTCGCTCTGGGTCTCATGGAATTGCTGTCTCGCCGTATGCGCAGGGTCGGCTATTTCCGCCCCATCATTCCCTCACATACGGTGGTGGACAACAACCTGCAATTGGTCAAAAACCGCTATCGTCTTGATTTTGACTACAACGAGATGTTTGCCATGTCCCATGACGAGGCCCAGCATCTTTCCGCCGAAGGCCACACCGACCAGATCATCAAAACAATTCTCGACAAATACAAGCATCTTGAGACGAAATGCGATTTCATCCTCTGCGAGGGTACTGATTTCAGCGGGCTTTCCCTGCCGTTTGAATTTGAATTCAATGCCGAGGTGGTCAACAACCTGGGCTCTCCCATCCTGTTGCTTTTGAACTGCCATGCAAAATCCCCGAAAGATATCCTCGATGCCCTGCATGTGGCCCAGGAGTCCTTCCTCAAAAAGGGCTGCACCATACTGGCCAGCGTGGTCAACCGGGTGGAACCCGAGCTCATGGAGACGGTGCGGGAAAAACTTACGGAATGCGGCACGGAATGCGGTCCGGTTTATGCCCTGCCTGAAGAACCATTTTTAGGCAAGCCAACTGTGGGGGAGATTGCCAGTGCTCTGAATGCAAAAATCATTATGGGCGAACCGGAGGAAATGAACCGGGGCGTGGCCGACTTCAAGGTGGCGGCCATGAGTTTGCCGCATTTTCTCGATCATCTGGTGGAAGGGGACCTGATCATCGCGCCGGGCGACCGCTCGGAGATCATCCTC
>Ga0180009_10006125_pt1 | contig 12708 bp, 9 predicted proteins | sample OS_PC_MetaG_FD_123537 | JGI IMG/M metagenome (GOLD analysis project Ga0180009, IMG submission 123537) | Groundwater microbial communities from the Aspo Hard Rock Laboratory (HRL) deep subsurface site, Sweden - OS_PC_MetaG | ecosystem: Environmental > Aquatic > Deep subsurface > Groundwater...
GAAGGACGCAGACCCCGGCCGCATACGCCTGGACGAACCCCTGGCCACAGTCGAGGTCCGGGGCCCGAGGGGCAGGTGGACGGTGCTGGCCGACGACCAGGGCACGGATCTGGCCGTGATCCTCCACAAGCAGGCCAAAAGCGGGTCCCAGGCCACCTGGGAGGTCCACTGGTACAATTCTTCCATCCCCGCCGGCGCCCGTTGCCGGTTCGCCATCCTGGGCAGGAACGGCGAAAAGCCCCTTTACTCCAAAGATTTCAGCGAATAAGCGACGCATCCCGTGCGCACGGTCATGGACTGTCATGGGGCGTCAGATGAATTTTGATGGCCCTGTAAAAAAACCCGAAATCCGCCCCATCCGTTATTTCGGGGCGTTAAAAAAAGCCGTCATCCCGGCTCCCCGCGAAAGCAGGGAGCCGGGATGACGGCTTTTTGCATCTCCATGAATTTTGGAATTATTTTTTGGGGAGGAAGGGGTTTTCCCGGGGTTTGGTCATGAACACGAAGCCCACGTCCGCCCGGACCGCCACGTCCTGAGGGCCGAACGTGCCCAATTTGTTGAACTTCTTGTTGGGGATGGTGAAGAGCTTACCCACCCGGAACTGGTACTCCACGGAAAATCCCTGGTAGAAGTTCCAGAGGTCCAGGTCCTTGCCCTGGGGACAGGCGTACACCCAATATTCGCCCCGGCGCTCCATGTCCCGGGGCTCCCACTCGGTCACCGGGGAAACCAGGCTTGGGTCCCCGGCGTCGAGTTCCCGGACCATGGATTCGTGGACAAAAAACTCCGCCGCCGGGGTGCAGCCATACAGGGGCCGGTCTTCGGGGGGCTGCACGGTCAGGGCCTTTTCCCGGCAGCCGCCTGAAAAAAGAGCCGCCAGAACCAAGGCCGCCGCAAAAACCGCCCTCGCCCCTGTTCCGGCTCTCATTGCCAGGGGCCCTTTTCCAGGGGATGGGTGAAGAAGGTGGTTCCCACCGCGCTGTATCCACCCAGGTCCTTCTCGGGGAACAGGTCCTTGTGCTTCTTCACCAGGTGATGGGGCACATGAATCTTGCCCAGAACGAAGAAGTAATGGAGCCTCATGTTTTCGTAGCTGGAGAAGCTCCGGATATCCGCGGAGCTGTGGATGATGTTGTAGAGGTAGTAATCCCCGTGCTTGTCCGTCTTCCGGCTCTTCCAGCCCGTGATCTCCGATGCGAAGACGACCTCCGCGCCCTCCTCCGGGAAACCCAGGAGGGCCTCATGGATGAAGAACACCCCCTGCTCGGTGAATCCGTAGGCCGGTTTGCCCTGGGGAACGGCCTCCATGTTCACACGGATGGACGGCCCGCAGGCGCTCATCAGAAAGAGGGCCGCAACAAAGGCTAACACATTCTTTTTCATGGGTTTCTCCCGTCTTGAGTCCCAAGCCTTGGCTTGGAGGGGCTTGGCTTTTCCCGGTGTTTCCCCCCCGCCGGAAGAATTTCCCGGCCCGGTTCCAAACAGGAACCGCAGGCTCAATGAGGGATATTCACCGGGTTCTATTCATAGGACCCGTACACCAGCCCCCTGGAGGCCTTGGGATCATAAATCCTCTTTTCCAGGTCCAGGCCGAAATGATCCGCCACAGGGGTGAGTATCTCGGGATTCTTCTCCCACACGGTCTTCAACGCATCCAGGACCCTGGCGAATCCCTGGAGGGTCATGCGGCCCAGGGGAGGGCGGCAGGGGCCGCCGGGCATGCCCAGGACGGCCATCAGGGTCTTGATGGGCAGGGGGTTCCGGGCCCGGCACGAGACCTCCCCAAAGGAGGTTTCCTCCCGGGTGGTGACCGTCACCAGGTTGAACAGGGGGGCCAGGGCGGCCTCCAGGCGGCCGGCGGTTTCCAGGTCCCCGGAGGCCACGGCTTCCACCATGCGGACCACGGCGGCCGGGGCCACGTTGGAGATGACGGAGATGGCCCCCGAGGCCCGGATGGCCGGGTCCTTCATCATGGCCAGGATGATGGGGTCGTCCCCGGACAGGATGGTGAAGGATTCCCCGCAGAGCCTCCGGGTTTCCCGCATGCTCTCCGCGTCCCCCGTGGCCTCCTTCACTGCGGAGACGTTCTTGTACTTGTCCGCCAGAATGGCCACGTCCTGGGGCAGGAGCCTGGTTCCGGTGCGCCCGGGGATGACGTAGGGCACCACCTGGACACCGGGGAACGCCCGGGCCACGGGTTCCACGTACTCCCGCCGGATTTCCAGCGAGCTGGGGCCGTTGTAGTAGGGGTCCACCAGGAGCACGGCTTCCGCGCCGTGGGCCGCCGCTTCCCGGGTTCCCTCCAGGGTCTCGGCTGTGTTGTTGCTCCCGGTCCCGGCCATGCACAGGCATTTTCCCCGGGTCCTTTTGGCCACCATCCGGGTGGTCAGGTTGTGCTCCCGCCAGGAAAGTGTGGGGGACTCCCCCGTGGTGCCCACGGCCAGGATGCCCGAGACGCCTCCCTGGATCTGGAAATCCACTAGCATGTCCAGCCCGCGTTCGTCCAGCTCCCCATCGGCCAAGGGGGTGATCAGGGCCGTCAAACATCCTTTCAACATGAGACTTTTCCGTTCCGATAATTTCGTGAAAAAAGGCGGCGCCCCGCTTCCGGGCGCCCGGTTCCGGGCCATGTCTCCCGGATATCAGGTCCAACCGGATACGCGGGGGTCAGTTTGCAACAAAAAGGAGGAAACCGCAAGGTTCCATCCCCGGGGGCCGGGATGGGGGGGCGTGGAAAGGCCCGGCAGGTCCGGGGCTCGGCCGGGGTCCCCAAGCCACACGGGGAAATCCACGGCCTGGAGCATGGGCAGGTCATTGTCCGCATCCCCCAGGGCCATGGAGACAACCGGGCCCAGCCGGGCATAGAGGGAAAGGAGCCGCCCAACGGCCCGGCCCTTGTCGTTTTGCCCGTGGAGGTGAGAGAACCGGCCCCCGGGCGTGACCGCAAGGCCCAGGCGAACGGACTGGCGGGTGAAGGCCGCAAGGTCAACGGGCGAGATCGCGAAAAAAGGCTCGTCGAAATTCCGTTGGGCCGCGAGACCCGCTTCGGCCTCCGAAAGGCCCGTCATCCCGGCGAGTTGGGCTGGGGTGAGGTCAGAGAACCCGGTGATGGAAAGACCCAACTCCCCCCGGATGGCGTTAAGAGCCCGGACCAGCTCCGGGTAGGGGGTTCCCTGACTGAGGACGAAGACATCCCTCTCTTGCCGGGCTTCCGGGGGCGGGGCAAGGGGCCCGGCCAAGGGGAAAACCACACCCCCTCCGTTTTCCGTGACAAAGGGATGTTCGGAAAGGCCCAGGTTCCGGGAAACGACTTCCATCTCGGCCCGGGTCTTGGAGGATACCAGGATCACGGGAATCCCCCGCTCCCGGCATGCGGCAAGGGCCGGGGCCGCCTCGTCCCAGAGGTAGGTCTCCCGATCCAGAAGGGTGGCGTCCAGGTCCGTGAACACCAGCCGGACCGGAGCGGGCTCACCCAAGGAGGGCCTCCGACTTCTTCAGGGCCCCCAGAAGGTCCGTGTAGATGTAGGGCAGCTTGTTGTTCACCCGTTCCCAGGACACGGTCTGGGGGATCTCGAACAGGCTCTTGTCGAGCTGGCTTTCCACGGACAGGATGGCGTCGGCGAGTCCGGTCTCCAGGTAGGGGGCGAACTCCGGATAGGTGTGCACCACCTTGAGGAAATTCTCCGCCACCCGGCGCCTGGAGGTGAGCATCTCCCCGGCGGTCAGGACGGATTGGGTGAACACGGTCTTGACCAGGTGCTCCTCGGCGTCCCGGTCGTAGAGCAGGCTGTTGAACCGGGAAAGCTCGCTGTATCCCTTGATCTGCCCCTCGGCCACGGCCTTGTAGGTGACGGAAAGGTCCCGGAAGAAACTGTCCGTGATCTCCAGGCCCTCCTCCCGCACCAGGGCGTTCATGAGGGTGGCCACGATGTCTATGGCCATGCGGTGCAGGCCCTTGGATTCGTCGCTCTCGGAGATCACCTGGTGCTTGTGGTCAAAGGGCTCCTCGGAAAAGTGGACCTGGGCCGCGGAAGAGGCCTTGCGGTAGACCTCGATCAGGGTGAAAATTTCCACCCCCCAGTTGGTGGCGAATCGCATCTTGCGCAACAGGTCCACGTGGAAGGCCACCTCGCCGGAAAGGGGGTAGCGGAACTGGAGAAGGAAATCCACCATGCCCCTCATCTTGCTGTCCTGGGTTTCGTAGAACCGGCGCTTCAGGGACACGAGCAGGGGGATCAGGAGGAGCCTCTTCACCCGGCCGTAGAGATGGCTCTGGGAGACGCGCTCGTAGTAGGCCTTGGAAAAATCGTAGTCAAGGACCACCACAGGGTAGAGGAGGCGGTCGAGCTGCACCCGGTCGAAGGTGCGGATGTCCGCGTCCAGCACCGCCACGGAGTGGGCCCCCATGGCCATGGCCAGGCCAAAGGAAAGGAACATGTTCTTTCCCTTGCCTTCCTCCGAGAATACGAAGCCCACTTCCGAAAGCTTGTCGTAGATTTCCGAGAAGACCGGGCCCCGGTTCCATTGGATGACCGCGTTTTTTATCTCGTGCTTCCTCACCAGGGAGCCCAGAAGCACGGCATCGGCGGGGGTGGCGGCGTCCAGGCCGAAGATGATCTTGTACAGGTAACTCACCTGGCGCAGGTTGTTCAGGATATTTTCAAAAACCGGGAGATTGTCTTCCTCGTTGAACTCGCTGGCCAGGCAGGGGATGATGAGGACCACCCGGCGCTGCCGGGCATGGTACCGCAATTGGGTCTTCAGCTTGTTCCGGTCCTGGCGTCCCAGGATTTTGAAATCCATGACCTGCTGGGGAAAGGCGGAAAGCTCGGACATGATGCGCTCCTTTCTGCCCTTGTTTACCGGCCGAACACCGGGCCGCCGGGGGACGCGACAGGTATACCTTTCAATCAGGTTACGTCCGGGAATGCGGGTTGTCAATTGGTTCCCGGGGCGCGCCGGGAGGGGTTCCTTCCCGGATGGGAGCAAACATATTTCCTAATTTCTCCGGGGCTTAAACCTCAGACTGAAACCTTTTTCCTGGAAGAAATGGAAGGATTGTGCCATAAAGAAATACTTTGGTCTGGAAGCCTGAAAAATAGGCATAGACACGAAAATGAAAGGCATGGGCACCATCATTTCATTCTCGGAAAAGGATTTGAAGGACCTGCGCGCCCGGGGCATTTCCAAAAGGACCGCTCTGGAGCAGCTTTCCTTTCTGAAAAAAGGGCCCCGCCGCATGGAACTGGTGCGCCCCTGCACGGCAGGGGACGGCATCCGGCGCCTGGCCGGGGCCGAGGCCGATGAGTTCGCCCTGACCTACGATTCCGTGGTGGCCCGAGGAGAAGAGCCTATCAAGTTCGTGCCCGCCTCCGGGGCGGCCAGCCGTATGTTCAAGCATCTGATCGCCGTCCAGAACCAGGTGGACCGCCTGGGCCTTTCGGGGTTGGGGGGAGAAGGCAAAGGCAAGGCGGCCCTGGTCTTTTTGGAAAATCTGAAAAAGTTCGCCTTCTGGCCCGATCTTTCAAGGGCCCTGGAAACGGAGGGGCTTTCCCCGGAAAAGGTCCTGGCAGGGGGCGCCTGGGGAACCCTTTTGGACGTCCTGCTGACGGACCGGGGCCTGGAATACGCCGGGAAACCCAAGGGACTCATCCCCTTCCACATGTATGGAGCCAACCCACGGACGCCCATGGAGGAGCACCTGGTGGAGGCCGCTGCCTACTCCACGGACTCCAAGGGCGTGGCCCGGGTTCATTTCACCGTGGCAACGGCCCATGCAAAAAACTTCACCGCCCACCTAGCGCGGGTTAAAAAAGATTACGAACGCCGGTTCTCCGTGCGCCTGGAGGTGACCTTCTCCACCCAGGAGCCGTCCACGGACAATCTGGCTTCGGACCTGGAGAACCAACCCTTCCGGACGCCGGACGGGCGTCTCCTCTTCCGGCCCGGGGGCCACGGGGCTTTGTTGGGGAACCTGAACGCCCTGGCGAGTTCCATCATTTTTATCAACAATATAGACAACGTGGTGACAGACCGGGATAAGCCGGAACGCACGCTGTGGAAAAAGGTCCTGGGCGGGCTTTTGTGGACCTTGTCCCAAGAGGCCCGGCGCCTCACGGACCAACTCACGGGGGCCAACAAGGGCAGAGGCCTTGGCCCGGCCATGGCCTTCTGCGTCCGGTGGCTGGGGGTGGATGAAAAAGAGGCGCCCACGGATTCCAGGGGGCTCGCCTCTTTCCTGCTGGACCGGCTGGACCGGCCCGTGCGGGTCTGCGGTATGGTGGAAAACCATGGAGACCCCGGGGGATCCCCTTTCTGGGTCCGGGACGTAGGCGGCAATCTTTCTCGCCAGATCGTGGAAAGCGCCCAGGTGGACCTGGGGTCCGTGGATCAGATGGCCCTTTTTGCCGCCTCCACCCATTTCAACCCGGTGGATATCGTTTGTTCCATCCGTTCCCCCTGGGGCGGCAGGTACGACCTCTCCCGGTTCGTGGATCCGGAAACTTTTTTTATATCCCGAAAGACCATGGCGGGCAGGGAACTTAAGGCCCTGGAACTTCCTGGGCTCTGGAACGGGTCCATGGCGGGGTGGAACACGGTTTTCGTTCAGGTGCCGTTGGTGTCTTTCAACCCGGTAAAATCGATAAACGATCTTCTGGAGCCCTCCCACCGGCAATGAGGAACGGCTTGGGAAACAACCCGGATAAAGGCTTCATTTCACCGGGAAAGAGCCGGGTGTCAGCCTTATATTTTTTTTAGCCGTGGTTGGGGATGGAATAAAAAACTTTTTCAAAAACAGGGACAGGACCGGATGAAAACTTTCCGGGTTTTGAACACAAAAAAAAGACTGGTCAAAAACCCGGAAAGTTTTCCACAGAGTTTCTTGAAAGTTCATACAGTTTCTTTTTGAAAATTTTATATAAAAATCAACCAATTAAAATTTTTTGTAGTTTTGAACAGCCCTTTATTTTCTTTATTTTTATGAAAGCTTGAAAAAGAAAGAATCCCTGCAAGGGAATTTTCCATTCAACTCAAACAGGTTGGAGACGACCATGGAGTTCGCCATCCAAAAGCGGGTTTTCCTGGACGCCTTGGGCAAGGTGCAGGGAATTTGCGGGCGAAAGACCAATTTCCCCATCACCGGCAACATCCTGCTCACGGCTGAAGCCGGCGGCCTCACCCTGATGGCCACGGACCTGGAAGTGGGCTTCTCCGGTGAATACCCCGCCGAGGTGACCGCCCCGGGCTCGGCCACCATCCCGGGCAAAAAGCTTTTCGAGATTGTCCGGGAGTTCCCTTCGGAGGTCGTCCGGTGCCGGGAGTTGGAAAACGGCTGGATAGAGATCGCGGACGGGGCCGTCCAGTTCCATGTGGTGGGTATGGACCCTGATGAGTTCCCCGCCCTGCCGGACCTCTCCCAGACCGATACCTTCACCCTGGAATCCGTGGACCTTCTGGACATGGTGGAGAAGGTGAACCTCTCGGGCAACGTGGGGTCCGAGGAAAAGAGGCCCCATCTTGTGGGCATCCTCCTCCAGAAGGTGGAAAAAGAAGGGGAGAACCGCCTCCGCATGGTTTCCACGGACGGCCACCGCCTGTCCATGGTGGATTATCTGGCCGGGGAGACCGACCCTGCCGCAGCCCTCGGGGCCCCGGAGGGAGTAATTCTTCCCAAGAAGATCCTCCCGGAAATCCAGAAGGTTCTGGAGGACGAGGGGCCCGTGTCCCTGGGGGTTCGGGGCAACTACTTCATGCTGGTCAAGGGGAGCGAGACCCTGGTGTGCCGCTTGGTGGAGGGCCGGTACCCGGACTACAACATGGTCATTCCCCCGGGCATAGAAACCTTTTTCAAGGTGGAAAGGGAACTGTTCCTCCCCACCTTGAAGCGCATGTCCATCCTGGCCTCGGACAAGTACAAGGCCGTCCGTTTCAAGGTGGGCAACGAGTATCTCACCGTGACCATGGCCAATCCGGACATCGGGGAGTCCAAGGAGACCATGGTCATCTCTTTTGATGGCGTGCCTTTCGAGGTGGCGTTCAACCCCCGGTTCTTCGTGGACGCCATAGGCCCCATGGCCAGCGAATCCATCCTCATCCGCATCAAGGACGACGAGCGGGCCTGCATCCTGGAGGGACAGGACGACCCGGGCTACCTGGCGGTCATCATGCCCATGAAACTGGAATCCTGACGGCCGGAAAAGCCAACGGGGCGGGGCCGGTCATCCGGAGCCGCCCCGTTGGTTTTTATAAGGCCAATAAACTGAATATGATTGAATGAACTAAAGTGGCGCCTGGAATGGTGAACCCCATGGATGAGAAGAAACCAAAGGAAGGCGTATACGGCGCGGGCAACATCAAGGTGCTGGAGGGCCTGGAGGCCGTTCGCAAGCGTCCTTCCATGTACATCGGCAACGTGGGGGAGCAGGGACTGCATCACCTGGTCTACGAGGTGGTGGACAACTCCATCGACGAGGCCATGGCCGGTTATTGCACCCGCATCGAGGTGACGGTCCACGCCGACAACTCCGTCACCGTGGTGGACAACGGCCGGGGCATCCCTGTGGAAATCCACCCCACCGAGGGAGTGCCGGCCGTGGAAGTGGTCATGACCAAACTCCACGCAGGAGGCAAATTCGACAACGATTCCTACAAGGTTTCCGGCGGTCTCCACGGGGTGGGCGTATCCGTGGTGAACGCCCTGTCCGAGTGGCTGGAGGTGGAAATCCACATCGGGGGCAAGGTCTACATCCAGACCTATGCCCGGGGGGCCAAAACCTCGGATCTGAAGGTCATCGGCGAAACCCAGAAAACCGGCACCACGGTCCGCTTCCGGCCAGACACCCAGATCCTGACCACCAACGAGTTTTCCTACATAACCCTTTCCCGGCGTATGCGGGAACTGGCCTTCTTAAACGCCGGACTCACCATCGTCCTGGAAGACGAGCGGTCCGACGAAAAACAGGAATTCTGTTACGAGGGGGGCATCGTCTCCTACGTCCAGTATGTGAACAAAAACAAGAACATCCTGCACCCCCCCATCTTCATGTCCGGGGAGCGGGGGGGGGTGAGCATGGAGATAGCCCTCCAGTATTCGGACTCCTACACCGAGAAGATCCTCACCTTCGCCAACAACATCAACACCGAGGAAGGCGGCGCTCACCTGGCCGGGTTCAAGGCCGCCCTCACCCGCACCGTGAACCAGTACCTTGCCTCGGACAACGTGAAGAAGAGCCTCCAGGAGAAGCTCTCAGGCGAGGACACCCGGGAAGGCCTGGCCGCGGTCATCAGCATCAAGCTCCCCAACCCCCAGTTCGAGGGCCAGACCAAAACCAAGCTGGGCAACTCCGAGGTCAAGGGTCTGGTGGAGAACCTGGTGAACGAAAACCTCTCCGCCTATTTGGAGGAGAACCCCCAGGTGGCCAAGAAAATCATCCTCCGGGCCGTTGACGCCGCCCGCGCCCGGGAGGCCGCCCGCCGCGCCCGGGATCTCGCCCGCAAGAAAGGGGCGCTCGCCGATTCCACCCTTCCCGGCAAGCTGGCAGACTGCCAGGTGCCTGAACCCGAGGCCCGGGAACTCTTCCTGGTGGAGGGCGACAGCGCTGGCGGCTCGGCCAAGCAGGGCCGGGACCGGCGGTTCCAGGCCATTTTGCCCCTGAAGGGCAAAATATTGAACGTGGAAAAGGCCCGGTTCGAAAAGGTGCTCCAGAGCGAGGAGATCAAGAACATCATCACGGCGCTGGGCACCGGCGTGGGCAGCGAGGAATACGATATCCACAAGATCCGCTACCACAAAATCGTCATCATGACCGATGCGGACGTGGACGGGTCCCACATCAGGACCCTGCTCCTGACCTTTTTTTACCGCCAGCTTCCCGAGGTCATCGAAAAGGGATATCTCTACATCGCCCAGCCGCCCCTGTACCGCGTGGGCAAGGGGAAAAACGCCTTCTACCTGAAGGATGACGACGAACTCCGCCAGCACCTGCTCAAAAAGATCTGCGAGACCAAGACCCTGGCCATGAAAGGCCGGGAGGGCATTCTCACGGACCACGAGCTGTACCTCTTCCTCTCCGAACTGGCCGAGTACCGCCTGATTTTGGAAAGGTTCGAGAGAAAGAGCGTGCCTGAGGAACTGGTGAAGATTCTGCTGGCCTCCGGCGTGGTGGAGAAAGCCTCTCTCCAGGACCTGGCCAAAATGGAGGAACTCCGCCGGAGCCTGTTCGCCGCCGGTTTCGAGGTAGAGGCCCTGGAGTTTTCCGAGGAACGGGGAATCCACGAGATGATGGTGGTCCCCCCGTCTCCGGTCCTTGATATGGTCGAGGCGGAAAAAATTCTGTCCATCTATACGGAGAAAAAGGCCGTGAAGATAGGCCGGGGACTCATCTTCTCCCCGGACTACCAGAAGGCCGCGGTCCTGGCCCAGCGCCTGGCCACCGTGGGAATCCCCCCCTATGTCCTCATGACCAAGGACAAGGAGGACCAGGCCCCCAAACACCTGGCCACCGAGGACGAACTGTTGGAAATCATCTACGAGGAAGCCAAAAAAGGCATGGGCCTTCAGCGCTACAAAGGCCTGGGCGAAATGAACCCTGACCAGTTGTGGGAAACCACCATGGACCCCGCTGCCCGCCGCTTCGTCCGGGTCACCGTGGATGACGCCATAGAAACCGATGACACCTTCCGCCTTCTCATGGGCGACGAAGTGGAACCCCGCCGCGACTTCATCGTCTCCAACGCCCTGGAGGTGGGGACGCTGGATATTTAGGAGGAATAGAGACTGTTTCAGAAATAGGACCTTCATTCCCAAGAAAGCGGAAATCCGTTTTTTTCCGGGAAGGGAATTGGGGATCAGGCCATGACCATGCTGGAAGCTGGGCGGGGATCAACCCCGCCCTTCGAGTTTTTCAGGAACCCTTTGAAAAAAACGGATTTCCGCTTTCTCGGGAATGACCAAGGGCGTAAGAGATCGACCTTTTTGCGGGGCCATCAGATCTTGAATTTGCGGCCCGAAGGGCCGCCTTGCAGGTTTTCTTTTTCACCCCGCCCGGCCTGACGGCCGTTCGGGGACCCCGGAGAAAGGGGCGTGGGGAAACTTTTCTTTTTTCGAAAAGAAAGAATTCCCCACAAAAATATAGATGACTGACTTCGACGATATTCTGACCCGGGTGTCCCGGCCGAGCCGCTACCTTGGCGGCGAGGCGGGGAGCATCATCAAGGAATGGGATGCGGCCAGCCTCCGGGTTTGTCTTGCGTTTCCGGATCTTTACGAGGTGGGGACCTCCCATTTCGGCATGCAGATTCTCTACCATCTGGCCAACCGCATGGAAGGCGTCCTGGCCGAGCGGGTGTTCGCCCCGGCCCCGGATCTGGAGGCCGAGCTTTCCGCCCGGGGGGCGCCCCTGTTCTCCCTGGAGAGCCGCCGGCCCCTTTCGGACTTCGACCTCTTGGGGTTTTCCCTCCTCTACGAGCTGAACTACCCGGGCGTGCTCACCATGCTGCATCTCTCGGGCATCCCGTTCTACGCGGTTGGGCGCGGCCCGGAGCATCCGGTGATCATCGCCGGGGGGCCCTGCATGGTGAACCCCGAGCCTGTGGCCGAATTTTTTGACGCAATCGTGGTGGGAGAAGGCGAGGAGGTCTTCCCGGCCATGCTGGAAGTCATGGCCGCGTGGAAAGCCGCCGGGTCCAAGGACCGGGGGGAACTCCTTCTGGCCTGGTCCCGGATGGAGGGGGTGTACGTGCCCTCCCTGTTTTCCCCGGGGCCGGACGGGCGGCTGGTTTCGCCGTCCGGGGACCGGGTGAGGCGCGCCCTGGTGCCGGATCTCTCCGACGCGCCCTTTCCCGTGTACCCCGTGGTGCCCTGGGGCAAGCCGGTCCACGACCGCCTGCGCCTGGAGGTGGCCCGGGGTTGCGCCCGGGGCTGCCGGTTCTGCCAGGCGGGGATGATCTACCGCCCGGCCCGGGAGCGCTCGGACGCCGCCGTGGCCCGCATGGCGGAGGAATCCCTCGCCGCCACGGGCTATGACGAGCTTTCGCTCCTCTCCCTGTCCGTGGGGGACCATTCCCGCATCGGGCCCATGCTGGCCGCCGTGGTGGACCGCTGTGTGCCCCAGCGGGTGGGGGTGTCGTTTCCCTCGATCCGGGCCGACACCCTGGAACCGGCCCTCATGGAGCAGATCAAGCGCATCCGCAAGACCGGGTTCACCATCGCTCCCGAGGCCGGGAGCCAGCGGATGCGGGACGTCATCAACAAGAACGTCACCGAGGAAATGGTGCAAACCGCCGTGGCCGGTGCCTTTGACCTGGGCTGGCGGCTGGTGAAGCTCTATTTCATGATCGGCCTGCCCACGGAGACCGATGAGGACATCCAGGCAATCGTGGAGCTGGTGGAGCGCCTGAAAAAGACCACCGGACGCCGGGGCAACCTCACGGTCAGCATCGGCGTGTTCGTGCCCAAACCCCACACGCCCTTCCAGTGGATGGAGCAGATTTCCCGGGAAGAGGCCCGGCGCCGGGTGGGCATGCTCCGGGACCGCCTCCGGACCCCGGGGCTGAAGGTCAAGTGGCAGGACCCCGAGGTTTCCGAAGTGGAGGGACTCGTCTGCCGGGGAGGCCGGGAGATTTCCCGGCTCCTGGTCCGGGCCTGGGAGCTGGGGTCGCGCCTGGACGGATGGAGCGATCACTTTGACCACGCCCGGTGGGTACGA
>Ga0180009_10006126_pt1 | contig 12708 bp, 14 predicted proteins | sample OS_PC_MetaG_FD_123537 | JGI IMG/M metagenome (GOLD analysis project Ga0180009, IMG submission 123537) | Groundwater microbial communities from the Aspo Hard Rock Laboratory (HRL) deep subsurface site, Sweden - OS_PC_MetaG | ecosystem: Environmental > Aquatic > Deep subsurface > Groundwater...
CCTCGTCTGTCGCCAGTAGCTTCACCGTATAATTGATTAGCAGACCTGGCAAGTAACCCTCCTCCAAGAGCCAACCCACCTAACGCAAGCCCGGTAGAACCAATCCCAAGCAACGATCCCAACAAACCCAAACCAGGAACACCACCAAACGCTGAGCCCATAGACCCGGTAGCGATACCGCCACCCCCAGCTTGCAGCCTGGTAGATGCAACATTCTGCCGCATCTCCTGGGTAGCCTTTTGGATTTTATCGAATTCGTCAGACATCTTTTTCGCCATGGTTGTCATTTCTTGTAAAGGTCGAATAGCTTCATTCAACCCTTTGATCATCTTCTCTACTTCGTTGAAAGCATCACCAAATTGCGATTCGAGCTTATTCGTCATAGATCCAATCGCTCTATCAAGATCTCCAGAATCCATGTCTAACGAAAGATTGATTCCAATACTTTCATCCGGCATCTTCTTCCCTCTTCCGTTTAGCCAACTTCGCCAGATTTTCTAACACATTTTTCCCCTCCTCCGTAGATTTGTCTTTCAAATCTCGTACCTTCATGCTGCGTATTGTCTTGCGTCTTTCTTCAGCCAACCAACGCATATCTTCATCAAATTCCTCATCCCCTGTTTCTAGTTCTTCAACGCCATCCTCATCAATAGTAACTATCGCAGGATCGCCGTTCACGTCTACCTCAAAGGCTTCTTTATCAATCATATTTTCCAACCATTCAACCATCAACTCATCCATGGTATAAATACCCAGCCTGGAATCCGTGGGCGGAAGATTGTAATGATCGCACCACCATCTTCTGAGAAAATCCCTGGAAACATTCTTGGAAGCAATTCGGAACAGTTTGAGCGAAACTGGTATTGTATCATCGACCTTGGTTAACTTTACATTAACAGTATCTTCGTAAAGATGTTTGTCTTTATTTCGTTTCTGACTTTTCTTGCTTTGCTTCCGCTTCCGCGAGTCTTCTTTCTTCATAACGAAAGGGGGAGCGTTTCCACTCCGAATATTCATTGTATACTCTCATGATAACGAAAGAGTCTTGTGCTTCAAGAACAGGAACCCACCAATCAGGAGCAGAATCGACAACTCTCCCTAACTCGAAAACAGCAAGCATCAAAGCAGCGATATGCGTAACAGTATAAGGCATCCCATTGTTTGACTCGGACATATCCATTGAAACAGATCTCAATTCGTCCAAACTCGGCCTATGAACCTTGAAATCTCCTTCAAATTCCTGGTCAAACATCTGAGAAACAACCTTCACATGAATTACTGTATTCTTCGGGATCTCCTTCATATTTATCAACTGTGCCACCCCTTCTTTGTTTGGCTAACTACAACTAAACCAGCGTCTCAAGCCCTGCAACGGTTGCAGGGAACGTGATATTTTCAGCAACGACGGCACCGGCTTGAAATCGAACCTGCAATTGCCCCGGAACCATCCCCTTGACAGTCATAACCTTTGTATCAGTTTTTGAATCCGTAAGACGCAATGTCATCTCAGGAAAATCGAGAATCGTAGCCTTGCGAATGGACTTGTCTGCGTCCATCTTCGGGAACAAACCCATATCCGCCGCAGTATTTCCAGGAATCAATAGCCTTCCAATTGTCACGGAAACCTCTGTTCCAGTAGTACAGAATCCGTCCGGTTCCAATTCGTCAAGGACCACGTTAGGTTGCTGCCTGATATTCAGGTTCACATCGCAGTTAGTCGCTACTCCGATCTTGACCCCATCGACTTCAACCCGGCCTCGGGCACCGGACATTACCTTGTTTCCAGTAGCCATCTTATTTTATCCTCCCTACACCGTTGCCGTTGGATTCAAAGCCACAATATCATCAAGGATCATCCTGACACCAGTAGTAAACCTGCACGTTCCTCTGATGTAGTAAGTACCGCCAGACATCGAACAAGTAAACCCTTCCGCTGCTCTTACGTAATTCCCATCTTCGTCTGTACCAGGAACAAGAAGAAAATCAGGGTCATTTGTATTTGCCATGATTTCATTTGCATCATTTGTCAAGTCAAGAATCTGCTGCGCTGTAATACTTCCGGCTCCTTTGGTTCCAATCATCCTCTTTCGATACCTACGCTGAATAATCTTCCACCATTGCATTGCATCCCTATTTTCGATATTGCAGTATCCATCATTGTCTTCCGCAGAGTATGTCGTATGCCCATTTGCAACCTGAATATACCCGTCAACCATCTCCAAGAAATTCACGCCTGCTTGCTGTGCGGCATTGAAATCAGCATTAACTGTAGGATCAAAGTCTGCCGCCAAGAAATCGAAGTCATAGGCTTTGATTCGCTTCCAGAGCAATGGAGTAGCACGAGGAGAACCTGCCATAGCGGCAGCACAAGCGGCAGCAAATGTATGTGGACCCATCCAAGTTCTTACTTCGTCCGGTCCCTCTCGATACAACCGATTGTTTCCACATATGACGTTAGCATTATTGAATGCTCGTACTGTTGCATACATTGCAGCCTTTGTAATATCATCATTCGAGATAAATACGAGTCTTTCTCTAGGAACCCCAAGAGAATTACAATTCGCTGCATGAGCAGTGAAATACCCATTAGCAGTAGAAAGAGTAACACCACCACCAACACTATCCCCACCGAATCCGCTTGCGAGATATTGAACATTGAATCTAGACGCTATCTTCAAAGCACTATCAATTCTTGTAGTACTAGAATCTCCAAGGGCACCGCCAGCAAGCAGTGTTTCCGCAACATATGCTTGAGGTTCATACCCTCCTGCCCAGGTAGCTTCACAGTAATCGCATGATACATTGATCCATTCAACCATGTCGTAAGAAACGCCCATCGCTTTTCCGATTACGCCGCGAATATTTACACCAACAAAACGATCCATATATGTTGCCAAAATACCCGCTCTATCGGTACGAAGAACAGCAGCAGTATAAACGCCGCCACCAGTAGCGTTAATTTCGCTCACAACTTGTGTAAGAGTTTTTCCAGTACAGGTAATCGACAAATCAGGATCACCAGCAGGTGTAGTTGTCGTTGTCAATGTGGTTCCATCAAAAGTCATCGTAGCAGCAGCATCAAGCCCTGTATAAGTTAGAGAAAACCATTCGTCAACACCAGTAATTGAGAACAAACCTCCTGTATCAGAAGAATCCTGAGATCCTATATTCGGGGCAACTGCCCTACCAGCGATAAATTTCAGCCCTGTTCCAGATACTTCGATCTTGAACCAGGTTGAATTTCCAAGCGCTCCCCAAAGCCTATCTTTCAGCGTAAAAGCAGTATTCGCCACAGCGTCTTTTACAGCGTAGCTAGCCTGAAGTGATAAATTTGTCTTGATAGCAATTACTTCATTACAGCCCTTCAATTCGATTCCTTGTTCACGCTGGCCAGCAATCAGAGGATCAAAAAGAAACTTCGCCATTTCAGCTAACGGCCCAGTCTGGAATTCCCTGATCATATCGTCCGAAGAATAGAACCTATGAATAACAGGAGCAGAAAGAAGCTCCATAGGTTGACCCGCAGCCGCTTCACCAACGACAAATACCGTTGCCTCAGACGTAAGATCTGGATTTACCATTCCGTCCAAATTAAAGAAAGTACCAAACCCTGGGCGAACAATATTATGGCCTTTCCACCGGACTACTTTAGCCAATGGTTCTATCCTCCTTGTTATTCAATCATATCATGCTGATTTACGAATAACTGATTACCGTCAGAATCGAGAATTGTATCATGAACCATCTTCGCCCTTTCTTCCCTGGCGTACGCAGTCCATTCCGTCAAACCAGTTACCTGTAACTCAGATCTAAATCCAACAGGAGGACGAACAAGATCCCACTGGCTTAAAGAACGTCTAGATATCCTCACATTCTCTAGCCAATTCTCCTGAAGAGTCAACCTATTCACCATCAAATCTCGCCATACCAACCCAACGAGAAAATTTGTCAAAAGAGGATTAATCGTATCGACAAAAATAACGTGACTAAATTGCATTCCAACATAAGACACTTCTCCGCCCTCAAGAGTATAATGAATATACTCGCTACAAACAACCTGGTCATCGGCGATTGTCGGGGTTGCCAACGTAATCCTACCATTCTCAGCGTCTATCGTAAATTCGCTATACACAGAAAACAAAGGTATTTCTTCCCCAGATCTACGGATATAGATAGAATCTTGTATCGACTGAGCGGATATATTCAAAACAGGAAACTTGTACACCGTCTCGCCAACCACAGATCCACTCAAAGGAGACAACACCGTATCTGTTTCTACCTCAGTAGCGTCGTATGGGATATCGTCTCCCGATTCTCCTAGAACTATGGTTTGTTCATTCATACTCTCAGGAACAACTGTTATACACGGCAAAGAATGTTCATCCCTTGGAAATGCCAAAGATACTTTGGGAGGATTGCTTCTCAAAGCATTGAAACAACCTTTGATGTCTCTTTCAGAAATACCTCTGAATTGCGCTATAATAGATTCTTCCCTGTGCCCTTCGGCATACTTCCCTTGCTTCAAAGCTATAGGAAGACTCTGAAGAACATAATAAAGAATCATCTCAGGAAATACAATTCCAACGCTATCTCTTTGAGGTTTTACGTAAGCATCAGACAATTACTCACCCCTTATTGCAACCTTCAACACCGCGCTTTTCTCTGTTAACTCGGCGCATCTTGAGCCAATGTAACGCTTTGAAAAGTTCATCGGCAACATACTTGTTCTCACTGCACGGAAAATGGGCATTGAATCCTTCTACAACAATTTTCGCAAATTCGATCATATCGTCAATTTGACAACCGTTGACACCAACCTCTTTAATCGGACCACGTTGACCTGTAAATGTTACCCCATCATCAGAAACAACGATACCTGGAGAAACCTCGCCATTCTCAAACATCGGATAAGCTCGCTTGGAAAGATCTTCAATAGCGAAAGGCTTGGTTTTCACTCCTTTAGCTTCAGCCATTTAGAAGCAACCGAAAGATTACTAATAGCTTTCGTATACTCTGTGCAAGGCAATTCAGTATTCATTTTTCCGACAATAGAAGAAACAAAGTCCACAATATCGCTCACGCTACAGTTGATAAATGAAATACCGTTGTCTAAAGAAACAATTTCAGGTTTACCGAAATCCTTCTTACCGCTAGTTTTTTTCGATTTCGCCACTAATCAACCTCCCCTACTTTTGAGATCGCTCAAGTATTTCTTTGATCAAATTCGGGATATTCCGTTTTACCCTGTTGATAACGTGCCCGCCCCCATACCCCGGATGAATCCAACCCTTGGAATTCTCCGTTACGGTACGAAATTCCACGTTACCCCCAATTTGCTTTATAGGAATTACCCTTCTTCGCAATCCGAAGAAAGGAAGCCCTTTTATTCCCCAAAGTAACCCAGGTTTCATATCGAAAGCCCCCCATCCTGTTTCCAGGAGAATGGCTATTTTATCGTCTATGTAAGCCCCGACCTTCGGATCTCTATATGCCTGAATAGCTTGAAGGTACCTAGCTTTTCCCCTGTTAGACAATCTCCCGGTATTCATGACTTGTTCTTGCCAGTAATCCGCAACGTAAAAACTGATCTTGGATCTCACTTCTTCAACACGCATTCTCATCATTCGAGCTAGCAGAGTAAACGATCCTAGATCAATTCGCACTCTTGCCATACTTAGTCTGCGCTTTTGCTGTACTGTACACGTTGCCCGAAAAACAAATCAGAACGAGTTGCCGTACAATTCTTCGGGAGATTCAGAACTTTTGCTTTTTCATCGCTGTGCGAAGTCAATATTTGCCTGTTGGCGTGGTTCACAGTTTCAATGATGTACTCTGGAATCACGATTGCCGAAAGAGACACAACCATATTATCTGTCAAGACACTCCCTGAAGGAATCGCAATCTTTCTGTTTTCAATGTCGATAGTATAATCCTTCCCTCGCTCCATGTTCAAAACAGGAGAAGAAGGATCATCATACTTTGTAACCATATCTTCAACATCCACAATAGCGAACGGAACAGGAATTCCCTCGTCAACTGCTTTATACCTCCTGAGCAAAGGCACAGGAACTTTCATATCAGGAAACACAAATTTATCCCCAGAAGATAGGTTGTACTCCGACGGAACAGTTATAGAAACAGTACCAGACTGCAACGGGGCACTTCCTCTTGTATCTCCTTCAACCATGTTTGTACTACTAACTAAAGCCCTTAATTCATGAGGCTTATCGTGCAAAAAATAAATCCCGTATCCTCCACAAGAAACACAGTTTGGAGAAGGATAACCAGACCCCCCTTGTTCGTTGACAGCAACACAAGGGCAAGGAACGCTATGAAACAGCAACGCTCTTCTTCCACGCTGTTGTATCAATACGTTCATATACCCAAGAATTGTTCGAGAGAAATTGAAATCCAAATAATCCCTGGGATACTCTGTGAGTTTCCCTTCAGTAAGTTGTCTTAGAAGATCTTTTCTCATCAAGCCCCTGTTTCTTTTTTATCCTCATGCTGCCTACGTGAGACACAGATCTTAGCTATACGGGGGGCTGATACAGCCTTGACCTGTGCCCCACGCAGGCAACATGAAGATTGTTGCCTATTGAGGACTATCTACAGAATTCCAACGCTAATTCGTTGATACTTCTTTTTCAGCATAGCTATTGTTCCAGGAGTGCCCTCAATAGACCGACCATGTAATTTACGATCCAATTCCAAAATAGTCGCAGAAAACGGCGAATTCTCTGCTGACGCTGTTGTTCCGATAGAAACACTAATCCCATCAAAGCTAGTTGAAAACGACGCTACACCAGGAGCAATGATGATATTCCCCCACATAGAAAACAACCTCATTGCCGCAATCATCCCGATAGCGTCAACCAACATCATATCTAGTTCATCCGGCAAGCCTTCCAGGCCAGCGTCATATTCAAGGCGGATTGCCGAAGGAATCCGCCCTGATAGACTTCCGGCAGTCTGGAAATAATACGACAATTGAGGTGACGCAGATAAATACAAACCTCCGCCAATTCTTGGAAGAACCTGGATATAACTATAATTCGTCCCAGACTTGATTTGCAAGTAGTTCTCAGGAAACACAAGAATATCTGCCCCATTTTCACCATAAGTAATCTTCATCTCGTGTACCTTGATAATCGGGTACTTATACGTTTTCACCATGAAGAATTCCAACGCAGCATCTTGATCATAATCGTGAAATTCAACGATATGCTCTTTCAGACCAATCTGAGCACTAATCAATGCCTGTACTTCCGCAATAGCGGTTTCAATATACGTATCTATAACTCTATCAGGAAGAATATCTTTTTCATTATTAGGATTGATCATCACGTATCTTCTCTCAGGAACAGTATAATCAGATGGATCTAAGATATTCCCCTTCGGATCAACTACCTTATACACGCCAATAAAATACGTAGGAAGTAACCATTGGCTATCAAGTCCTTTCAAGCGCATCCCGCAACCTCCCGATTCATCTTAGTTGTGCTTCTTCAAAACCCTCTTCACAGAGATCTTGAGAAGCCCGTTTTGCTTTCCCTTCACAGCGGAAACACCGGCTTTCCTGAGTTCTAACATCTTGTCAAAAAGAATATCCTCAGACAACGGACAACCAGCCAAAATCAACGCTTCAACAACACCGTCCATGGTCTGTGCATTCAGGATAGCCTGCATAACAGCGTTATCTTCATCCTCTTCCGGTTCAATTTCCGGCTCAATAGATTCTTCTTCTTCGGATTCCGACTCAGCAAAAATAGACCCCAGCAACGAATCTGGTTCAGGTTCTTCGTCTTCAATTTCTTCCTCGTCTTCATCGATCAAATCAATTGTTACAGTTTCACTATCAAGATCCAAAGGATCTACAAACACACCACCCAAAGCACCGGGATCGATCAAATCAGAAATAGATTCCTCAAATTCTTCGCCGATATCGTCTTCTTCCATTTCCTTCCACTCCTGAACGGTAAAAAAGTGCTTATACTCAGCCTGTAAGTACTCTGCAAAATCATCCTGGTCTTCAATGCTTTCTGGAATACTTGCGATATTATCCTTGAATTCAAGAACAATAGTATCCTCGTTATAGAATACTCCAACAGTATCTGGACCGCCCCTACTTCTAATTACACTATATCCCATAGTTAAACCTACGCTGCGTCAGTATTCGGGAGTGTATCAGGAATCGTCGCTGTGGTTGGAGTAACCGCAGGCTCAGTAACAGCAGCAATAGCAGCGCCAGCAATAGCAGCAATATTCGGAGCCGTCATGGCCGTAACAGCAGCAGTAGCGATAGGCGTATGTACAGCAAGCCTTCTCGGGAAGCCCTGAACAAACGTGCAAAGACCCGTAGCAGAAACACCAGAAGTAAAGTTAGCAGGAACAGCAACGACACCAATAGGGCACTCTCCACTTGGCGGTCTCGGGGCTTCAAGCGCACCGATAGCAGAAACAGTCTGCGTCACAACGCCAGCAGCATTGACCGAAAGTGTAACAAGGCGGGTCTCGGCAGCCCCGGTATCCCAACCGACAGGAGTGATATTGGTTCCTCCAGCAATCAACGGAACAGGGGCACCGGCAGCAACAACAGCGATATCTGGAGCAGTCATAGCCGTTGGGGCAGGAGCAACAATAGCAGCAACGTCAGCGGTAACCATAGGAGTATAGATAGCAAGCCTTCGCGGAAATCCGTCTGTAAATGTGAGCAGACCAGCAAGCGAAACCCCGCCAGTAAATGATGCAGGAACATAGATCAATCCAATAGGGCACTCGGTGTACGGACAACGCTGAATAACCCCTGTTCCAGTAGGAGCAGCAGGGGAGATAGTCGCATGAACAACGCCAGCAGCCGTAACAGACATAGTAACCCATCGTTCTTCACCAGCAATCGTATCCCAAGCTGGAGAAGTCGGAGAATAGTTCGTTGCCGCCGCAACGATATTCGCATAGAACGATCCATTAATGATAGCGTCGATTTGATTCACGTTCTCAAAGTCTGTATTTACACCGCCGTCTTGTGCCCAACCAGGATCGGTAAGAATCTGGTTGTATGCCTTTTCATGGATATCAATGAGAATATCTGAGATCTCGCCATTGGCAATAAGCTCTGCACGAATAGCAGACAAAAGCGCCTGGTAATCGCCAGCAGTATCAAGCCTGGTACGAATTTCGGTATCAAGAGCGCCAACCTCAACCATACGTGCTCTGAGATCCACCAATAGAGCCTCAAGATCACCGGCAGTATCAATCCTTGCGCGAAGTTCAGCAAGGAGATCAACCCATTCCGAAAGCCGATATGAACCATCCACAACAGCGTTAACCGGATTCACGTTCTCAAAGTCCGTCGCTACACCGCCGTCTTGTGCCCAACCAGGGCTATTCAACAGGGCATTGAATGCCTTATCTTCGAGATCCTGAAGTCTTGCCTGAAGTTGCCCGCCAGTAATCAACTCACCACGAATAGCATTCGCAAGGGTAACAATCTCAACTGCTCTTGCCCTGAGATCAACCAAGAGAACTTCGAGATCACCGGCAGTATGAATCCTCGCTCTAAGTTCATTCGCAAGTGTTCTGACAGTACCAGCAATCGTCCTAAGCTCATTCAAAAGCGCAGCCCCAGTCGAATAGAAAGAATACGTATCTCGGCAATAAGTTACAACCTGATAGAACCTGGACCCAAGCCTGAATTTATGCGCTGGAGGAGGGAGCTTATCAAGCCAACGAACAGACCGAGGCATATCAGTATAGTTAGGTAGAGTCATCCGTCACCCTTCCCTTTTATTCCTACCTCAGTCTTTCTAGCTAGTCCGCCGACCGATATTCGAGATCATGACGATTCGCAACGGTGCTTCCGACATGCCCCACCAGAAGTTCGCGTATGCCGCTTGCTTTGACAGAGTAAGCATGGGAAGTTCAATCTTGGAAGTCTCCATAAGCTGGGGAGCCTGATACGTGGTAGGCTGGAAATCAAGCACGAAAGCACGGTAGGTACCCGGCATACTCGTGCCGTTGTCATCATAAACCAAGCTAGCAGCGCCACCAACGAGAGTAGTAATCGGAGAACGGGAAATGCAGCCCCAAGCAGAAACCACGCCGAGAGCATTGGTATATCGAGCGTAAATCTTCACGTAATTAGGAACAGGCGCATTGTACCCGGCAGCAGGGTTAGTCACAGTAATTCGAGCGGAGTTAGTGACCGCGCCAGCCCCAATAGCCAACGAAGCAGGAACCGTAACAGGAGCGGTAGACTCACCGTAACGGTTGCACAGAGAAGCACGATATTCCACCGTTCCGCCTGCCGCACCAAGAGCGTTAGCCCACTGGCCCGTTCCAGTAGCAACGGAAGCAATCGTAACCGCAGGAGCCGGTGTTGGAGCCCTTGTCATCGAAGCGGCAAGGGGAGTCTCCATCGTAAGACCCTGGTACAGATGGATCGGAGTGAAATCAAGCTCACCGGTAGTTGTCGGAACGGACCGGACCATCATGCCAACGTTCATCTCGTTATTCTTGCCAACATCGCCCGGCCTCCACTGGAAATTCGGCATGAACTCAGCAGAGAAATCCTTCCAAATAACGTGAGGGATAAGAACGTCACTAGCAAAACCGAAACCAGGAGACCGAATAATCTCTACAGCATTGTCAAGGTGCAAATTCGTCATGGGCTGGCCCCAGCAATTGACGATATTCGCTGCACCAACATCGCGGGTAACGATGGTCTCGATGCCGTCAGGCTCCATACCTTCAACACCGTTCAAACCAAGTCGCGCGTTGCCCATGAACAAAGATCGTTCCTTCGTGATTCGCATGGACAGAAGACGCTGACGAGTAGAAAGGACTTCCGGAGAAACCATGGCATTGACCAGCGTTGCAACGAGCGAATACGACCCAACGATTGACTGGTACTTACACAACGCTACCCTACGGTCTTCGGTCCCTTCCTCTTCGTCTCCAAGCTCGCCTTCAGATCTCCACTGGTAATCAGTATTCCCGATAGCGGTTTGACGGACATACTCATAAGCCGTGGTCCTAATATGCGGTTGTGCCAACTTCGGGTGCTTCAAAAGCGCAATGTGTCGTTCCTGAGCCGTAAGAATAGCCATGAAATCCTGAAGATTCTCAATCCTGAGAGCAGCAAAGTTAGCCTGAGTAGTTCCACCGACATCGTAACCAGCCATCAAAGCTTTCATCAGATCCGCGCTCTGGTCACCGGAAATAGCGCCCATGTCGATAGACTTCTTCATCTCATCGACGCTGGCACCAAACTGAATCGACTTCCTGATATCGCTGTCGCTAGTTACGAGATCAAGAATTTCACGAGCGTAAGATGGGGTAAGAAAACCGAAACCGTTAGGCGAATTCTTGCTAGACGCGAGCCAATTAAGAATTGAACTCATAATTTCTTAATACCTCCTACTGGGCCTTTGTAGCAGACTCAATAATACTACGGACTTCAGATTTAACCGACTTCAGCACACTACTAATCGGTGTGTTATCGGGCATTCCTAGAACGGTAAGCGCAGATTCAGAATCAATTTCCATTGCTTCAATACCCTTGATCAAGGCTTTACGAATTCGCTCCTTGTAAGGACCAATCACACCAGAACCATCGGTATCACTATCATCAGAACCACCAATAACGGAAAACGGTCTGTCAACAATCTGCCCAGACATGGCCTTGGCCATTTCAGGAGTAAGGGCTGCCTTCGAGGAACTTGGGGACTTGCCGAGATTATCGATCCTATCACTCAAGCCCTTGATCAGAGCAGACTGAGAATGAACGACCTTGAGCATTTGTTCCATTGCTCTTGCCAACTTGCCGGTGTTGCTCTGTGAAACCGCACCAAGGGACTTCAGAAATTCGTGGGCATCGAAATCATTACCTTCAACCTCTACAACATTGAGATCGAAATCTATTGCTCCCTTGTCAAAAGATTCTTCATTATCTGTATCGGAAAACTCCGACGCAATCTCAAACTCCAAATTCTCCATGGCATCAGTCATGGACTTCTGAAGATCTGCCAAATCCGACAAGTTTTCTATACCTCCCTATGGTATATCTAATTATCCAAAAATCCGAGGTGCTTTAATGCTTTCGACATAGGATACCCCTTCATCGTGTGCCCAAGAATTGCAGCACACGACTTGGAAAGTTTCCCGTTACAACCTTTCGCCATACCCCGTAGTTTCTCTAGCACCTTTCGATCATCTTCCTGATACCCGCTAAGATCAGAAGGCATCTTTTCCAGATAAGAAGAAACATCCACAAGAGGCTCAACCGTTGGTCTATCCTTGCCCTGTAAAGATTCTTTCCTCAGAGCAGCAAAATTAGCCTGATCCGTACCTCCAGTGGCATACCCCGCCATCAAAGCCTTTATCATATCTAAAATATCCGTTGTTACCCTATATGATACTTCAGCAACCAATCTATCCTCATCAAACCCTTTCATAAACATACTCTCAGGCAAATATTCTTCCTCACCAATATCTGCACCAAGTAGACCCTTCATAAATGTATGCGCTGATGTCTCGATATTCTTGGCATACGGAGTAATTGCGAGACCGTAGATATCTGCAGCGAACACCTTGCCGGACTTGGCAGACTTCCTTTGACCTTCCAGGGATAGACCGAATCTCCGAGGACAGCCTACCTCTTCAAGAGACTTGGCCATATTCCAGACTCGTTGAGCAATATCATCTTTC
>Ga0180009_10006127_pt1 | contig 12707 bp, 10 predicted proteins | sample OS_PC_MetaG_FD_123537 | JGI IMG/M metagenome (GOLD analysis project Ga0180009, IMG submission 123537) | Groundwater microbial communities from the Aspo Hard Rock Laboratory (HRL) deep subsurface site, Sweden - OS_PC_MetaG | ecosystem: Environmental > Aquatic > Deep subsurface > Groundwater...
AATCCGTTTTCCTGACTGATGAAGGCATACAGGTAATCACATGACTCAACCAGTTCTCGGTTTCTTTGATAGTACCTTTTTGGCACCTCAAACCATGCCTGGATATTTTGAAGGTCGGGTGAAAATACTACCACCTTCATGTTTCGCCTTTCGGCTTCCTCTTTTACCCAGGTGCACACTCCCGCACAGCCAGAGGTAACAATAACAGAATCAGCCGGAAGAGAATTGACCAAATCAAGCACGGATATTTTGTCCCGATATTTTCTTGCGCCTACGATTCCGATATTCATTTCTTACCTCCGAAAATAGAAAGCCCCCCTCCCTGACCTTTGATAGTCAGAAAGGGGGGCGGTGAATGTTTGAAATCTTGGTTTACTTACTAATTATGGGGAAGGGTCATAGTCTTTGGAGCAGCAGAATTCGTCGTCTTCTTCCAGCTCCCGCTCGAGTCTCAGTCGTTCTCTTTCTTCCTCAGCCATTTCCTCTGCCAGGGCTCCTGCCATTCCCATCTCTTCCCATCCAAAATCATCAAAAAAATCATCAAAATCACACATAATCAGACACCTCCTTTCTCCAGTAAAATTGATAATTTATACAAAATAAAAAATCCTAATATGCCGTAGTGCTACCTTCCGGACGCAAGGTAACAAATCAAACCTTTTTTACTGTTCGCTTGAGAATCATACTGACAGTTTTTGGGTTCCATTCGTCCTTCCCTGTCTTGGTTCTGTATTCATTGGCCTCTAACTCTCGGCAAATTTCCCGCAAAGAACTCCCTCTTTCATCCAGGGATCTGATTAGCCTAATCCCTCTTTGTTCCAGCGAATTCCTAACCAGGTGTCTAGTATCATCCAAGTCATAACCGTATGGTTGTGCATATCCTCCTGTTGATTCTCTTTTGGCTCGTTTATATGCAAGTGCCGCCTTGGTTCTCTCCCCGATGATCCGTCTTTCCATTTCTGCCAGTGCCGCTGTGAGCGTGAAAAAGAACCTCCCCATTGCGGACTGTGTGTCCAGGGTTTCCTCAATTGAATGAAATGATACTTCCCACTTATCGAACATTTTGGTAGTCTCCAGCGCATCCACTGTGGATCTGAATATCCTGTCCAGTTTATAGACCACAATGGCATCGACCTGTTTTTTACGAGCAAGATTGAGAACCCTCTGAACGCCGGGCCGTTTCAAGTTCTTCGCAGAAATACCGGCGTCCTCGATAATCTCTAATAATTCGAGGTCCTTCAATTGGCAGTATGCCTCTATCTTTGCCTTCTGGTTGTCCAGGCTCACTCCTTCTTTGGCCTGGTCTTCTGTGGAAACACGCACATATCCTATGGCGGTCATGATTGCTCACCTCCTGTTTTTTTTGATTTTTACTGATCTACCTTATGCAGAGACGAAACCTTACTTTTCGTCGGAGTGTAAGGTGCCTTCTAATGATGACAGATGAGAATGGAATGAGGCCATTGCTTCAAGGGAAGGATGTTTCAGCGGCGGCCACATCTTGCCCTGTTCCGAAATCCGCAGTAAAGACGGATCCCTCTCCTTTCATGGGTTATTGAAGGCATCTCATCGATTTAGAGAGATACCCTAATGGCCTTGTCGCCAGATCCATTGATGGTTTCTGATTGAAAGTTCTGTTCGTAATGAATGACTGGATTTATGGGGAAATGTAGGGTTCTGGCGGGTGCTTATATGGTCGTTTGAATTTAGTTGAAATTATTAAGATTATGGGTTAAATTCGTAGATGTAAGGTGATAATTTTCTGGTCTTCAACAGTACTGAAGTGATAATGAGTTGTGATTAGAGCAAGTGCAAGGACTTCTGAATTGACGGAAACCAAAGGCATTGTGTTCACAATTTGATTTGGTGTGTTATGACAAAAGCAACATGATTTTGCCATTGATTTAGAACATAACACTGCAATACTAGCCGCCAAGCATTTTTAGGGTACTTCATATGGATTCAGAATTTAATCCAAATAATATTCAAGAAATCCTAAAATTCCTTCCAATTTTCGATGAGCCCGGATTTGTTTTTACTCGCCCTGACCCTGAAGGTGGCTGGGAGTATTGGGAGGCCCCCGAATTAAATCACTTTGTATCTACACTTTACAAAACGGATTTCTTGGTTGAGTTTAGTTGGCCCGATTGGCAAGATAAGGCTTTACAATACTATAAAAACCCGTCTCTCTTGGAACATGCAGACCTAACAACTATCCGAAAGCTGTTGACTCTCCACGTTCGCAAAGACCGCTTCTTCGATGGCCATCTATCCTCGATGTGTGAAGATGGACATATCCAGTCAATCTTGCGAAGATTAGAAATAATTTTTTCTGAAAATTTATAAATACCAAAACTTGTCCCTATAGATGAAACAAATGATTGAAATTAGGAGATTATTCATCAGACTTTAATAGTTTGACACGCATATAACTGGTTATCCGCAACGTTGCCGTGTGTGCTATCAATTGCACACTTAGTCTCAAACCGTGAAACCTTTATTAATTGTTTGAAACATAACAGCGCATACTCGTCTACTTCAGGATTCAATAAGAGGCTTTGAAAGGTGGGTTGATAGATACAACCCTAATTAATTTATAGTCGCCAGTTTCAATAATTATTTTTTAATTCTATGGGAATTTTTTGAGAATAGTGGTCTCTGCTGTCTTTTACAATTAAGTAAATAGGCCGGAGTAGAAAGACTGAAACAAAGTTAATATTTACACTCTGTAAATCTAATAACGTCTAGGAGGTAATGGGCTCCTTGAAATCTTTGTTAAATAATTAACCTTTATTAGGGAGGCTTGACCCAAGTGTATAATAAAGCAATTCGACTGACGTTTTTAGGACTACTGGTAATTTTTTGCGTGAATTTAGTAGCTATCCATAGGGTCTGGGGGGAACAAAACCGTGATGGATTCTTTTGGAGTTCGCTTTCAACTGATGCTAAATGGGCTTGGTTGGAAGGATATTTGGCGGCATCTGCCATTGCTCAGGCTTGGGCGCAGTTTTCTGGTATTCCAGATAAGTTACTTTTTGAATTGATGTCTACGCTGGAAATCCTTAATATTGCAAAGAAAGAAAGTGATATAAGGGCAATTGCCAAAGAAATAGACGCTGTGTATTATTCCAAAAAGTATTATTCTATTGAGTTGGTTGTAGCTCTTAGTATAGTTAAAAATAAGATTACCCGTGTTGATAAATATTGGCAGTTTCAGCGTGACTTCTATTCTTTACCAATTCAACTCCAGGAAGAATTCGAACGTAAATACTATGGCTATCTTCCCTCTAAAGAATTCACTGATGAATGTCGTCAGAAGCTTGATGAATTCATGCAAAATCGAAAGAAAAAATAGTGGTCAACCCTGGCATTCCCTATTAAATCACGAACAGGCATGACTTTTTACAAGAATATATCTATCCTAACCCATCAATCCAGCGGACGCTGAGCTTATATCAAAGGCATAGAAGATGAAAATATTTATGATTTCTTTATTGTTAGGAATTGTTTCTTCCACATTGAATACATTTGCCGAATACATAGAAGGTGATTGTGAAAAGAGACAGGGAACAATGATATTTTCTAATAACATTAAGCATGCTGGTCAACTAAAAAATGGAGAGTTTATGGGGCGATATAATGATATCTTGGTATTGGATCAGACTAATCAGCATTTTATTATTAAAGATAAAACAAATGAGAAGACCATTGTCCTGAGCAAATATATTTTGAGCATTTGCAAGAAGGAAATAAAAGAACAGTTGGGAGACCTTAGCGACTTACCTCATGAGTTAGCAAATACAGTTGCCAATATATACTATAAGTTCTTTGAGTTAGGCGAAGATATGAAAAGCGCAGATGGTTCAGAAAATTGGATACCGGCAAAATTCAGAGAAGAACTCCTTGCAGATGACTATAGTTCAATTACAGCATATGAAAAATTTATCCAATACTATTCGTATGTCATTCACCATTATGAACTAATCAACAACCTTATACCTAACTTAAGACTTATTGATCCAGAGCTGTATGACTATACGGTCGAATTAACATTAGACATTACCAAATACAAAATAGACAAGGCTCATAAAAAGAGTGCTTTCCGAAGAAGAACTGAGAGAAAAAGGCGAATAAGGGATGTTGATGAGATACCTAACTTGATTGATTTAATGAATCTGTGATTTGCTTCCAAAAAAGGTGTTTAGCAGGCCAAATACTTTTTACCTGCTAAGCATAATGGACCAAATGGGTCATGGATCAGGTTTTAAATTAGAGATAAATTCTCGGAAAACTGGAAAGACACAAACTTATCATAACGGCATTTTTTTCTACTTATTGGTTAATTCTATTTTGCGGGAAGGACCACTTGCTGTATAGCACTCATTGGTTAAATAAATTTGTTCGGAGTATAGTCCCTTTACAAGAGTATTAAGCATTAGCGGAAATAGCAATTGTACGAAATCTAATATTTCATGTATCACTTATTCGTAGAGGATCGCTCATGGAGTATGGCATTAGCTCACGCGAATATCTGAGAAGAGCTCGAGATTGCCTAAACTTAATGTCCCCTGAATCACTTCTCTATGCCGCGTTTGAGTTACGGTGCGGGATCGAAGCCAGAATGCACGAATATCTCGATGCTCAGGATCACATTGCTAAAAGCAAGAAGAAAGGCTGGAGGATCCCTAAACTGGGTAATAATCTTGAAAAAACATTCAAGAGCGGCGATCGGATGGCGGAGATTACCCTTCTCATCTCCGATACCGGAGAAACAGTAATCAGGCTCTATTATACACCAGTAACGTCATCTCTACGAAAAATGGGACAGAAACTTGGCGATTTTCTCCACGCGATGACGAAGTATGGCAGGCTAAACGACCAATGGTGGCAAGACACCCGTCTTTTCCTGGAGAAAGTATACCAGGAACTCGAAAAGGCAAATAAAGGTACTCTTTTAGGACCGCCACTCATCCACCCAGCAACTGAACAAATAATCTTACAGACCGAGGTTATCGATGGACAGGATCCAAACAAATTGTTAAAACAGTTTGGACGAAAAGGGATGCGGGGAATTATGAAAGTAAATTACCTTAACTCTTTCCCCGGAACCAAATGACCTGATGCCTAAACAGCAGCTTGAAGTTGACGCCAAAAAGCTGGCGCAACTGAAGCCGGATTAGTTCTAAATTACCACCCACCGCTCTTTAAATCATACTCCCCTTTGTACGCTTTTAATAACATATACAACCCTTCCCTCCAAACCGAACAAAATCAACTAGATCAATCCATTTAGTTTCGCCCACTTTTTCCCTCGTATCATAACCACAAAACAAGGGTTTCTCAGAAAAAATCAAAAAAAATCACACTTTTTTCACTTTTTTTCATTTTCTGGTTCACAAAGGTGCACCTCAAAGACAATATACATAGCCAATGGTTGATGTCATACTGAATATGAGTTAAGCACTATCAGAGCCTAACAGTTCTTCAAATAGTTGTTTACTACGAGATAACCTCTTGTAGAATGATCGCCTTGAAATACCAGTTATCTCACAGTACTCATCCATAGTAAGATCTCCGAGTAATACTGATAGTACTGCCTCGCCTAGTAAATCTTGTAGTTGATGTAAAGTTTGTTGTGCGATCAGTAAACGCTCAGGATCATCATAGTCTGTCAGTTCGGGAATCCATTTTCCGTCATCATTGAGGTCTGCCAAGTGAAATGCGATATTATCCATTGCGTCGCAATTTTTATGCATTTTCTCAAAAGTCCCGCGAGTGCAAGACCTTTCAATGTTCCTGAGTTGGTTGAACACATAATGTAATATGAATGTAGCAGGACAGCCTTTCTTATTGTTGATTTTCGTGATGACACTCTTGCAAAGGAAATTGAAACTGATCTCAGAGTAGATGTCTTGATGACTGACACCGTAAATTTCTTTGATGTATTCAAGTTTCGCAAGGATATGTTTCTTAATGGTGCATTTGTTGATGCCGTCATTCTTACCATTAGGTGATAATGCGGTCTTGATTAAATTGATACAGTAATTTTCGTCATAAAAAATTGCCTTTTTCATTAGGGTTTACCGTTATAAGGGGGTGCGCAAACACTCCCTTTTCCTTTCGTCCTATTTTCTCTTCTTTTCTATAATTCCTGTTTATTCCTCCTTTTACTGTTTGATGGATTTCTCAGCGGCGGATTTCAATGTGTGTCCGTCTTTCATCAACTGGTCTATCCGCTTTATTATCTTGATGTCCTTTTCCGTAAACCTTCTGTGATGGGTGTTTCCGATCTCGATTTTCTGAATGTGCGTCAAGTACCGGTCCGTCCAGTTCCTCAACTTGTATTTGGGAATACCGACAATCTTTGCGACTGCACCAATACTGAAAGTTATGTCTGTCTTGTTCATGATAAATTCCTCCTGTGGATTTTGGTGTGAGGGTGTTGATATAAATCTTTCCCCTACCTTAGCGGTTAGATTATTCGAATGGAGGCAATCAGGTGGGGATTTGTGGAAGCAGGAATTTGTCAACTATGGCAGCCATGAGATGGGATTTGCCAGCCATTTTTTTCGGAGATATGAATATTTCGCAGGTTTGACAATACCACTGGATTTGGATAAGAAAAGACTATTCCACCAATTCTGTCTTTCACTCATAAGGGGGACTTATGGCAAAATTAGGCTCAAAGAAAAAACCAGCAAGAGGTCATGTTCAAACGCTTGAGCGCGCTCAAGCAATATTAGCGATGTGTGATGATTGGGGCTGGACAGCTATTATAGGAATAGAACCAGATAAACCTGAAGATATTTCTGAAGTGCAACGGCTTCTTAACCCTCCCGAGCCAAGACGATCAGAACCAAAAGTGGGCCGGAATGACCCCTGTCCATGTGGTAGCGGTAAGAAATTCAAGAAATGCTGTATGGCAAAGCAACAATAAGTCTAAAAGGGACGTGTAAGAACGTTTTTTGTTCCAGAGTTGATTTGAAAGAATCAAAACTACACTTGAAAGTCCATGGTTCAGAGTAAGATATCACAACTTTTGAACCAACTTCAAAATGCCATATACATAGAAACAGATAACACCACGTCACCCCTGAGAGCTCGGATTTATGATATCACAGGTTTTGAATGGCAATTCATTTTTTAACTACGTTGGAGAAATCTACACCTTTGAAAGCGCACTTCTGTTTCCGATAAATAGATATTTTTATACCTAAATTTATGCATCAATAGTGTCTATTGCCAACTCTTCTTATTCTCATTCCCAAACTATATCTCTGCAATGTTGTTTTTCACAAAAATATGCACCAATGAACTTTAGGTTTGGAACTAAAACTTCGCCAAATAGAGGTAGTCTTGTCCCCTTTTTTCCTAAAGGGCGACCGACTATAACCACTTCTGCTTCTTTCGTAAAGAATCCTTTTGGAATATCTGAAACTATAAAAAACTCAAATTCTCCACCACATTTGAAAATGCCTTCTGTAGCAGAAAGCATTGTTCCAAATTCAGAAACAAATGCCACATTTTTCCCCTCATATATAAATGGATTAACAGAAAAATCTTTCATTGCGGGCCAATCTGTTACACCATATTTCTTTTCAAATTGTTTTAAACGTTTTTGCGCAAGTAACTTTTCCCGCTTTTCTTCAGCTAATTCTTCAGGTTTGTTGATATAAGCCTTACCATACCAACTAGTAGTAAATTCACCTTTTTGATTAAAAACACCTCGAACCGCAAATCTTTCCCATTCCTTAAATTTACCTTCAAACAATACAACTACGATTAGTTCATGACATTTAGGACATTTGGACCTTGCAAATTGAAAACCTTTACGGAGAAGGTCTTTCGCAATCCCGCCATCAGCCAGATCAATATTACTTGGAACTTCACCGATTATTCGGAATATTTGTAATATAGGCCATGGGATTCCTCTTTTTTCTCCAATGCTGAATTTTACTCCTTTATAAATTTCAACTAAACTTGCTTCAAATTGACGTTTTTTTTCTTGTCTTTCTTGCCAAAGACGCTTTTGTAATGGTTTGTTTCTATATTCTCGCCAATTAAGTTTGTTGCTATCATAATTACGGCCATGAACTGATGCCATATTGATTCTCTCACCAGGATAGCAGATATTTACACTAATGTTGCTAAATGGTTCTTTCTTGGGGCACTTTTTTTGCGCATAATGGGCTGCCTCTTCAAGGATTGATTTAGCAACAGAATCGTTACTCAAATCTACTTCTTTAGGTACATCAACTCTAACACTTCGATAGCTTCGAGAACCGAGAGAACCGCATCTAATTAAGGAGTATTTGACTCCACCTACATCATGCGAGGCTAATTCTGGAAACTTCTCATTAAATTTTGGGTATGAGCGGAGATGGATGAGATCGGGATCTACTTTTATAGCTGATAGCAACCTTTCATTTTTTTTGTTAACAATATTAGGATACGCTTTTTCCATCCATTTGATACCCTCTTCTACCTGGTTTTTCTTACAATAGCTAACTGCAATATTATAAACTGCTTCGGTTTGAGATGGATCAATATTATAAGCCTTTTTATTTAGAGAAATAAAATCATCGAGATCAATTCTATTGTTTTTCAATTCAGCATAAGCATATTTTATATAGGCTTTAGATAAGAGATTATTAACTCGTAACTTTTTTCCCTTGGATATTTCTTTGCCTCTAATATTTTCCAGAATATTTATCGCTTTTTGGTATTTATGACCCATATAATAATTTCTTGCCTGGCTGATTTCTTTGTTGATATTTGCAGCATATGTCGAGAAGTGCCAAAATGGTATACTGAATAATATAAGAATAAATAGTATTTTTCTCATAGTTACACCTCCATTCATATGGGTTTTGTGTAACATGTAACGGTGGAGAAGAAAGGTGGTTCTTTCGAACCACCAATGGAAGGCAGAGCCGAGTAAGAGCACTTTACCATGATTATTACCTGGGTATTAAAAGGAAGGCATGGGATTCGCCATTGATAATACCTTCGCCCACGATCTGTCCGGCATCATTAATGTCGTGTGCTATCAAAAGTTCCCAGCCAGAGTTGGGAGGGATCAAGTCATTGAGGTCGGTGATCACACCTTTTTCCCATAGGAAGGCGTGATCAGTTGTGTCACCACTAATATTTGAATTTCCAACAACTTGGTTTGAAGCATTAACAGCACGGGCAAAACCATATGAACCACCAAGAGTGCTAAGATCAGTCATTAAATCATTTATTCCATCACTGTTATCATCGCGGAACCAGAGGTCTGGGATGCTGTCGCTATTGGTATCTTCGGGAGTTATTAGGAAAGCGTGATAAGAGGCGCTGGTTGTGGTAGTTGAGCCACCTACGATTTGGCCAGAGAAACTCATATCAAAAGCTGAACTGCGTGTGCCTCCCAGTGTGCCAAGATCAGTCATTACGCTATTTTCCCATAAGAAGGCATGACGTTCTCCGCTGGCAGTATCCGAAACACCAACTATCTGACCAGAGTTAATAATGCAATTACCAGCGCTATTCGGTCCACCAAGAGTGCTAAGGTCAGCCATTAGATCATTTGCTCCGTCACTGTTATAATCACGGAACCAGAGATCTGGGATGCTGTCACTGTTAGTGTCTTCGGGTGTAATGAGAAAGGCATGACTATCTCCACTAAGAGAAATTGAAACGCCAACCACTTGGCCAAAGTTATTGATATCATAGGCTGTGCTGGAAGTATTGCCGCTCGGACTCGAACCACCAAGAGTGCCAAGATCAGTCATTACGCTATTTTCCCATAAGAAGGCATGGGGGCCATAATTGGGTATATCGTCGCTGATGAACGAATCACCAACCACTTGACGGAAGTCGTTGACATCTCGGGCTATACTATCTCTACCACCGAGATGACCGAGATCGGTCATTACATTGTTTTCCCACAAAAATGCGTGGAATTCAAAATCATCAGTGATGAACGAACTACCAACCACCTGACCGGGAGTGTTGATAGCAACGGCCCAGCTTTCTGTGCCACCAAGAGTGTTAAGGTCGGTGATAGTATATTCGGGCTCTTCACCTAATGCTCTTTTAACTGCCTTGTATGCGTTTAATCTTTTTCCACTTATCGGTTCGTCTGTTGTAATGTCATCGCCAGTCTGACATAAAATATCTTTTATTTCCTGTGGTGTTAATTCAGAGTCAATAGCTAATAAGATTGCTGCCACGCCTGTAACCATTGAGGCGGCACCGGATGTATCACCAAAATAATCGTAAAGTCCACCTGGACGGGGTGCATAGATTTTCTCTCCGGGTGCCGCCAGGTCGATTCTAGAGCCCCAATTTGAATTAGGCTCTCTGTTATCAAGGAGTGGGTCACTTGATACTGTCGTAGCTGCAATCGTTAGTACATTGGATAAAGATATGGCGCCCGGAATCACCCTTGGAACGCGGATTCCACCTAGGCCCGTGTCTGACACATTAATGCCATCATTACCCGCCGAAACTACAAAAAGCGTGTTACTCCTGTAGGCCATCGCCGCGGTCATGAGATCGAAAATAATCTCGAACCCCACATCTAGGATACATGTCCCTTCTAAATCATTAAGCCATTTTACACTACATCGTGGAGAAGACTTGCTGATATTAACAACTGCTGCTTTGGAACCCAGATTATAAATAGCATTCATATCTTCTAAGACACTTGCCGAACTCCGTATTTCCATAGTATAACTGGTTTCATCAAGGATTCCAGAAACAATCCCATTCATTTCGAGTGATCGCCAGGACAGTGATGCTGCTGCTCTATTATTTGCTCCAATGATGCCGGCGACCTGTGTGCCATGCCCGAATGGGTCTGAATCGATTAGATCAGTTACATTATCACTTGAACCGAAGTTGACGTCAGGCTCTCTAAATTCCTGATGATCTGACTGCACCCCGGAGTCGATTATTCCTATTGTTATTTCCGAAGAACCTTTATCTTTTCCGGCATCCCAAGCATCAAATATCTTTATCCGGTCATAAGCCACTGTTGTTTCTTCGTCTATGCCTTTTAAGATAGCGAGATCACTTGGAATAGATGCAGTCTTGGTGAGATAGTTGCGTGTAACTCCTCTAACTCTCGGATCCCCAATGCCATTCAAGTTCGTAATAATAGATTCTATTTCCTCAGGTGTGGATGCCGGAACTATAATCTGATAAGTATTGATGACAGGAATAAAGCCAACAATGACAGCCCCAATTAATGCAGCTATTTCCTCTGCAGCTGCTGTGGTGGCATCGTCTGTAAGCGCCAAGATTAACTGGTTAACAGGGAAAACAGGGCCGTCAGGATCCACAAAGATTTTGGAAGTATCTAATGGTTTTACGTGGCTCTCATCTTCTACTAACTCTTGAAGAACCTCAACCTGCAGCCAGCCGTCGGGTTTGTTTTTAATATACACCTCTAAGGTGTTTTGGCCTTCAACAAGGTTTCCTGATTTTACGTATTCCGTAATCTTTTTCTTAAAGTGTTTAGGTGTCCAGAGAACCTCACCGTTTAAGGTAATTATGGCACCGGTTACCTTAGCGTTTGTTGTCACTTTAACGGTTCCAGTGCCCTCATGGGCTGAATAAAAGGTGTCGGTGATTGTGACGGGTTTGCCTTTGTCTCGGGTATAGTCCTTACTAAAACAAGTAACTTCAACTGTAGCATGGGTGATAGCAGCTGTAATGGGAATCAAAAGTAAAAGGCTGATTAGATAAATCAGTAAAGTTTTGGATTTCATGGGTCACCTCCTTGTATACTGGGTCTTGCTTTTTATGAAGGTGGTTGATCTCCCAACAGAACAAATGACGTTCTGTCAGGAGTGAGGCATACACATTTTGAGGAGTTTCTCCATTCAAGTCGCCTCTTCTCAAAGAGTGCGGATTACTTTGCCAATATGGAAACTGCCTATTGTTAGCGTTTTAGTGATATTCGATTTGGAAGGCGTATCTTTTACAAGAGTATGTGAGATTAGATTGAGCGATATGAATGTTTAATCAGGGTGAAAGATAAGTTGAAAACAACGGGGATATGTATTCTGCAAAGAAAAATAACAGGGTAAAGCGATGTAAAATTATTGAGTTACCGCCCAAGCTAATCAGCAAGCATTCAATTTTAACTATGGTATTTCAAGCTCCCGAAAGAACGATTATCGTCCCCTCAGGAGCCAGGATGGATATATCTGAGGTTTTTCTCCATGGTTAACCCCTGATTGAGGTTTATAGGATGGAAGGAAAAATTATATGTTCAGTAAACGCCTTTAAAAGAGAAAAGTCAAGAAAAAATAAATCATACTAAAAGAGTAGGGGGTCTATTTACTCCACACCTTCAGGACTGACATTTCTTGCCAATAGCTCAAAATCGATACGATTACAGATATCGTCGATGTGCAGGGGGTTCAGATGGCTGTTGACAAGTAAAGTAAACCACAAATTAGATCATTGTCAAATCATTTGCGTCCACCGACAGGTAATTTTTCGGTGAGATTATAACCTCGTTTATTGGCCAGGTATAGCGCCAGGCGCGCCAGATTCCGCCACAATCGACGATCCATTTCAATCACGTCTTTTGGTATTAGGGTCTTGATCTACCGCAATATTTGAATGGATTATGTACAGTCTGTCTTACTGGGATGGGTCGGAGGGAAAAAAAATAATCTCTAAAGAGTTGTTGAAAATTTGGGAATGTGGTA
>Ga0180009_10006128_pt1 | contig 12706 bp, 15 predicted proteins | sample OS_PC_MetaG_FD_123537 | JGI IMG/M metagenome (GOLD analysis project Ga0180009, IMG submission 123537) | Groundwater microbial communities from the Aspo Hard Rock Laboratory (HRL) deep subsurface site, Sweden - OS_PC_MetaG | ecosystem: Environmental > Aquatic > Deep subsurface > Groundwater...
AGAAGTCCATCTTTTTAAAACTATTCTTAATCATGGTGGAATTTTAGAATCCAAAGGTCTACAACAGGTACAAATTAATGGTAATGGTAGATTCGAGGGAGGAGATGGAATTGCAAATGCAGGGGTTTTTTATATCGGGGCTGGAGGTAGATCAAATATAAATGGTATTCTTCAAGCATCTGAATCTATAATTTCAAAAGGTGGAAGAGTAATGGTAATTTTTGACGAGAAACGTGATACAGGAGCCAACGAAATGGACGCAATGCATCTTGATACAATTTGGATGCCTATCAGTATTAACCAAGTTGTAGCTTGTAAAGATGAAATTAACAGAAGACGAGTTTTAGAAGTTGTAGGCAATCCACTTTTAGGGTTAAGACTTGAGGATTTGGGTAATTTTGCTGACCACCTTGAACAAAGAAATGTAGAGATTATTCCACTCACAAAAGAGGAGCAACTAGCCTACGCTCCAAATTTCTTGAATTTAGGAAACAAAACAATTGTTTTATCATTATCTGATGGTAATAATTTAACAAGGGAACTTGAGAAAAGAGGCTTTACAGTATTCAATGCAAACCTTAAAAATATTACTAAAGGTTATGGTGGATTACATTGCATGACCGCTGCTATTAAAAGGGAGTAAAATGACTAAAGAAATACCAAAACATATGGATGATATTAATGCTTTGTATGTACTTGATGGTGTTGTAGATACCATTAAAAAAAATATAACCAAACAATTTCAAATTCCCAATTTAGAAATTAATGTTATTGAAGCGCCAATTACAACTGGTTTTGATTATGGTGTAAACGTCATAAAATTGGCTAAAATTCTTAAAAAAGACCCAACTAAATTATCAGAACAACTTGCAAGAAATATTGAGGGTGCAGAGGTTGTTGGTCCATTTTTAAATTTTAAACTAAATATGTCTGAATTTGGTCACAAGGTTGTAAATCAAATTTTAGAGATGAAATCTGATTACGGTAAAGAAAATGAAGGAAATGGACAAAAAGTGGTAATTGATATGTCTTCTCCTAATATAGCAAAAAGAATGAGTTATGGTCACTTACGATCCACAATTATTGGTGATGCATTAGCGAATCTACATAGATCTGCAGGATATGAAGTTATTCGAGATAATCACATTGGTGATTGGGGAACGCAATTTGGAAAACTAATTGTTGCTATTAAAAACTGGGGCAATGAGCAAGAATTATTAACTTCGGATGATCCTATCGGTGTGCTTCAAGATTTGTATGTTAAGTTTCATTCAGAAGAAGAAATTGAAAAAAGTATCTTGAGAGAAGAAGCAAAGCAAAAAATTGAAATGGATGGAGTTAAGTCAATAATCGGGTTACAAGAAACAATCGAAACTATAAGTCAGGAAATAATAACTAGAAAGAAAATAGCTAGAACAGAATTAGATATGACAAAAATAACTGAAGATGCATTAGATAGAGTAATCGTCACAAGTCTAGAAAAAGAAGGCAGAAATTGGTTTTTGAAACTTGAAAAAGGCAATAAAGAGGCTCGAAGACTTTGGAAACTTTGTATTGACCTATCACTAAAGGAATTTAATCAAATATATGAAGTGCTAGGTGTTAATTTTGAAGAATCGTTTGGGGAAAGTTTCTACGAGGGAATGCTTACTGATGTTATTAACAAAGTATCATCAAGTAAAGCAGGTCATATTAGTAACGGGGCATTAGTAATTGATATGGAAGATAAAAAGTTGGGAGTTGCAATTGTACAAAAATCTGACGGAGCAAGTGTTTACATGACAAGAGATTTGGCTTGTGCAATTTATAGAGAGGAAGAAATGAAGGCTGATAAAGCTATTTATGTTGTTGGAGATGATCAAAAACAATATTTTGAGCAACTTTTTGAAGCTTTAAGAAGGTTGGGGTATAAAATTGGTGAAAATTCTGTTCATGTCTATTTTGGAATGGTGAGTTTACCAGAAGGTAAAATGTCAACTAGAAAAGGTAGAGTAATTTTATTAAAAGATGTCTTAAATGAAGGCTTTAAAAAGGCGAAAGATGTTATTGAAACAAAAAGTCCAGAATTAAATAAAAATGAACCACTTAAAAACGAAATAGTCAGGCAGGTTGCGGTTGGGGCCTTGAAATGGAATGATTTATGCCAAGATCCTAGAAAATCAATTATATTTAATTGGGATAAAGCATTAAATTTTGACGGAAACTCAGCTCCATATGTTCAATACACCGCAGTTAGAGCAAATAGTATTATAGAAACGTCAGAGATAGACATAACCTCGCTACTAAAAAACAAAGTTAATTCAAAGAAGGATTATCAAGAAGCTTCTGAGAAAGCATTAATTAGACAATTGGCAAATTTTCCTAGTGCAATTAAAGATGGATTAGATAATAATTCACCAGCAAAAATAGCTTCTTATGTATTTGAACTTGCCAAAAGATTTAATTCTTTTTACGGTAAAAATAGAGTCTTAGGTATAGACGATGAAAACATAGCTTCATCTCGTTTGAAACTTGTAGCAGCTACATCTCAAACAATTAAAAACTCGCTTGCAATTTTAGGCATTGAAGTACCTCTAAAAATGTAGACATAAATCGTATATAATGATTCATATATGAAAACAGCCACTGACCCAAGGCATTTGAGAAGAAGGATTGCAATTAAATCTCTTTTTGCAGAAAGTTTTACAAAACAAAAAAATGTCCCTGATATCGTTATTGAAATTAAAAAGCAAACTAAAAAAATCAATAAAATTATAGTTGACTCTGCTCCAACATGGCCTATTGAAAAAATTAACAGAATTGACCTAGCTATCCTTCATTTAGCTATATATGAACTACTAAATGAAGACGTACCAGCAAAAGTTGTAATTGATGAAGCAGTGGAACTTGCTAAGGAATATGGTTCAGAAAGCTCTGGTTCATTTGTTAATGGAGTATTAGGAACAGTATATGATCAAATTTCTTAACCAAAATTTACTAAAACAAGCATTAACCCATAGATCATGGGTAAATGAAAACGCCAAAAATAATGGTACTAATGAAAGACTTGAATTTTTGGGGGATGCAATTTTAGAATTTGTTGTGTCACTTGTAATTTATAATAAATTCCCAAACGAGGAAGAAGGTTATTTGACTGCACTCCGAGCAAATTTAGTAAATACCAAAAATTTAAGCCAAGTTGCAGAAAAATTAAACCTAGGTGCAGAGATTTATCTTTCAAAAGGTGAGGAGGAAGGCGGAGGAAGAACAAATCCATCACTTCTGGCTGACACTGTAGAGGCTGTTATTGGAGCATTATACTTAGATCAGGGAATAGAAGCTATCGAAGATTTTATTGAAAAACATATCTTAATCGACGTTGACAAAAAAGCAAAAGCACCTTTAAAAGATCCGAAAAGTTTACTCCAAGAAAAAGTTCAATCAAAAAATCAGGGAGCTCCTAAATATCAAGTAGTTTCAGAAATAGGACCAGATCACAATAAAAAATTCACAATTGAAGTTGTAATTAACGGCAAAACTGGTTCTAGAGGAGTTGGAAAAAGTAAATCAGAAGCAGAACAAGATGCAGCTTCCAACACACTTAAGGATATGTTAAACTAACCTCATCATGTCAGTTTCAATTAAATTAAGTAGATACGGAGCCAAAAATAACCCTTACTATAGAATAATTGCAGCACCAACAAGAAGTAAATTGGATGGTAAAAATTTGGGTATTATTGGAAGTTATGACCCAAAACTTAAAAAGTCAACAATTAATAAAGCATTATTTGATGAGTGGATTAAAAAAGGTGCAATTATTACAAAAGGCGTTAGAAAAATTATAAAGTAACCCATGAAAGAACTTCTTGACTTCATTTTAAGAAATATATTAGGAAAAGATTCTAAATATGAGATTGTAGAAGAAGATAGCGGAAGTGTAGTTACTTTAACAGTCAAAACAGCTGAAGATGAAGGTGGAATGGTAATTGGAAAGCAAGGTAAAGTAATTAAAGCGATTAGAAATATATTAAGAATTAAGGCAACACTAGAGAAGAAAAAGATAATACTTCTTGTTAATTAAACGGGTCTTCTTTTGGGGAAAATGTTTCACTTACGGTAGGTTCAATAAATTGAGGTAGGGTATATGTTGCAAGTTCTTTTAAAAGTGTTATCTCTTTAGTTGTTAATTCATTAACTACGCCAGTTAAAGCGGGAATCTTTTTAGGAAGTTCTGCAGAAAATATATTAACCGACACACTGGCTCTGACAAGATTTGCAGATTTACTTAAGCCAACTTTATCAATATTCATTAGAGGTAAAAGAGTAGAAAATGAATCTAGGAATTTATAAACATTTTGTTCTTCTCCTTCTGCTTCAAAACTTATGGTAACTTTTGAAACTCCAGCACTTCCTGGAATTACGGTGCCTGATTTCATATTTGATATAAATAAATTATAGTTTATTGCCTGATTTTTAATTTGGCTTAATCCATAAAGAACTGAGCCTCTGCTGGGGAGAACAACATCTAAAAAAGTAATGTCACCTGGGAGTACAGATTCTACTGTCTCAAGTATTGTAGCTTTTGTTTGAAAAGTCGTTTCTTTCTCTTTGGCCAATTGATTTTCAGATCTAACTAAAGTCATCTTCTTAAGACCAAATACGCTAACTAATAAAATCAATACAACTATAATAAATATAATTGCTACAGGTTTTATTAAAAAATTTATTTCGTTTTTAAAATTAGTATTCATATCTATTCAACTTGTAATAATATATTAGCCAAAAATCCTGCGTTTGGATTAAAACCTAGAGATGATAAAATAATTTTTTTGTAATTTGTAAGTTTTGATAATGGGGACAAAACTTGGGATAAACTGCTTGAATCCTGAAAAATAATTGATGCGTCAGTTCCTTTTGACGTTAATACGGCTTCAGTTATTGCAGATCCTGATGCATTAGAAATAATATTAGAAAATTCTTGATATCTTAAAACTTCGTCATTTACTGATTTAGTGTCACTAACCACTTTAATTTTTGCTAATCTATCTTTTGCTAAAACTAATTTTTGTTCACTTTTTTCAAGTGAAGAAATTTTAGATATTAAGGTATTAATATTACTATTAATTTTAGTGCGTTCTGTGGAATAATAAAAAAACAATGATCCTAAAACAATAGATGTTAAAATAAGTAATATAGTAGCAACGATTGAAAACTTATTTATAACCCGTGCTAACTTAACAGCTCTTGCAGGAACTGCCAACTCACTCGGTATTAAATTAATTCGTTTATCCATTATTCCTCCCTCATGGCAAGACCTACTGCCGTTGCGTAAATTGATGAATATGAAACTAAAATTTTTGCGCTTTCAGGGTCAAGGTTAATTTTACTAAACGGATTTCCTACTACTGTTTCCATACCCAAACTTTCTGTTAAATAGGGGATAATGTCAGGCATTACAGAAGATCCACCTGTTACCACAACAGACATTGGTATTTCTCCTTTTTCTTCAGATTCATAAAAATGAATGGCCTTTTTGATTTCATCAATTACCATCCTAAGTACTGGTTCTAAGGCAGATTTAACCTTTCCCTCTAGTTGATCAGATGATAATCCATATGTTTTTTTGTATTCTTCAGCTTGTTTTTGATCAATACCTAAAGCCTGTGAAACAGATCTGGTAAAGGCATCGCTTGCAACTGGAATTGATCTAGTGAATACTATTTTTTTATTTTTAATTATTGCCATGTCAGTTGCAGATGTTCCCAAGTCCAAGAGTAGTGAAACACCGCTTTCAGGAGAAAGGCATCTTGCAATAGCTGTTAATTCTGATTCTGCAGAAATTGGTGTTAAACCTGCCATGCGCATGACTTTTACATATTTTTCAACAACAGCCTTAGGAGCTGCCACAAGTAAAACTGATGTTTGTGAAGTAGTTTCATTTCTATCTAATATTGAATATTGGATTACAGCCTCGGCAACTGGAATTGGAATATATTGCTCCGCTTCCCATTTAACAGCAGCGGATACTTCTTCATCTGAAAGCAATGGAAACTTAATTACTCTAGTAAAAACTAAAGCTTCTGGAAGAGATAAATTTACATCCTTAGATGATACCCCAGTTTGTTTAATAATCTTTTTTAATATTTCAGCTATATTATTTATATCCTCATCGGTTTGTGCTTTATCAGGTGCTACTCCTACAAAACCCACAGCACCAGAAGATTTAAGAACCCAAGCATCACCACTTTTGGCAAGTTCTATTATCTTAATACTTTTTGTTCCTATATCTATTCCAAGCATTGGGCAGTCTTTCTACTACTTAACTATACCAGATGAGCTATAAATTGCATTTGCAAAAATTGGTGGTGTTTCAGGATGTAATTGATAAACTTCAATACTTCTATTTGCATCTCCATATGAACCAGCAGATTCAACTTTTGATCCTTGAGAGGGGAGTGTCTTTGAAGCGTTGGTAGAAACCGAAACATCTATCCCTATTTTATGGGCAATACTGGTATTATATAGCATTTTAACCATTGTATACTCTAATGTACCTGTGACAGGAAGGTCTATAGTACTATAAAACTGAAAAGCTTCTCCATCTACAGTGCAAGTACCTGAAGAAGCTAAGGTAAAATTATTTGATGCTCTTCTACTAGAATTTGGGTCAAGAGTATACCTTGCTATTTTATAAACCCCAGCTTGTAAATAATAAGCTGAGACTTCGATAGCTGGCGCTTGATTATCTATGGCTGTGTTTTTATCTCCCCAGCAAAACTTAGCTTTGTTTCCATTATATGTAGTTTCACCAATTCTTTTAAACCAAAATAGTGCATTATCACCTGACTTTAAACTAAGTGGGAAAGTAACCACAGATGAACCCTGTGCAAATGAAGCTACATTTGCATCAAAAGTAGCAAGCTCAAGTGATCCATTGCTGTTTCCAATAACCAAAGCTCTTTCAACCCCAGCTTCAGCCGCAGAAAAAGCACGAGATGAATCTTCTTCTTTAGTTGAGAGAGAAATGTCAGTAATTGACCTTGAAAGAATAAATAAAACTACAACTAAAACAACAGATAAAGACAAAAGTACGATAAGCACAGCTTGTCCCGAATTATTTTTTCTTTTTAAAATCATACTAGTATAAATATATCACATTAAATTCTCCTTTTGTTAATGAAGAAACTAATGCTCTTTTTTTAATTTCCTCTTCAAATTCTTTTGGCCAACTAGGCAAAGTTACTTTAACTTTTTCATCTAATTTGGTTCCAAGTACTTTTCTTTCTTCCTGAATTTTTCTCACGATATCTCTCATCTGTCCTTCAGCAATGAGTTTAGGGGTAAGTTTTGTATCAAGTTCTATTTCCTTTTTACTAAATTTAATTGATTTGACATTAGTTTCATCCATTAAAACATTTTTAAATTCTTTGGCAAATTTATATTTTGTTGACAAAGATGAAAGTGGTTGGCGCAAGGAAATTCCAACTTCTTTTCTAATAGAATGAGTTTTCTCTGAGATTTTTCTTACATCTTCCATTTCCTGTAAAATTTCTCTATCTTTTTTAGTTAACACTTTAGATTCTGGCCAAGAAGACAAATGTACTGATACTTCTCTTGTTAAATTTCTATAAATCTCATCACTAACAAATGGAGCAAATGGAGCAATTAATTTACAAATAGTTACTAAAACTTCATAGGTTGTCTCAAAAAAGTCATTATCAATTCTGCCACGGCTTCTCCTTATGTACCATTGAGAAAAATCTTTGGAAACAAAATCTTCAATTTCATGAGTAGAACTATATAAATCATATTTATCTAAACAGTAAGTTACTGTATTTACTACATCTTGAAGTCTAATTAATATCCATTTATCTAAAATATTATTATTTTTAGTCTCTTTTTTACTAGGTTCCCAACCATTTAAATTTGCATAAGTAGTAAAGTAATTATAGGAATTCCATAAAATCAACAAAAATCTTTTTGTGACATCTTTAACTAAATTGGCTGAAAATTTAAAACTTGGGCCAGGGAAAATTACGCTATAGAAATACCAACGAGTTGCATCAGCCCCCACTTCATCCATTATTTCCCAAGGGTCAATAATGTTCCCTTTAGACTTGCTCATTTTATTTCCTTTTTCATCCAATACATGTCCTAGACAAATTACATTTTTATAAGCAGTTCCTAATCCAAGAAGAGACGCGACCCCTTGAAGTGTATAGAACCAACCACGAGTTTGATCAATCGCTTCAGAAATATAATCAGCTGGAAAACTTACTTTCATTTTTTCCTTGTTTTCAAAAGGGTAATGCCACTGTGCCAAAGGCATTGCTCCACTATCAAACCAACAATCTAAAACAAAACTTACACGAACCATTTCCCCCCTACATTTTTTGCAATCAAAAGTTACTTCATCGATAAAAGGTCTATGTAGATCCAATTTGGATAAATCTTTTTTTGATCTTTTTGATAATTCATCAACACTTCCAATCACCTCTGCCTCATGACAATCTTTGCATTTCCAAACAGGAAGTGGTGTTCCCCAATAACGACTTCTAGAAAGAGCCCAGTCATGATTATTTTTAAGCCAATCACCCATCCTTCCTTTTTTAATATGGTCTGGTATCCAATTAACTGAATCGTTATTTTTTAATAAATCTGTTTTAACAGCAGTAGTTTTTAAATACCAAGAAGTCATTGCATAATATAAAGGGGAGTGCCACATCTCCAACAAAATGGATAAGTATGTTTAATACGTTCTGATTTAAAAATCATTCCTCTAGCGTCTAATTCCTCAATAATTTCTTTTTCAAGAGAATTACTTTTTACAAATCTACCAGCCCAAGGTGTAACAGAGTTTATAAATTCGCCTTTCTCATTTACAACGTGTTTTTTAGGAAGTTTATATTTTTCTCCTAATTTAAAATCCTCCTCACCATACATTACAGCTGTGTGGATAATTCCTGTTCCCTCATTCATTGAAATAAAATCGGCTAAAACTACAAAATGTGCTTCTGTGTCGTAGGTAACAAAATTAAAAAGTGGATCATATTGAACTTTTTCTAATTCCTTTCCTTTGTATTTCTTAACAACTTCCCCCAAAATTTTTAAATTCTTCATTCTTTTTTCTGCCAAGATAAAATACTCATCGTAAACTTTTACTTTTACATAATTTTGTTTTGCATCAACTGCTAAGGCAACATTTCCAGGAAGTGTCCATGGTGTGGTAGTCCATGCAAGAAGGTAGGTATTTTCTTCATTTCTTAATTTGAACTTTACATAAATAGATGGATCATCAACGTCATCTTTATATCCTTGAGCTAATTCGTGAGTAGAAAGTGAAGTTCCACATCTTGGACAATAGGGGACAACTTTATAATCTTCATAAAGCCTACCTTTTTCATAAATTTGTTTTAGTATCCACCATTCACTTTCAATGTAGTTGTTATCCATGGTTTCATATGGATTTTCAGTATCAATCCAATATCCAATTCGTTTAGTTAATTTTGTCCAATCATCAACATATTCATAAACACTTTTCTTACATAATGCATTAAATTCTTTTATTCCGTATTCTTCAATTTGGGGCTTTCCAGAAATACTAAGTGATTTTTCAACCTGAAGTTCAACAGGAAGTCCATGGCAATCCCAACCAGCTTTTCTGGGAACATTAAATCCCTGCATTGTTTTATATCGAGGAATAACGTCTTTGAAAGCTCTACTCTCTACATGATGAATTCCAGGTTTACCGTTAGCAGTTGGTGGTCCTTCATAAAAGTTAAAAAGAGGTCCGTTTTGAGTCTTTTCAACTGATTTTTTATAGACAGAATTCTTTTCCCAGTAACTAAGTATTTTACTTTCCATATCAGAAAAGGAAACCTTAGGATCAACTGAGGAAAAATAATTCTTACTTTTATTTTTTATACTCATAATCTATGAATTATAACATGACCTATTGAATATGATATAATTTAGACATAAGCAAAGCTTGTTAGAATATCATGACAAAACAATCAAAAATACAAAAAATATATAAAGGATATTTATCAAGTCGAAATAAAAATTCTGCTGTTAACTTTCTTAAATTTTTTATGCCTGAAATGATCTATAGAAGCACAAAACTTGAAGGCGAGCATGTAAGCCGAAGGAAAATATTAAACATATTTTAATTATTTAATGAAAAAGGGTGCAACATCGTTCAAAGATACAATTTTTGGTATTTTATCTCGACAAGAACTATTAAAATTAGAAATTCAGGGTAATAAAAAAGGTTTAGAATTTATATCTTCATTGTCTGATACAGCAATAAGGAGAGATATTGACATTCAATTAATTCTTGAATTACATAAAATATCATATGCTTGGATTTTTCCAAAATGGGCAGGAAAATTTAGAACAATAAATGTTACATTTTCAGGAAAAGAAGCACTGGAACATTATAAAGTTAGAGAAGCCATAATGAATCTGTGTTTAGATTTAAAAACTAGAATTAACTATTTACCAAAAGAGGGTGATGATAATTATATTACAGAGATCATCAAATTATTAGCATGGTTTCAACATGCATTTGTCCAAATCCACCCATTCAATGATTACAATGGTCGAACCGCAAGAATGTTAACAACTTTTTTATTATTAAAATTTAATTTACATCCAATAGAAATAAAGGCAGATAACAAACAGGACAGAAATATTTATATTAATGCACTACAAACGGCGGATAATGGCGATTATTCACAACTAGAAAAACTTATAGAAATTGCGCTAATTGAAAGTTTGAGTAAAAGTAAACCTAAAATATTGTAATATAAGTATATGTCAAACAGAAAATCTCTTATAAATTTTACTTATTCATATCCATATGAACAAAGTCTCATCAGATTTGCAAAGTTAAAAGAAAAATATTAAATACCACTTGATAAAACTTGTCTAGAATTTATAGATAAACACTTCTAAAAAATGATTAAAAACTGGTTAAAAATTACTGAGGACATTTGCATAAAAAATTGATTATTGAATTTATATACAAATTTCTAGCAAGCACCTTATTTTTACCATCTATTGTTGAAAAACTATGATTTGCACCATTAATAATTTTCTTTGTGGTTTTGGCATTACTGTATGCGTTTAGAAGTCTATTTTGCGATACAAGTAGTACTACTTCATCTTTAGATCCTTGAAGGCTTAGGACATTTCCTGTAAATTTTTCAGCTGATTTAATAATTTCAGATTCCTTAGGTACAGTCGAAAGAATTGGTAAATTAGAAAATCCATATTTTATACCTGAACCAGCAAGTACTATCTTATCTATATAATTAAATTTAGTATTTAACATACTAGTTACAGTTCCACCCATTGAATTTGCAACAATATAAAATCCTAGCTTTTCCTTTTTAACTCCGAATAGTTTATTACTTTGATCAAGTATCACTTGAATTGAATTTAACAAATCATCAACTTCTTGCGTAAATGTTTTATTTTTAAATGCTTCTTGTTGTTTTTCAAGATCACCATCAGATGGAAAGATACTCCAATCTCTAGAAGATGAAAAATAAACTACATTTGCAATATTTTCTTTTAAGATTTTATTTCCTAAAAGTTTAGATTTAGAATATGGATTTCCAGAATCTGCATATAACCCATGAACAATCAATGCAACTTTATCTGTTTTAATCTTAGACCTTGATATTTTCAGTTTTATGAAAGATTTATAATTACCTTTTATTTGAAGTTCAACCATTTTTATATTTCGAAATTAAATTCTTGAAGTACTTCTTCTGCTTGTTTCCACTGGTTATCAAATACAAAATGTGTTTGCAATTCATTATATGCAACCCATTTAATTTTCTTTAATTCGTTTGGATCAATTACAATATCTTCGGTGACACCTGTGAATTTAACTAAAAACTGATGTTGTTCTTGTCCTCTAAAATAACAGTTTTTATTTTTTATTTGATTAATAATTACACTTTCTGGCCAATCATATTTATTCACTTGTTTACTTTCTTTTAGAATCTCAAATTTGTCTGTACCAAGTTCTTCTGTCAGTTCCCTTAAAAGTCCTTCTTTTGGTGTTTCATTTCCTTCAATTCCACCACCTGAAAATCTCCAATCATTATCACCATAATCTTTCATCTGGACAATCAAGAATTCATTGCCACTATTTACAATAATCCCAATAACTCCTTGCCTATATGGCAATTCATCAATACTATTATATTTTGGTTTGATTATATCTTGAAGCTCTGACATTTCTTAATTATACATCTTTAAGCAGAGATTGTTTATCTGGTTTTTGTTGACAATTTGATCGTTTCTGATATAGTTCTACTTGCACCTTTATATTTGGGTGTGATGTACAAACATCACGAGGAAGATCCTTGAGTTTAGGTCTTGAAGCCTTTAATAGATCCGTATTCCACTTTCGACTATTGGATTCCACTATTGCGTGGCTAAAAATCCAAAACAAAATGTCAAATTGGAACTGATCAAAAATTGGTAATGATACTAAAAACTTAAGTCACTGCAGACCGCAAGTAAGCGGATTAAAAGTTTTTCCTAAATAGGAGAAGATATGAGTAATCTAGGTAACAATGGTATACAATCTGGACAAATTCCAGTTGGTGGAATTCAGGTTGGCAATACCATTCAGTATCCTGATTTGAAAGGCAATCTTTATCCCACGGCAGGGCAAGCGATCAATTCCAATATGGGAATTGAAACGGAT
>Ga0180009_10006129_pt1 | contig 12704 bp, 12 predicted proteins | sample OS_PC_MetaG_FD_123537 | JGI IMG/M metagenome (GOLD analysis project Ga0180009, IMG submission 123537) | Groundwater microbial communities from the Aspo Hard Rock Laboratory (HRL) deep subsurface site, Sweden - OS_PC_MetaG | ecosystem: Environmental > Aquatic > Deep subsurface > Groundwater...
ATGCGGTGTGACCGAACGGCTGAAAAAGACCGCCGGCAGTGCACTCATTGATATCGTGACCATCTTTCTGGGCCTGGCGGTGGGCGCCACCATGGACAGCGAGCACTTTCTGACGGTGCAGACGATTCAGATTCTGCTCATGGGACTGGTGGCATTTTCCTTCAGTACGGCCGGCGGCGTTATTTTTGCAAAAATCATTAATTTGTTTCTGTCGAAAGATAAAAAGATAAATCCCTGCATCGGCGCGGCCGGTGTCTCAGCCGTTCCCATGGCTGCCCGGGTGGTGCAGAAATTCGTGTCCGACCAGACCAACGGTGAGGTCAATCCGCTGATGCAGGCCATGGGTCCCAATGTTGCCGGCGTTATCGGTTCCGCCGTGGCGGCAGGTGTGTTTCTGGCGCTGCTGGGATAAGTGATGTAATTTTTTTCATAAACAGAAATCAATCGGCCCACAGCGTTGTCTGCGGGCTTTTTATTTCGGGTTGACATTTATTTCCGGATAGCTTATTTACTTAATCTCTGTCATCTGCAGAAAACTTTTGGGATAAACCCAGTTTCGAGCTTGGCTCCATTGTATTCTAATTCAGAAGATCGTCTTCGAAGATAAACTCGCAGTTATCTTAAACTATATAATAATCTGTCAGTGTAATTCTGACTATCTGTGTCTGACTATCGGGAGGCCGCCGGCCTACCCGGAGTCTGCTATTTTTCTACGAATACCAACTATTCATCAGACGCCAGAAAGAGTAGGGGATCAACCCTGTCATTCCAGAGGCAACTATAGCTGAATGACCGGTTGATCATAAATTGATGACCTTTTAAGTTGGAAAAGGAGAAGATGTCATGAAAAGTTTTTATCGTATTGTAACCGTCGTTTCGTTAACCCTATTTGTTATGGCCGGATTTCCGGTCATTCATGATCAGGCCCAGGCCCTGGAAATTAAATTCGGTCACGTGGCAGCGCCCGGCTCCCTGTTTGACGTGTGCACCAAGGAATATGCAAAAAGGGCCAACGCCAAGCTTGGCGCAAAAGCTAAAGTGCTGGCTTTCGGCTCCAGCCAGCTGGGAAATGACAGTGAATTGTTAAAAAAATTGAAACTCGGCACCGTCACTTTCGCGCTGCCGTCAACGGTGATGTCCACAGTTGTTGACGTGTTCGGCCTGTTTGAAATGCCTTTTCTGGTCAAGGATCGAGACCATATGCGAAGAATAAGAGATCAGGTTATGTTGCCGAAAATGATGCCCGAAGTTGAAAAACAGGGCTATCAGATCATCGCCGTGTGGGAGAACGGTTTTCGCCATATAACCAACAATACACGCCCCATAAATGTTCCAGCAGATCTGAAAGATCAAAAATTACGAACCCCTAAGGGCGCCTGGCGGGTAAAAATGTTTAAAACTTATGGTGCCAATCCCACCCCCATGGCTTTTTCCGAAGTGTTTGTCGCGCTGCAGACCGGTGTCATCGACGGGCAGGAAAACCCGTATGCCCAGATCTACCCGGCAAAATTTTATGAAGTTCAGAAATATCTATCCATAACCGGTCATGTCTATACGCCGGCCTATGTGACCACCGGTAAAAATGCTTTTGCGAAATTGCCGGCTGATGTTCAGCAAATACTCAAGGATGTTGCCCAGGATATGCAGGAATTTGTTTACGAGACGGCTGCAAACATGGAAGATGACCTTCTGAAAAAATTAAAGGCGAAAATGCAGGTAAACACTGCCGATAAGAAAGCCTTTATAGCTGCCAGCGGCAGCATCTATGAGGAGTTCGGCAAACAGGTGCCCGGTGGCGCCGATCTCGTCAAGCAGGCTCAGGCCTTAGCCGATTAAGACAACTGATTAAAGCGTCCAAATCACGCACCTCCGACCCCCTGTCGGAGGTGCGGCTGGTTTTCTATGTATTGCTTGCGGAGGAATCATTTTGTACCAGCGTTTTCGAAAATATTTTAATTTGATGCTTGAATGGATTGTCATCGCTTTAATGATCATACTTGCCCTGATTGTGGTGGTTGCTGTCATTTACCGCAAGGCAGGTGCATCCCTGAGTTGGTACGATGAGGTGGCCTCCGTCCTGCTGGCTTGGTTGACCTATTACGGATCAGCCCTTGCCGCGATCAGCCGGGATCACATCGGTTTTAACGGAATTATCAATGCCATGCGACCGTCCCTGCGAATTCCGGTCCTTATTGTCGGTGAAATTTTAATTATCGGATTTTTTGTACTGCTGGCCTGGGTGGGAATTGATGTTCTTAAAGTACTGGGAGACTATTCATTGACCAGCTTGACATGGGTACCCACACGGCTGACGCAATCGGTCATCCCCATCGGCGCGGTTTTATTTATCATCGCCGAATTAATGAGCTTGCCAGTCCTTTTTCAGATGGCAAAAACTGCGGATGGGTTGGCCGAACACGTCACCGCCTGAATTTCAAGGTAAACCTCCGAAGTTTTTGATGCAAAAAAGAGGGAGTTGATTAGTGACCATTTTTTGGATGTTTATCGGCCTGTTTGCGATGATTCTGATGGGCATTCCCATTGCCATTGCACTGGCCCTGGTGGCTGTTTTCGCCATGATAATAACCCAGGGTGTTGATATTTTACCGAATGTGGCCCTGGTGATGTTTGATGGCGCCACCAAATTTTCTCTTCTGGCCATACCGCTGTTTATTTTTGCCGGTGCGATCATGAACACCGGGGGGATTTCCCGCCGATTGATCGCTTTTGCGTCTGCCCTGGTAGGTTTTGTCAGGGGCGGGCTTGCCATGGTAAATATAGCGGCATCCATGTTTTTTGCAGAAATGTCGGGTTCAGCAGTGGCCGACGTGGCAGCATTGGGTTCCATTCTAATTCCGGCCATGAAAAAGAAAGGTTATCCCGGGCCTTTTGCTGCTGCCGTTACCTCTTCGTCAGCAACCCTTGCGGTTATCATCCCCCCTTCGATCCCCATGATTCTATATGCGGTAATGGCGGACAGCTCGGTTGTGCAGTTGTTTGTGGCCGGCATCATTCCGGGGCTCATCGGCGGATTGACCATGATGGCGCTTTCCTACTGGTTTGCGCTGCGCCACAATTATCCGGTTGAGGAAAATTTTGAGTTAAAGAAATTATGGCGCACCTTCAAGAGCGCTTCATGGGCGTTTTTGCTCCCCCTGATTATTTTAGGGGGCATTTTCGGCGGACTTGTCACCGCCACGGAAGGTGCCGGGTTGGCGGTAGTTACAGCAGTCGCCATCAGTGCGCTGGTGTACCGTGAATTCAGCTGGCGCAACCTGCGCGACGCCATGATCGAGGGGGGCAAATCAACGGCGGTCGTCATGCTGCTGGTGGCATCTTCCGCCCTGTTGGGCAACTACCTCACCGAACTGCGGGTTCCCCAGACGTTGGCTGAGAAAATAATGTCCTTTACCAGCAATCCCCACGCAGTGCTGGCGTTGCTTAATATTTTTTTCCTGATTATCGGATGTTTCCTGCACTCGGCTGCTGCCATTATCTTAGTGGTGCCGATCGTGATGCCCCTGGTGAATGCGGTGGGAATCGATCCGGTCCACTTTGGTCTTGTGGTAACCTTAAACCTGGGTATCGGCCAGCAGACCCCGCCGGTGGCAAGCGTCCTGATTACTGCCTGTTCAGTTGCCAAGGCCGACATCTGGGAGGTCAGCAAGGTGAATATCTTTTATGTCGGGGTCATTTTTCTGGTTCTCTTGATGGTTACCTACCTGCCGGCGATTCCCATGTCGCTGGTGAAGCTTTTTTATGGATAAACCTTTAAACTTAAAATAGAATGATACATCTTTTGGGATTTTAGGCGTGAGCCTTTTATAAAATCCTTACGGATAAAATCCACCGAACTTATTGATCAGATTTTTTTACACCCACCAATCCCTTGTGATCATCCCGTCGAAAATTCAATTTGTCATATACCTAATATTAAAAAAATATATTTTGTATCCAAATAAAAGAATCTGCTGTGTATAATATCCACACCTGGTTTTTCTTCTCCATTTTCTTTTTAAGGCGTAAAATTTTATAACAACCTGAAATAATAAATAATATAAATATATAAAAAATATTGACATTCGAATAAAGATGTTTTAAAAATCTTCCCCAATTAGGTCATTTTATGTTATTGGATACAATATCCCAACGATAGTAGGTATGGAATAACATATATGTTGCGGCCTACCGGGTTGCATAACGAGTTTAAGGAGGAATATACAATGACGGCAGCAACAGGTCGACATTTTTTACAGATACCGGGGCCCACCAATGTGCCGGAGCGGGTCTTGCGGGCCATGAGCCGGCCGACGATGGATCATCGCGGGCCGGAATTTGCGGGACTCTCTCTGGAAGTTTTAGAGGGAGCCAAAAGAATCTTTCAAACTTCCGGTCCGGTAATCATTTATCCTTCTTCCGGGACCGGGGCCTGGGAGGCGGCATTGGTCAACACGCTGTCTCCCGGCGACAAGGTCTTGATGTTTGAGACCGGCCATTTTGCGACCTTATGGTATCAGAAGGCCTTACGGTTGGGACTGGATGTGGATTTTGTCCCGGGCGACTGGCGTCATGGCGTGGATCCGGCCCTGGTTGAAAAAAAAATGGCAGCCGACAAGAGCCATCAAATCAAGTCCGTGATGGTGGTGCATAATGAAACTTCCACCGGGGTTGCCAGCCGGATTTCTGAAATCCGCAAGGCTATCGATAAAACTAAACATCCGGCCCTGTTTATGGTGGATACCATCTCTTCGCTGGCATCCATTGATTACCGCCATGAGGAGTGGGGAGTGGATGTCACGGTGGGTTGTTCCCAGAAGGGATTGATGTTGCCGCCGGGTCTGGGGTTCAATGCGGTGAGCGCCAAGGCAATTTCCGCTTCGAAATCGGCAAAATCGCCAAGGTCCTACTGGAGCTGGGACGGAATGTTTGAGCCCAACAAGAAGGGGTTTTTCCCCTCCACCCCGGCGACCAATCTGCTTTACGGTCTGCGGGAAGCGATTACGATGCTGGAAGAGGAAGGATTGCCGAACGTTTTTCAGCGTCACATTCGCCATGCCGAAGCAACCCGTCGGGCAGTTCGGGCCTGGGGCCTTGAGGTTCTATGTAAGGAACCAATCGAATACAGCAGCTCCCTGACGGCGGTGTTGATGCCGGCGGGACACAGCGCGGACGGTCTGCGCAGGGTGATACTGGAAAATTTCAACATGTCGCTGGGAAACGGCCTGGGAAAGGTTGCGGACAAGGTGTTCCGGATCGGACATTTGGGGGATTTTAACGATCTGATGCTGGCCGGTACCCTTGCGGGTGTCGAGATGGGTCTATCCCTGGCCGGCGTGCCGTTTAAAAAAGGCGGCATAGCCGCTGCCATGGATTACCTGGAAAGTTCATGCAATCAGGAATGATACATTAGGGTAATTGTTGACTGAGTTGGTCGAGTGCGCTGCAGTCTGGTGGCAGATGCACTGGTAACCATAAAACAAAAAAACATCTAATTAGGGAGGAAAGGTTATGTTAAAGAAAAAAACATTGGTATTTTTGACCGTGGCATTTGTCATGGTGCTGTCTTTTGCGGTTCAAAGCCAGGCTGCCGACAAACCCAAAGACTATCCCAGTCGGCCCATTGAAGTCGTAGTTCAGTACGGCGCAGGCGGCGGCAGCGACATTTTTGTGCGCCAGCTGATGATGCCGGGCCGACAGCTTCTCGGAACCGCCATCAATGTCACCAACATGACCGGCGGCGCCGGTGTCAAGGCTTCCCAGTATGTGCTTTCACAACCGGCTGACGGGTACACCATCTACAACTTCAGCCCGGAACAGCTCATCAACACCGTCCTGGGCCGCGAAAATTACAGTGAGGAATTCGCCCCGCTGTGCCAGGTGCAGCAGGACATCAGCATGTTTTACGTGAGCCCGGAATCGAAATTCAAGTCCATCCAGGATGTCATCGCCTATGCCAAGGCAAATCCGGACAAACTTCAGTTCACCGGCACAACCCCGGCCAGCCCGGACGAAATCATCATCATGCAGTTTGCCAAAAAAGCCGGGATCAAGGTCAAATATATTCCTTTTGACAAGGCCCCTGAAACCCATGCTGCTGTCCTGGGCAACCATCTGGATGTGCTGCATGAAGAACCGGGCGTGATCATTTCCCTGATCGAAGCCAAAAAACTCATCCCCATCCTGGTTTTCAGCGAAAACCGCCTGGAAAAATTCCCGACTGTTCCCACGGCCAGAGAGATCGGCGTCGACATCACCATGGGTCGCTGGAGAGGTTTGGCGGTCAAAAAGGGCACCCCCCAGAACATCATCGACTACCTGGCGGCCACTTTAAAGAAAGCCTACGACAAATCCAGCTATCAGGAGTATGCCAAAACATCGCTGCTGGATCTGCGGCCGGGCTGGAAGGGACCGGCGGAATTCGGCAAGTTCTGGGAAGTGGAATACAAGGATTTCAAAGAAATTCTGGAAGGCCTCGGATATACCAAGAAATAGTAATCCAGAGAAAGGGGTAACCCGTGTTAAAAGCGTTGTTTAAAGGCGAAATCGTTATCAGTCTGATCACCTTTATCGGCGCCATCTACCTCTATCACGAAACAACCAAGTTCGGTTTTATCGATCTTTATGGAGGACTTGGGCCGTCCCACTGGCCCAAGCTCCTCCTTGTTTTGCTGATGGCGTTCAGTTTAGGGGTGGCGATTAATGTGTTTCGAAAGGTTAAAAAGGGCCTCTTGCCCGCAGCAGCAGCAATGACTCTGGACCGCGGCAAAATTAAGTTGTTTTCTGCCATTGGGCTGATTGTACTGTATATCTTTTTGATGAAAATCATCGGGTTTCTGGTTTTGACGCCCTTTGTGATGATCGCGTTTATGTACCTCCTGGGTGAAAAAAGCAAGGTGTGGATTTTTACGATACCGTTTGCGCTGACCCTCGGCATCGTCGTGCTTTTCACCAAGGTCATGTATGTTCCCCTGCCGCGGGGGATTGGTATTTTTTTATCCATCAGCCACCTGCTGTATTAATTATTAATTTAAGGAACCGTATCAAATGGAAATCTGGTTGGGAGCGTTTCAAAATGTGTTCAATCCGACAGGACTTTTTCTGATCGCTGCCGGCGTGATGATGGGTGTCACCCTGGGAGCGATACCCGGATTGAACTCCACCATGGGCACCGCCTTGCTGATTCCGTTTACCTTTGCGATGCAGCCGACCAACGGTCTGGTTCTGTTGTCGGCGGTGTATTGCGGGGGAACCTTCGGCGGTTCCATATCGGCGATTTTATTTAATGTGCCCGGTGCGCCGGAAGCCTCGGTGACCGGTTTTGACGGCTATCCCATGGCCAAGGCCGGCAAGGCGGCCCAGGCCCTCGGCATCGCCATTATGTGCAGTTGCATCGGCGGGCTGTTCAGTGTTTTCGTCATGAATCTGGTTTCGCCGCAGCTTGCCAAGATCGGGTTGTCGTTTTCCCAGCCCGAATACTTTGCGCTGGGGGTTGCCGCTCTCACGCTGATTGCTTCCCTGGGGGGCGACAATATGCTCAAAGCGTTTGTGGCCGGCATCATCGGTTTGCTGGTGGCCACCATCGGCATCGATCCCATGACCAGCAACGAGCGCTTTACCTTCGGCGGAAAGGCGCTCATCGGCGGGGTGAATTTTATTCCGGCAATTATCGGCGCGTTTGCGGTCAGCGAGATTCTGGCAACGGCCGAGGCCGGCGGGATCAGCTCAGATATCCAGATGCTCAAGGTGTCCACGACCCTGCCAAGGCTCAAGGAGCTGATCCAGCTCAAATGGACGATCATTCGGTCGGCCGTGATCGGCACGTTAATCGGCATTCTGCCGGGGGTGGGGGCGACCACCGCCGCCTTTGTGGGGTATTCTGAAGCGGTGCGCTGGTCCAGACATCCCGAAAAATTCGGAACCGGCATTCCCGAGGGGATCGCCGCCCCGGAAACCGCCAACAATGCCGCCACCGGCGGGGCGATGGTGCCGCTCTTGACGCTGGGCATTCCCGGAAGCGCCACCACCGCCGTGATCATCGGCGGCTTTCTGGTGCATGGCCTGCAGCCGGGGCCGATGCTCTTTTTAAATCAGCCCAAACTGATGTATTCCATTTTTATTTCCATGTACACGGCCAATTTTTTCATGCTGTTTGCCGGGCTGATAGTGGCAAAACTTTTTTCCAACTTCCGAAAAGTCCGCTATTCCATTCTGGGCCCATGTATTTTCATCTTTGCAACTGTGGGGGCTTTCGGCATCCGCAACGACCTCACCGATGTCTGGGTCATGTTTACGTTCGGCCTGCTGGGTTACGTCATGAAGAAGTATAAATACCCCATCGCGCCGCTGATTATCGGCCTGGTTCTGGGCGAGCTTACGGAGATTTCGCTCAGACGCGGCTTGCGCATGGCCAACGACGATCTGGCCGACTTTTTATTCCGGCCCATCGGCGGGACCATTCTGCTGGTATCGGTGATTTCTCTGATTTATAGCATTTACAGTTCGGTCAGAAAGAAACCCAGCATCCTGGAGAGCACGGCAGCGCCGGCGGGAATTGACATAAAGGGTTCAGATTAATATCGACAGATAAACACGAAAAGGCATTGAACAGCATCAAAACGGTCCGATCCTGTTATCGTTGACAGAAAAAAAGAGCCCCGCCTAAACTTTGCGGGGCTTTTTTTTGATTTCTCGATGCCTTTACACGTGGAGACGGTTTTATTCCAGCATAGAAAACCTGGTCCTCAGGGCCAGGTCAGAGTTGAGTGGCTCTGCCTTATGAAGTGAAAAGACTCTAAATCCGAAGCACGAAATCCGAAATCCGAAACAATATTTAATGACCAAAATTCAAATGATCCAAACAATAGGCGTATTTGACATTGCGAACATGATTTTGTTTTTGTCATTAGGGCATTTGATATTTCAATTTGTTTCGAATTTCGATATTCGGATTTCGAGTTTTACCAATGGCATATGCGTAAATCATACCCTCTGGGCTTAGACCAAAGCCAGCCCCTCTGGGGTCGGATATTTATAATATGTTTTTTAACAGGTTTAAACAGGTGCCGGATAATTGCACCCGCGTATCTTCGACAGTGATGGCGTTCTCTTTGCACACGTCTACGCAGCTCTGACAGCCCAGGCATTCATCCGGATGGACGGCGATCGCTTTGCCCTGGCGAATTTCTAAAACACCGGCGCTGCAGACTTCGAGGCAATCTTCACAACCGTTGCATTTTGGGCTGTCCACTGTAGTTTTAAATGCCATGATTCAACGATTCCTTTGGGATTAGTAACTCCGATCAGTTCTCAACCATGGCGTTGAGCAGCTGTGCGGCCCGGTGCGGGTTGAATATGCCGCACATGCAGGGACTAAACAGACGCTCAGCCCCTTCTTCAGGGGAACAGTTGCCGGATTTAATATCGACGATTACCTCTTCGATCAGGCCGACAGACACCATGCCATGACCGCACATGGTATTCAATTGCAGGACTTCCAGGGGCGGCAATTTGTCGGTCCGTCCCCAGCGTCCCATGGACTGATTGATGGTATGTTTCTCAAGACCGGCATCCTGGCAGCACTTTTCGACTCTGTCAAAGAGGCCGGATACCACCACGCAAAGACCTAAAGCAGCCTCTTTAAACAATCGCAGCGCTTTCACGACCGCCTCCGGATTCTTAAAAACCGCATGAACCACGGACTGATCCTGCAGGTTTTCCAGGATGCGGGCGACGCCGCCCTGATGGTATTCGTTGCCGTTGCGGCAATCGCCGATTTTGATGGCGCCGGCTTCAAGGGCCATTTCGAGATAGCGACGCAATTTAGGTGCGGCGCCCTTGTGGTTGATGTCCTTTGAAGGCATCATCAGGATGACATAATCTTCTTCAAGACCTTCGCCGACGCGATGAAGGGTATGGGTCATTTTAATCCTCCTTAATCAACGGCCGGCCTAAACCGACGTTGGTTTTTCCGTTGGGTGCGATCCACAGTCCGGAAGCCTCTACATACGGCGCCGTCGGAACGGAACCGTCCGGGCGGATACGGGTGGCGACAACGAGACTGAAAACGCTGTCGATCTGACCGGCGACCTTTTCCAGAATCGGAAAAATTTCCGGCATCCTTTCGATTTTTAATGAAAACTCCAGAATGGCCGACAGGACTTTTTCATTTAAGATTTCGTCTTTGAACTTGCCGGTCCGCGGATCCGACATCAGGCTGGTGGTGGGGTTTATCTTTTCAAATTCAACCCCGAGTCCGGCGACCGCCTGGGCCACCTTTTCGACGTCATAGAGCCTGGCGCCGGTAATGGGGCGGCCGACTTCAATGCCGATGCCGACCTGGCCCAGCTTGAATCGGCCTGTGACTTCATTGGTCTTCATTTCCTCAGTGCCCCGGCCGGGAATACCGGATTCAACTGCAACCGTCAGCGGATTGCTGAGAACGCTGCGAATGATTCGCGGCCATTCCATTTCCTGCTGATAGATGGCATCGCCCGGGCATGCTGACATTCGAAGGCAACTGCCGCATTCGGCGCACTCGTCAAAGTCAATTCGGGCCAGATCCGAATCCATTGAAATTGCCTTGACGGGGCAGTAGGGGAGGCATTGGCCACAGCCGGTACAACGTTCCTGATCGATTTTCATTTAGTGCCCTCCATGATAATAAGTTGTTTCCAAAGGTGTTTATTTCAGCACGCAGGTCTCGATGCGATGCGCTTATTGGACGCAGGCCCTGATGGAAAGGTTCAGAGCGGAGTCGATTTTACATATCAAAAACAAACGAATCGTCAATACCTTTATGGATTTTAATTGTATCCAAAAACAATTATAAATCAAGAAGTTTTTGAATCAATCCAGGGGATGATTTATTATATTTTATTAAAATTATTCAGCTTAAAACAAACATATCTATTTGATATTTTATTATAATAAATTCTAAAGTTTTTTATTGACATTTCACCCAAGTTTATTTAAATATTTTTTAAATTAAGTCGCATCACCATAAATTGGATACAATAATGAAAAAGCCTCCTGCCGCTAAAGAATTCAAAAACAATACGGTTTCCGCAAGGGAAAAGACCTATGAGTTTCTAAAAGGGAAAGTTCTTTCCGGTCAGTTCCGACCCGGCACAAGAATGACGGAAGAACATCTCGCCGCTGAGCTGGGCGTCAGCCGAACGCCCATCCGTGAAGCGCTTCACAAGCTGGAACTGGAAGGACTGGTGCGACCCCTTGAAACCCGTGGCTTTTGCGTATCCCAGGATTCAAAGGAAGAAATCGAAGAAATTTTTGAAATTCGCACGATTCTGGAGGGCTATGCCCTGCGGTATGTCTGCAAGCGCCTTCAGAAAGAGACCCTCAACAAACTTGATGCCATTATCGAAAAATCCGAAAAGGCCTATCAGAACCAGAAAATCGATGCGGTATTCAAGTATAATACCCAGTTTCACGATACCCTGCACGGACTGATTGCCCACAAACCGCGCCTACTGGGTTTAATTGTGGACTTGCGTCAATACGTACTGCGGTATCGCAAGGACACCCTCCAGCATAGTCACGGCGCCCGCCGCAGTATTGACGGACACCGTAAAATCATGATGGCCCTGCGCCTGGAAGACCAGGACCTGTGTGAACGAATCATGCGGGAGCACATCCAGCAAGCGCGCGAGGATGCCCTGTATTCTCTGTTTGGCAAAAATTAAGTTTGAATTTTTTTCGAATTTCGATATTCGGACTTCGAATTTTGCCAGTGACTATTGCTTAAACCATGCCCGCTGGACTTAGACCAAAACCGGCCCCTATGGAGTCGGATATTTACTATTTAAATATCACAACAACTAAAACCGAAAGAAGGGAGGTTTTATGAAGGTAGATGAAGATAAATGCATCGCATGCAAACGATGCTTCCCCTATTGTCCCATGGGGAAAATTCAGACGTTTAAACGCCATGAAAAGATCCATGGCCGGGTTTATATCGAGATTGATCAGGACGCCTGTACCGATTGCGGTATGTGTTTGCGGGCCGATATCTGTCCGGTTCAAGCCCTGTATCAGCCACAGGATGAATGGCCGCGTGAGGTTCGCGGGATTTTGAGCAATCCGTTGATTGAGTTCAAAGGCTCGCAGGTTCCGGGGCGCGGTACTGAAGAAATGAAAACCAACGACGTCAAGGGCACCTTTAAACCCGGCGAAGTCGGGGTAGGGGTTGAATTGGGCCGCCCGGGTGTCGGAGCTTACTTTCGCGATGTTGAAGTTGTCGCCATGGCGCTGATGGGGGCGAATATCGGATATCAACTGGCGGAAGAAAATCCGGTCACCCATTTTATGTCGGACAAAAAGACCGGAAAGCTGCGCGACGACGTTCTGGGGGAAAAAGCGACTTCAGCCATCATCGAAGGCAAATGCAAGCTGGAGAAACTTCCCGAAGCCCTGCGGGCGCTTCAGGAAGCCGCTAAAAGGGTAGAATCGGTCTTTACGGTGGAAGTCATCACCAAGGTGACGCCCGACGGCGAAGTGCCTATTAAACCGGTTCTGGAGAAAATGGGGATCTGGTATTCCATCAACACCAAGAACAATATCGGCATCGGTCTGCCGTCTTACGACTTTTACGGGACCGGCAAGTAAAGGAGAAGAATCATGACACATAGTCTACATCGCCGCGGCGATTACGAATGTTTGAAAGACGATTTTGTGGTTTTGGGGTGCCC
>Ga0180009_10006130_pt1 | contig 12702 bp, 14 predicted proteins | sample OS_PC_MetaG_FD_123537 | JGI IMG/M metagenome (GOLD analysis project Ga0180009, IMG submission 123537) | Groundwater microbial communities from the Aspo Hard Rock Laboratory (HRL) deep subsurface site, Sweden - OS_PC_MetaG | ecosystem: Environmental > Aquatic > Deep subsurface > Groundwater...
AATTTGGCCAAAATTGTCAATGAAAATTACTTGCCATTATTTTATGGTAATGGTAGATATTTATTGAGTAGGTACCTCATTGTTTACAATTTTCAGTGAAGCTCCGTGTCATTCCGTGGTGAACTTTTACGAAATTTTCAGGATGGCTATAAAGAGTGGCAGATATGAAAAGCTGGGAAAAAACAGTAATATTATTAAGCTATTTAAGCATAGCTATTATAGGATTTATAATATTTGCAAACCATTTAATAGCTGATAATTCTGGTACAATACCCCTTTTAACAAATAATATCTGTATCAAGTGCCATCCTCAGCAGCCTGCAACTATTGATGACCGAGGAGGAAAGCACAAAACTAAAGTCAATTGTATTGACTGTCATGTAGAGCACCCTCCACGCGGAACCAAAACTATCCCCAAATGCAGTATATGCCACAGCAAAGCACCACACTATGAACTTGAGAATTGCAACAAATGCCATTCTGATACACATGCCCCTCTTGATTTGAAACTGGAAGGCGATATTACGGATCCATGCCTGACATGCCACCAGCAGCAGGGAAATGAGCTGAAAAAGTATCCCAGCTCACATACAAACCTGGCATGCAGTGAATGCCATAAAGCCCACAGGGCAATTCCTGAATGCATGGAATGCCATGAAAAGCACACCGAAGATATGGATTTCGAGGCATGTAAAGGCTGCCATCCCGTTCATATGCCTCTTGAAGTAACTTACATACGCGAAACTCCATCATATTATTGCGGAACCTGTCATAAAGAAGCCGCGGACTTACTTCATAAAAATACCACCAAACACCATGATCTTACATGTGTTTATTGCCATAGGGATAAACATAAAAGGATCCCGCCTTGTCTGGCATGCCATGGCCATCCACATCCACATGATATGATAAAATATTATCCGGAATGTGCGGACTGCCACTACACTGCACATGATTTAAGGAAATAAAATGTTCACAGAGTTCAGAGTTCAGGGTTCAGAGTTCAGGGCTACAGAAAAGATAATAAGTTGGCATATAAATTGCTTCCTAATAGTGAGTAATACTAATTAACGTTGACGTTTTTAACTCAAAATATTATGTAAAAGTTCACCACGGAACGACACGGAGATTCACTGAAAATTGTAAACAATGAGTAAGTTCAGATATCGTCAAATGAAATTATGAATAAGGACTTGAACAATATTAGAAGTTATAGTTATTTAAGAAAAGCGGGTTTTATCCTTTCCATTTTTTGGGTAGCCATAGCTTCTATCGCCTTGATTCCCTCTATTGGAATTGCTCAGCTAAATACAGAACAATGTACAGACTGTCATGTATTTCACGCCTGGCAGGATGAAAAAGCAAGAAAGTCCAAAAAGCTGTATGCATCAATCCTTGAAAATACCTGTGAAGGATGTCACGCAAGTGCAGACAGCAAAACGCTTATTAAGTCAGGAGATAACATCGTCCCGATTGTAAAATCTGCAAAAGAACCTGAAGTTCCTCTAGCCGGCGGAAATTTTTATTACATTTCAGGCCAGACACATTTGGAAAAAGCAGGCTATTGCACCTCGTGCCATAAGGATGTCAGACACCATGCAACCAAAGCCGGGTATCGTTTTCTTGGAGAAGACATTGAAGGGATTGGGGACCCACAGTACGAATATGGTGATGGCCATAATACATATAAAAGCGGTGATCAATACTGTATCGCATGCCATGCCAACTTTTGCGGTTCTGAAAACCAGAGATCTGCCACTGGATGGATCCGCCATCCCACAAACGCACAGCTCCCAATGTATGGCGAATATGCCGGATATGAAGCATACAGAAAAGACGTCCCTGTATGTTATCCAGACCCGCAAAAGCCTGAGAGATCAACTGCGCGTGTCATGTGTATGTCATGTCATAGACCACATGGTACGCCATATCATTTTTTGCTAAGGTGGGACTATAATACCGTTATTGCTGGAGGTGGGAATAACTCAACAGGATGCTTTGCCTGCCATACTACCAAGGATACTGGCAAGTAATTGAAAATTATGAAACAAAATTTGTCAAAAAAATTCCAATTTATGTAACTTTTTTTATAAATCAGGGCTTTTGAGAATAACTGTCGGAAACTTCTCAAAGACAAAGGAAAAAATAATCAATAATTCCGCCGGAGTGCTTTGGCGGATTAATAACTAATTTTTAAGTTAGCACTCTATGCTCTATGCTCTATGCTCTCTACCCTGAACCCGTGAACGGTTACAGTATATTATTAATTTTAATTTACGGAAATAAATATGTGCACATTTTTGGCACAAAACTTGCGGCTTACATAATTGAGTAAGTTTAATAAAAATTATTGACGAAATTTATTAAGCCATGTAATAAATATCAAGTTTAAGAAAGGGAGTGGATATTATGAAAATGAAAAAATTATTACTTGGTTTTGCGATAGGGATGACTCTGTTTCTGTTATGGGGAGTGAGTATAAGTTATGCTATTAGCGGTGTCTGCTCTAGTTGTCACACAATGCATAACAGTCAGAACAACTTAGGCGAAGTTGAAACATACTCCGGCGGGACTTTGACTACTGGCGTGACCACGCCTCAGAACCAGCTCCTAAAAGCAAGCTGTATAGCCTGTCATGTAGGCACAACAGGCGCAACAAACGATCATGGTGCCCCAATTGTTCTTCATATAACTGACCCTGTCACTCAGGGTGCTGGTAAAACTCTGGCGGGCGGTGACTTTCGCTGGGTTGCCACCGGTCTTGGCGTAACTGACAGCAAAGGACACAACGTTGCTGGAATCAACAGTGCTGACGTAGCCATAGGCACTACACCTCCTGGCTGGGATACTGCCGCAACCCCTGGTGCATTAAGCGACGGATCAATAGCTGGTGGTGCGGCTTCATGGGGCGCTAATCAGCTTACCTGCGCCGGTATGTATGGCTGTCATGGCAGCCATGCTTATACAGATGCTGATACAGCTATTTCTGGAGCACATCATGGAAATACAGGCGGAACCTCTCAACAGGTCAGCTCCGCCGCAATCGCAAGTTCAGTTGGAGCCAGCTATAGATTTTTGGGTGGTATTTGGGGCCTTGAAAATTCCAACTGGAACTTTGGTGAAACCGCCTCAGTTCATAATGAATATTATGGTGTAAATGTAAACTCCAATTATATTACAAAAGCCACTATAAGTTATTCATGCGCTCAATGTCATGGTGATTTCCACAAGACTACTGGAACTCCTTCTCCGTGGACAAGACATCCGACCGACATTACTCTGCCAAGCACCGGCGAGTATGCCAGTTATACCACATATAGTGTTGAAGCACCTGTTGCCAGAAGCACCGTTCCTGCTACTTCCAGTAGCACCGTTACCCCTTCGTTAACCACTGATGACATCGTAACGTGTATCTCCTGTCACCGGGCGCACGGCTCTCCGGAACCTGATTTACTTAGATGGACTTATAGCGGTATGGTGGCAGGCAGTGGAACAAGCGATACCGGATGCTTTACATGCCATACTACAAAGAATGCTAGTTAATAATAAATAATCATAAAAAAATATAGGGTTCGGGGACTAATTCTCTCGAACCCTATTTTTTTAGGTGTTTTAACGCAATTCTCAGGTTGTAAATGGCATCTGAAAAATCCTGATTTATATTAATTGCCTCCCTGAATTCTTCAATTGCCTTATCAATCCAACCCTTATTAAAATAGCAGACCCCTAAATTGTTATGAACCTTTGCAAAGTATGGCTGCCTGGCGCCATGAAGGATTTTCCTGTATTCCGTAATTGCATTATCATATTGGCGGATACCTTGATAGGCTGTGCCAAGATTAAAATGAGCCTCTGAAAAATAGGGATTATGTTTTAAGGCGGTCTTAAGAAAAGGAATTGCCTGTAAAAAATTTTTTTCTGAAAGGCAAGCACGGCCAAGATTATTGTAAGGCCTCGCTTTATCAGATGATTTTCTTATCACATCCGACCACAGAGACAAGCCATTCTTCCAGATAAAATTCCGTTGATATGTGACAGCGGCGAATACCAGCATCAAGCCTGCTACTACCAGAAACTCAACACATAGATTTAATCTCATTGATTTCATATATTGCGGTTTTTTTCAACTCTCAGCTCTATGCTCTATGCTCTATGCTCCCAGCTTACCGAGTCTCTCCTTTGCCACGACATTCTCAGGGTCAACATCAAGAACCTTCCGGTATGTCTCGATAGCCTTAACTCTCAGCTCTTTGCTCTTTGCTCTTTGCTCTTCGCTCTTTGCTCTTCGCTCTTTGCTCTTTGCTCTACGCTCTTTGGCTGCCTCATCATAGGCAACCGCAAGGTTTAATAGGATTATTGTATCATCTGGCGCTATTTTTAACGCCTTTTCAAATAAAGGTATTGCAACTTCAATTTTATTTAATTTTCCATATATAATGCCTAAATTTGACATTGCCTTGGCATATTCAGGCATTAATTCTATTGCGTGTTTGTAAAATTTGGCGGCCTCCATTAAAAAGCCCTTTTCATCACTGATTACCCCAAGATTATAATAAGCCTGAGCCATGTCAGGAGCTATTTCGACTGCTTTATTGAATCTATATAGTGCTCTGTCTGTTAATCCCTTCTTGTGTAGGGCAGAGCCAAGGCTGACCAATAGTGGTGGGCTATCAGGCGTTAATTCAAGAGCCTTTTTATAATAAAAAATTGCTATATCCAATTGACCATTTATTGTATATGCATTTCCTATAAAATGTATAGGATCAATAGAATGTGGTGCTATTTTTAAGGCATTCTGATACTGCTCAATTGCATCATTGATCCTGCTATTTTCTTCATAAATTCTTCCGATATTAAGATATGCTTTTTCTGCGCGTGGATTTAACCTTATTGTCTGCCTGAATTCTTCCATTGCTTTATCAAAATTCTTATTATTAAAAAGGGCGAGGCCAAGATTATTGTGTGTTCTATATTTATAAGAGGATTTGTTTAAACAGTCGGCCCAAAGAGTAAGATTATCTTTCCAGATAAAATTCCGCTGATACGCAGCAAAAGCAAATATAGTCACAATACTCGCTATAAATAGCAACTCAATATATTTTAGTTTATAGCTCCCTGCTTTCTGCTCCATTTTCTAATTCTTTCTATATTTCCTCGAGCCTGAAAATCATCGGGATTAAACTTTAGTGCCTTCTTATACTCATTAACGGCCTGTTCGATTAACCACCTTTGCTCTTGGCACATAACCCCTTGCCCTCTCCTCTCAGCTCTTTGCTCTTTGCTCTTTGCTAATCGCTCGTAGGCTATTCCCATATTATAATATATATCGGGGTTGTCGGGTTGTAACTCCGCAAGAGCTTTATATTCAGCTAAAGCTTCATTTGTAAATCCTTTTAAACCATAAGCTGAGGCAATATTAAGTCTTGCTCTTATAGAATCAGGTTTTAAAGCTAAGGCATTAGAATATGATTCTATTGCTCTGTCTATGAGCCCCTTTTTTATATAGGCATTTCCTATGTTTACATATACTTCTGCATAATCAGTTTTTAGTCTCAAGGCATTTCTGTATTCTTTTATTGCCATATCAAATAGGCCCTTATTTAGATAAGCATTCCCCAAACTGACATAAGCATTCACAAAGGATGGTTTTAAATCTATTGCCTTGTTTATCTCTTTAATTGCCTTATCAATCATCCCCCCATCATTGCAGGCAACACCAAAATTATTATGCGGCCTTGCCTTTTCAGAAGACTTTTCCACGCAATCGCCCCAAAGGCTATAATCATCTTTCCAGATAAAGTTTCTTTGGTAGGCTATAAAAGAATAAAGCACAACGATAGCCATAACTAAAAAAATCTCTGTTTGTCTCACTATCTCCTTAATATTTGAAGATGGAATTTCCAAAATTTATTGTTTCCCTGGATATTTTCTCCTAAGGTCTTTACCGGTCATTATTTCTCTATTGGCCAATTCATGCCAGCCCTTTTTCAAATAGGCTATCCCAAGGTTAACGTGATACATTCCATTTAAAGGTCTGTCTTTTATAGCATGCCTGAACTCATAAATTGCTAAATCTATTAATCCCTTTGCCAAAAAACAAAGCCCAAGGTTATTGTGAGCAATGGCATACTCTGGCTCACAATAAATGCTTTTTTTAAAATAAGGAATTGCTTTATCGGGTTTCCGCAATTCATAAAAATACATACCTATTTCATTATAGCCCCTTGCCTTATAAGGGGATTTTTTAACAACATCCGTCCATAAAGCAAAATCATTACTCCATACAAAATTTCGCTGAAATGCTGTAAAACTAAAAGCCGCCACAAGTATTGTTATCACCAGAAACTCTATATTTAAACTATACCTCATTTTATTTTTTCTGTATTGTGGCCTTTAATTTTAGGCTGTTCTCTATTTATACCCTTAACAATTTCCTTCCACTGACCTCCTGCGCCAAGGCTCTTGGCCATTCTTATTTCTTTGAACGCCATGTCATAGTTGCCCTTTAATCCATATGCCACTCCCAGATTATAATGCGCATCAGCGTAATCCGGAGCTGTCTGAATGGCATGCTTAAAATGCGAAATAGCTTCATCAACAAGCCCCTTTTCAAAATAATAAGTGCCTATATTATTAAGTGCATCCACCAAGTATGGATTAATCCTCAATGCTTGCTTTACTGATACAATTGCAAGATCGAGTTGACCTAACATGTGATAAGCTGAACCCAGATTTTTGTGTGCAAGAGCATAATCGGGATTAATACTTATGGCATGTTTAAATTTAACCACAGCTTTATCCGCGTGTCCTTCTTCAAGATAGCAAATGCCCAGCTTATTGTATGCATCTGATGAGTATGGTTGTACCCTTAATGCTTCTTTAAAAGCTGCAATCGAAAGATCGATTTGTCCTAACATGTGATAGGCTGAACCCAGATTTTTGTGTGCAAGAGCATAATCGGGATTAACCTTTATGGCGTGTTTAAATTCAACTAAAGCTTTATCTATCCATCCCTTGTTAAGATAACAGATACCCAAATTATTATGCGGTTCTGCGAGATCAGGGTCCAGAGCAATGCATTCCCTGGCAAGCATAATAGCCCGTTCTATAAAACCTTTTCTTTCACATGCTTCGCCGAGATTGTTGTATGGCCTGGCCTTGCGAGGAGATTTTTCGATTACATCGGACCAGAGAGTAAAATCATCTTTCCATACAAAATTTCGCTGGTGTGCAGCAGTACCAAATACCATAACAAACCCCATCAGCACAGCAAGTTCGATGTATCTTGTCAGATTCATTACTCATTTTTCCATAAATGCTTAATTCTATGTAGTTCGCCCAAATTTTAACATAGATATTCTGCTGATCATAACTGCAATGAATAAAGCGAACCCTATTGATGGGAGGTAAAGTCGATGTTCAAAAATAACATCGTAGATTACAACAAAACTTGAAGTAACCGAAAGCGTAATAAAAAACCAGGCAATAGCAAAAGAAACCAGTCTGGCTTTCCGGTACGTCCATATGGAAATGGATGCGATTGAAGACAGGAGAATGAAAAAAAGAACTGTCGTAAGATCTAAATGCCTGATAATGGGCCAGTCATAGTCCAGATTGAGATTTGTCGGGACAAATAACAGCTTAATATAGTATGGAATAACATGAAGCTGCGTCATAAAATACTGAAAAGAGGTGACAGATTCATTATATGGCATCTGCACCCCTTTAGCATAGTCAAATGCAACAAACTTCTGCAGCCCGGATGCACTCAGATAAATGGTTACCGCCATGGTTGAAAACAAGGCCAGATGAAAAAGATAGCGTCGTTTTAGTATTTTAAAATCGCCATCAGACAAAAAGTAAAAATCGTAGATTAGAAGCATTAAAGGCAAAGTAGCAACAATCTGTTTTGTCCCCATACCAAGACATGAGGAGAAAAAAGCGCCCAGGAGAAGCAAAGAGCGTAAAGCGAAGAGCGTAGAGTTTTTTGCTCTCTGCCCTACTAAGCTCTCTGCTCTCTGCTCTCCGCTCTCTGCTCTAATAAAGAGGAGAAGGGTCAAAAGATAAAAAGTTGTAGCCAGGACTGATGATCTGCTCACAATGTATGTAACAGCCTGCGTTTGGATAGGATGAGAAATAAAAATTAAGGAGGCATAAAGAGCTATCCGATAAGATCTCTCCTGGTACTTTTCCTTTATTGACGAGAGGGCGGTAGTCCACAGAATAATTAAATACAACATAATGCCATTTGATATGTGTAGCAAAAGATTTACAAGATGGTAGCCAAAAACATTGAGCTTGCCAAAATAATAATTAACCGCCAATGTAATGTCTAATATAGGGCGGTTAGAAGTCGAGAAGATTTCCTTTAAGTCAAATCTATGGACAGCATAGTTTTCTACTATAGCCTGCTGGTCGTCAAAGTGAAAGGTACAGTCAAAGCTGTTAGAGTAAATAATAGTTGCTATGGCGGAAATCAAAAAAATTGCAAGAAGATGTTTTTGGATATTTGACAAACCGGCCATGTGCGAAATCTCCCTTCTATTATATTGTAACTATTCAGCCACCGATCTACGCTGATCATCACTGATATTTTTTTTATTATCATATATAAATCTTTTGAATTCCGGTTTTCTGCCGAAATTTAATAATAAGCCGACTTCAATATTTGTTGCCTTCAAGTAATTGATTAATTGAGCTTCATGTGCAGGGGCAAGGGTACGAACTGCTTTTAGTTCAACGATTACTTTTTTGTTTACAATCAAGTCAGCCTTAAAATCTCCGATTACTTTACCTCGAAAAAATACAGAAATATCTTTCTGCCTTTCTACACATAGTCCATATCCAGTTAGGACAATATATAAGGCATTTTCATAGACAGATTCCAGGAACCCATCACCAAGCTCATTATAAGCTTCATAAAAACTTCTAAGAATAATATCTGTGATTTCTTTGTATTTAAACCTATCTGCGTTCATCTGTGCCTGCCCCGTAGGTCAGAATGATCGTACTGGGGTGAATCTGTGGCTGAATAGTTACTTCGTACTTTCGTGATCTTTCTTTCCGCTCTCCGCTCTCTGCTCATCTAATTCCGACTGCAAAATAGCAATTTTTTGAGCCAGCTTCCTAACCTGATCTGTCAAGGATGAAATCTTTACAGAATAATGAAGCGCTATCAAAAGGAGAAAAAGGAGGCCGAAAACAAAGAGGGTGGTGGTGGGGAGCACTGCGCCGATCATCTCGGTAATAAAGACTAAAAGGTCATACCAGACCGCAAGCAGAACGATTCCAAAGCCTGTCAAAAGCCACAACCAGGAGTATTCCTCCCGCAATTTTCTTCTCCGAACCATCTCCACTATAAAAATAGATATAGCTATACCAACAATCAAAGCAAATATCTGTTGTCTGATCGGCATAATCTCCTCCCCAAGAGCGTAGAGCGTAGAGCATGGAGCGCAGAGTCTAACTACGGCTCATTCCTTTTGTTTTAATGTTTTTATAAAACCTGATATCATCCTACAAAGCTCATCAAGTTCTGACAGAATTTTATCTTTTACCTTAACTGAAATCAAATCTTTCCTTTGGTATAGTATCATCATATTTGCATTCTCGAAGGTTGATCTCCGCGCAATGTTCAGAAATTGGATAAACTCCTTCTTTGAATTTGAACCCGAGCCCTCTGCTATGTTGTTTGACATTGACAGGCCCGCACCTCTTAACTGTTCTGCAAAGCGATATAACCGTTTCTTCTCAAGGTCATCGGCTATATCGAACAATTCCATTCCTATCTCAATAGCTTTCTTCCAGATATTCAGGTTCTCAAATCTAAACGAATACTTTCTCATTCTCTCCGCTCTCCGCTCCCCTCTTCGCTCTCTCCTCTCTGCTCTCTCCTCTCTGCTCTCTGCTCTCAGCTCTCAGCTCTTAGCTCTTAGCTCTTAGCTCTACGCTCTCCGCTCTTAGCTCTCCGCTCTTAGCTCTTAGCTCTTAGCTCTACGCTCTTAGCTCTTTGCTCTTAGCTCTCCGCTCTTAGCTCTTAGCTCTTTGCTCTTAGCTCTCCGCTTTTCTCAGTAATGTAACAATAATAGAAAGAACCATTTTAAAGATGTAATATACAGGCTTCAGGCCGGAATGCATTGATTTCCCCTGCACGCCCGGATACATATTTACTGGAATTTCCTTAATTTTTAATCCCGCCCTGTGCAGCATTATTATTACATCGGCGTCCGGAAAATCAACTGGATAGTTGTCGCCTGCATAAAATTGAAGCCCATGTTTATTGATAGCCTGATACCCTGAAGTAGGATCAGTAATCTTCTCACCAATTATAAGTGAAGTCAACTTGGCAAAAAAAAGCATCCCGACCCTTCTTATGAAAGGAGCTCTATAGTTCCCTTTGTCTAAAAACCGCGAGCCTATAATTACATCAGCCTTATTTTTTAAAACTTCATCCAATAACTTTGGAATATCTTCAGGATCATGCTGCCCGTCCGCATCTATTTGTACTGCATATTCGTATCCTTTCTTTAAAGCAAATTTGAAACCGGTTTGAAGCGCCACACCATAACCCATATTATAAGGAAGGCTAATCACGCGCGCTCCCAGTTGCCTGGCGATCTCTTCTGTTTGATCCTCTCCCCCGTCATTTACGACCAGGATGTCGGCATCAGGAATAACATTTTTTATCCTATTTATCACGCCCGCAATATTTTTTTCTTCATTGTAGGCAGGGATGATAATTATTGCTTCTGACATTGATTCCATCACGGCAACGCCCCCAGCCAATCCGGGGCAGAAACTACAAGAATTTTATTGTTATTATTTTTGATTATGCGGGCTGTTTCTTTTCTCAAAACAAGCTGTATGGCCGGGACATCCAAATAATTTTGAAACTTAATCAAAGATCTGGAAGGACTGGTTTCGCTTGATTTAACTTCTATCAAAAGTCTGGGCCTGTTATTTTCAGCTATTAAAAAATCGACTTCTTCCTTTTCCTTATTACGAATAAAATGGAGACTAAAATCTCCAAAACCCATATCCGTCCATAGTTGAACCGCCCTCAATAGTTCTATGGCCACAATATTCTCCATCCGGCTACCTTTATCTTCTACAATTGACGGGTTCATCATGTAGAACTTTTTTTCTTTCTTAATGGCTCTGGATATCTTCGAAGTCCATGGAGATACTGAAAAGGTCAAAAAGAATTTGTCAAAAACCATCAACCATTCATTGACTGTCTGGAAAGACGTTCCAATGTCCATCGCCAGATTATTAATGGATACAGGGCTGCCGACTCTGGACGGCAAGATCGAAAAAAGGGAAACCAGATTGTCTATTTTGCGAATCCCGCTCATGTCCCTTATATCTTCATACAAAAGCTGCTTCGAGTATATCCTGTGCCATCGATTAAAAAAAAGTTTATTCCCTCTTAGAAAGGGTTCCGGGAATCCCGAAAATTTTTCTATTTTATCCCACAGGTCCCACATCTCATTTCTAAAAGGGGGGACATTTATAGGGTCATCCAACAAACTCTTAGGGGATAAATCAGAATTCCCAAGTTCTCCAAGGGTTAATGGATACAAATGAAACATGAAATATCGGCCGGCGAGTGAATCCCCGCTTTTTTGAAAGGCATCCAATCTGCCGCTGCCGGATACGAGGAATTGGTACTGTCCGTGGAATTTATCGTAAACTCCCTTGAGATAGTTTTTCCAGTTATCATGTTTGTGAATTTCATCAAAAATCACAAGGGGCAAAGAACGATCTTTTCTATCAAGCTTTTCGAAAAAATAAGGATCTTCTTTTATTATCTTCTTGCTCTCAATGAAATCATAGTTGAAATACGAAACATTGGCAAAAAGTGTCCCAATCATATTTTGCGCCAGAGTTGTCTTGCCGGATTGTCTTGGCCCTGCAAGAAAGATCATTTCCTTTGAAGCTGAAATTTCCTGCCAGTATTCTAAATACTTGTTACGCATTTCCATATTGACTATTCTAAACTATAATTTAAAATAGTCAAGACTATTCTAAATTAACATAGAAAATAGTCGAACCGGCATGCATAGTTTTTTACATGGACATTGCGTATGTACGAGAATGAGATGATGAGGATAAAGAGATTTTCCAGGAGTGTTTGATTATATTGTCGCCAAGAGGTATCGGTCGCAGAATGACATTCCGTGAAAACGCTGTTCCATTATCCTTTAATCCCCCTAAGCCTAAAATACTCTTTAAAAGCGGCCGATAGTGATACAATAAGGGAGTGCTTAAATAAATATTGATCGGTTACCTTCCTTTTGCTCTGAATATCTTTTCTCTTTTTCATCATTTGAGGTAAATATCGTATAAAGGAACAATAAACTTTTGGTATTGTCCAGGCACTCCTGAATTGGAAGCTGATAAGTAACGCAAAAAACTTTCCTGCGTGGGAGATGATATTAAAAGCGAAGGGGAAAGGTATATTTTGCGATTCATAATTTTTGATAACATTAAACATACTATTGCGCGTACCGTAGAAGACCCTGAGAGGAGCATGTCGGTCACTGCCGGCGGTACCGCCAAATCTGTGATAGACTATTGACGTTGGCACATATAAGACTTTGTAACCCAAAAGCCAGTACCTCCAACAGAGGTCAACATCCTCAAGGTACATGAAATATATAGGGTCAAAACCACCGAGGTAGAGAAACTCTTTTTTTCTCA
>Ga0180009_10006131_pt1 | contig 12700 bp, 11 predicted proteins | sample OS_PC_MetaG_FD_123537 | JGI IMG/M metagenome (GOLD analysis project Ga0180009, IMG submission 123537) | Groundwater microbial communities from the Aspo Hard Rock Laboratory (HRL) deep subsurface site, Sweden - OS_PC_MetaG | ecosystem: Environmental > Aquatic > Deep subsurface > Groundwater...
GCTGACAATCAGGTCATCCTGTGTTAAATAATATTCAGTGTTCGGTTCAAGCCCGTCAACATTGATTGTAGCGGAGGGTTTCCCCTGTATGCCTTCAACCACCGCCATAAGCGGATAGCCTATGGTGGTCACCATTGCCTGAAGCAATTTATCGCTTGTGAGCGTGATTTTGGCGCCGTTTATGTCGGATACCGTGAAACTATATCCTGTGGCATTCACCACAAGCCCGGTGGAGGGCACTATCATCTGGTCGGGGGGTTGCGGCTCAATGTTGCCGTTTATTATCTTCGGCGGTCTTGGAACCGCAATATCTTCATATCCGGGCGGGGCTGCGCAAACCAGGAGGCAGTTGGAGGTGACAAGAGCCAGAAAAAAGGCGCAAAACAAACTTGCATGTATTCCTTTCTGGCGCGAAAACATGCCTCCTCCTTTTTTTCAGCGGGACCGACGGCGGAAAACCACCGCTACTCCTATAGTATACCCCCCCCCCTATTGACTTGTCAAGGGACAAAATTGGCTAACGCAACATGAGTCTGAAAACCGGATCCTGTTCTCATGAATTATGCTTCGCACCCCCCTTCCACCTAATGGAACGGTTGAATTGTGTCGTTTCGCTCCACCCTTTCCAAAAGAGGGCAGGGGACAGGCTACTTTGTTTTCAGGCGAATGGTAATTCGCCCGCTACAGGCAGGGGGATTTTGAATATCCGGATTCCCGGCGCTGCGCCTTCACTTGTGCCGGATATCTGTTGAGTGTGTCCACAATAATTACGAAAGAACCATATTTTCCCGGCTCACTTGCAATTCAATCTTTCCGGCCCCACCCATTCGTCCCAGGAGGATTCGTATCCGGCATAATGGACGAACGCGCGCCCCGCCTTTTTTTTGAGGACCACGGCGGGATAGCAGGATCCGCTCCATTCGACCGAGACCTGTCCTTCTGCTCCGCTCAGGACGGGGCCTCCGGCCCCGCTCCCGGCCGGCGTTTCTATTATGCGGTCGCTCATCACCCACTCGTCCCAGGAATGCGACCAGCCCGGATAGGTTATCCAGTGGAAGCCGTCCTGGACCTTAAGAATTTTCGCGGCATAGGGCCGCTCGCCCCACATGACGTTCACATCCGAACCTGCGGGATAGTTCTTGAATTCTATCTTTGCCGCGCCGGCGGCAGGCACGGTGGACACGACCTTATCGCTGTAGTCGTAAAACTCGGCCAGGTAATCGCCGCCCCTTATCTCCAGTATCTGCGCCGTCCTGGCGCCCGCCTTGCCGGGGACGCTGATATATTCGCCCGTGGAGAAGGCGCCGGAGCTTGTCCGGGCGGGGCCGCGCTCTTTCACTTCCGAAACGACGGCGTTCTTCATCGCCTCCGGGACGAAGCTCCCCGACAGCTGCCGCTCGCGGTATTTCATCGCGTCCGCTATCTCCAGCGAGAGTTCGCCGAACGTTATAAAGCCGTCGCCGTCGCGGTCAAGCAGCGCCCTCCCCGCTACGGCGTCGATAACGGTCTGCGAAAAGGTCCAGGCGCCGGCGGAGGTGTTCGAGGCGGAGGCCGAGGTCAGCGCCGAAGCGGTCACCGGCCCGCCGCTGAGCATCTGCGCCGTAGTCTGCAGCGCGCCGGAATAACAGCAGTCCGCGAGGAGGATGACTTTAGAGCCCTTGAAATTCTGCCCGATGATGCCGCCGATTACCTCCGGGGAAACGCCCGACTCTTCCGCTTTTTTCCTGTCGATATCGTAGCCGGCGAAGAATGCTCCCTTGCCCTCGCGGTTCACGCCGTGGCCGGCGTAATAGAAGATGAAAGTGGAACCTGCCGGAGCCTTGGCGGCTTTTTCCTTGACCGCCGCGTAAACGGCGTCCCGCGTCGCCGCCCGGTCAAGGAGCAGGGCGAGGTTCTCCGCGGACGCCCCCCGCGCGACAAGCGCGTCGTAAAGCTCTTTATCCTTGCGGTTCTTCACGGGATAGGCCGTGAACGATTTATCTTTCCAGGAAAGGACCCCGGCGACGACGCCGTAGGCGTTTTTGGGATCGAACGCGTCGGCGGCGAATGCCGCGGAGGCCGGCGCCGGCACGCTCACGAACATTAGTGCGGCCAGCGGTATTTTTCGCGCGTTATTCTTAAACATATATTCCGGGGGAAATTCAATTTCCTTTATAAAACCATTTTACTTTATTTCCATCGTTTCCGCCCCCTGAAGTTCTGCGCCAATCAGGTTTTGCCGACTAAAACAATTATACTCCGGCCCGCTCCACAAAACCTGGTCAGCGGATGTCCACCTCAGGCGGAAGGCCCGCCTAACGACGGTTGCCAGTCGGCGTCTGATGGACACCGTCCGCCGGGTAATCCCCCCCCGCCCGGCAGCGGCAGCGCCGCCAAAAACCACGCCAGACAGACTCCTCAACCGCCTTTTTGGTATTATAACCTTTAACATGCGGATTCGGCAAAGAGAGGAAGGGGTTTTTGAAGCCTTAACCTGATTATTGCCCGCCTCCGCCCCCGCCCCCGCCAAACAGTCCGGCGGGTCCGCCGAGTAGTGTGGCGGAAAACAACCGGCCCTCCAAACAGCCGGCGGGCAAGCGGATCCGCCGAAGCTGTGTGGCGGAAAACAGCACGGCGCCGCGCCCGCCGGGCAGTATTGGCGGGGGTCCGCCAGTATGTATGGCGGAAATTGTGCTTCGCACCCACGATAACCGGCCTTATGTTTCCTACGAATCCCGCATTCAGTACGCCGCTTAAACCGCTATGAAATATCTTTACGAAGGAGTATTGGCCGTTTTGCCGCTCGTCTTATCGCCGCTGTGGGCGGCGGCGCAGACGGGGGACTACTGCGATTCCGTCGCCAAACATTACATGCGCGGGAGCGAGCATTTAAAGGCGGAGAAATTTCCAGCGGCTATTACCGAATTCAGCGGGGCCATTAAGCTGGACCGGTCCGGCCGATGCGCGGTACCGGCAAAAGGCCTCGCCCGTTTCAGCCGCGGCATGGCTTACCTCCGGGAAGGGAAATACAGCGACGCTATCACGGATTATAAGGCAGCCGCGGTGCAGAATCCTGAATTGAAAGCGGAGATAATGCCGCACCTTCTCAAGACGTACCGTATACGCGCGGCCGAAGCCCTTCAGAAAGGGGAATACGACACGGCCATAGCGGATTTCAACGAGCTGCTATGGCTGGCCCCCCGGGACCAGGATGTCCGGGAAAACCGGCGCCAGGCTTACAGGGAGCGGGGAAAGGCGCGGCGGGCCGGCGGTGCGCCGGCCGCGAAGGACCGCGGTAAGGAAGCCCCTCTTTTGAACGCGCCCGCCCCGGCCGCGCCGGTAAATAAATCCTCCGGCGGAGGCCGGCAGGTGTTGCTCCCGGCCGGTATAGCCGCGCTCTTCGCTTTTGCGGTTTTTTTGTCCTGGCTTCAACGCCGGGCGGCAAAGGGGCGGTCCGGCGCCCCTGGAAGCCCGCCGCCGGACCCCGGTTTTGCGCCGGAAGATGCGCCGGCCGCAGTTATGCCGCCGGCCGTACCTTTTGAAAAAGCGTCTTTAGCCGCGCACGGCCGGCAGGGCCCGGCCGCCCCGGCCGGCGCGGGCGGGCCGGCCGCCATAGAGATAAAGGCCCTGATGAGCGAAGAAAAATATGAAGAAGCCAGGGACCTGCTGGCCCGCAAAAAAAGGTTCGGACTGCCGGATTACGACCTCTTCCTGGAAATCTATATCAGGCTCGACGATTTCATGCGCGCGGAGCTGACCGCCAACCAGATAGCCGGGGCGCTGCGCGACGGGCTGGAAAGCGATTGCGAATACGCGCTGTATCTTTCGCTCTCCGACGAATGCCGGGGAAAGGGCGAGGACGCGCTGGCGAGCCGGCTGAGGGGGATAGCCGTCGACTGGATGCTGCAGGCTCTGTCCGTGCAGGAGGAGCCGAAAAAATTCCACGCGCTGGCCGAAGCCATGGAAAAAGAAGGAGAAACAGAGCAGGCCCTCAAAATATTCCGACGGCTGGCCGAGCTCAAACCGCCCTGGCCCGGGGCGGCCGAGCGATATAAAACCCTGAAAAAACCGCCGGCCGGGCAGCGGCGCGCGCCGACGCCGCCGCCGGTAAAGACCGAGGCCGCGGGGCTGGTGATCGATAACCGGTACGAGCTGAAGACCACGCTGGGCGAGGGCGGCATGGGCGTGGTCTTCGAGGCCTGGGACCGGCAGCTTAAGCGCAAAACCGCCGTAAAGCGGATGCATTCCTGGCTGAAGAAATACCCGGCCGAGTACAGCCGGTTCAGGAAGGAAGCGGAGATAGTCGCGCGGCTGAGGCATCAGAACATCATAGGGGTGCACGGCATAGTCGAGCATGACGGGGATATCTTCCTGGTCTTCGATTACGTGGACGGCCGGGCGCTGTCCGACGTGCTCAGGGAAAAAAAGCGGCTGCCGCTGAAGGAATGCCTGGACATTTTACGGGACGTGTGCGGGGCCGTGGACTACGCGCACAGGTACAGCGTGATACACCGCGACCTGAAACCGGGCAATATAATGCTGGACCGGGACGGCCGGGCGCTGGTGATGGACTTCGGGCTGGCCAGCGAGCTCAGGGAGAGCTTTTCCCGGGTGAGCCACGATACGGTGTCCGGCACGCCGGCCTACATGGCGCCGGAGCAGCACTCCGGGACAGTCAAGCGGGAGTCCGACATTTATTCCCTGGGCGTCTGCCTTTACGAAATGCTTACCGGCGAACTGCCGTTCCAGGGGCCGGATATCCTGGGGCAGAAACTGCGCGAGGAGTACAAAGAAATAAGCGCGAAGCTGCCCTGGCTGCCGGCCGGGGTGGACGCGGTCATGGACCGCACGCTGCAGCCGGAACCGTCGCAAAGATACGCCGGCGCCCGGGACCTGTACAAGGCGCTGGCGGATTTATAAGCGGACGCCCTTGCGGGCTGTTTGCAGGGACGCTGACGGCTATATACTATTTGACGGGTTTTCTTGTTACAAACAAATTATTTTTGTTTCCTTCTATCGTTCGTCTCTTCCAGCAGACACAGTATGAGATACGGTAACGCCGAATCGGCCAGCCTGTCCACAGCCTGGATATTTGCTTCTTCCGCGGTGAGTTGTGCGCCGGCGGCGGTATTGTTCCAGGACGCTTTCAGCGTGCCGTCTTTTGTGAGAACACGCAGATTGCCGCCCACTCGCTGGGAGAAAAAACCGTGCATATTTCCCTGCGGAATGATCTTTATTTCCTGGGATACGACCCATTTTTGACCCGATTCGGCGAAAATAATACCTGACTTCCGGCCCTTTAACCGCAAAGTATCAAGGAACCGTGTTTCCATGCTTTCATTTTTCTTAGCCGGGCTCCATTTAACTTTTGCGGACAGGATTATACCACAATTTTTTTCCAGCTGAGATTTCGGCGGTTAGGAGCCTCAGGCATATTTACGCATAATAAAGGCCCTCAGCAGCGCCTTTAAAATATACTTTTTATTCGGCAGGGCCTTCCAGAGGCGCAGCAGTTGGGACGGCCGCCGATAAAATTCGCTGTTCGCCCTTTTTATCAGCCTTTGCAATTCCTCATCCGGAACCGCGGAGTAATTTGAGGAAAACCTGAAATAATCAAGGAGCGGGATCTTTTCCAGGTCGACGCCCTTCTTTTTAAGAAGCGCCTGTATCGGCGTATTGGGCCTGGGGGTCACGTAAAAGAAACTTGCCAGGTGGAACGGCAGTTCTTTCGCGAACCTTATCGTCTCCAGCATCTCCTCTTTTGTTTCGTCGGGGAACCCCAGCATGAAAAAACCGCCGGTAACAATGCCCTGCCGGGCCGTCTGGCGCACGATCCGCGCGGCTTTCTCAAGATCGATATTTTTCATGATCTGTTTTTGCACTTTGGGCGAAGCGGATTCGATGGCGTAAAAGATCAGGTGCGTGCCCGCCTTCTTTAATTTAACGAGCAGTTCCTCGTCCATCCTGTCGATCCTGAGGCCGTTCGGAAAGGAAAGTTTTATGTTCAGGCCGCGGCTTATTATCTCATCGCAGATCTGTTTGGCCCGCGCCAGGTCCAGATTAAAAATATCGTCCACTATCTCGATCTCGCCGGCGCCGTACCGCTCGATCAGGAATTCTATTTCCCGGATGACATTCCGGACGCTGCGCAACCGCAGTTTCTTTCCGAAAATATTGTGGCAATATATGCACCCGAACGGGCAGCCACGCGAGGTGAATACGGGGACTATCCTGTCGGACGCCGGAAACGGGTTTTCCGAATGTCTGGCCCACAGGTTAAAATAGTTTTCCGCTTCGATCAGGTCCCAGGCGGGGTACGGTATGGAATCGATCTCGTCTATCGTGGTCAGGCGCGGATTGACTACCGGTTCGCCCTCGTTTTTAAAAGCAAGCCCGTCAATACCCGAGACGGGGCTCGCCCGCTCTAAAGCGCCGACAAGCTCGCATATCGTTCTTTCGCCCTCTCCTATTACCGCAAAGTCTATGTGCGGGTCTTGAATGACGGCTTCCGGGCTGGTCGTCGCGTAGGGGCCGCCGACCACGACTTTACATCCGGCGGCCGTTTTTTTGACCAAGCCCGCGAGTTCATGGACCTCCTGCGCCTCGGTGCTCAAGCCGGATATCCCCGCCACGTCCGGAGAAAAATCTTTAAGCCGCGCGGAGAGCTCTTTGTGGTTCAGGTTCTGAACCCTGGCGTCCACGAGCATTATCTCGCCGCGGCCCGCCTGCCTGAGGGCGGCGGAGACATATAAGAGGCCAAGAGGCACGCTGGAGCAGGTATATGGGATAAATTTCCGCGGATTCGGCTGTATAAGCAATATTTTCATTGCGTGAGGAAGAGGTCTTTGGTTACCGTGTAGCGGTCGTCCAGCCAATCTATGATTTCCCGCGCCGCCCCGGAGGTCCGGTTCACGGCGGAAGCCAGATACGGCGTATAGGCGTCCTTCATCTTTGCCCGCTCCGCCGCCGCCAGCCGGTCCAGGCCCAGGTCCATAAAATTCGGCAGGTCACTCTCAAGCTGAATGGCCATTTCCGGGCAGGTGACGATCTCCGCAGCCTTCAAAAAAGCCTCGTCGGGCCTGTACGCGGCCCCCTGCTCATAACTGAACTTAAGGGTCAGCAGCGGTATCCTGGAAAGCGTCGGCTGGTTCATAGGGTTCACCGAATGGCCTGCCAGCCATTCCCCTATGCCGGAGGGCCGGCCGGTCATCGGCCGCAGATGCAGGAACTTGCACATCCTCGGCCCGTCGTTGACCGGATAATTATCCCAAAGGAAAGGCTTTCGGCCGAGGGTCCCGGCGGTGGCGCGGAGGTGCTCTTCGCTATAGCCCCTGGAGCATACCGCCTCGCCGGTCCAGAAGAGACTGACTTTCTTGTCCAGCTGGGCGCCGAGCTGTTCCAGGTAGCCCTCCGGTTTTTTGCCGAAAAGTTTTTCAAGCACCGGGTCGAGCGAATAATACGTGGGGCAGAAGATCAGCTGCTTTGCGGTCGCGCGCCCGGCCGCCCAGTTGACTATCTCTATCTGGCGCTTTGCCAGCTCCGGCCAATCGCCCTTCATGTCGTCCATCAGCAGGCCGAACTTATCCACACCGACGCGGTTAAAGGCGTCAATGCGGTTCCCAAGCAGGCGCTTGACCCCGTCTTCGAACGGCGAAAGATATATCTCGTACGGGCTGAAGCCGACCCCGAACTCTACGCCGGCCGCGCGGCACCGCGCGGACAGGCGGGAGAGCTTGTCTTCAAGGTCTTTCGGGAAAGGTTCGCGCCATTTCTTGCGCAGATAACCGTCCGCCTTGGGCGCGTAGATATAGAACGAGAACCCGTGCTGTTTGAGGAAAGGCGCGTATTCCTCCCGCTCCTCCCAGCTCCAAGGCTCGCCGTAAAATCCCTCGATAACGCCAAGTTGAGTGTCAGTCATTGTATCCCTTTACATTTAAGCGTTTAGGCGACATCTATTCCTATCTGTTATCTGCTGCCTTTCAGTTTTTTAATGCTGCGGTCTTCGGTTAAAAGTTTCATCTGTTGAATAGCTATTTTATTCAGTTTCCCAAGACGCTCACATTGTGAATGTCCATCGTTGATAAAATGAGCGTTCAAGTTTTCGAGGTTGGATAGGCAAACAAGCTGAGAAATATCGGCATAATCTCTGATGTTTCCCTTTTTATCGGGGTTAGCATCTCGCCATCCTTTTGCGGTTTTGCCGAACAAAGCCATGTTGAGCACATCGGCTTCGGATGCGTAAATATTGTTTATTTGCTGTTTGGATAATTCGTCAGGCACCAGATTTTCTTTGATAACGTCTGTTACATTTATCCATTTCTGCGGCGATAGCACAAAATAATTAGCGCCAGCTTCACTTTTAAACTGGTCGAATTCGACCAGTTTAAAATTTGGATTATTCAGCTTCTCCCAAAGTCCGAGAAATTCAACGGTACTTCGGTTACGCATCCAGTTTTTTACAATATCTGCCGGAGCATCGTTGTTTTTATATTTCGCGATATCCGTCAGTGAGATATAATCCTCATCAGCTTTGGTAATGACGGTGATTTCTTTCCCCTGAACATCAATCTTTGCCATGATTAGCTCCTCTCTTGGCTTAAATTCCCCCAAATCCTGCGGGAATTAAAACTGGGAATTAGTCCTTAACAATTCGATTCTGCCGTCGGCTTGCAAGTTTGGGGGCATGTTGGCGGTTTGGAGCGCAGGAACGGGGTCATCCAGCGCGTCGGCCCCTCCGACTCTCAACCTCCCCTGACTGCAAGCTCAAGTCGGGTTCCGGATGCCCGCGAACAAACCCCTGCGACCATCCCTCCGATTAACCATCGCTATCTCCCCCCCACTAGAAATCAGGGGCTCCGTGTATTCTTTGAAACTGCCGACACGTTGGGCTTGTTTTATAACTTGCCCCGAAATCCCCAACTCTGACAACCGTTTTATTATGTTTTGTGTGTTTTTGTCTACGATAGTTAAACTAAAATTTTTCCTCATGTCAGAACAAAGGCTTTTCGCGAAGAGATTGCAGGCTTCCACATCAGAGGGGCGAAATGAATAACCAATTACAATCACTTCATCGGCCTGGGACAAGCTGTTTTCCGCAAGTTCCCAAATAGGACGAAGCGCACCCATATAAACAGCCTTTCCCTTTTGGGGAGGAATCAGCACCATTTCACGCAGCTCACCACAACAATTGCCGCGGATGGAAGCGTTGAGGTATGTGCCAGCCCAGCGGACGAAAAACTTACCGCAGCGTGGGCACCGCAGCCAATTAAGCGAGCCGTGCAGTTTTAGGTAATCGAAGGTTCCGGTGTAATCTTGCTCATAAGAGTTAAAGCCCTCTATAAATGGATGAGGCAGTCGGTATGAGAATTGTGATGCGAGATCGTTCGGCACAAGCAGAAATTTTTCGAGGATGGTGTCGTAGTTGAAGGAAATAATCGTCAGTTGTCCTTTATATGGGACGATATCTCGTTGTACCAGTTTATCGTAAACTATAGCATCGCGTTTCCCGATATTTGCCCGGCTAGAAATAACACGGAATATAAACTGTTTAATCCCTTCAGGAACGGAGCGGTCAAGTTCACCCTGCTCAGCCAGCGCCTCCGTGTCCTCCAAAACTTTTTCTATGTCGGTTTTCAGGCTGGATGAATTAGGGGCGCTGTGGTAAGGTATCCCGTCCTCGATAGTGGGTGGAGGATATAGGTCCAAACTGTACTTTTTCCTCCAATATTCATTGAGAGGTTTCAATTCTTCCCATTTTCCGGCAAAAGCTTCCTGCATTCCCGCCTGCAGGAATTCACTGATGAGCGGAACTCCCGCCGGTTCCGACGCGCCAGTTCCTAAAACAATGACTTTTTTGTGATTTGTCTTCGGATCAGATTTCATTTTAGGACCGCTTATAAAATAGATGTTGTTACAGTTTTGTGGGTTTTTGCAAAAAGTTTGGACACTTGCTACATATTTCCAAGTTTTCTTTCTCTTGCTTCAGCATTTCGCTTGGACCATAAGAAGGGATGGGATTTGTCGAATTGCTCGGCTTTAGATCATCCCTTTCAATTATCTTGGGACTACAAAGATTGGGTTTCAGATAATTTACACAATTCGCAGGATTTTTAAGCATATTTAATCTCCTCGATTATCTTTGTCTGTTTTTATCAACCAACCGTATGCTTATCCAGACAGTACCTTTAGTGTCTTTGGCTTTGCGTTAGCGCATGCATAGAGTGCCCTGAAGAAGATAGAGTCTGGATCATGGCGGCGGTTGAATATGGATGTATACTCTGCCAAATACTGGCCCGGCATAGATTTTAATTTACAGGTACTGTCTGGATAAGCATACGAATGTTGGTTCTGGACCTACAACCGCCGCCGGTGGTGGTTAGACGGGTGTTTAAAACCGGGGAGCTAATTCCTTAAGCGAGTTTTTTGTCCAGCTGCTCCCCAAACCCCAAACGCTTGTTGGATAAGTTTTTTTGGGATGAAACGGGCAGGGCTAAATTACCGCTTCAGGATGTTGGCGTGCTGGGCGCTGTGTGCTTTTTCCGCCACAGCAGGCTTGCCAGCCACGGAATCAGAGCAGTCAGGGTTATAATGACCAGGCCGATACAAGTTCCAAACCCGTATAATCCATAGAAAAATGGATCGCGCATCAATGGGAAAAGAGCGAATATACCCCAAAAAAACACAGGGAACAACAGCGGCCAGCAGATTAACCTGTCCCCTTTTTTGCGCCGGGCCCGGCTCCACAAAAACAAACCTAAAAAAGCAGTTGTTATCAAAAAACTTCCGATTCTGTTATCCGCCAGCATAGAAACAGGTCTTATCAGTTTTTTTCGTCGCGCTTTTTCTTGCTCATACGGTTTTATCGCTTCCAAGGCTTCCGGGGTTCCGATAAATCGTAATGCAGCAAGATAAGTGTACAGCGTTTCCGGGTGTCTTTTCATTGACTCAATGATTGCCGGTACCGCATCTTTGGCTTCCGGACCTATGTCGCCGAGAAGTGATGCCGCTATTATTTCATACTCGGGCGTTTCTTTTACAGCTTCAACAAGGATCGGCATCAGTTCCTTTCTCAGAGAAGGCTCTATCGTCGTTAAGCGCAGTGCCGCGCTTTGGCGAACCACTTTGCGTTCACTCTTGAGAAGATTCTTTAATGCTGTAGTTGTTTCCTCTTTATCATTAATCGTGCCCACCAACATATTTATAGCTATCGCGCAGATGGTTGGATTTTCATTCTCCAATTCCTTAAAAAGCGCCGGGATATCGGATTTTTCCAGCATTTGAGCATCCTTATAAGCCTTACGGTAGACATTCGGATTTTTGCTTGCCATTCCTTTAAGAAGTTCAGGGACATTATCATAGGTTACGCCTTTTAATGCATGGCAACAAGACGTTGTAACTAACAATAAACCCCAAAAAGCAAAGAATATGGTTTTTCTATTACGCATAAATACCTGTCAACCTTTTATGCTCCATCATTTTACTACAATGCCCCTCTGGGGCAGCATTTGCAACTTTTCAACTGCGCATCCCGATAACTATCATTTATAATCCCGGGGTCTACCATATTTTGATACTTCCCGGCATTTTCCCTACATCTCGACCACTCTGTGTTGAGAACATTCGTACTATCGCAAATGGCGTACATACTATTAAGATATTTTGTGTCTGCGGCTGCTTTGTATATCTCATCGGTTTGTTTGGCGTCGCTTTTACATCTATCATAATCCCTGTCATGTTCGTTACATGGCTCCCGAAAACTAGTGTGTCTGCCACGTGTGGGATTGTCTCTGACAATATAATGAGACCACTTACCGCCGCAACCGTTCCATGTGGGTGCTGTTTTTTGATACCGGCTGGGGCATTCGTCTAGGGTTTTTATTTTATCGGTATACTTCGTGCCTTCCTTACAGCATTCTTTCTTGGGGTTGTAACATTCTCCCTCGCACTTTTCATACTTCTTGCCGTCTTTACAGCATTCCGTCTCGGGGTTATAACACTCTCCGCCGCATTTCTTAACCTTCTTTCCGTTTACGCAGCATTCTTTGTTCGGATTGTATTCCTTGCCACCGCAGGCCGGGACGCATTTCTTCCAAAAGAGCCACCCAGTGCGGACTTGACCTGGAGGACATTCATCGCCGGTTTCTCCACCTACACAATCATCTCCACTCACACAACTCATCAACCATCCTGGAGCTTCAGGATTAGAAGGAGATTGACAAGGTTTTTGACAAGACAATCCTCCCCCTCCCGCGCAGATTGTCGCGCCTTCGGAACATATAGGCAGAGTATTCTCAGAAGCCGCTTCGGCTTTTGCGTTAAACCGGCGGTCTTTGCGGCCGCGGCGGTGTCGGCCGGGGATTTTGCCGACGACGCGGACGCCAATAGAACGGGGGATTGTTTTGTTGTCGCCTGACCCGGCGTCTCTCCGGATAATTTTGTGCCGCTCAGGCTGAATTCTGTGGGGGTTTTATTAATGTCCGGATCGGATGTTTTTAAATCGGTGACTCGGCCGCCCTTACCCAAAACGGGCGACTGGTTGGATTTTGTGGTTAGGCCGAAGTCCTTGATGGGGAGATCTTTTGTGCCGTCATACATTTTGCTGAGCTGATTATACTGCTTGCGGAGCTTTGCCTGGACGTTTTTATCAAGCCCGGCGCTTACCTTTGTTATATCGGGTGCAATGTTTTTTGCGCAGGAATCATCTACCTTTTTCTGAGCGGCC
>Ga0180009_10006132_pt1 | contig 12699 bp, 8 predicted proteins | sample OS_PC_MetaG_FD_123537 | JGI IMG/M metagenome (GOLD analysis project Ga0180009, IMG submission 123537) | Groundwater microbial communities from the Aspo Hard Rock Laboratory (HRL) deep subsurface site, Sweden - OS_PC_MetaG | ecosystem: Environmental > Aquatic > Deep subsurface > Groundwater...
AAAAGAACACCATGTCAATCAAGCATACGATACTCGGTCTGCTGCACTACCGTGACCTCCATGGGTATCGAATCAAAGAGATCATTGAAGCCAATTTCAGCCATATGTGGACGATCAACTACGGACAGATCTATCCCAATCTGAAGAAAATGCTGGCAGAGGAGTTGATCACGGTCAGAGAGGTAATGCAGATGGGAGAGAAAGGGCCGCCACGGAAACTCTATTCCATCACGGAAGCGGGGAAGGTTGAGTTTAACCGCTGGCTGTCGGTGTCGCCGGATGGCAATACCCTGTTGCGGGATCCCTTTCTGATGCGGTTTGTTTTCTTTGGATTCGGGGATAAAAAAAGGGCTGCAGAAATTATTGATGACCAGATGAAACTGTATCAGGGGCAGCTGAAAAAGCGGAAAGCAAACCTGGCACTCTGGGAACGGAATGATCTTTACGTCAATCTGATGGCTGAACTGGGTATCAAAATGAACAAGGTGCTGTTGGAATGGCTGGAAGAATCGCGTCGCAAGATACTTGAATCCGAAAAGATTTGATTTTCTGATATCAACGAGGAGTCACGATGGAATACTCAGGAATCACCCTGGTCACCGGCGCAGCGGGTTTTATGGGGAGTCATGTCGTAGAGCACCTGGCCGGAAAAGGGGTTCGCGTGCGGGCAACGGCCCGTCCCAGAAAGGATATCTCCTTCTTTGAGAAACTGGGTGTCGAGTATATCGCAGCGGACCTGACCCGGCCGGAAACACTCCCCCGGCTGTTCGAGGGCGATGTAGACCGGGTCTTCCATCTTGGAGCGATCTGCAATTTTTCGACCCCCTACCGGGACCTGGTGCCGACGAATGTGGACGGCGTGGGTCATATCACCCGCCTGGCCCTGGAGAAGAAGGTCAAGTGCTTTGTACATGTCACCTCAACCTCTGTTTACGGCTATTATGCCGGAACGCCCTATCGGGAGACTGACGAGAGGCATCCGGAAAACGACTATGGGCGCAGCAAGACCGAAGGGGAGAATATTGTCTTCCAGAGAATTGCCGAGGGGCTTCCGGCGGTGATCATACGACCATGTACCGTTTACGGTCCCCGATGCACCGACGGGGCCGGAAAGGCCTTTTCCCGTCCCAGTTCGATTTCGGCCATCCCGGGCAGCGGCAGACAGCTGCTGTCCAATATTCGGGCCGAAGATGTGGCCCTGGCCATAGAACACCTCTCCCTGCAGGAAGGGCTGACCGGGGAGGTGTTCAATATTGCCGAGGACACCAACCCGACCCTGGAGGAGGCCCTGGTTCTGGCCGCAAAGATCTATCACACCAGAGTACCCACCCTGCACCTGCCATTGGGTCTGGTGAAAGCCATCTCCCGTGTAGACGGGTTCATCTCCGGCCTGAAAGGGAAAATACCGGATCTTGAGTTTGAAGCGGTCCGGTATCTCTACTATGACTATGTGGTGGATAACCGGAAACTGTCGGCAACGGGGTTTAAACTCCGGTTCCCCGAGTTCAGAAAATCCATGGAGCAGTTGGGGGAACGTTACCAGAAATCGATCAGCGCGTGACATCTCTCTGGTAGCTTTGTATGAGAATAGCATCACGGAAACGACTGGTGTGAAGCCGTTTCAGTTGATTAGACCCGTTTCCAGATGATCTTGGCGAAATGGAGCGACAGAAACCCCGCCTGTCTGAGCGAAGCGAGTCGGGGTGAGAAGCGAAACTTGCAGCTTCGAAGAGCGACATGAGCCTTAGATCATCTTGAAATAAGTCTCCCAACTGAAAGGGGTTCATATCAGTCGCGGGTCAACCCCGCGATATCATTCTCATGTTTCGTTGTGCTCCCGGGGGGCATGATGGTTTGTATGAAAAACACTCACCACAGAGACACGGAGATCACGGAGGAAAACAAGCTGAGCTGAGTGACTGTCATAGAGCAGTCTCTCAGATGATCTGAACGGCATTTAGCGTCCGAAATCCCAACTGTCTGAGGACATAGTCCGAGTTTTGGGATTTCAACGAAATGAGTTCTAGATCATCTTTAAACGAGTCTCTGTCTGAAAGCTGTTTGTACCAGACACGGATGGTTACAGAAACCTATTCTCATGCTTCGTTGTAACCTGCTGGTCATGGGTGGTTGTATGAGAATAGCAACCGGAAGCGAGTTGGGGTTTCAGCGGAACGAGCTGCGATACCATTCTCATGTTTCGTTGTGCCCCCAGCGGGCATGTGCGAGACTCGCAGCATTGAATCGTGCAATCCATGGAGATTCTGGAAACCATCCGTGGCTTCCAGGGTCCTTGAAACATCAACCATTTGATGTTAAGTGTATTTTAATTCCTCAAAGCCCCTTTGATCTTTCATTCAAAGTAACCGACCGGGGAAAACAGGGGTCAACAGGCATTCAGTGGCCACATAATCGGAACATTCAACCTAAAGCAGAGGAGGAGAAGATGGGTGAGGTGATTGTGATTACCGGACTGGCCCAGGGCATGGGAAGGGAAGTTGCCAGACTGCTGGCGCAAATGGGAGACAGTATTGCCGGGTTTGATATGGATGGGGAAAGCATCCGGGAACTGCGCTCGGAACTCGATATCATCGGGGGAAATCACTACCTGGAGGTTCTGGACATCAGGGATCGCAAGGGCATCCTGGAATTTCGCGACCGGGTCCTGCAGTTGTTCGGAAAGGTTGATACCGTGCTTTCCAATGTGGGAATCGGTTTTTTTGGGCCCTTTGAGGAGGTTGACCTGGAAGCCGCCATGCGCTGTTTTGAGATCAATGTCATTGGTGCATCCGCCATTTTTCAGGCCTTTATTCCCTCGATGAGGGAAAACCGCCGTGGGAAGCTGATCGCCATGTCCTCGCTGGTCGGACAGGTGCCGTTTCCCTTTGAGTCCATTTACACCGCAACCAAGTTTGCCATTGAGGGACTGGTGCAGTCGCTCCAGTATGAGGTCAGCCCGTTCGGGATCAAGATGGCGATTATTCAGCCTGCCCAGGTATCCACCAGTTTTGCCGCCAAAATTCACCAGCTGCCACCGGAAGATTCCCCCTACCGGGACCGGGCAAAACGGTTTATCGATCGGGACAATGAGCTGATCAAGGATGCCACCACGCCCTCGGCGGCGGCCAGAAGAATCCTGAAAGTACTGAAAGCGGACAACCCGAAACTTCACAATCAGGTGGATTTCATGAGCACCTTTTTCCTGTTTCTCAACAGGAATCTGCCCAAGCGGGTTCGTGACATGATTCTCCTGAACCATATGGATATCAAGGTCTAGTCGGGAAATAGAAACCAGTATGCAAACGGAGATCGAGATGGGAGTACCATTCGCCTCACCGGGCACCAACGCAGGCACCAGGGTTGACAGGCTGAGAAATCGGATCATCAATGCCCCCCAGGAGGTCTGTATTGAGCGGGCCCGCTACCTGACCCGGGCCATGGCGGAAAACTGGGACAGAGACCCGTTCACCCGCATGAGTCTGGCTTTTGAACATATCCTGCAGCACATCCGTGTCATTATCCGGGACGACGAGCTGATTGTCGGGTGCCGTACCAGTAAATTGAAGGGCGCCCCACTCTTTCCCGAAAACAAGATCCGCTGGATCGATGGTGATGTGGACAATTTTGACCGGCGGGAGGTTCAGAGAGCCCTGATCACGGAAGACGAAAAACGGGAAATCCGGGAAGAGATCGTTCCCTTCTGGGAAGGGAAAACCGTGGAAGACGCATTCGAGGCCGTCCTGCCGGACGATGTCATGGAGGATATTGATAAGTACATCTTCACCTTCATGCTTGAGATCACCTACGGCATCGGCCATTTTACCATGAATCACCGTCAGGTCCTGGCCATCGGACTGAGAGGCGTGATCGACAAGGCAAAAGCGAAACTGGCGCAGCTGGACGAGACCGCGCAGAAATCAGACCAAGGATTGTTTTACCAGGCCGTCATCCGCTCCCTGGAGGCAACGATCCATTTTGCCAGGCGCTATGCGCTTCTGGCGGCTGAGATGGCTGAAAATGAGCCGGATGAAACCCGGGCAGCCGAATTGCGGGACATTGCCAGGGTCTGTCAGCGGGTTCCTGAACATCCGGCCGCATCCTTCCACGAGGCCGTACAGTCCGTCTACTTCATTCACCTGGTCGCCCAGATTGAATCAGGAGGGAATTCGATCTCCCTGGGACGGATCGATCAACTGCTCTACCCCATGTACCAACAAGATCTGGAAAATGGCACGATCACTCCGGCAGCAGCCAGGGAACTGCTTTCCCTGCTCTTCCTCAAAACAAATGAGATCTGGAATGTCCTGGAAGAGGCTTACATTCCCGGCGGGGAGGGAACGGAGGGCAAAACGACGCAGAACGTGACCGTCGGGGGACTGGGAATGGACGGTACAGACGCCACCAACGAGCTGAGTGCGATCGGTCTGGATGCCTATGCGGACGTGCGCACCGTGCAGCCGAATTTCGGGGTCCGCCTGAGCCGTCAAACAAGCGATGCGTTCTTTCTCAGGGCGGTGGCCTATGCCAAGGACGGTGTGCTGCTGCATCTTTTCAACGATGATGCGATTATTGCCTCCCTGACAGACGCCGGTCATACCCTGGCCGATGCCAGGGATTATGGGGTCGTCGGCTGTCTGGAACCCAGTGCCCAGGGCAAGACCTTCGGTTCCACGTTTGCGGTGCAGTTTAACGGCGCCAAGTGCCTGGAGCTGGCCCTCGCCAACGGAGTGGACAATATTTTCGGGTACCTGTCAGGCATCGAAACAGGGGACCCAGCCGGTTTTCAAACCTTTGAGGATGTCTGGGCGGCCTATGACAGGCAGGTGACCCACTTCATCGGGCAGATGGTCCGGGGCATCGCCTGCCTGGATGAGGCTATTGCCCGCCTTGTTCCTTCCCCCTTTGCCTCGGCGATGATTGAGGGGCCACTGGAAAAGGGGCTGGACCTGACCCGGGGCGGAGCCGTGTACAACTCCACCGGTGTTCAGTTCATGGGGTTTTCCAATACGGCGGACAGCCTGTATGCGCTGAAAAAAGCGGTTTTTGAGGATAAAAAATATGCTCTCGGCGATCTGGCTGACTGGCTGGCGGATGACTGGATGGACCGGGATGACAAGCAGAGTTATCTCCGACATAAGGTGGCCAAATACGGAAACGACCATGACGGTGCCGATGGGATGGCTGCCCGTGTGGCAGATCACTTCTGCGAAACCCTGAGCCGCTACCGGAACTTCAGGGGTGGCGCTTTCTGGCCCGGGATTTTTTCCGTCGGGTTTCACATCACCATGGGCGCCTTCACCGGAGCCACAGCAGACGGTCGCAGCGCAGGGGATGTCTTCGGAAACGGAATCACCCCGAGTAACGGGACCACCCTGGCAGGACCCACCGCCATCATGAATTCGGTGGCCAAACTGCCACTCAGGAGAATCACCAACGGAACAAACCTGAACATGCGCTTTCAGGGCAAAACCGTCAAAGCGGACAATCTGGCGAAGCTGGTGAAGACCTACTATGAAAAAGGCGGGGTCCAGGTTCAGTTCAACATGGTCGATACGGAAACCCTGCGGGCCGCCCAGCAGAACCCGGACCCCTATCGGGACCTGATTGTCAGGATCAGCGGCTATTCAGGTACTTTTGTGAATCTGAGCGACATCGCCCAGGATGAAATTATCAGCCGTACGGCTTTTGAGATATAACGACCCGGCTGGTCCATTGAAGCTTCGCTCATCAGGAGATATGCGGCATGAATAAAGTAATGACGGCAAAAGAGGCCATCGCAACCCATGTGAAAAACGGTGATTTTCTGTTTCTGGGCGGCTATATCTGCCGCTCCCCCTTTTCCGCCATCCACGAAATTATCCGGCAGGGGATTACCGACCTGACTATTACCCGCAGCAATGCCGCGGATGATTTTGATATGCTGATCGGGGCCGGATGTGTGCGGCGTTTTATCGCCACGTTTCTGTCCCTGGGGGTTTATGGACTGGGCCGCTGTTACCGGAGATCCCTGGAACAGGGAATCCCTCACAAGATTGAGGTCGAGGAGTACTCCAATCTCTCCCTGCCAATGATGTTTCTGGCAGGGGCCATGGGCATGCCTTTTGTGCCGGTCAGGGACATGCTTGGCTCTGACTTGCTGAATGTCAGGGCCTTCATGGGGGAAAACAAATACCATATGATCGATTCTCCCTTTGATGGAAAGCCGACCCTGCTGGTGCCGGCCCTGAATCCAGATGTGGGGATTATCCATGTCCAGCAGGCCGATGAGTTCGGTAACGCCCAGATCTGGGGAATTGGCGGGGATTGCCAGTACGGGGCCAATGCATCAAAAAAGGTGATCGTCTTCTGCGAAAGACTGGTCAGCCGGGAGACCATTGGCAAGGATCCCTCCAGGACCATTGTCCCGGCTCCCAAGGTTGTGGCGGTGGTCGAGGAGCCCTTTGGCGCCCATCCCGGCTACACTCCCGGCTTTTATGATACCGATTTCGGCTACGGGTACCTGTATCAGCAGGCTTCCGCAACAGAAAAGGGGTTCAAGGCGTTCCTGCAGGAATGGGTCTACGATCTGGAAGACCGCACCGCCTATACCCAGCACTATATTAACAAACTGGGATATGCCACTTTCAGGAAGCTCCAGGCTGAATTCGACTATGGCTATCCGGTCAGTTATGCCTACTGAATCCAGGGAGCAGGCTCCTGATAAATATATTTGTACGAGAATAGCAACCCGGAAGCGACTGGTGTGGAGCCGTTTCAGTTGATTAGACGCGTTTCTAGATGATCTTGGTGAAATGGAGCGATAGAAACCCCGCCTGTCTGAGCGAAGCGAGTCGGGGTGAGAAGCGAAACTTGCAGCTTCGAAGAGCGAATTGAACCTTAGATCATCTTGAAATAAGTCTCCCAACTGAAAGGGGTTCATATCAGTCGCGGGTCAACACCGCGATATCATTCTCATGTTTCGTTGTGCCGCCGGGGGCATGATAGTTTGTATGAAAAACACGCACCACAGAGACACGAAGATCACGAAGGAAAATAAGCTGAGCTGAGTGACTGTCATAGAGCTGTTTCAATTGCTGGGAGCAGTTTCTTAGATGATCTTGACGAAGCGAAGCGTCCGAGACCCAACTGTTTGAGCAAAGCAAGATCTAGATCATCTTGAAACGAATCCGCAATTGAAAGGGCTTTATGACAGGCACGGGAATGCATCGCTATTTTTCATGCTTTGTTGTGCACGACAAAGCATGTTGGTTTGTTAGAGAACATTAACAACGATCGATTTACGGAGACCCACGAATGACAACCCCGACGTATGACTATATCAAACCGGAACTGATGGCCTGCTGCGGATCGAGGGAAATACGGGACAACGACCTGGTGATTGTCGGTACCGGTTTTCCAACCATGTCAGCCAATATTGCCAAATATGATCATGCGCCGAACGCTACCATGATGCAGGAATCCGGGGTTATCGATGCCCGCCCGAAACGGACCGCGCTTTCTGTAGGGGACCCCTGTCTGAATCCCGGTGCAGCCATGATCGGCGGACTGGTTGAAATCATGGGAATGTTTCTCCAGGCCGGATGGGTGGATGTGGGGTTTTTATCCGGCAGCCAGGTGGATAAATTTGGTAATATCAATACCACCGTCATCGGTGACTATAACAACCCCAAAAGCAGGCTGCCCGGCAGTGGCGGGGCCAACCCCATCGGCTCCCTGGCAAAACGGACACTGATCATTGCCCTGCATGATAAACGGCGCCTGGCGGAAAAGGTTGATTTCATCACCACCCCGGGTTATATAGACGGCCCGGGAGCAAGAGAAAAGTGGGGTCTGCCCCCCGGCACCGGTCCGCAGGTGCTGATTACCAACAAGGCTGTGCTGCGGTTTGACCGGGATACCTGTGAAGCCTACCTGGCTTCCTATCACCCCGGGAATTCGGTGGACGAGATCCTGGCGGCCACCCCCTGGGATCTCAAAGTGGCGGACGATGTTCATGAAACGGAACCCCCGACCGAAAAAGAGTTGCACATTATCAGGGAAGTGCTGGATCCGGCCCGTATGATCGGCATCTATGAAAAAAAAGGATATGTCTAAAGGAGAAACCGATGGAATATACAAAAAAACTGGCTGCCTTCTGCTCCGCAGTCTCTTATGACAGCCTGCCGCCGGAAACGGTGGCGATGGCCAAATTGTGCGTGCTCGACTATGTCGCCAATGTATACGGATCTCTGGAACTGGACGCCGTGGCCGGTGTGATCGCCTATGTCCGGTCCCTGGGGACCCAGGGCCGGATTTCGGTGCTGGGCTGCGGGTTTAAAACCGATCTTCACAACGCGGTCTTTATCAACGGGACGACTGCGGAAGCCATTGAAGCGCAGGATGGGGTCCGTTTTGGCGGGAATCACCCGGGGACGGCCGTTATTCCGGCAGCACTGGGAGTCGCAGAGGATCTGAACCTGAACGGCCGACGGATCATCGAGGCGATTGTAGCCGGCTATGAGGCCGCCAACCGTCCTGCAGCGGCCATGCATCCCTGGCATACCCTTTCCGGCTTTCTGCCGACCGGAACCTGCGGGACGTTCGGTGCCGCTGCGGCGGCAGGGCGTCTGAAGGGGTTCAGTGTCGAGACGATGGCATCGGCAATGGGCAATGCCGCCTATGTCCTGCCCATCTCAACCGCCGAAAACCTGATGGGGGGGTTCACGATTAAAATCGTCCAGGGAGGACAGGCCGCCTCTGCAGGGCTGATGGCGTCGGGTCTGGCAGCCTCCGGGGTCACCGGTGCGCCTTTCATTATTGAAGGCTCTGATTTGAACGGCGGTTTCGCGAAAATTACTTCAGCTGCGGCGCCCAAACTGGAGCGACTGGTGGAGGGACTGGGGGAGCACTATTCCATCTTGGATGTCTATTTCAAACCCTATACCGCATGCCGGCATACCCATGGCGCAGCCCAGGCATCTCTTGAGATCCAGGCGGAATATTCAATCAAACCGGACGACATCGAAAAAATTGATGTTTACACCTATGGTATTGCCAAGCTGGCAGTGGGAAAAGCGGTCACCCGGCACAGCTCGTTTGTTTCCGCCCAGTTTTCAATCCCCTATGTGGTGGCGGTCTGCCTGTCAGATGGGGAACTGGCGGCCAGGCAACTCACGGAGAGGCGCATGGCCGATCCCGACTTAATCGATCTGTCCAATCGCGTGGAAGTCCATGCGGATGACCTGCTGGAAAAAGCCTATCCCGATAAAACCTCCAGCCGGGTGGAAATCACACTCAAGGATGGCTCCAAGCGGAGCAAACAGGTGGATATTCCCAAGGGGGACCCCAGGGACCCGATGGAAGCGGCGGACATCGTCAAAAAAGTGAAACGCTTTTCGGGAGACCGGAACCAGCAAACCATCGATACCATTTGCAGTCGGATACTCGATCTTGAAAACATCACCGATATCAGGGAAATTACAGAACTGATCTAAGACGCGGATCGGGCAGAAACCCTGGTCCGGATCGCACTCATTCTCGGCAGACGTCCATGTTCAGAGCAGGAAGCCTTGCTTCTCACCTCCGAAGGCGGTCGTTGACATACCGGTCTCAGCGTCTGCTCAGAAAAAATGGGGAATGGTTACCAAAAATATCACACAAGGTCGTTCACTTAAGCGAATGGTTCCACACCAACAGTTCCGGTTTTCAAGAAACGCATGAATCCTTCCTGGAACTCCGGGAAGCCAACCCTGGCTTCCAAGGTTCCTGAAAACTGAAACCGTTGGTGCTCAGCAGGAAAAGGCGGCTTAAGTGAACAGCATAGAAATATAACATCAATCAGCCGTTTATTGTGGAGTCACATATGGATTTCAGTTTTACCAGAGAACAGACCATGCTGCTGGAAAGCCTGCGGGATATGGGGAAAAAAGAGAAGTTGAAGGAACTGGCGGTGGAGATTGACAAAACACGGGTGATTCCCCACGCGCTCACCAAAAAATACGCGGACATGGGACTGCTGGGGATGACCCTTTCTCCGGAATACGGGGGGGGTGGTGAAGATTCCATGACAGCGATTCTGGCCATTGAAGAGCTGGCAAAATTCAGCCCCATGATCGCCGCCACCGTATTTGAATCAAATGTGGGCGCCGTGCGGGTCATTGACCGGTTCGGTAGCGAGGCTCAGAAAAAAACCATTATCCCCGGTGTCTGCAGCGGGGAGTTCAGCGTGTCCGTCTGTATGACCGAACCGGAGGCCGGATCGGACCTGACGGCATTGACCACGTTTGTTGAAGAGAAGGGCGATCACTACCTGCTCAACGGAAGAAAATGTTTTATCACCGGTGGCGGCGAGGCCAGTCACTACCTGGTCTATACCCGTATCGGCGATATCCAGGGGTACAAGGGAATCGGGGGGATTCTGGTGGAGAAGGGGACCCCCGGATTTACCTTTGGTAAACAGGAGGAGTTCATGGGCCTCCGGGGAATGCCCTCCTGTGACCTCTATTTCGACAATGTGGCGGTTCCCCGGGAGAACCTGCTGATCAAGCAGGGGGAATTTGGAAACCTGATGCTGACCTTTGATATTGAACGGTGCGGGAACTCGGCCATGTGCCTGGGGGTGGCCGGTGGTGCCCTGGAAGAGGCCAAAAAATACGCCATGGAACGCAGGGCCTTCAACCGCCCGATCTGCGAATTCCAGGACATCCAGTTTACCATCGCCGATATGGCGATGAAACTGGATGCCGCCCGGCTGTTGGTTTATCGGGCAGTGGCGGACGCAGGCCGGGGGCTGCCTTCTATCTATGAAGCGTCCATGGGGAAATGCTTTGCCAACGAAATGGTGAAGGAGGTGACCGACAAGGCCATGCAGATTTTCGGCGGCTATGGTTACAGCACGGAATACCCCATGGAAAGAATGCTGCGGGATGCCCGGGCCTGGAGTGTGGCCGGCGGAACGCTGCAGATGTTGCGCATCACCATCGCCAGTATGATTTTTGGCCGGCGGTTTGACCAGAGAAGACCTGATTCGTCAACGTAAAACTGGAGGAAACAACCCATGAGTGAATACTATCGAGATGCCGACCATCTTTTTGAAATCTACGGGTACTTTCTGGACAAGGTCCTGAGTCATGACAAGATTGGCCCCAAGATGGCCAAGTCCGGCATTATTATAAAATTCATTTACACAGACCCGGATTGTGAAATTACCATCGATCTGAAAAACAAGGCCAAAGAAGGGTATTATGGCACCTATTACCTGGGCCCCTGTGATTTGAAGGAAGACGTCTGGTCCAAGCAGAGCGCGGATCATTCCCACCGTTTCTGGCACGGCCTGGAAAACCCCATCGCCTCGGTCACCCGGGGCAAGGTCAAGCAGGGCGGAAAAATCACCGCCATGCTCAAACTGCTGCCGGTGGTCAGACCGACCTTCACCCAGTTTCCCATCATCCTCAAGGAGATGGGTTATGAAAATCTGATCGTGACGAAGAAATAGTCTGCCACCGTTTCGAAATCGACTGATCATGTTGAACTGACTGCCAGCACCGGAAAGTATGCTGAAAGTCCATGTTTCCCGGGTCTGAGGGAAGGATTGTGCAGATTCGTGTATCATCATTTCCGGACACGATTTTCTATGCAGTTCAACAGCCGATTCAGCTCTGAATATGGCTTAATACCCCACAGGCAGGTAATCTCAAAGATCACACCTCAATCCTTTTTTACAGTCCCCAAGCAAACTCAATCCCATTTTTGATGGAAGTACCATACATATTTGTCATGGTTCAATAAAAAATATTTTCCAAAAAATGCTGCATGCAGCTTATTCATTCCTGTTAGTTAACCTATTATATAACAATACACCATTTATTCCAGACGTATCAAGAAAGCCCGACCTCTGGTGGTTTCCCAGTGAAGTTAAGCGGTCGCACCCAATTGCGAGATGGTGCAGCAAGAACGAAAGTTCCACCGGTGGTCAGGCAGGTTGCCGGGCATGGGGAATAGATACAGACTATTCTGCAATAAGCGGGCAGATCCTCGTATAGATATAAATCATAATCTGAAGGTACCTGTTCAGTTCAATTTTCGCTCAGCCCCGGAGGTATTGTGTTTCAAGAACCTTGGAAGCCATGGATGGCTTCCAGGAGCTCCAGGAGGATTCATGCGTTTCTTTAAACACAATACCTTTGGGGCGTATACAGATGAATAGTTACATCTGAAGAAGAGCAAAAACCCTATAAACTGTTGGATTGAATTCCAGGTATCACCCAATTTGTCATAGAACACAAAAGACTGCACTTGACTCCTATAGGTCGATTCCCTATTATCTGCCCATTAAGCCGTGGACATAGTTGTAATATTGGTTATAAATACTCAGAAATCTTTCAACCTTTCCTAAATGAACTTCTCGCTGCATGAAAAATAAGCTCAGAATTGTACTGATCAATCCGCCTTCCAATTGTGTTGAAGATGACAGAAAGGAACCACCGCTGGGATTGCTTTATATTGCAGGGAGTTTAAAAGCCAATGGATTCGAAGATATATCCCTCTTCGACATGACCGGCTGTCGTACCGAAAAAGAAATTTCCTTAAGGTTAAACTGCATTCCAGAAGCCGATATATTCGGCGTCAGCTGTTACAGCACGAACTTCCAATATGCGCGACAGACAATTTTGAACATAAAAAAGCGTGACAGTCATGCATACGTCGTCACCGGCGGTCCGC
>Ga0180009_10006133_pt1 | contig 12698 bp, 7 predicted proteins | sample OS_PC_MetaG_FD_123537 | JGI IMG/M metagenome (GOLD analysis project Ga0180009, IMG submission 123537) | Groundwater microbial communities from the Aspo Hard Rock Laboratory (HRL) deep subsurface site, Sweden - OS_PC_MetaG | ecosystem: Environmental > Aquatic > Deep subsurface > Groundwater...
CCCCCTATAATAAAGAGGACATTGGACTGGGGAAGCCAATACTTGTAAACAATCTTTGAAATCTCATACATCTTCTCGTAGGGGGGATTTCCACCAAAGTCGGAAGATATGGTAGCCTTGCTCCCCAACATCTCAGTAACAAGGGCGTTTGCTCCGCCTCCGAATGTAGGGGCGGTGATCGTCCCTTCATCATTTATAACAAAGACATCACTCTGCCCCTGGTAGGTTCTAAGCTGATTTATCTCCTGCTCAAACTCAGAGGTATCGGCCGCAAATAGGGTGCTCTTAAGATCAAGCCTCTTCCAGGCAGGATCGTCTATATCAAAAGATCCCTTAAAATCACAGGCTACCGGAACCAATCTCCCCTTGGCATCAGGCGACATACGGATAGGGTTAATCTCAAGGACATTCATCCCATAGTTATCGTAGAGCGTCCATAGCTTAGGCAGATTCTGAACAAGGGGGCTGATAATTTCTTTAGGGGCACCAAGCTCAACCAGGGCATTGGCTATATGGTAAGACTTAAGACCGGTTAATGGATCAAAGGGAACAACCTTGATTTTATCGGCCGGAAGTTCTTCTATATCAACACCTCCATGGTGGGTTATAGTCATGATGGGGGCGCGATAAACGGTGCTCTCGGTGATTGAGAAATAAACCTCGTGTGTGGCGGGAACCCCCCCTTCAAAGGTAACCCCTTCCGCCTTACTGGTACTACAGCCAACGGTATGATGAGCGAAGTATAGTCTCTCCTTCTCCTCCAAGGCAGCGGCAATATTTTTAGCTCTACCAATAAGACCTGACTTCCCCTTTTTCCCAACCCCTCCCTTAAAGACAGGTTTAATAAAAACCTCCCCCTTCTTCTCAATCAGGGCCTTGATGTCGTCTATACTTGCCTCGGGACCAAGCACTTCGGCACAGGGATACTCAACAATATTTAAGAGTTTTCTCCCAAATAACAACCCGGTTATTTGCATAATTTAGCTCCTGAAATTTATAATTAAACCAACCGAAACAGAGAAACAGGTCTCCAATAAAAACCGGACAAAATAGTCTAAAAAGCGGTTACCAACCTATGCGGACACTCCTATTCTACTAATATTCGGAGGGGGCTGTCACTAAATAACAGCCCCCTCCCTAAACAGACTTCAGTCTCAGCCTCTTAGCCGGCAAGCTTGGCCAAGGCGGCATTAAATGTTTTGCTGGGGCACATCGCCTTACCGGCCTTCTCATCGCTGGGATGGTAGTAACCGCCTATATCCTGAGGTTTCCCCTGAGAGGCATTCAACTCATCAACAATTTTCTCCTCATTCTTTTCCAACGTCTTGGCCAGCTTGGCAAAACGCTTCTGAAGGGCTTTATCCTCAGTCTGCTCGGCCAAGGCCTCGGCCCAATACATGGCCAGATAGAAATGACTTCCCCTGTTATCCAACTCCCCCGTCTTTCTGGAGGGGGATTTGTTCTCATCAAGGAACTTACAGTTAGCGGTGTTCAAGGTCTTGGCAAATACCTTGGCCTTGGCATTTCCGGTAACAATCCCGAAATGCTCCAACGACTCGGCCAGGGCCAGGAACTCACCGAGGGAATCCCATCTCAGATGTCCCTCTTCTACAAACTGCTCAACATGCTTCGGGGCAGAACCGCCGGCCCCTGTCTCGAAGAGACCTCCCCCCTGCATAAGGGGAACTATGGAGAGCATCTTGGCGCTGGTACCAAGCTCAAGAATCGGGAAGAGATCGGTGTTGTAATCTCGCAAAACGTTTCCGGTAACCGATATGGTGTCCTTCCCGTCCCTCATCCTCTCAACAGAGAGTCTGGCGGCATCGGCCACATCCATGATGCGTATATCAAGACCGGTTGTATCATGATCCTTCAGATACTTATTAACCTTGGCGATGAGCTGGGCATCGTGGGCCCTAGTTTTGCTAAGCCAGAAAATGGCCGGGGCTCCGGTAGCACGGGCGCGTGTTACAGCCAGCTTTACCCAATCCTGTATCGGGGCATCCTTGGCCGTACAGGCTCTCCAAATATCCCCCTCTTCTACGGTATGCTCATGGATTACCTTCCCATTGGCATCAACCACACGGATGGTTCCGTTGGCCGGGGCCTGGAAGGTCTTGTCATGAGAACCATACTCCTCCGCCTTCTGAGCCATAAGTCCGACGTTCGGGACTGTTCCCATGGTGGCAGGGTTAAAGGCGCCATGCTTTTTACAGTTTTCTATAGTCTCCTGATATATACAGGCATAGCTGTGGTCAGGGATAACAGCCTTGGTATCATGAAGCTTTCCGTCCGGGCCCCACATCTGACCGCTCTCACGGATCATGGCCGGCATTGAAGCGTCAATAATGACGTCACTCGGGACATGGAGGTTGGTAATCCCCTTATCAGAGTTGACCATAGCCAGCTCAGGCTGCTTCTTATACTCCTCGGCAATATCCGCCTCGATTTCGGCTCTCTTCGCCTCAGGGAGACTCTGCATCTTGGAATAAAGGTCTCCCAGACCATTATTAAAATTGACCCCAAGCTCCTTGATTGTAGCGGCATGCTTTTCAATAACATCCTTAAAGAAGACCTTTACGCAGTGACCAAAGATAATCGGGTCGGAAATCTTCATCATGGTCGCCTTCATATGAAGGGAGAATAATACCCCCTTGGCCTTGGCATCCTTGGCCTGCTCCTCGAAGAACTTAACCAGGGCCTTCTTGCTCATAAAGGTAGCGTCAATAACCTCACCGGCCTTCAAAGAAAGTTTTTCCTTGAGAACCTTAACGCTCCCATCGGCCCCGACAAATTCTATCTTGGCCGTTGTCGCCTCAGGCATGGTTGCAGATTTTTCATTGGAGTAGAAATCTCCGCTGCTCATTGTGGCCACGTGGGTCTTTGAATCGGAACTCCATTTTCCCATCTTGTGGGGATTCTTTTTGGCATACTCTTTTACAGGCACTGCAGCCCTTCTATCGGAGTTTCCTTCCCTTAAGACAGGGTTAACAGCACTACCAAGGACCTTGGCATATCTTCCCTTTATCTCCTGCTCCGCCTCATTTTTAGGATCTTCAGGGTAATTAGGAACATTGTAGCCCTGCCCCTGTAGCTCCTTAATGGCCCCCTTAAGCTGAGGAAGTGAGGCGCTAATATTAGGGAGTTTAATTATATTGGCCTCGGGGGTAGTGGCCATCTCGCCGAGGGCGGTCAGTTCATCAGGTATCCTCTGCCCTTCGGTCAGATTTTCGGGAAAGTTGGCGATAATCCTTCCGGCCAGGGAGATATCTCGTAGTTCAACCTCTACGCCGCTTCCCTTGGTGAACTCTTGAACAATGGGGAGAAGGGAATAGGTCGCCAACATCGGGGCCTCGTCAGTCTTGGTCCAGCTTATTTTTGATGTCTCTTTTGTCATGATTTTCCTCCTAATAATTAGTGTTAGATGTCTGCCTATCTTACAAAAGTAGGGCCTTTAATATCAAACAAAAACAGGTCGCTTCCACACCTTCAAAAATAAGAGACAGGTGAAGGAGTGGGGATTTTAATGTAATTTCTTTATCTTGTCAAGCAAAACGTAGGTAACAAGAAAAAGCGGTTTTTGAAGGGAATAAGAAGGGACCATGTTGGCCAAAAAATATAAAGCATACTCACATTAGATGATTTTTTACAAGGACTTATAAAATATCATGTAAGGTTGTTCCCCTTATTACTTGCCCCATCTTCCAAGCAAAATACACCTCCAACAAAGAACTTGAGGAGGCATCAAGCGATTCATTGATACTCACATACCTAAAAAGGTTCTTATCCTTATAATAATTTAATAGCCACTAAGGCACTATCAAAAAATATCCGCTCGACGTTCCAATAAAGATTATCAGGCAAGAAGAAGAAAAAAAGTTCTTGACATACGGTAGGGGGGTAGGGTATATTGCCATTAATCATAAATTAATAAGGAGGTCTTCCGCGTGAATCATACACTTTCTCATAAGGGGGAAATGCCCGCTCTTAAAAGAATTGAAGGCCAAATAAGGGGCATTCAAAAGATGATCGAAGAAGAGAGATATTGTGTCGACATACTGACGCAAATATCGTCTGTAGCAGGCGCTCTAACAAGGGTGCAGGATAAAATTTTAGGCGAACATCTTAATGCCTGCGTTTCGAATACGCTGAAGGATAGTTCCAAGGCTGAAAGACAGATTAAAATAGATGAGGTAATAACCTTGATTAAGAAATTCAGAAAGAATATCTAAAATGAAACGCTTTGCGAAAAAAATAACGAGCACTTCTCTCATACTTGCTCTATCCTTAGCTTATCTCGTCTCCCTTTGTTGGGCAGGGAATATCTACGCCGGAACCACTTCTCTGAATGTCGGGCACGAGATAAAGATTATGTCTCACCATGGAGAATGTTGTGACTATGGCACCCCAGATAGTGTAAAAGATGAAACCGGATGCGACAGGTTCGCCAAAACCATAGGGGCCATATCGTTTAATGTCTCGCAAGAACTATACTCAACAGTCAAGTTATACAATTTTCCAGTTTCTCCCTTATTAAATAGGGAAAAGAATCAACACATCTCTCTTGAAGGATATCCCCTTCTGGGACTGGATCAACAATTAAGCCTCTTTAACCCGCTTTATCTGCAAAATTCTGTTCTTATTATTTAATCTTTTCTCCTAAATTATCCGTTTTTGCCTTCTTCTACCTGTAAGTAGGCAAGTTTGCATTTGAAGATAACTTAGGTTAAGGATCAAAAGGATATTTCTCTGATATCTATTTTCAGCCCTATCCCCCCTGCTCCAAGACCATAACAAGAGAAAAGGAGAACAGAAATGCTCTCATCAAAAATAAAAATAAGAATCTATGTACTGTTGCCGATTTTGATATTCGCGCATCCAAGGATTAGCCAGGCCGAAGCGACTGTCTCTCAAAGAACAAAACAGATAAGAGAAATGGGGGCAATTTTTCAAGATGTTGGGACCAAGGAAGATGCGGCCATAGATGAAAATACTCTCTTGGGAGATTATATAAGGATTGGACTAAGGAATAACAGGGGATTAAGGGCCTCCTTTTATGAATGGGAATCCTCCTTTAAAAAGGTCTCGCAGGCCTTTTCCCTCCCTGATCCCATGTTTACCGTGGACAGAGAAAACGGGGATGGGATGGAACAGGAATCGTTCGCAATCAGTCAAAATATCCCCCTCCCCGACAAGCTCTGGATACGAAAAAAAAGGGCATTTAAGGCTTCGGAAGTCTTTTACCATAATTTTGAACAGAAACGCCTTAACCTTATTTATGAGATTAGTGATGCATATTACGAGTATCTATATCTAAGCAAGCTAATCGTATTGACGGAAGAGAATATTAAGCTTCTCATTTCCTTTGAACACGTTGCCCAGGCGAAATATAGAAGCGCTCTCACAAAGCAACAGGATCTTTTAAAGGTGCAGGTTGAATTAGGCAAGCTTGAAAATGAACTCCTTACACTTGTCGATTCCAAAAAGCCTTTGGAGGCGCGATTGAACTCCCCCCTAAATCTCCCCACAAATAACGCCTTACCCTTCCCCAAAGAATCTCTGGAAGAACTACAGATGGAAGATAGGTTTGCAGATGTCGAGCAGCTTAATACCCTTTTGATTAAAAATAATCCTGAGGTATTAGCCCTGTCAAGCAGTGTTGAAAAGGGGAGAGAAGAGCTAAAGCTTGCTAAGAGAGATTTCATCCCCGATCTTACTGTTGGGGTCAGCAGGAAAAATAGCAAATACGATACAGGGAACAGTAGCGAGGCCAATATGATTGCCCTATCAATAAATATTCCTATCTGGGTGGGCAGATTAACTTCCTCGGTTCAAGATGCACGGGCATCATTAAAGGCATCGGAGAATATGTTTAGGGATAAGGAATTTGAACTATCTTCTAAGCTCTCCCTTGTCCACTACAAATTACGCGACGCCCTGCGCCAATCGTCCTTATACAAAACCGCCCTCTTGCCCAAGGCGGAGCAAACCTTAAATTCTATCCGATCAGGGTATGAAGGGGGAGGGGTAGAGTTCCTCTCCCTTATAGACGCCCAAAGGACCCTTTTAGATTTTCAGTCGGCTTATTATCGCCAAAACGCCAACTTTTATCAGAGATTGGCTGAACTAAAAACAGTGTTGGGGGAAACATCCGAAGAGAGGAAAGATAAAATTTCCTCTCTTACATTGAAAGGAGATAAAGATGAATAGAGATTTGATAAATAAGGTAAAAGGTAAATTCTACAATAAAAGCAAAAAATATCACATTTTGGCAATAGTCATCATTGTCGTAATAGTTTTTGTAAATATCTTTTCAGGCAGATCTGAAGAAAAGAGTGACCCTCATGCCAGCCACAAATCAGAAAGCGGAGGGGAGGAATCTAAGGTCTCTCTTACCCTTAATAGTATTGGCTTAAAACTGGCCGAAGTCGAAACCGCGGAAGTAAGATATGGAGGTGGTTATCATAGCGTAAGAATATCCGGAAAGATCGACTACGATGAAACACGCCTTTCCTATATAAGCGCTTGGGTTCCCGGCCGTATAGACAAACTCTTTGTCGATTTTACGGGGATAAAAGTCAGAAAAGGTGAGCCGCTTATCAAGCTTTACAGCCCTGATTTGCTGGCAACACAGGAAGAATATTTGCAGGCTATTAAAAATTTTAACGAGACCAAGGATAGCCCTCTCTCGGTAATAAGAAGTATGTCGGTCAGCACCCTTAAGAGCGTCGAAGAGAAGTTAAGGCTTTACGGGATAAGCCAAGGGCAGATTGAAGGGATTGTAAAGAGAGGGACGGCAGATAAGTATATGACAATAACCTCCACCATATCGGGAACCGTTATCAACAAGAACGGGGTTGAGGGGATGTATGTAAACACAGGGGACAGGATCTACACGATAGCCGACCTAAGCAGCCTCTGGCTATATCTGGATGTCTATGAAAGTGACATAAAGTGGCTCCGTCAAGGGGGGGAACTCAAGATTGAAGTAGAAAGTTATCCCGGAGAAATATTTAAGGGTAACATCGCCTTTATAGACCCATTTCTTAACGAAAAGAGCAGGACTATCAAGGTACGAGTTAACGTCAAGAACCGTGAAGATAAACTTAAACCGGGAATGTTTGTTAGGGCCACAGTTGATGCCCTTCTGGATAAAGAGGGAAGAGAGAAGAAAGAAAAGGTTTTGCTGATTCCGCATACAGCCCCTCTCATAACCGGGAAGAGGGCCATAGTCTACGTTGAACATAATCTCGACAATGGAGGGATGAAGCGTTACGAGGGAAGAGAGGTTATTCTTGGCTCCAGAGCTGGGGATCAGTATATTGTTCTGGCCGGACTAACAGAGGGAGAGAGAGTTGTTACTAAGGGAAACCTAAAGATAGACAGCGCCCTTCAAATTCAGGCTAAGCCCAGCATGATGAATCCCGCCGGCCATTACAGCGAACGAGAGAATGTTATTGGCACAGGCTCGGATATTGGCGCAGAAGATGCCGGAGTACTGGCCTCCTCCCTTCGATATTATATCTCCGCCTCTAAGGCTTTATCCGAGGATAACGGCCATGTTGCGGCTGAGAATCTGAAGAGATTTGAGGGGGAAATAGAGAAAATCATAACAGCCAGATCTTTGGCCGGAGCGGAAGGGGGAATCGGCCAAGAGATGAAAAGATTAACCAATAGCCTATCCGATATCGACCACAATCTTGATTCGCTCAGAAAGAGGTTTGCTCATATCAGCGGAGTAATGAGAGAAATTATCAACAAACATGGCTACAGGGGTGATTTAAAACTCTACTTGATCTTCTGCCCGGAGGCCTTCAACAATCAGGGGGGATATTGGTTGAACGATTCGGCAGATATTAACAACCCCTATTTCGGTTCAAAGATGTTAACCTGCGGCGAAGTTAAGGAAGAGTATGGAATAACAATCAGAGAGGGCAAGGGTGTGACCGGCCATGAAGGGCATACGATGTAATTTTGTATTCTCTCGTAGAAAACAAATATATAAATTAAACATAGAACATAGAGGGAGGGGAATATGATTAACAGCCTTATAAAGTTTTTTCTTGAAAACAAACTGGTAACCATCCTGTTTATTATAGGAATAGTTGTGTGGGGGTGGATAGTAATGCCCTTTGATGTCAGGGAGGGGTTGCTGCCGAGGAACCCCGTCCCGGTCGACGCCTTCCCTGATATAGGTGAAAATCAGCAGATTGTCTTTACCGATTGGATGGGGCGTTCTCCGCAAGATGTGGAGGATCAGATAACCTATCCTTTAGCCATAGGCCTGCAAGGGATACCCGGGGTTAAGAGCATTCGGAGCTACTCTGCCTTCGGATTCTCCAGTATTTATATTATCTTTAAGGACGATATTGATTTCTACTGGTCAAGGTCTCGGGTGTTGGAAAGGTTGAGCAGCGTAACGGATAGTCTCCCCGAAGGGGTTACCCCCATCCTAGGACCGGACGCCACAGCCTTGGGGCAGGTGTTTTGGTATACGGTTGAAGGGGAAGGGTTTGGGCTTGATGAACTCAGATCAGTCCAGGACTGGTATGTAAAATATGCCCTTCAGTCTACCGAGGGGGTCAGCGAGGTTGCCTCGATAGGGGGATTTGTCAGGGAGTATCAGATCGATGTAAACCCTGACGCCATGCGGCTCTACAATGTCAGCCTTGAAGAGGTAATGACAGCGGTCAAGAAGGCCAATATCGACATAGGCGCCAAGACCATAGAATTAAACAGCGTTGAATATATTGTGCGCGGAATAGGCTTCATAAAAACCATCAAGGATATTGAGAAGGTTGTTGTAAAGGAAAATAACAATGTCCCGGTATATGTCGAAAATATAGCGACGCAGGTTAGCTTCGGGCCGGCCCTGAGGCGGGGGGCCTTGAACAAGGAGGGAGCCGAGGTTGTGGGGGGGGTGGCCGTGGTAAGGTACGGCGAAAACCCGATGGCCGTTATCAAACGTCTTAAGGATAAGATCAAACAAATTGAACCGGGATTGCCCACCAAGATGCTCGAAGACGGCCGGGTTTCAAAGGTTAAAATAGTCCCCTTCTATGACCGCACCCAATTAATTAATGAGACACTGGGGACCCTGAGCGAGGCACTCTCCCAAGAGATTCTTATAACAATATTTGTCATCCTTATTTTCCTTATGCATTTTAAGAGCTCTCTGGTCGTCTCAATAACGCTGCCTATAGCGGTTCTGATGACCTTTATCATGATGAAGACATTTAAGGTTGACGCCAACATAATGTCTCTGGGGGGGATCGCCATCGCTATCGGAACAATAGTGGATATGGGTATTATAATGTGCGAGAACATATTGACCCATCTTGAAGAGAGGAAGGATAGTGATAAACCTATAACCGTTATATACAATGCTGCCAGCGAGGTGGGGAGCGCTATCCTTACGGCCATATCCACAACCGTGGTCTCATTTCTGGCCGTATTTACGATGGTCGGTCCGGAGGGGAAACTCTTCAAGCCCTTGGCCTACACCAAGACATTTGCCCTCTTGGCGTCGGTTATACTAGCCCTATTTCTTGTCCCGGCCTTGGCCGATCTCCTTTTTGTTAAACGGAAAGGATTACTTGAGGGGGTTAAAAAAGTAACCCAGGCAATTATCATAGGATCGGCAACTATAGTTGGTTGGAAAATCCATCCATTTTTGGGGATTGGAATATTGGCCTACGGACTTCATATACTATTTTGGGGTAAGGTGCCTGATAAGATAAAAGTCTTCTTCAATCAATATCTGAATTGGATAACCGTTGCCTTTGTCCTGCTTTTCATCACAAAGAGTTGGATGCCTCTCGGCTTTGGGAAAGGGTTTATATTGAATCTTATTTTTGTTTCTTTTATCCTCTTCTCTTTAATATTTTTCTTTTTCAAGTTTACAGATTACTATCCGAGGATACTGACCTATTTTCTGGAACACAAAAAGGGATTTTTGGGGATACTGATCTCTATATCTTTATTTGGAGTTATTTCCTGGATAGGTTTTGCCAAAACAATTTCTCCTGTCACAAAACAGTTTAAAAGGATAGGTGTTGAGGAGACATCCATACTTGGGATTTGGCCTTTAAGCACCATAGGTAGGGCATTCCCCGGTTTGGGAAAAGAGTTTATGCCTCCTCTGGATGAAGGTTCCTACCTTTATATGCCGGCCACAATGCCTCACGCCTCGATAGGAGAGGTTTTAGATATCTTGCAGAAGCAGAACATTATGATAAGCCAAATTCCGGAGGTTTCATCCGTAGTCGGGAAACTGGGTAGGGCAGAATCTCCCCTCGATATGGCTCCGATCTCGATGATAGAAACGATCGTCAGCTACAAGCCGGAGTATTCTGAACCCGACCAAAATACAGGTCTAAGGAAGAGGTTATGGAGAGACCATATAAAATCACAAGATGATATCTGGAAGGAGATAGTAAAGGCGGGGGCGGTGCCTGGGGTCACATCCTCGCCCAAACTGCAGCCTATAGCCGCCCGTATAGTGATGCTTCAATCGGGGATGCGCGCCCCTATGGGGATTAAAATCTTGGGACAGAATCTGGCCGATATAGAGGAACTCGGATTCAACGTGGAAAGGTTATTGAAAGATGTCCCGGGAATCGAGGCCAGCGCCGTTATCGCCGACCGGATAGTCGGGACACCTTACCTTGAATTTTATATCAACCGGGAAAAAATAGCCCGTTACGGGGTAAATATAGTAGATGTCCAGAATGTCATAGAGGCGGCTATTGGCGGTATGCCGCTGACCACAACGGTTGAAGGGAGAGAGCGCTATCAAGTTAGGATAAGATATTCGAGGGAGCTTCGCGATTCTATAGAGGATATACAAAATGTCCTTGTGCCGACACAATCTGGGGCTCAAATACCTTTATCGCAGCTCTCTACCCTTAAGTTTACACGCGGACCTCAGAATATCAAAAGTGAAGACACCTTTTTGGTAGGCTATGTTCTCTTTGACAAGGAGGGGGATATTGCCGAGGTTGATGTTGTGAATAGGGCCCAAAAATATCTTGAGGAGAAGATAGAGAGTGGGGAACTGATAATTCCTGCCGGAACAAGCTATAAATTCGCCGGGAATTATGAAAATCAGATAAGAAGCGAAAAGAAACTAGCCGTTGTTCTCCCCTTAAGTCTCTTTATCATTTTTTTGCTCTTATACTTTCAGTTTGAATCGACTTCGACAACGATTCTCGTATTCAGCGGCATAGTTATTGCCATGTGCGGCGGGTTTATATTTATCTGGCTCTACTCACAGGAATGGTTTCTGTCGTTTCCCTTCTTTGGGGATTATTTCAGGAACATCTTCAACATGGGGAGATATAATCTCAGTGTTGCGGTCTGGATAGGTTTCCTAGCCCTATTCGGCATCGCCAGCGATAACGGCGTCGTTATCGCCACCTATCTTGACCAACGTTTTAAAGACAACAGGCCTAATAGTGTAGAGGAGATAAGAGAAGCGACCCTATCCGCCAGCCAAAGGAGGGTACGCCCCTGTCTTATGACGACGGCAACAACCATATTGGCCCTCCTGCCGATCCTAACCTCCACCGGCCGTGGAGCCGACGTTATGCTCCCCATGGCCCTCCCATCGGTAGGCGGGATGATGATCGCCTTAATAACATTTTTTGTTGTTCCGGTCGGCTATTGCTGGCTGAAAGAACGCGAGTTGGAGGAAGCAACTACGAATAATGCTTAGACCTCTGGAGTTAGGGGGGACAAATTCCCCCCCCTAATTTTGGCCACAAAACCGTAGGAATGAAGTAATAGTATAGGATTTGCTAACATTTATTTTCGCATATCTTGGAGTATTTGTAGTAGAATGAGAAACCGTAACATTAAATATTAAGGAGAGTATTACTATGAGAGAAAAAATAGAAGAAGCACTTGAAATCATCAGACCTGCCCTACAGGCAGACGGAGGTGACATAGAGCTTGTTGATGTGACCGATGATGGGGTTGTTAAAGTAAGACTTAAGGGGGCCTGCGGGTGCTGCCCCATGTCTACAGTAACCCTGAAACAGGGGGTTGAGAGGACGCTAAAAGACAGAATACCCGAGGTAAAAAGCGTAGAATCTGTCTAAGAATGCAGCCTTAGCAAATAAACCGCGCAATAGATAAGGAGCCGGATATCTTAAAAGATATCTAGCTCCTTTATTGCCTCCTTAACCCTATTGGCAGAACTCACCAACGCCCTATGCTCATCATCATGTAGAGGGAATTCTATAATCCCCTCTAAGCCATTTTCGCCAAGCTTGGCCGGCACTCCTGTAAATGTTCCCTCTATCCCATACTCCCCTTCAAGATAAACAGAACAAGGCATAACCCTCTCTTTATTCTTTACCACAGACTCAACCATCTGGACAATGGCCGAGGCGGGAGAATAGTAGGCACTCCCGCTCTTAAGGAGAGAGACAATCTCTTTCCCGCCATCTATAGTTCTCTGGGTTATCCGCTCAATCTGCTCTTTGGTCATAAGGTCAGTTATAGGTATACCTGAGACCGTTGAACAGCGTGGAAGGGGAACCATATCCTCACCATGAGAACCAAGCACCATCGCCTGAACATCCTCGGGGGCAACATTTAACTCCAGGGCTATAAAGGTCCTCATTCGGGCTGAATCCAACACCCCTGACATACCGACAATCCTGTTTCTCTTAAGACCTCCAACCTTTTTGGCC
>Ga0180009_10006134_pt1 | contig 12698 bp, 16 predicted proteins | sample OS_PC_MetaG_FD_123537 | JGI IMG/M metagenome (GOLD analysis project Ga0180009, IMG submission 123537) | Groundwater microbial communities from the Aspo Hard Rock Laboratory (HRL) deep subsurface site, Sweden - OS_PC_MetaG | ecosystem: Environmental > Aquatic > Deep subsurface > Groundwater...
CATGATTATCACCGGGTTCTTTCTCTGGTTCGATAACTACATCGTGGCGATATTCCCGAAGGGCGTGCTGGATGTCATGCTGGTCATCCATTACTACGAGGCATGGCTCGCGATGCTTGCAATTTTGGTCTGGCACATGTACTCGACAATCTTCAACCCGACTGTCTATCCGATGAACACCGCGTGGATAAATGGGAAAATGCCCCAGACTATGTATGAGCATCACCATCCGGCCGACACGGAATTGTCCGGCTTGAAAGGGAAAGCTCCTGCTAATGAGACGGTAAAGAAGGACGAGCCGGACCGAAACTGATCGGTAGCGAAGCCCCCGGTGGGTTGTCAATTCGGATTTGCCTATCTCTTCAAACACGGTCTGATTTGGGAAGCTGGGGCGTCATACTATGATCTTAAAGACGATGCCGGTGGCAATGTCTACGGTGATGAAAGTGGACAGTATTTCGTGTTGAGATCGGATCTCAGGATCGACTTCTAAGACAGAGATTACGGTCTCTGTTCATGATCTCGATCGATATTGGCTAAACACAACTACATGCTGCAGGAGGTGTTAGATCACTCCTGCAGCTTTCTTTGATCCAGATCAGATTTTGTATTTTTTTCACAAACAGGAAGAAAATGGTTTGCATTTCGGCTGCCAGAGTGTATAATTTGCGGAAATGAAAATAAGGGAAGAGCAGCAGATAATAAGGAGTAAACATGGCTAAGAAATTGACTCTCATTCTCACAGCGATCCTCTTCGTCGCCGCGACTTTCGTGATTGCGACAGCCCAGGAGGGCGAAAAGACTGCGAAGGCCGAAAAGGTCGAGAAGGAAGTTGTCAAGCACGAGTATGTCGGCGATAAGAAGTGTTCCTGCCACAACAAAGATGGCGTCCATCCGTCATGGCTCGAGACAAAGCACGCGAAGGCGTTTGCTGCACTCAAGCCTGAGCAGCAGAAAGACGCCAAGTGCGTTGGTTGCCATACCACAGGCACCACCGCGAAAGGCGAGTTGCTCGAAGGCATCCAGTGCGAGGCCTGCCACGGTCCGGGTAGTGATTACAAAACTATGAAGGTCATGAAAGACATGAAGCTGGCGATGGAAAATGGTCTAATGATGCCCGATGAGAAGACTTGCTTGAAATGCCACAACGAGAACGTACCGGAAGAGTTCCGCTCGAAAGAGAAGTTTGACTTCGAGAAGATGAAGGCGAAGGGCGTTCATGCCATGCCGGTGAAAGAGAAAGTAGAAGAGAAGAAGGGCTAATCCCTGATCTCATCTCGATATGAAAGCACCTTCAAACGAAGGTGCTTTTTTTGTGTCGATTGTATACTCAACAAACTCAGCTCTTGTCATCTATCTGCAGGGGCAGAATGCTCATTCAGTAAGATGCTTTTTGTCGCTGAAGACGGCGAGCAAACCCGCGGCGATAAGTGTGAGTCCCACGATTTGGACTAACCAACGCTCAATCGAGACCGCGATTTGATTATTAAATAGGGCACCAAAGGCGACATTGGTCTGGCTGTGAAAATCAACTCTTTCGCCCCAAAGAAGGCCATAGCCCGCGGGGATGCGCGCACTTGCGCCTTCGTCAATCACAAGTAAATCCCAAGGCACGTAGATACAAGAAATGAAGATCGCAACCACATAGACAATCAGTATAATCCTCTGGAGTCGATTCATGAGGACTTATCTCTCTTGCGCGATTTCTTCCCGGGCTTAGGCTTCTTGATGTCTTCCTTGGGGATTTGGAGGGGGGCTGATATAAGTTTATCAAAATCGCCGTTGTCATGCTCTTTTTTTCGCGTCGTTGCTCTCTTAGACATCTTCCGCCTCATCTGGAAAATCAATCAATTCTTGGTATGAGATATTGGGGTGTCCAATCCTAAGTTTCGGATTCCCCAGCTTACCATCAAGCTTTGTCAATCCATCATCAAACGTATCGAAGTCGGGCACTTTCAATTGAAGGGCGGTAGCAACGTGAATTGCATCTTTCGGTTGCACATTGTGTTTCCATATCAGTTTTCTTGCTTCTTCAGCAATAGTTCTATCAACGGATCGAACGGCAATGAATGGCTGCTCGAAAAATTCGCTGATAGTGTTTTCTGATTCTTTCGAGAGTCTGGGATGGCCTTTTAGCCAGACCACTTCAGTTAGTGTTATCGCAGATGTAATGATGATCAGTTCGCCATCTTCGGCGAGTTTCTTCACACCTAAACATTTCCCAATCTTTTCGCTCTCGTTGTTGAACCATCCTAGGAACGTGCAAGCGTCCCAGTATCTGCGTTTAATCATCAATTACCTTGCCTGAATATCCCTTTTACATCATCAAAGGAGGGCAGCTTGTCACCCCTTCCAAGGATACGAATGTTGTCTACTTCAATCCTCACAGGAGTGTTGTCTCTGCGATAGTGAACAGTACCGGTTACAGCGATTCTCTTTCTGAACGTGGCGATGAGTTCGTCCTCGTCCACATCCCTCGCAGTGCAGCGTACAGAGTGACCAGTGAGCACATCGTCAACGTATACTTTGAAACGCCTCTTATCCGAAAGAACTGTCACTCGTCCCTCAACAGACCCGTCCTCTGTCCTTTTCACACCGAGAATGTCCTTTACGTGCAGCGAAGTCTTTACGGAAAGGTCTTTGGTTTGCCCCACGTACCTAATCGCCACCCTCGAAATGTCTCCGTCACCATTGCCAATCACTGAGGCCAGTTCATTTGCGTTCTTTAGTGCAGCGTCAGAAAATCCTCTTGGTCGCCTTCTGCCTCTTTCAATCAATCCAAATCCCTCATAGATAGTTTTGGGTATCGACTCCAGGTTCCTCACGACCGTCTCGTCGGCTTCCGGACTCGCCTTGAATACTTGACTCCCCTTCTCAGCACTGATAAGCCAAGTAACGGAATCCTGCCCTTCGGTCAACTCGTCTGCGACATTGCGCAATATCGCCGTGAAGTTCTTGACAATTCGCATGAACTTGGCAGTAGTGATTCTACTACCCTCGATCTTCAGGACAAGAGGTTCGATTTTCTTTTTCTTGGTCATATTTATGAGTCCCTGTACAATAATCTTCTTCCATCAATCCCCTTCAAAGCCAACTGAGCGCGTTCCCCATCACTCCCGTTGCGGCTATTGAAGCCGAAATCAAATTCGCCAATACAGCGTTTCAAATGATGCGCACCGACATGTTGATAAACACCAACTAATCCACTCTTCAGAATGCTGACGTAGTTTTTCACTGTAGTAGCATGTATCGGTCCGCGAGTATATTCCTTCTGTCTATGGTTGACAACTTGATGGTTCAAGAATTCATCATCAACACCACTAAAACTACCAAAATCATCGGTAAAGACTTGGGTATCTTGACGTATCTGCTCTTGCATAATCGGTCCACGAGTCGCGGCAGTTACCGCAGGTACATGAAAAGAACATTCATCGCCGACACGCTCGATCAAGGAGAATATCTTCTCCTTGTACGCGTACCCGCGACCGGGAGTCCCTTTTCTTCGCTTCTGGTTTCCCCAGAAGGTTTCGTCAGCCTCAACCGTCTTGCCAGCCCCGCCAAGCTGTCGAGTGAACACAGGGTCTTTCATGGCTTCCTTGATCCTGTGAGTCATAAACCACGCAGTCTTGTGCGTAAAACTTTGACTACGATGCAACTGATGGCTGCTACTGCCTTTTTCAATACACTCATAAGATAAACAGCCAACAACCATTTGCGCAAGGATATTTTGCTTCTTCAAACAAAGTCTTGGTTTTTACCCTAAACTGCCTACAACAGAGACCCCATTTTGTGACCGACGCCACCGGGGAGTCCTTTCTAACGGTGTGTCGCTGGGCTGCGGTATTAGCTGGTTGCTCCAAATTACACCTTGACAGATTAGCCTATCTTAGTATATTGTAATGAGTTATAGGATGGGTGCGCTCGCGCGCTCGATCCTGAGATGTTCTTACCCGTGTTCTACCAGGGTTGTCCGGGAGGTGTGCATCTCTCGTTTATTGCATCTTTGACATTCGGGACCTCGTATCGTCAATAGAGTACGAAGGAGGATTATTTTGTTTTGGAAGAAAGCTTTAATGGGACTAATCCTGTTGATGGGCATAGCATCAACAGCAGTTGCCGATGACCTCTACAAAGTCAGCATCAACAGCGCGCAGGATGCGCAGATTCTAACTTCGACAGGCGTCGATGGAGTGCTGCTGCTTTCCGACGGTTGCCTCGTATTGGCAGATGCATCATCCAGCGCAAGGCTTCTTCAATCCGGGCTGACCATATCACTGGTCGCGAGCGATGTTGACAAATCGAACCTCGCCATTGACAAGCGAATGGATCGCCAAAATGTTGACAAGTACGAGTTGCTTTTTGATGAGAGTGGTTATCGACTCTTCAGAGTCGACATCCTTCAACTCGGCCAGACTCGTGAACCACTCGATCTTGTCCCGATACATATGGAGAGTATGCGGTTTTCATACAGGAAGCCGTTCGCGCTCTCCGATCTAAAATTCAGTGCTGAGATCGATTATGATTCGATAATATCGCTGGTACGGCAGGATTCGATCACATCATATATGAACGTGCTGCAAGATTTTGGCGGTAGAGTTGCCGGCACTTCCTCCAATTACGAAGCTTCGGCATGGATCAAGCAGAAACTCGAATCTTACGGCTGCGATGAGGTCATATTTGATGAGTTCACTATTCAAATCGACGGCATTCCTACGGGCTGCCGCAATGTCATAGCTCGTAAAATCGGATCACTCTATCCCGACAAGCATGTTGTAATCGGAGCGCATCATGATGCAGTTCCCGGCTCTCCCGGTGCTGATGACAACGGAAGCGGCACTTCTGCTGTCATCGAAATAGCTCGCGTTATGCGGAACATCGAGACACCCGTAACTCTCATATATGCCACGTTTGATGCTGAAGAGTTAGGCTTGCATGGCTCGTGGCATTATGCGGACAACGCTGCTATTCGCGGAGATGACATAATTGTGATGCTGAATATGGATATGATCGGTGACGAGTATAACTATGATTACGCATGGCTGAATCATGCATCCAATTCAATGTATGCTCAGGTATGGGCGGATCTTGCAAACCAGTATGTTGGAATATACGGAATCCTTGACGGTTGGGCCGGGGGAGGGTCGGATCACCATCCGTTTCAACAGAATGGTTTTGAGGTAGCGTACTTGCACGAGTACTATTTCTCGAGCGTCTATCATTCGCCTTACGACAACACATCACACGTCAACTTCGATTATCTCACTCGTATGATAAAGGGAATGACTGCTCTGGTGGCATTTCTGAATTCTGACGATAGAGATCTTGACAACATCCTCAACGATGCAGACAACTGCCCGGATGCCAACAATCCTCTTCAGGAAGATGACGACGGCGACTTAGTTGGTAACGCATGCGATAATTGTCAAGATGTATATAACCCGGAGCAGTACGACGAGGATCATGATGGTGTAGGTGATCACTGCGATGGCAGGATACACGCTATGGCTTACGATGTCCCCTACGGGATCATCGGTGAGCCATATTTCTACCAGTTCTCAGCGATCGGCGGCATCGAGCCTTACTACTGGACGCGCATTCTTGGGCAGCCCCCCTACGGTTGCATATTCACCGGTGGTGCGGTCGGCACAATATCGGGCACTCCATCGTGGCCCGGTCTTTACTTCATAATGATAGAGCTGGCTGACTCAGACACATTGCCGAAATATGATACGATTGGCGTATTCATCGACATATATGAAGAGGAGCCACCGCCTGATTTCATTTGCGGGGATGCCAACAACAGCGAAGAAGTCGACATTGATGATGTTGTCTATCTGGTCGCGTATATTTTTACCGGAGGGCCCGCACCCATTCCATTTGATGCAGGCGAAGTAGATTGTTCAGGCGACATCGATATTGATGACATCGTCTATCTGGTGATGTACATATTCTCCGGCGGCCCGGCGCCATGCGATTGCTGAGTTTGGAATACTGTCCTGGACTCAGATAAGATAGGTATTTCTCCGGGAAGATCGAATCATGCGCGCGAACTGCCGATTCTATCCTTCCGCTGAAATCGGACCGCCGTCTGCTGCCGGGGGCGACTGTGTCTGTGACCACGGTGGAAGGACTTTGATCAGCGCAAATAGTATGATGAATGGTAAGATTAGAAGTAACCCTGTCATCAGGATACCTTCCAGTCCGAACAATTCGAGTTTGTAAACTGTGAGGCCGCGAAGGCTTTTCGAGAAGAGCTGTCCGCCGATAACGACATTCCATCTTGTGCTGAAGATGCCGACCTGGACGAGTATGCCTCCAAGGAAATATAGAATGCGTTTTAGCTCGTTGGGGACTCTCCCGAATCTCGCCACTATTATTGCGATCAGCGGGAAGAGAGTGCCGAGCACGATCTGAGTAATGATAAGACTTATAAACAGTCTGCTGGAGATCATCTGCGACAAAATATCGATTGATTCTTCCGATTCATAGAGGCGGTGAATGAAATCGAGTAATTCCAGCGAGAAGTCGACGATCATCGCCAGAATCAGAAATTCAGCAAGCTTGTTCAGGCAGGCCATGTTCAGCGGCTTCCATCTGAACATGGTGGTGATCATGTAGATAAGAAGCATCAGAGCGATTCCTGACACTATTGCAGAGAAAAGAAACACTATCGGCATCAGAACGCTGCTCCACCATGGGTTTGCCTTGACTGACCCGAAAATGAAGCCTACATACCCGTGCAACAGAAACGCGGATGGAATCCCGATGATAGTAATGAACTTGCCAGCTTTGTGGTCGAATCTGACTGACTTTTCCGAAACATCCCTCGATCCGAGGCTTAAGAGAAGGTAAACGTATTTCATCAGGCCAGTCTTCTTCTTCGACCATCCTACAATGTCTTCACGATAATCGAACCAGATTTCCAGCAGCAGTACCACCATCAGATACCAGGCATACACAAACCCAAACATTGCCATCGCCGATTGCGTGTGCGGGGTCAGAAACATCTCATAAGATCTTTCCGGATGCCCGAGGTGTGCCAGGAGCGGAAGCGGTGCGATTATCATGAAAGAGAGGGCCGACAACAGAGAGAGTCTGTAAACCGGCTGCAGAGCATTCACGTTGAACACGGCTTTGAGCGATGCAAGGATGAACGCACCGGCCACAAGTCCCGTAAGATACGGATAAACTACGATCAACAGTTCCCAGTGCAACTCGAATTCGTTTGGATAGACATATCCCACTGTACCCTGAAGATCGGCCAGAATATGAATCAAACTCGCTGGCATTGTCTATCTGACCTCCCCGTCTGCCCCTGCATAATAAACCTTTGGCTTGGTGTTGAGCCCCGGCTTGAGAACGGAAACATCGTTAAACCTCAGGAACCGTCGTAACGGACTGCTCTGCTTGCCGATCTCACCGAACACCCGCGCCTGAGTCGGACAGACCTCAACACAGGCAGGCAGAAGGCCCCTTACAATGCGATGATAGCAGAAAGTGCATTTGTCGGCCACCATCTTGGTCGGGTGCAAATATCTTGCTCCATAAGGGCAGGCTTGAATACAGTATCGGCAGCCGACACAGTAGTTGTCGTCGACCAGCACTACACCATCGCGGCTCGAAAAAGTCGCACCGACCGGACAGACCTGTACGCAGGGCGGGTTGGCACAGTGGTTACAGAGTTTTGGAACAAAGAACGACCGCAATACATCCGCGCCATGCTTCGCCTCAGGGAATCCGTCGATTCCACCATTCGGGCTGTCCACGATTGCCTCTCCATCGGCAGCTATAATATATCTTTCTACCCACGTGCGGAAAAAGAACGGCTCGGTCGGGACCTTGTTCTCTTTCTTGCACGCGTCAGAGCAGCGGCCACAGCCTATACACTTGTGAATATCAATTCCCATCGCATAATTGTGCTGGGTGGGATCATAGTGAGTGTCATCAGTATCTGACAGAAGCTGCTTTGCTCCAATCGTCGAGCAAATCAGCAGGAGTCCTGGCAGCTTGCGTGTTGTGTTCGCAATAAACTCTCTGCGAGAGATACCCGGCTTGTCGTCTTTCATTGATTTGCCTCCGGATGGTGCGGGTAGTGGCAGTCCCAGCAAAGGTATCGTTCTCCGTGTGCATTGAGATCAATCCGCGGTATTTCTCTCGGACTGTCGGCATCCTCAGAGTGACAACCCCCACAGAGTTCTCTGGTCGATGGTTTCTCTGCTCGCACGAACCTTGGATTGATCCAGTGATCCTCCGGAACGACATGGCAGGTCGTACATGTGAGAGTGGCGTGGTGCGATACCATCTTCTGATTGGAGATTTCACGGTGGCATGCGCTGCATTCTTCCGGCGCGTGTGGAAGTACCGGGTTGTGAGGATCATGGCATGTCATGCATGCCCTGCCTGGATTGTGTAATTCAGCCAATATTTGTGGAAATCCTGACGGTCTCGACGGATTGTACCCGTGACACAGCGGGCAGTAACCTCGACCACGTGGGGCGCTCGGAGTGAATTCATCGGGAGCATCAACATGTTCGGCAGCAGGGCCATGACAGACCTCGCAGGTGAGCCCCGAGTGATTCGATTCCTGCTTGATCTCGAATATGTCATCGTGACAATCAAAGCAGGCGTTGGAGCCCGCGTACGATATATCAAGTGACGCAATCTCATCCACAGCATCTGCCCTGTAATGGCTGTACTCTCCGAAGGAGTCTGGCACTAGAAGCTGGCGGGCCACTATCAGGGCAGCAAGAGCTGCCGCGAAAAGGATAGCGAGGGGGATGAGCTGCTGAGGAATGTTGCGAAAATTCAACTTGATATTTCCGATTGCGTTTCAATAAAAGTTCAATATTTTGTATTTACTGAATCGGGATAATAAAAGTCAAGATATATTTTCAGAAAGCGCTCTCTCATGGCAGACCTGTCAAATGGTTGGACGTGTCGGAATGTCGACTGAATCTATCCATGAGGAATTTGCTTCTGGAATCAATTCACAATCTATCCGTCGGTAATCGACCCAACGAAGGATGGTTCTAATGAGTACTTATGTTTCGATGCTCTTCATCGTCATCGGCGTGTCATTAATCGCCGTAGTCGGCCTGCTTGGACTGATACTCCTCGAAGTGAAACGAATACGGGATGAAGGGCGAGGTCGGACAGCCAAGAGACTTAATTCGATTGCCAATTAGCAGCCGAGTGTCGACCGTGTTTATCTTCTCAAGAGGTATTTCTGTGCCTACTTGAAATAGTCCTCCAGGTAGAGACTGATGTATATCCAACTTCGTACGCTGCAATTGTGGTAGAGAGCCTCGTACCAGCTGCCATCTCTCTCCCAGCGATATCTCATCCCGGTAATCGCGTCGCGTCAAGACGATCTCTTCCCCTGCAATCATGTAACAATTTGCATGACAACGACTTCAGAAGCAGGGATTTCAGTGTTGGAGGTTCTAAGCTGCATCATAAGGAAAAATCAATTACATGCTACTTTTCGCGCAACTTTATTAATCATAAGTCGTACATTAATTCAGAAAATCAATTATCGGAGGATATATGGTTAAAGAATGGCAAGAGTTGACTCGACTTACGGGCGATGAGCCTATAATTGTTGAGAGCGTACGGATCACCGGGAAGGACATTGCCATTGAAGGTGAATTCGAGCTGCCACCCCTCGCCAGACTCGCTCCGGAAGACCAGGTGTTTGTGGCAGCCTTTGTACGAAGCCACGGGTCTATTAAGCAGATGGAGGAGCTGTTCGGTGTCAGCTATCCGACGATCAAGAACAGACTCAATCGGATATCTGAGCAACTCAGCTTTGTTGAGATCAAGCCTATCGCAAGCAATGCAGAAGTTCTCGAGCAGTTGGAGCATGGGGATATCTCAGTCAAAGAGGCTCTGGAAAGGATGAAGGAATGATGTTCCCGCCGGCAATAATCAGGATACGGATCATAGAGAGAGGCTGCAGAAAAATCCGACTCTGGCTGCCAGTCTTTCTTCTCTGGCCGCCGCTGCTGCTGGTTGCGATTGCAGCGATCCCGTTTCTGCTGTTTCTGATCATTATCAAGCCGTTCATCCCCGAGGTCAGGAGATTCTTGAGGAAGCTCCACAGGTTGGTGATGCTTTCCTGCTCACTAAGGGGACTGCGCATTGAGTTTGAAGACGAAGAGGATGAAATTCGATTGCAAATAGTATGAAGGAGGAAACGATGAGTGACGATCGTAGCAAGATTCTGGGTATGCTCAAATCGGGCAAGATCAGCGTGTCGGAAGCAGAAGAGCTGCTGGATGCTCTCGGCAAGACCACGGAGAAGTCATCGGAGCCAGCGGCGAAACCAGAGAGTTGCGGCAGAGCGAAGTACCTATGCGTGATGGTACAGGCGGATGAAGGCCGCCACGGCAAGTGCGAGAATGTCAATATCAGGGTCCCGCTTGCTCTGGTGAGAGCCGGTGTGAAGATGGGTTCGGTAATTCCGACGCATGCTCGCGAGAAGATCGATGGCGCTCTTAAGGAGAAAGGGCTGAACATCGATCTCGAAAATATCGACGACGCCCAAATCGAGCAGATCGTCGAATCGCTGAGAGACCTCAATATCGACATCAGTTCGGACAACGAAAAAGTCCGGGTCTATTGCGAGTGAGTCGACGCTTTTTTCCCGCGGGCGGCAGACTTCCCGGTCTGCTCTGAAGGTAGGGAAGAATCCCGGAGCAGAGCGGAGTGGTTCTGCCTACTTGCTGGATTCCGTTTTCAGCGGAATGGCAATGGTGAGCGCACTGAGATTACCGTTGGCCGATAAACTTCCAAAGTGACGGCAGAATAACCGCTGCAAGGCTGATCTTCAGTACTGCGCCCGGCACAAATGGCGTCAGTCCTACAGTGAGAAGCGATAATTCCGGAACGAATTTGGCGAGCCATGAAAGCCCAAAGAGGAATATGATCGCAGTGCCTATTGTCATTGCGATGATCGATTTCAGATAGCTTCGGTCCCATCCGCGATCTGCCAGAGAGCCGGCAACGAATGCAGCCACAGCGAAGCCGAGAAGATACCCTCCGGTTGGCCCGAAGAGCGTTACTAAACCGGCCTTGCCGCCCGCGAACACCGGCAATCCCGCAGCACCTTCGAGAAGGTAAGCGCAGACGACAGCGGCACCCCGCACTCGTCCCAGAATCATGGCGATCAACAGCACACCGAATGTCTGGCCTGTGATTGGAACCGGAGAGAATGGCAGATTGATCGAAATATATGCTGATGTCACCAGCAGCAGATTGAATCCAAGAAGAATCGGAATTTCCATCAGACGGCTCGATGGCCTGCATACGTTGTAGATTGAGACTGTCTGTGTGTTCACCTGATGCTCCTTTCGGACAGACCTGTGAATCGTTCTGATGCCGAATTTACGCCCCCCGGTATGAATACGCAAGAAATATGTCTTGAATTACTCAACGATATATCTCAGATCCCGGTCTCATGTCAGCGAGCGTCTTCAAATCGGCAACCTCAAGATCGGGTGTTGCCGCCGCCTCGGGCGTCGCACCGGATACCTCGAATCCCTTGCGTCTATTCACCCGCACGCTCGTCATTCCAAGCTTGTTGGCCTGCGCAAATGTCATGAAACAAGCTCCGCGCGACATGCAATACCCCACTCCCAATCGATCAATGTGCCGTAGCAATCAAAACTGAGAACTTCTAACCTACCGGAATCGATCACTGCTACGACTCCCGATATATCTCGTTATGATTCGCACACATTATCATAGAGGCATCGATATTCTGATATCGCACGATCCCAACTGAAGTTATCAAGCATTTCATCGAACGGGCAGGAATCCTTTCCTGCACGATTCACTCGGCTGTCAGGAACGGATTCCTGACAGTGCGGGGCGGAGATCGCCGCGTCGCTCCGCTCCTCTCGATGACGACGATGGGCGTATTTGGACTTTTTCAACACGCCTTCTCAACGGAATGACAATGCCTGCGGCATCTGTAACAACGATATACTTACCTTGACCGATCTGGTTCAATATCGTATATGATATCTTAATAGGCAGGCGACGGGCGGCCCACCCGTTGGAGGGCTTGTTGAAAAAGTCCCGATGCTGTGAAGCAGCGTCATCGCGAGGAGCGGAGCGACGTGGCGATCTCTATGTCAATCAATCCAATAGTGAGATAATGAGATTGCCACGCTTCGCTCGCTATGACGGCGTTTGGGGTTTTTCAACAATCCCTGGAGTGGGTATGAACTGAACGTCTTTCTGAAAGGACCGGAGATGACCAGCGTATCATCGCGTCCAAAGCCGAAAAAAAGCGGCCGCAAGATTGTCTTTGTGACATTCGAAACCGAATTCGCACCATGTGGCGGGCTTGCCGCAGTGATGCGCATATTTCCCAAAGAACTTGCGCGATCCGAATCGTGCTTCACAATTGCGCCGTACTTCGGCAAGATCACTGGACCCAAGGCCATAGCGAAGCAGATTCGCAAAACAAAGCTCACGTTCAATGTCTCCTTCGGTGGCAAGACTGAAACTGTCAAGATCTTGAAGCACGAAACCGACAGCGGATTCAAGACATATCTGCTCGATTCCGAGCGATTCTTCAATGCTCCGCGTGACCCATACATAAACCCGGGCAATCCCGATCAGCTCCTCCGGGATGCTCTCTTTTTATGCGCAGCTGTGCCGAAAGCACTTGTAGCGTTGCGCGAGACTCA
>Ga0180009_10006135_pt1 | contig 12697 bp, 12 predicted proteins | sample OS_PC_MetaG_FD_123537 | JGI IMG/M metagenome (GOLD analysis project Ga0180009, IMG submission 123537) | Groundwater microbial communities from the Aspo Hard Rock Laboratory (HRL) deep subsurface site, Sweden - OS_PC_MetaG | ecosystem: Environmental > Aquatic > Deep subsurface > Groundwater...
CGAATCACTTACATTACTATTCCTCATGAGCGTGTCCTCCTGCTCGGATAAACCCGAGTTCTCTTGTTTACTATTAAGAGGATACGCTCATTCTATTCTATCCACAACTTTTGAATATATCTCTATCGGAGTGGAGGTGTGCCCATGCGTGACTCATTCGAATCACCCGATGATTTTCTTGAGTACTTAAAGGTAAGACTGTCTGATCCAGTACCGAACGGCCAAAGAGACAGCGTTTTTGACACAATCACTCGAACCGAACTAGAGGACCTTCAGGTGAATGGTCTTTCAGCAATGGTTCGCGACCCCGAGCGACTGCAGCAGGCGAAGGCTCTCTCCAGTCACTTGATTATCGAGGGTTTGCTTAGCAGGGTCATATTGCCGAGCCTCAATTCCAGTACAAGATCCACGATAGAGGGTAGCATCGCTGTGGGTTCTCTCGACTGCAGAGAAGTCAATGCAATCATCACGGTCAGTAACGATAGCAAGTACGCAATACTTATTAACACAGGACTCATGCTGTTTCTGAACAAGTACTATAAGCTTGTCTTTGCGGAAGTCAACCCGAAATATGTAGTTTACTGTGACAGAGGATCCCCTGACATGCTTGGAAGCTCAGACTACAAGTCATACCGGTCAGAGTTGGTCCACAACTACGTTAAACACAAACTCCCGAAGGGAGCTCTTGTGAAGCTAGAATCGAGCATTACGGCAAGAAGCGGCATCGCTTTGGTTGTTTCGGAGGTTTTTGTCATCTGCCATGAATTGGGGCATTTTCTGAATGGCGATCTCGAAGACGGCGGGAATCTTACGCCTTTCCTCCCTGATGGAAGTGCCATGACGTTGGGGGAGAATCTTGCTCACGCGAAAGAGTTTTCGGCCGATCACACGGGCTTTGACTTGCTCAGACAAGTTGCTGTCAAGTTATTCAGAGACAAACCCCTGGATATCCAGTTGCTGTTGGCGGTAGGCTGCCTTTTCGACGCTCTGATTGAGATTGGTCAGTCCGAATCCAATTCTCACCCCGACCCGATCGACCGTGTATCGAATCTCGCACAACGCTTCTTCGGTCTCGGAGTCGCCCGAACGATCAGAGAGTCATATTACAGTAATTCAGCACTGGAACAGCTAGTAGCAGAATGAACCATCATCACGACCCAGAGCACCGCCGAGAGCCCGCTCTCGGCCCATCACTATTCATACCAGCAGTCATAACGGACATCTGGCGAATTCTATCTAGTCTTGTGCCGAGACTTATCAGCTGCGCAAGACCGGTCACTGTGGCAAGGCGGCAATTCCCGCAGTCATTCGTATCAAGAAAAGGCAGGGGCACAGTCCCAATGAAACGACTGTCCCACTTCGAACTCTGCCTGTCCGACTCCCACGGCGTCGGACGAGCAAGAGGGCCTGAGTTACAACTCAGGCCCCTTAGAACCACGTCCCCGAATGTGACTGCACTCAAGCCACTCGATTGATCAACATGAGATCCGAAGTCAAATGAGCAGCGCTCCCGCCCGTCGTTCCAGATTGACTCTCGCATTCGTATAGGGCAGCTGACGGGCATAGGCTGTCAGTCCCTGCACCATACCCCACAAGGTCATCACGTCTTCGCCTTGTGCCTCTCCTGTCTCCCACGCGCTCGTGATTTCTCGTCTTGAAAACGGTTTGGATTCGGACCAGCTGAGTATGTCGTCCAGTGAATCGCCGATGTGATCATTCATTGCCCGGCCGATCGCGTCTTTGACGCTGTCTCCGAATGATCGATTCTCCACGATCCGATTCAACATTGGCAGCGCTTCTACCTTGAACCGGGACGGTCCTTGCTGGTTATGAACAATGCGAAGCTCCTGGATTTCCTCCGCTCCCCACACGATGTGATTTCCACACACGTAGTTGTAGAGAAACGTAGTCAGGCCGAATGCCGACGCACCGGCTTCTGAATTCCGGCAGAAGAAGCCGCGACCGAGCCTCGCATTCTCGACCTCGATCGGATTCTCGTCACTGATCATGAACACGAACATGTCGCGATCAGAGGCGTACAGACCAGCTGCACCGGACTCGCTTGGTGAACTCGCAGGAGGCGTGTGCCATTCGCTGTCCTCCACGGCGGCCATCAGATTCTCCATGACCTCCAAGTCCCAGATCCGACCGTAGTCGAGACTGGTAAACGCAGAGACCCATAAAGTAGGATCTCTTTCTGTGGAGTTCGTGACTTCGCGCAGCAGCAGTCTGCGCCATCTGTTGCTCTTGACGAGACCGTGGGAGAGACAGATCTGGACAACGTCTGCAGGCAGAGTCCGCAAGTACTTCATCGGAGCTCCGACGTTCAGGCACAGTTGCCCGAACGCCCAGTTGGTCAGCCGTGCTGCTCGTTCGCTGCCATTGATCGAGAGCGATCCATCATTGTGACTCACGAGACTTGTCTCCCGGAGTGACCGTTCGACTTCTTTGGAAGCTGCTTTTCGCGTGCGCACGAAACTGTGCAGCGCGTCGAGACTCGCGAACCGCTCGTCCGGGGGACGCATGGCCCACTGACGGTGGGCGTCATACAGATTCTCTGACATGACAATTCTCCTTGTCTTGAAAACGTGAAGTTTGTTGGAAAGAACTACTCAAGCCAACTAAACGTCTGGCTTGTTTTGTCACTTTACAGGAGGTATGCCTGCGATCAATTGCCGAAATCGGACATATAGAATCTTGCACAGGGAGAATCAGCGGTTAGTCTGCTGGGCTCTAATTCAAATCCACAGTTCGTGCACAGGTCCGTTGCGCCATCATTCCACAAACAATTGCAGCTCGACAATGTAGTCTGGGGAATCACTCCTTGGAGGAATTGAAGTCCTTATCCACAAGCAGTGACCGTTTCCGGCAATTGCGAGCTTTCAAGCAGTCATTTACGCTGAACGAACAGAAACGCCTAAATGCAAACAAAAACAAAACTATGTCCCGCAAAAGAACATCCATACCGTCAAATCAACTCCGGAGATACCGTCGCAAACGGCGTCTCCGGCAGCGGGACATCGCGAAGCTTTTAGGTCTCTCGGACGCCGTGCACGTAGCCGATTGGGAGAAGTGCAGGAGGCTTCCATCACTTACGAACGCACTGAAACTGTCCTCAGCCATCGGTTGTCCCATAGAGATACTATTCAGTAATCAGTTCAGAGAAATTCGAACGCGAATGCACACAACCCGAATTGAATCGGGCATCAAACTTGAATATAAATAGGCTAATCATTAACGAAAAACAAAATGCCTACGCAAAAACCGGCATCGAAGGAAGGATCAGAGGACTCAAGTCGAGAGTCCAAGGCCATTCCATTCGAGCCAAAAACCAGAGCCGATACACTGGCTCTCGAAATAGCCAGAGAGTTTGCTGACGAACCCCATCTGCCAGCTTATCGGTCGATTTGTGCAACCCACGATGAGACCCTTGTACGCAGAGCCTTTTCGCACGTCAAGGCGATGCCGGAAAACAAGATCAAGAAGTCAAGAAGAGCTCTATTCATTCACATAGTCAAGCAAAATGCCCAATTCGAGGAATAAGCTGCTTGCCATCGATCCGGGCACCCGAGAAATGGGTTTTGCCACCTTCGAGAACAAAGATCTTACCGATTATGGTGTCAAGGCCATAAGCCAGGGCCGGACGACCAAGGAGCTCTTCTCAAACGTCGAGCGAATAGTAACCAACCTGATCAAGGAAAAGCGACCTACTATCATGGTTCTTGAGAAGAACGACTTCTCACAGATCACCCAGAACGCCCGCCTCACGCTGGCTATGGCGAGAATGAAGGCAGTCGCGAAGCGTCAGGGCATTCCGATCATCGAGTACCACCCGAGAACCGTTCGGAAAGTCGTCTGCAAGAACGGCAACGCGATCAAAACGGAGGTAGCTCGCACCGTCACTATCATATACCCGGAGATGAAGGCATACCTAAAGTCCAATCGCCAGTGGAAGGAGAGGTACTTTCAAAACATCTTTGACGCGATTGCGTGCGGTCTCACGCACATAGAGATTCGGAACAGGCGGTACACCGACTCGAAAATCGGGAACGATAAACAGGAATGATCCTAAGAAAAGGACATTCTCAGAACCCTTCATCGAAGAAGGCCAGCCCGTTCCGTCGATCGGGCAAGCACAGGTTTCCGCAGCAGAAGAAGTGCGACATCTGCAGACGTAAGGTAGACATGGGAAACCTATGCTACTACTGTCGAAAGAGAAGGACTTCCTGACGGGAGTCCTTCCCGGTGCTGATTTCAATCGCCTGGTTGAAATCGGAATGACCATCCACCGGATGGTCAAGGAGGAGAAGAGAAGATGCGCGCCCCCTCGTCGGACGCCCGGTCGAATGACCGGGCTGCGGCTACACGGACGATGCATTCCCCCCCTACGTTTCTTAAGAAGACTTGTTTTACAGTCTTCTTAAAAAGTCGAACTGAAGTCCACTCACTTCGACTTTCAGAAGGCACTTTGTGCCCGTTTTGCGGGGGAATTCATCGTCGCTTGCCGCCCGACTAAATCCGCTTTCCGTGACCTCCTGCCTACCTGCTTCTCGCCGGTTGTATTACGCATCATAGATCGACTAGCGAGAGAGCAGGCAGGAACTCAGGAGTCCCCGGCTCCGTCCGAATCAGCTTGCCGCCTATTCGAACTACGGGTCTTGTACCGCCCTTTTGTTGGCTTCGCCGCATAACATGGGCGGTACTGCAACCAAAGCGGATTTAGTCGGGCGACTCGAACCGCCGACCACTCAGCCTGCGCTCTTCGAGCTTGACTTCGCGGGGCGGATTCGGCCTTCCGACGAGGGGGCGCGCGAAGAACAAGGAACTCCGCTTACGCGGGATTTGATTATTGATCACTTTTATGACTTCGTCATCTGGCGATGAATCAGCATCAAGACATACAGACCTCGAAATCCTCAAGCTGGTATTCCAGTATCGTTTTCTCGATGTTGAGCTGCTTGCGCACATGCTCTGCGGGTCTCAGCGCAAGACCACCAGCTATCGAATCGGAAAAGACGGACGAAGACGCCCGACACAATACGGATTCGGCGAGAGTGCTCTGAGGAAGCGACTACGTCACCTGTCTCAAGCCAAGTATCTCACTACGCACCGCACAATTGGTGACCAGCCAGAGCCAGGAAGCGGTTGCATCCGCACAGCGTATGGCCTTGGTACACGGAGCGTCCCGGTTCTTTCAAGGCACGCCGGTGTTCCGGCGAGCCAGTTGCGTGCAATGGTCGAACGAAACAGAGTCGGAGTTCCGTACATCAGTCATGCGCTCGGAATCGCTCGCTTCAGAATTATCATCAAGCTTGCCTGTAGGACTTCGAAGGATCGAGCACGTCTTGTTTTCTGGGAACAGGGTCAGCAGCTGAAAGACCACGTGTACGGAGTCGGTCCGAGTGGCGAGCGTGAACGACTGCCGGTGTATCCGGACGCGTTCTTTGCTCTCGAGATCGAGCGGAAGCGGATCGCGCATTACTTCCTCGAATATGATCGCGGCACCATGCCGATCCGTTCGCAACGAGTACGAACGACGATTGAGCGTAAGATCATAGCCTATCGGCACTATCGGCACAGGAAGCTCCAGGCGAAACGGTACTTTCACCGAACATTGCCGAACGGCCACGTTGCAGGTCTGCACATTGTCTCTCAGGCGGTCCAGCCGGTAGATTCACAAGTGAAACTGGCAGCGGTGAACGGTTTCACAGTCCTGTTTCTTACGCCAGGCAGGGTCAGGAGCGACGGACTCATAACCGGACGAATCGCGGATATTCTAAGCTTGCTCCCGGCCTTTGGCCTCGGATTTGTCTCTTCACTTTTCTGGTTTACCACTCCGGATCAGTTCAGTATTAACGCACCAAGGACACTTTTTCTCCCCATATGGCGCACTGCCAGGCCGGACGATCCTCCGAGATGTCTCGTTGATTAGGCCTGCGTCGCCAGGAATCCCGGCTCTACAGATTCCGTTCTTTCCACCAGCGGGCCCAAGCTGCCCCGTGAAAGCAGAGGCCGGTGCAGGGTGCCACATGAACTTCTGGTCGGTTACACTACCACCCTTTTCAAGTGCTTAGCCGGCGCGGAATCGTAGGGCTCGGACTCATGACGACTGATATGTGTTTAGTACAGAAACACAACGGGTTTCCGATACGATACATAGGGACGACTTACCGACCCGAAGGGTCGGTAACCTGACCAGGGCACATGGCCGTATAAGGCTATGGCATAAAGGGTAATGCGGCCAGTACCTGTACAGGCTGATTATACAGGCAGTGTACAGGCTCTTTACAGTCTGAGTGAACACCCTATCGAGCGGACAGAAGACGTGGAAGTCGTACTCGTAATCATGATATTTGGCATCGTCATTCTCGTTGCCCGCAAAGTGCACCGCAACCGAGAGGAGCAGAAGCGTCTAAGGGCACAGCAGTTCGGGGCGGTCGAGCGCAAGCGTGTCAGGGACTGTGGAGAGATTGTGCGGTACTTCGCCAACAACCTTGGATACGTGGCAAGGCAGGTGATCTCACGAGATGAACTGGAGCGGATGATAGACGGCGGAGCCGAACCCGGCGATTTGTGGAACGAGATAATCGGGCGGATTTCGACCGTTCCGGGTGTTATCCTGGGCATTCAGGACGCCGAGGGCATCCGGGTGCCCGTTCTGCAGCCTGAATCAATCCGAGACAGACATATGTACGTTGTCGGGAAATCGGGCTATGGCAAAACAACGCTATTGCGCCAACTCGTCTATCAGGATATGGAGGCCGGAAACGGACTGGCGGTTATCGCCCCGGAGCAGGAAATGCTCACAGAGGAGATACTGCCGTTTGTGCCGGATCACAGAGTTGATGACGTTATCTATTTCAATCCGGCCGATCTTGAGCGTCCCGTCGTGTGCAATCCTCTGCAGTTGGACGAGGACGAGGACCTTGATTTCAAAGCTGAGGAGACATTCGCGGTCTTTCGCCGCTCTCTGGGCGACATAGGACCGCGTATGGAAGAAATCCTCAGACACAGCATCTACGCGCTGCTGGAACTCGGAGGAACGACTCTTCTTGACGTGGGACCGCTTCTGGATCGGAAGAATAACACGTTCAGGAAGCGCGTCGAAGCGGAGTGCAAGGACGAACAGACGGTTCGCTTTTTCCGCGACATATTTCCTCAGCTGCCAAAGGACGCGACTCTTCCGGTACTTAACAGAATAGGACGGATCATCAGACCGAAAGTTGTTCGCAACTGCCTCTGCCAGCCGACCGGAAGCCTTAACTTCCGACAGGCGATGGATCAGGGCAGAATTCTGCTTTTCAATCTTTCAGACGGCATTCTCGGAGAGTCGGCAAGCCAGCTTCTCGGCCAGCTTATTGTCTCTAAGCTGCAGCTTGCCACGATGAGCAGAGCCGACGTTCCAAAGACCGCGAGACATCGATTCTACTGCTACCTTGACGAGTTCCAGACGTTTGTCGGAACCTCGGCTACGTCCTACGAGAAGATCCTTTCACGCGCAAGGAAATATGGCCTTGGACTCATACTTGCGCACCAGCAGACGGGTCAGGTACCGACAGATCTTCTAAAGGAGATTTTTGGCAATACCTCAACTCTGGTTGCATTTCAGGTGTCCCGTTCGGACGCCACACGAATTGCGAAGGAATTCGTCACTGAGTACGACGGCGAGATTCTCTCGACTCCGCCAGAGGAGCTTCTCGGTCTGCGAGTAGGAGAAACCTACTGCAAGATCGGTCAGACATCATTCAGGATGACCACCAGGATGGTCGAGCAGGAAGCCGATCACAGACGAGCGGAGCAGGTGATCAACTTATCACGTTCAGCTCACGGCGTCGCATCCTTAATGGACAAAGACGCCGCCGTGTCGTACGAAAACGAGACGGGAACCGGAAGAGGTTTTCCTTTGGATGACATTGACCCATCGGAGGTGTTCTGATGGCGAAGAGACCAAACGTGAAACTGACCGAACGGGACATCCGTCTACTCGTTGACCTCTATAAGATGAGATACTTATCGGTCTCGGAGATAAACCGTTTATGCTTTCCGTCCGAACAAACAACGTATCGCAGACTACGTCTCCTGAAATCCCATAACCTGCTGAAGTCATTCAACGCGCCGGGAGTCGACGAGTCAATATACTACCTTGCAAAAGGCGGAGCTGAACTTGTCGCCGCCAATCTGCAGGTAACCATGACCGAGCTTGGCTGGAAGGAAGCGGTTTCGGTACCGAAGGATTACTACTTCCTGAAGCACTTTCTTGCAATCAACGACTTCCGCATTTCTCTGACGCGATCGTGTGATTCGAGTTCGGTTTCGTTGCTCGGATTCATACCTGAGCATCTGGGTGTAAGAACATCCAAAGGCGGAATGATGAAATACATTCGTGACATAGTCTCGGATGTTCGAAGAACACGGGACGATATCCGTCACACTCCTGATGCGGTCTTTGCACTTCAGAATCAAGGCAAGGCGGCATTGTTCTTTCTCGAAATAGACCGCGGGACGGAAATTGTGTCCAACGTCGAAAAGGGTGTCCTGCGAAGCGTTCGGTTTTACGTTAGCTATCTCGCTTCAGGAAAGTATCAAAGATACGCGCGCGACTTCCGTGTCGATCAGTTCAGGGGATTCAGGACACTCTATGTCACGACTTCTCATCAGAGAGTTGAGAACATCCGCACAACAGCCTCCGAGTTCGCGGCTCCTCAAAAGGCGAAACAGCTTCTATGGATAAGCACGTTCGGGGACATCGAGAAGCGAGGCCCACTTGACGACGTGTGGTTGTGCTTAGATAAGTCCGAGCCGAGAAGGTTCGCGATTTTACCAAAATGAGATTCAGGAGGTTCCTATGTGGAAATGCAAATGTGGTGAATTAATCGAAGACACATTCGACGCCTGCTGGAAATGTAGTGAAGAAAGACCGGAGGATGAAGTGCCGAGCGCCATACCCGCGGAGTCGAACGCGACTCCGTTGGAATGCACGGGGAGAAGGAAAATCGACGGCGCAAAAGTACGCGAGCAGTGGGCCACTCTCGTGGACCGCGGAGCAGGGCACGCAGAAGAGCTGATTTACGATATTCAGAATCGCCTCGAAGAAGCTGAGATCCCCGGTGAGTGTACGTGGTCGCTGATCGCGGCCAGGAGCCCAGTCGTGTTTTCAAAGTTGAGCAGACCATTCCTCTCTGTAGAACTGAAGCAGTTCAAGGATTTTCATCAGTATATTGGTGCAAGAGACTATGGCATACACTTGGACTGCTGTTGGTTTCTGACGATAGAGCCGGGTATGCTGAAGTATGTTATTTCGACCACGATAACTGACGACAGCGAAGCACTCTCCCAGCCGAAGGACATTCTAGTTGCGCAGGATTTGCGCGCCTGGATAACTGTCGTACACTGTGCCGTTATGGATGCCGTTGATGCTTTGGCCGAGCGAATCGGCAGCGACAAGTCGAGGATTCAGCGAGGAACAAAAGGGGTTCTGGGAATATGGTAGTCATACTCACTGCAGTTTTCTGAGACACCAAGATCAAACGGGTGCGACCGAAGAAATTGAGAATCTCAGAAAGGGATTATCCCGTCTCCCCACTCTTTCTCACTCGTTGAATGGTTCCCGACCGCTGATAACATACCAATTTCTCTTTGAGAACATTGCCGTATGAGATATATTACGAGACGTTGAACATAAATAACCTCAGGAATGGAGGAGGAATCGTTCTATGAAAACCGGTGACATACTTCTGTCGCAATATAAGATTGCTAAAGAGATCGGCCTAGGTGGTATGGGTATGACGTTTCTTGCCAAGGATAATGGCCTCTTTGGTGACGTTGTTGTGAAAACTATGCTACCACATCTTGAAAGCGAAAATGAGCTGTTTCGCCGGTTTCAAAGAGAAATTAGAATACTCTCACAACTTAGCCACCAGAACATCATAAAGATTCTATGTGCCGATTTTGACCATGATCCGCCATTCTACGTAATGGAGTTCTGTCACGGAGGAACTCTTCTTGAGGCTTCTGCCGATAAAGAGCTTGGTGAGATTTTCAAATTGATGCTTCAAGCCATGCAGGGTATCAGGCAGGCTCATGAATCAGGAGTTCTTCACCGGGATATCAAGCCAGCAAATCTCCTGGTTGACAAGAATGGTGTAGTTAAGGTTGCTGATTTTGGTCTCGGCAGATTTTCAGACCGTGATTCTACTACACTGACGTCATCAAAGGTAGGTTTAGGAACACCAGCATATATGGCCCCTGAGCAGTTTGTTGATGCGAAAAATATCGACGAAAGAGCAGATATATTTTCAATGGGAATCCTGTTCAGGGAACTCTTGATCGGACAGACACCTTACAAGACATCTACTAAGTTCAGCGACATTGTGGCAGAGCGATTCCCAGAATTATCAGAAGATGATATCATGCGTTTAGTCCGGTTAATCAATACTGCCACTGAAAGAGATAAGAATGACCGCTTTGGGTCAATGGACGAACTCATATCGGAATTAAAGAGAATAATGAAGCATCGGGATGCTGTCAAGACATCCCGAGGCCTGCTTACTCCGGAAACATACGCCGAAATCGTAAGAAACATAACATTCATCGATTTCCGGGATATCCACAATGTGAAAAATGGTGATGTAAGTACTTTTGATTTTTTGGATGTATACAACAACCTCGAATTTGAGGATGATGCAGAGACTGAGACTGAACGAATCGAATCGTTATTCAAACGCAAGCTTCTGAGCGGACACTTTACAGTCTATGGTGCGGAGCCTGGAATATACCATGATGTTGTTCCGACAAAATTGGGAGCGATCGTTCACGCGATGCTAAAGGGAATCTGCGAGAACATGGCAGAAGTAGAGAAAATCTGCCAGTGGCTTACGTCATTGGACAATTCTAACAACGATATCAAATAGATCCGAACACCTTCAGAGACGGCTCTGCCAATCATTATTCTCAGATCGTCAATGCATTACTTGGGCAGTATTGTCCGTACATATTAACCATATCTTTGTTATCCATATGCAGGTAATTCTGAGTAACCGTCAATGAAGTGTGGCCAAGTATTTTCTGCAGAATAACCGGGGAACCGCCCTGTCGAATAAAGTAAGTCGCCGCACTGTGTCTGATCAGGTGCGGGTATATATTAACGTCAACTTTTTGTCCGATTTGCTGGATTATCTTATGGCAATGCCGGGGCGTAATCGGTTTCCCGCTTCGTTGGCAAAATACTAAGTCGCCATTCGCGCCATTGCGCCAGCGGTTCAGATAAAAGTGGAGCGTCTTGATTGTCTTGGCACCCATGGGCACTTGTCGTTCCTTTCGGCCTTTGCCGTAGACTTTAATCAGGCCGCCGCGAAGATCTACATGCTCGAGCGTTAAGGTTATCAGCTCTTCTTTGCGGATCATAGTGTCCCAAAAAACCATGAGCATGGTGAGGTTTCTGTATCCCTCATAAGTGGATTTATTAAGACACCGCAAGACTTTCTCAATCTGCTCAGGACTGATGACTGGCTTGATTCTTTTTGATGTTCTGATCAGCTTCAGCTTGTGCGTAGGATTAGGCTTGTCCCAAAGCCCTTCTTCCTCTAGGTAATTGAAGAAACGGCGATATACGCGGATTCGTCCATTGACGGTTTCGTCAGAGACGTTACCGATCAGTGAAAGCAGATAATCCTGGATGTTCTGCTTTGTGATGTCTTCAATATCGATGCCCTTTTCTTCGAGGTGTCGAACCAGGTAGCTCAATCGTTCTGCATATACGTTGAGAGTGCGCGGTGCTAAATTTCTTATTTTGCAGCCGAAGACAAACGCATCCACGTATGTCTTCCAGTGTGTTCCCACCTTAAGTTCATCGACCAGTTTGTAAAATTTCTTGAGATGATCTTCCATGACTACACTCCTGTCAGAGGCCCTTTTTGCCGTTTGGGCCTGTGTTTACCGGTTATGGATGTAGCTGGAAGTTGTTGTCAGGGATAAATTTAAGTACCCCCGGCAGGACTCGAACCTGCTACCCTCTGCTTAGAAGGCAGATGCTCTATCCGGATGAGCTACGGGGGCATCCCCGTATGTAACACAACAACTTACAGCGTTGCCATATACACTGTTCCATGAAAAATCAGAGGCCCTACCTATGACCCGAATCCGTTCCGGCTCGTAGTCAATCGTGATGAATATGGTCCTCTGCGTCTTCATGTTGGTGTGAATATACTAGTGCATTCGGCCTCGTCCAACTAAAAAACTCTCACCTATAGATACTGGATCAAGAACCCCAAAGCCATCCACAGCCAGTGGTCCTTTCCGGCAATTGATGCGCTACGTGAACGGCCTACACTTGATAGGCAGTACATTTCCGTAGTCCTTTAACAATTCAATTGATGGAGAGACGCGATGACAACGAATCTCTATGACGCGCACCGCCAATGGGCGGCGCGCCCGCCGGACGAGCGATTCACCAATCTTGATGCACTACACACTTTTGCTCGTATGCAGAGAGCGGCATCCAGAGAAGTCGAACGTTCGCTCAAGCAGACCAGTCTTGTTACTTGCGAAGACGGCTCTATGGCCGTCAACGGCAGGGAACGATCGGCCCGCTTGACTAACTGGGCGTTCGGGCAACTGTGCCTGAACGTCGGAGCTCCGATGAAGTACTTGCGGACTCTGCCTGCAGACGTTGTCCAGATCTGTCTCTCCCACGGTCTCG
>Ga0180009_10006136_pt1 | contig 12697 bp, 11 predicted proteins | sample OS_PC_MetaG_FD_123537 | JGI IMG/M metagenome (GOLD analysis project Ga0180009, IMG submission 123537) | Groundwater microbial communities from the Aspo Hard Rock Laboratory (HRL) deep subsurface site, Sweden - OS_PC_MetaG | ecosystem: Environmental > Aquatic > Deep subsurface > Groundwater...
ACTCGAATGGTTGACCGCGCAGCGCGCCGAAGCCACGGCCGCGTTTCTGCGCCAGGGTTTTCCAACCCGCAAGGACGAGGCATGGCGCTATACCAGTCTGGATAAGCTGCTGCAGCAAACGCGGGTGACGCATGCCACGCCGCTGCCCGCACTCAGTGTCGCCGACGTCGAACCGTTCCGATTGACGGACGATGCGGTCGCGCGACTGGTGTTCGTCAATGGTGTCTTCTCTCCGTCGTTATCACAGACGCATGACATCGAACCTGACGTGGAGATCGCGGGTTTGCATGCGGCGCTGGAGCAAACGCCGGATAAGCTTGCCGAGTGGCTTGGCCGCGCCGCCGGGACCGCGCCGACCAGTTTCGCGGCCTTGAATACCGCCTTGCACAATGACGGTGTCTGGATATATATCCCCGCCGGTGTGCGCCTGGCAGGGCCGATCGAAGTGCTGTATCTGTCCAGTGGCACGGAGGTGGGGCAGGCACTGAGTCCACGCAACTTGATCGTGCTGGAGAACGGCGCCCAGGCAACGGTCGTGGAATATTATGCCAGTCATGGCGCAGCGACCTGTTTTACCAATAGCCTCACCGAAGTTCAGTTGGGTGAAGCGGCCGGGATGGAACACTACCGGCTCCAGGACGAAGACGCGCAGGCGTCACATTTGAGCAGTCTGTATATACGTCAGGGCCGCTCCAGTCATTATCGCGGACTCAGCGTCAGCCTGGGCGCCAGCTGGTCGCGCACCGAGTATCACAACTGCTTCGAGCAGCCGAATGCGCGCTGCGATCTGGATGGTCTCTATGTCGCGGGCGACCGACAGCTTACCGATTTTCATCTCGACATCCGCCATGCCGTGCCGGGCTGCACCAGCCGCGAACGTTTCAAAGGCATCCTGCTCGGCCGCGGTCGTGCCGTGTTCGACGGACGCATCCGTGTCGAACAGGATGCCCAGCAGACAGATGCCGTTTTGACCAACCACAATCTGCTGCTGTCGCGCGACGCGGAAGTGGACACCAAACCGCAACTGGAGATCTTCGCGGATGATGTGAAATGTTCCTACGGCACGACGATCGGCCAGTTGGAACCGGCGCAGATGTTTTATCTGCGCTCGCGCGGCATCCGAGAGGAGGATGCACGGCGCATGCTCTGTCTGGGCTTCGCGACCGAATTGCTGGCGGATTGCGGCGTGCCCGGGTTCCGCACGCAGGTGGAACGGCGCCTGGAATCACAGTTGTCCGCTGACGCCGTGCGCGAGCCGGAATGACAGTGAAGATCATTGCACCAGGAGGTGGCCTATGTTGGAAAGGTTGATGCGCCTAGTCCGTCAGGCCCGCCAGGCCCAGACCACCGCACCGGAGCAGAACACCCTGACGCCGACGGCAGCGGCGGAAGCGACCGGTCCGATCACGGAGGAACAAGTGATTGCGGCACTGCGCACGGTGTTCGACCCGGAGATCCCGGTCAACATTTACGATCTGGGACTGATCTACGGGATACAGATCAACGCGGGTGAGGTCCTGATCGACATGACGCTGACGGCACCGGCCTGTCCGGTCGCGGGCACGCTGCCGCGCACAGTGGAGGCGGCCGTGCAACGCATCCCGGGCGTGGCCTCGGTCACCGCGCAACTGGTCTGGGATCCGCCCTGGACGCAGGAAAATCTGTCCGAGGAGGCGCGTCTGGAACTGGGGATGTTATAGATCCTGGATTGTTTCAGGACGTTGATCAGCAGGAGAATGGTATGGCTGTACAACTCACAGAGAAGGCGGCACAACGCGTGCAGACTATGCTTGCTAAACGCGGGCAGGGTGTCGGGCTGCGTCTCGGTACGCGCAAGAGCGGCTGCAGTGGTTTCGCGTATGTCGTCGATTACGCGGATGCGGTCGCCGACACGGACAGCGTATTCGTATGCCATGGCGTCAACGTGGTGGTTGATCAGAGCAGCCTGCCCCTGCTCGATGGCCTGGTGGTTGATTATGTGCGCACCAATGCGCTGAACGAGGGCTTCGAATTCAACAATCCCAATGTCAAGGAAAGTTGTGGTTGCGGCGAATCCTTCAGCGTCTGAGTGTCGCGGAGACAATGGAATGACCAAGTTGACAGATATCCTGGAAACGTTCGACCTGCTGGGCGACTGGGATCAACGCTATCAGTACCTGATCGAATTGGGCGAGCGCCTGCCGGCCATGCCGGAAGCGCTTGTGACCGACGAGAATCGGGTCAAGCCCTGCATGAGCACGGTGCATGTCGCCGCGTTCCGGGATCACCAGCATCCTGACCGAATCCATTATTACGGTGAGTGTGATACCCCGGTGATCAAGGGTGTTCTGGCATTGCTGATTGAGCTGTTTTCCGGGCGCAAGGCCGCGGACATTCAGGCGTTGGATACCGACGCGCTGTTCGAACAGTTGCAGCTGGCCGAGCATTTGTCACCGAACCGGCATGTCGGTATTTACGCCATCGTGGATCTGATGAAATCCCAGGCCAGGGATTTGCACAAGGCACAAGTGGCATAGTAAAGACGCATTTCACTTTTCGCAGTAGGGGGCCCGCTGCTACAGGATTACCGCCTGGCAGCTCCTACAAGGAGGAGATCGATGCAGATACAATCCAATCAACGCATGTTCGCTTACACACTCATCGCCATCGGCGTCACTGTCAGCATCGTCGCGGCCGTTGTTCCGCATTACACGACGGGCTATAGACTCATGTTCAGTGTATTCCTGATCGGTCTGCTTCCGTATCTGGCCTACGGCCTCGCTGTGCCGTTTCTACGCGGTTGGTTGCTGACAGTACCTGGCGTCATCCTTGTAGTTCTGCATACCGCAGTCGTCGTGCGCGAGCGCTTTTTGGACAACGCGGATTACAGTGGCGGGATGATCTATTTTATCCCTTTGGCGCTGTCGCTTGGGATGTTGCCCTTGATCTTTCTGGCATTGAAAACCCGCTGGGGCGCAGAACATCAGGCCAAAGATAGGAAAATATCCGCTGACACGGAACCATCTTGAAGGAGGAGGCCGCGTCGCGGTCTATGGCAGCTGCGTGCGGATGCGCCATACTTAAGGAACCTCTGATTCATTACTAAGCCGTCATTCCGGCGCAGGCCGGAATGACGAATTATTCAGAGTTTCCTCAAGTACAGGAGAGCCGCGATGCATTACCTCGCTTTCTACACGCTTGGCTGGATGATCTGTGCATTGGCATGCAATGTCTCTGCCGCTTCGCAGTCGGCTGAGGAAGATGCCTATACGCGGTCACGCACAGCGCTGATCATGGAAATCGAAGCGGACGTACGCGAGACGGCGGATTCTTTTGGTCGGGCCGCGCTGGATGAGCGTGTGATCACCGTGCTGAGTACAGTGCCTCGCCATGCCTTCGTGCCAGTACGCGAACGTCCCTTCGCGTACGAGAACCGGCCGTTGCCGATCGGTTTTGGCCAGACCATTTCGCAACCCTACATTGTCGCCATCATGACCGATCTGCTCGATCCGAAGCCAGGCGACAACGTCTTGGAGGTCGGCACGGGCTCCGGCTATCAGGCTGCGGTGTTATCGAGACTGGTAGCACAGGTCTATAGCATCGAAATTGTCGAGCCCTTGGCAATCTCCGCAAAACAACGGCTCGCTGAACTGGGGTATGACAATGTCAGCGTGCGCCACGGCGATGGTTATTATGGATGGGAAGAACATGGGCCCTTCGATGCCATTGTTGTCACTGCGGCCGCGGGTCATGTTCCACCACCGCTGATCGCGCAATTGAAACCGGGCGGACGCATGGTTATTCCGGTGGGTTCGCGTTTCCTCACACAGCAACTCGTGCTGATCACAAAACAGATGGATGGCTCGATTATCACGCGGCAACTGCTGCCGGTGGTGTTCGTTCCGCTCACCGGCAGGCATTAACGATAGCTGGCATGAGCAATCCTGCCCATTCTCGGCCACCGTTTATCGCAGTGGCGCTGATCTCGGCGGCGGCACTGGCCTATGAGCTTCTCCTGTTACGGCTGTTCGCGCTCGCACAGTGGCATCATTTCGCCTACATGGTCATCAGTCTTGCGCTGCTTGGTTATGGTGCCAGCGGCACCTTTATCGCGCTTGCACAGCACTGGTTGCTGGCACGATTCAAAATGGCCTTCGTCATCAGTCTTTGTCTGTTTGGCATCAGCGCGGTCGGCTGTGCCTTGATTGCGCAGCGTGTGCCCTTCAACCCGGAAATGGTGCTCTGGGATTTGCGCCAACCGCAACGTCTGTTACTGATCTACCTGCTGCTTGCGCTGCCGTTCTTCTTTGCGGCCAATGCCGTGGCTCTGACACTCACATACTATCGTGACCGGATTCCGACAATCTATGCTATCGACCTGCTCGGGGCCGGGATCGGAAGTTTATCGATCATTCTGCTGCTATCGCTGAATTTCCCATTGCAGGTTCTGGGTGTCATCGGTGCGATTGCGCTGTTGGCCGCTGCGATTGCCAGCTGGGAACTCAAACTCGTGCACGCTCGACTGTGGGTGCTCGCAACCTGCATCGGGGCGGCTGGGCTATGGCTGCTTGCCGACAATAGCCAGCTGGCGATGTCTCCCTATAAGCCACTTAGTCAACAACTGCGTATACCCGGTGCGCAGATTGTTGCTGAGCGCAGCAGCCCACTCGGGGTATTGAGCGTGGTGGAGAGCCCGCAAGTACCGCTACGGGATGCGCCAGGGCTGAGTCTTGCCGCGCTGGCGGAACCTCCGCCACAAGTTGGCGTGTTCACCGATGGCGACTCTATGACGGTCATTACCGATGGTAATCGACCGCCACAGGAATATCGCTATCTTGACCAACTCACATCCGCGATTCCTTATCACCTCGCACCACTGCGTTCAGTCCTGGTGCTTGGCGCCGGTGGTGGCGCGATGGTGCTGCAGGCGCGCATGCAGGGTGTGCGCGATGTTACGGCGGTGGAACTCAACCCGCAGCTGGTCGAGCTGGTGAATGGGCCGTATGCCGAGTTCGCCGGACATCTTTATGAGCAGCCCGGTATAAAAGTACATATCGATGATGCGCGCTGGTTTATAGCGGCTGCCTCTGGCAACTATGACCTGATTCAGATTGCCTTTCTCGATAGCTTCGGCGCTTCCGCGGGCGGCTTGCATGCGTTGCATGAAAACTACCTTTACACACAGGAATCCTTCACGCAATTGCTGACACAGCTGGCCCCCGATGGCTGGCTTGCACTCACTCGCTGGATCGATCTGCCCGCGCGCGATCTTCTCAAGCTGGCATTGACAGCGGCAGAGGCGTTGGAGAAGTCGGGTGTCAGCGATCCCGGTGCGCAGATGCTGCTCATCCGTGGTTGGGAGACGGGTACGCTGCTGGTAAAGAACAGTGCGATCACCGCTGCTGAAGTTGAACGCGCACGCCAGGTTGCACAGACCAGGAGTTTTGATCTGGACTGGGCACCCGGGCTTGTTGCAGCGGAAGTCAATCGTTACAACCAACTCGCAGAACCTATCTATTATCAGGCCATGCAGGCGCTATTGGGTCCACAGCGCGCCACGTTTATCGCGGACTATAAGTTCGATCTGCGGCCAGCCCATGATGACCGTCCCTATTTCTTTCATTTCGCGCGCTTGAGCACATTCCCGGAGTTGCTGCGACTGCGCGGGCAGGGTGGCATGCCGCTGATCGAATGGGGTTATCTGGTACTGATAGCGACTTTCCTGCAAGCATTGCTGGTCAGTGTGCTACTGATACTGTTGCCACTGTGGATGTTGCGACGGCAGGCTATTGCGGTACATGGACAAGCAGGGCGAACTGTCGGCTACTTCACCGCGGTGGGCCTCGCCTTCCTGTTTGTGGAAATAGCCTGCATCCAGCGTTTCACACTGTTATTGCATCATCCAGTGTATGCGGTGGCCACGGTACTGACGGGTTTCCTGGTATTTGCCGGTTTGGGGAGTAACTACGCTGGGCGACTTGTGGAACGAGGACGGCTTGTCTGGGGTGTCCGCGCGGCGGTGCTGACGATCATTGGGTTGATAACAATCTACCTGTTCGCGCTTGGACCGATCTTTGCCGCTGTGCTGACATGGCCGTTGTGGGCGCGTGCAGTTGTCAGCCTGCTGCTGATCATGCCGCTGGCGTTTGCCATGGGTATGCCATTCGCGCTTGGTCTGAGCGCCTTGGCCCGCAGCGCGCCAGGCATGATTCCCTGGGCCTGGGGCGTGAACGGCTATGCGTCGGTTGTCAGCGCGATAGTGGCGACACTTCTGGCGATACACGTCGGTTTCAGCATGGTCCTGCTGAGCGCGGCTGCCCTGTATAGTTTGGCGGCACTATGGTTGCCGGGCAATGAACCGTCAGCACTGACGAGATACGGGAAGGTACAGTAGAGAGGCCGTTGCCAGGCAGGGCTTGGCGGGAGAAGCGGTCAAGCTTCTCGTCGCGTCATATAACTTCAGACGGAACCGTACTTGAGTGGCGGTTCATGCGTGCGCAGAAACCAACGATCAAGTACTTGATGTTTGACGAACCAATGTTGGGATAATAATTTCACGGCCAGTCTGGAGTTTATACTCGATGGCATGAGCTCCAACCAATCACGTGCATCGCGTGCGCCGAAGCGCGTCGTCAGACGATTGATATAGGCTTCGAGATTGGCATGCGAGTATCGACAATCCGCCTGAAGGATGGTGGCGGCCGCCAACAGTCCGGATTCAATGGCGGGGCGGATACCTTCGCCACTTTGAGTGCAAGCCAGACCGGCGGCATCGCCTATCAGCATTACGCCATCGCCGACCAGTTCACGGTGCGCATGCTGGTAGAGCAGATAGGCATGGCCTTTGAAGCGCGGTTTGATGTCCGTGGGTATGCGTCCAGTTTGCGCTAGATAATCCAGAAAGCTATCGACATGGCGCGCGAGCCCTTGGTTATCTTCACGGCCCAAGCCGATATTGATGAACACACCCTTGCGCAGACACCAGCCATAGCCCTTGAGATCCGCGCAGAAATACAGTTCAGGTATGCCGGCTTCGATCGGGTAGTCTGCCTGTTCCGACGGTCCGATCTCGAACTCGCATTCCTGTGCGTTCACCGCACGCTCGGTACGGCCTACATCGGCGCCCAGATAGCGCGCGACCGGGCAGAAATGACCGCCGGCCCCGACGATCATGGGTGTCTGTAAGCTGTCGTTTATAACCCAGCCCGTTTGGCTGCGCGTCAGCTTTTGGATCGGTTCACCCAAGCGCAGTCGTGCCTCTGAACGGTGCAGCAGATAATCATCGAATTCACAGCCACGAATCCCATAACTGACGCCATGCCCATAGCGGATATCCAGCATCGGGTTGCCCAGAAGTCCGACACGAAAGCCGACGATGGGTTGGAATGTGTGTTGCTGACGATAGGCTTCTATATCCAGTTCGAGTACATCGATGAGCATCGGCGTGATCCATCCGGCACAGACCTTGTCACGCGGAAATTTATTCTTATCGATGACGACAACGTCGAGGTTGGAATTGCGCAGCGCCCAGGCACAACTGCTGCCGGCGGGGCCGCCACCTACGATCACGACATCGCAGCGGTCCATGTCCGCTCATGTCCTGTTGACATAGAGGTGATCACGCGTCCAGGCGATATTGTTCTGACCGCTGCGCGTGAACAGGACCTGGAAGAGTTGCAGCCAGCCGGTAGTGAAACCGGCCAGCGAGCGCGCCAGATAGAGACGCCAGGCTCTGACGAAGTTGTCATCGAAGCGGTCACGCACGAGATCCTGCTGTGCATCGAAGCGCGCCAGCCAATGCTCCAGGGTCCTGGCGTAATGTAAGCGCAGATTCTCCACATCCAGCACGGAGAATCCACAGGGTTCGAAAATATCCATCATCTCGCGCAGCGTGGGTGGGTATGAGCCGGGAAAGATGCGGCGCTCGATCCAGGCATTCATAGGATAGGGCTGGTCGCGCGCGCTGGAATGAATCAAACCTCTGCCCTGTGGCGCGAGACAGCGATTTATCAACCCGCCCAGCGATTGGTAGTGCTCCCGGCCGACATGTTCCAACATTCCTACCGAGACGAACGCGTCGCAGTGCCCGGTGATATTCCGATAGTCGTCCTCGATATACTCGATATGCCCCGACAAACCTTCCGCAGCGGCACGTTCGCGCGCAAAGCGGACTTGCTCATGGGAGAGGTTGAACGCACGTACTTTCACACCATAGTGTTTGGCCATATGCCGTGCGAGTGCACCCCAACCACAGCCGGCTTCGATCACAGTCTCTCCCGGCTGTAGCCGCAATTTGCGGCTGACATAATCCATTTTTGCACGCTGGGCCAGTTCAAGGCTCAGCGCTGGTGTCGGGAAGTAGGCACAGGTATAGACCATCTCCTCGTCCAGCCAGAGCTGGAAGAAATCATTGCCCAGATTGTAGTGGTGATGGATGTTGGAGCGTGATTCACCAGCCGTATTGGGACGCGCGCGATTTAGCCACTGCCAGAACAGTTTGGCGAAGGGATCCTGCTGGTCCGCCTGGGGTACGGACCGGTACAGGGTTTCGAGAAAACTGACCAGATCGCCTCCCACCTCTATCGAGCCTTGGGTGTAGGCATCGCCGAAATACAGATCAGGATTGACTACCAGTCGCCACAGGGTATGCCGGTCGTGAATGTGTAGCCGTTTGCACCGCTTCGAATTTGAATTCGGCAGCCTCTCGCCATTCCAGAGTACAAACTGAATGGCGGGGTTCCCCAGCAACGCAAGCAATGTGTGTAGTGCCCACCGTTCTATCCGTGAAGGCGATTTGCCGATTAATATCGGTGGGTCAGCATGACGCCATGACGAAACACCGAGAACATCTGGCGGACTTTCCTGAAAATGGTCTTTATTATAGCGAGTCATGGCAATCACCTTTCGATCAGTGCTTGGTCAGATGACTTGTTTCTCCCAGCGGAAGACCCGCATTGGCGGGATGTTGAAAAATTCAAATTCCATATGCCCCTTACCCAGAAACGGTTGGCACAAGGTCATGATGCGGTTACTGACCTGATAGGCAACGAAGCGCCCATGGTTGGGCAGAACAGCAGAAATGATGGCGAGAACTTTCGACCCCGCGCTTTGGCTCATCGTGGAAAAGGGGATGCCCGATATGATGACATCCGGCGCACCCAGTCCGTACATGGGCAGGATCTCACCCAGCTCAATCGCATTTCCGTGGTGCGCGATCAGTCGCTCGTCGCTGATGCGGTTGATCATGCGGTGGAACTCCGGATTGATTTCGATACTCAGCAGCCGAGCCTGCGGCGACATCGATCGTAAGATGGCCTGGGTCGTGCCGCCCGTGCCGGAACCCAATTCAACAATCGTGCTGGCGGACTTGAGGCCGGAGGTCTTGAGAAGACGCTGCTCCAGGAAATAGGAACTGGGGATCACCGAGCCGATCTGCAGAGGGTGCTTGAGAAACTCCTGAAAGAAGGTCAGCCGCTCGTGCAGGGGGGGATATGAAGAGATTTCCTTTGGCATCTGAGATCCTCCCTTGGCTGGATTATCGTGCGCGGTGCCATCCCGCTATGCGAATTATAGTTCTTGTCGGACAGTTTGCTGGAAATGGTTTGTAATCCGCGTAGTTGCCAGCCTGTCGGCGCATTCCAGCCCTCTGACTATACTTCGAGCCTTACTTGCAATTTACCCATGATGACTTGATTTGACTTGGATCAAACATAAATTTGCCTGCCGGATCACACTAAATCATATAGAGGGAAGTTGTTGTGGTTAGTGGTTGCGTATAGGAGGTGGGATATGACGACATGGGTCGTGGTCGCGGACAGTAGCCGCGGCAGAATCTACGTTCAGGATAAGCCGGGCAATGCGCTGATGGAGGTGGAGGATCTGATTCATACCGGTTCTCGCTTGCATGCAGGTGATCTCGTGTCTGATCGCCAAGGCCGTGATGGTGGCGCCGTGGGCCAGTCGCGGCATGTGATCGATGCGCGGACTGGCGTCAAAGAACACGAGGTTGAAACCTTCGCCAAGGAAATTGCTGAGCGCCTCGATAGCGCGCGTGTCACCGGCAAGTATCAGCGGCTGGTGCTGATGGCGCCGCCGGCCTTTCTCGGAACATTGCGCGCGAATTTAAGCGACAAGGTACGTGACCTGGTGGTCGGCGAGATGGATATAAGTATAGTGACGCACACAGCCGAGGAGGTGCAGCAGTATCTGTCACAAGTCGTCTGATTTTTTTCAACTGCCGCAGCAGCGGCGCGGGAGATGGCAACATGACCGCCAAGGATATCCGCTTTGGAAATGAGGCCCGCCAGAGTATGGCCGAAGGTGCGCGGATTCTGGCGCGTGCCGTTAAGGCGACATTGGGACCGCGCGGCCGCAATGTCGTGATGCGAAAATCTTACGGTCCACCCGCCATCAGCAAGGACGGGGTTTCGGTGGCCAAGGAGATTGAACTCGAAGATCCCTTCCAGAATATGGGCGCGCAAATGGTCCGGGAAGTCGCCGCGCACACCTCCGATATCGCCGGAGACGGCACCACGACAGCCACCGTGCTGGCTGAATCGATCTTGACCGAAGGCATGAAGGCCGTCGTCGCCGGAATGAATCCTATGGATCTGAAACGCGGCATCGACAAGGCAGTGGATGTGGCACTGCTGACGCTGGAGAAGATCGCTATCCCCTGCACCGACAGCACGGCCATTGCACAGGTCGGTACCGTTTCCGCGAACGGCGATGAAGAGGTGGGCCGTCTGATCGCCGATGCCATGGCCAAGGTTGGCAAGGAAGGTGTCATTACCGTGGAGGAAGGTTCCGGTCTGGTGAATGAACTGCAGGTGGTCGAGGGCATGCAATTCGATCGCGGTTATCTGTCGCCGTATTTCGTCAATAAACCGGAGAACATGACTGCGGAACTGGACGATGCGCTGATTCTGGTCATCGACAAAAAACTGTCCAATATTCGCGAAGTGCTGCCGCTGCTGGAAGAGGTTGCCAAATCCGGCAGCCCGTTGTTGCTGATCGCTGAAGAAGTGGACGGCGAGGCGCTGGCGACCCTGGTTGTAAATGCCATCCGCGGCATTATCAAATGCGTAGCGGTGAAGGCGCCTGGCTTCGGTGACCGGCGCAAGGCCATGCTGCAGGACATCGCTATCGTCTGCGCGGCAACGCTGATCAGTGAGGAAATCGGCCTTACCCTGGAGAAGGCCACGCTGGAACAACTCGGCAAAGCGGCCAAGGTGATTGTCGATAAGGACCACACCACCATCGTCGGTGGTGCCGGTCAGCAGAGCGATATCCAGGCGCGCATCCAGCAGCTCCGCAAACAGATCGATGAGGCCAGCTCCGATTATGACAAGGACAAGCTGCAGGAACGCGTGGGCAAGCTGGCCGGCGGCGTGGCAGTGCTCAAGGTCGGTGCGGCAACAGAAACCGCCATGAAGGAAAAAAAGGATCGTGTCGAGGATGCTATGTATGCCACGCGTGCCGCCGTTGAGGAAGGCGTGGTCGCTGGTGGCGGTGTCGCCCTGGTGCGTGCCCAGCAGGCACTGGTCAAAGAGAAACTCAGTGGCGACAACCACGATCAGAATATCGGTATCGGTATCGTTTTACGCGCCATGGAACAGCCACTCCGTGAAATTGTCACCAATGCAGGCATGGAACCCTCCGTTATCCTGAACAAAGTGAAGGAAGGCAGCGCAAATTTCGGTTACAACGCGCAGTTGGATAGCTTCGGCGACATGATGGAAATGGGCGTGCTGGACCCGACCAAGGTGGTGCGCGTCGCGCTGCAGAATGCGGCATCCATCGCCGGCCTGATGATTACCACCGAGGCTATGATCGCGGAAAAACCGAAACAAGGTGTTCCCGTAATGCCAGGTCCGAGCGAGTGGGAGGGCTGAGCGGGTACTTGAGTTGGCCCTGCTATGAAATGACATCTCTCAAGTCAGTATTCAGACGGAAGGCATCGGAAGAACTAAACTTGTTAAAGGAGGGTCGGGAATTTCCTGACTCGTAACTGGTTTACATAAGTACTATTGAGCATTACATGATGGCATGACATAGATATGCTCGATTTAAGAACTTCGCCACCCTCTCCCCAACCCTCTCCCGCCCCGGCGGGAGAGGGGGTTATCCCCTTTCCCCGCTTGCGGGGAGAGGGTTAGGGAGAGGGGCATTTGTGTCATCCCAATTGGTAATGATCAATAGTTAGCGTTATGAGGATAGAGCCATGCACAAGTCTGAAAGTCATAGTTCTCATGATAAATCCAGAGCGAAACATCGCCAGGAAAATGTATTTCCGGTGATCCCCGATATTGGTGAAGAGCAGCGTTGGCACATGATTGCCGAAGCCGCGTATTTTATGGCGGAGCATCGCGGCTTTGACGGTGGCGATCCAGTCCAGGATTGGCTGGTGGCAGAGTCGGAGATCGATACGCTGTATTTCAGCAGGCCCCCGGTGAGCGCCGAGGAGGCGACCGCCTATGCACGCCTGCGCGATGAGGTCCGGAAGGCATTGTCCCAGATACCGGATGTTGTCGATGCGGCCGCCGTGAAGGGCGCATTCGAGCGCGGGGTGAGCGAGTTCAAACGCGTCGAGGATTATTCCGCCGAGGTACTGCGCAAGGTCGCCGCCACGCTGCGGGACGATATGGCACGCGCGGCTCAACGTATGGGACCGACCTGGGAGCATTTCTCCGAACACAGCGCCGATCTGTTCTCGGTG
>Ga0180009_10006137_pt1 | contig 12696 bp, 29 predicted proteins | sample OS_PC_MetaG_FD_123537 | JGI IMG/M metagenome (GOLD analysis project Ga0180009, IMG submission 123537) | Groundwater microbial communities from the Aspo Hard Rock Laboratory (HRL) deep subsurface site, Sweden - OS_PC_MetaG | ecosystem: Environmental > Aquatic > Deep subsurface > Groundwater...
ATATATTATGTGAGATGATTAATACAATTATTGGGAGGAGAGAAATGAAAAAGACTATTAGAATTGAAGCATCAGTTATTGACGAGAAGAGTAAGACAGGAGTTGAAGTATTTTTTAAGGAATACAAGATACCAGAAGATAAAGTAGAAAATGAAGTTGATTTTTTGAAGAATTTCTTAGGTGGGATGAGTGTTGAGCTTTAATCTTTCCATCTATACCATGACAAATAGAAATGTATTAGGGAGAAGAAATGGGTTATACAATTGCAGTTCCAATAAAGAGTAAGAAGCTTCAAGTAGAGATGCTTAAATTTCTTGAAGATAATTATCGTCCATGGAGTAAGATTTCAGAAGGTACAAGACATGAACTTCCTGAGTCTTATGATTGCTCAAAATATATTTATACTGAGGAAGATTTGGTATATGACGATGGTAAGTGTAGACTTGGATTTAACTATAGTTCTGGACTAGAAAGTCGTGAATATATTTTTTATGTTTTATATTGGATAGCCTTAAGATGTGGCAGAAAAAGAAATGGTAAAAACTATATTGTTTATGATGGTCATGAGAGTATTTATCTTTCATTTGATAAAGAAGAAAATTGTACAGTTATAGACGAATATGGTTTTCACCCTCAACGAAGATGTTGGGATCATTGGAAAGGTGGACTTAAGAAGGCTCCTATGAGTGGTGTCAGTTGGATCGTAGGTGAAAAGAAAAGACTGGACGAAACTGATATACTTATGCATAACGAATTAAAAAGACTCACTCAGTGTTGGAATGAATATAAGCAACTTGAGGTTTAAAAATGACATTACTTGGTGATGATGGAAAGTTTTATTGTGGCTGTCAAAACTGTGTTGATGGTGTAAGGGAAGTTTTTCCAACAATGGGCAAAGAAGACAATAATCATTATGTATTGTGTGACTGTGTTACAGACTTGTTGGAAAATTTGGTTAACAGTGTTGAATATTTAGAAACACAATTGGAATATGAAAGCATATGAGAAGTAACCAAATTAACCAAAGATGAATCGTAGTATTATTGATTGACAATTTTTATTATGCTCGGCTATTTCAATGGTAGAATTTTTGCCTGATTAGCGAAAGATAAAGGTCCGATTCCTTTGCCGAGTACTATTTGATTTTTTATTGCGGGTTGACGCAGTTGGTAGCGTGCAAGATTCATGATCTTGATGTCACTGGTTCGATCCCAGTATCCGCAACAATTGTTTAAAAGGAGAATTTATTATGGTTAGTAAATTAGACATTGGATTACTTGAAAGTGCAATTTCTTATGGTGAAGAGACACAAAAAACAATTAGTACTATCCTCAATGAAAGAAACACTTATTTCTCCAGTTCTTTTACTGAAAAGCTTAAGGGTAAAAAAGTAAATTATCCAGGTAAACACATTGGAATTATTAAGGAGGTTTATCTTTCACTGGAAGAATCTGGTATATATACATATGCTGTTGTTGAATGGATTGATAAAAAACCATTTTTGTTTCAAACAGATTGTATTGATTTAAATAATTTGACATTGGTGTGATATTTGATTATTTATGGGCGTATGGTGTAGTGGTAACATTGTAGTCTCCAAAACTACAGCCCTCAGTCCGATTCTGAGTGCGCCTGCCAACTTTTATATTAGGTTATGTTGAAAAATTAGAAAGTTGAAATGAGGTAAACGTTGTAATATTGTTCTTCTTATTTACGCGAGGTAAAAGAAATGATATCATGTTGGGTTGTATTGGATGGTAAACAAGTGATTTGCGATATATTGGTTGGGGTTGCTGGACCGATGACTGCTTTGTCTTACTACGCAGGGAGTCGTACTGGTAGTCCTTATGACGAGATTAGTTTATTGCGCGAAGGATATCGTGTTGTACGTGGTGAGTTGAACCTTGAGGTTGGTGAGTGTCCTGAAATTCGTTATCCTGATGATGATGTTGTCTATCTTTGTCCTGATTGTGGGATTTTAAGTTCGTACTATGAAGTTTTTGGTGGGGGAGTACTCAGAGGCGTGGATTGGTGGTTAGGTTGTACTGCTTGTAAGGCTCAGTTAGAGGAAATAGGGTATATAGATGCTGTGCTGTTGATAGAAAGAGGGCATAGCGAGTTTGACAAGGATGATCTGTAATTTCGCCAACCAAAAATAATTTGTAAAAATGGTTAACAATTGATATATCTTGTGGTACTATGTATTTAGTTGATAAGTTATTTGATAACTAAATGGATGGTTGGTCTGGCTGATGCTTTGTATACGAAAGTTTAGGTTCGATTCCTGGCAACATTAACAGATCTGGAGATTATTAGTTTAGACTAATATTGGGTTCGATTCCCAACTGTCATCCATCCAAGTTTGTTATTTGAAGTCTTGAGACAAGGGGATATAATAGTTGTTTATAGATTATATCGGTCTAACAGCGTGGTAGGGGCTAGTTAGGTAAAAACAGGGTGTTACGGTGTGGTGGAGACACACTTTCGGCGGCACAATGCATTGTGGAATTTGCAGATAAATAAGTCCGTTGAAATATCCAATTTAGGGTTCAATTCCCTTTAACACCCCTATCAAGTGTATCTTTGATAATTGATTGGTCGTCTAACGGTAGGACAGTTAGGGAGCGAATTTTACCTAACAAATGCACGTTCAAGTCGTGTCCAGTTGACTATTATCCCACATGGCATGGTTGGGCGAGTGGGTATGAATCATAAAGTGAACTTAAGTAGTCCATTTGAACAAAGTGAATATTTCCTAACGATTCTTAGGTAGTTCATTTTCAGTAACTTTGGATCAACGAGGAAGAACTTAGCCCAACTGGAATTTACAAATTAAGATACGCGTCGCTTTGTTGGCGACTAATAGGGGTGGCGAGAACACTATGATAGAAGTGGAGTGACTTCCACAAAAAAAGCCACATACTCTGTTTAGAGTCCTCGGCGGCAGCGTTGTAAGATGGGGAACGGTGGAGGCGTTAACTACAAGCTTGTAGGAGCCAGTGAAGCTGTCCTCGTTACTGCCTTTTTTGAAATTATATCGGGTAGATCAAAATTGGAACAGAAAAATTTTAGAACTTTTCTTAGTACATCCAAAGAGTGGAAAGGCGTTCATGAATTAAGGTGTCGTAAGCCCTCATGAAATGAAAGTTGCAAGTTCGATCCTTGCCCCCGATTCTATGTTTGTTTTTTTACTTTGCTCCCATGGTGGAATGTAGACACGCAAGCCTCAAAAGTTTGTGGGCGTAATGCTCGTTTCGGTGCAAGTCCGAATGGGAGTACAAAACCAATTGATTGATAATTTTTATTTGCATCGTAGGTGTTTTTGGTGGCACATGGGTTTTGTACTCCCAAGGATAAGGTTCGATCCCTTGACGATGCTCTATATTTATTTTACAATGCCCTCGTGGTGGAGTGCAGACACGTTGGCCTTAGGAGCCAATGCCGCAAGGCGGGCAAGTTCAAATCTTGTCGGGGGCACAAAAAAGTATTGGAGGTTTTATTATGGCATTTAGCATTAGGAACACAAAAGAAGAATTTGTTAACGACGGCAACAATCTTTTTGAGGTAACTATAAACAAGCTTCACAAAGATGGTTATTTAACGGACGAACAATTTAATGAAGTTAAGTGTACATACATTGTTGATTGTGTTGATAGAAATGGAATTCCAGATAGAATTTTAAACAAGTTATTTCCATCTAATTATAGTTATACCAGACGATGGATGCTTTATAAGGTTGATGATTAAAAACTTTTTTAAAACGAAAAAGGGTTAGTAGTAGTGGATACAAACCAGTAACCCTGAGTGAGCATATGCACGAGACACTGACAACTACATATGTAATATGTTGTGCAAGCTGTTAGGTATCCAATAATTTGATTTTATGGATGGGTAGGTTAACTGGTAAATCAGCAGTCTTGAAAACTGCCAAGGGTGTTAAGAGCATCCTTTGAGAGTTCAAATCTCTTCCCCATCCTCTGTTTATGTTCTTTTACAATTTGAATAATCGGTACTTTTATGAAAGTTACCAATGAGTTTAACTTACGATATTTAAAGTAATGTTATTTGCTAACATGCTTGTGGGCAAAAAAAACCGTGAATCAAGGGAAGGGCTTGAACAGGGTAAATAACATAAAATATTTATACGAATTTAGATAAGTTGACAATAAGTAATATTAGGAAGATTCGCAATTGGTAGTTTAAAGGTAAAACACCCTTATGGCACACAAGCTTTGAAGAGGGGGAGATCTTGTTTCGAGTTCAAGTCAATTGTGTTATATCTATCGGTGTGTAGCTCAGTTGGGAGAGCACCCCGTTTGGGACGGGGAGGTTCGCTGGATCGTACCCAGCCATACCGACTATTGATATTTTATTGTTTTTGTTCCTATGGTCTAATGGTAAGACGAAAGACTTTCGATCTTTAAACCGGGATTCGATTTCCCGTAGGAACACAATTTTATTTTTAGGGCATTGGTCTAAAAGCATGATGGGTGACTGTCTATCACCAGAAAGCGGAGCGTTACCGCTATGCCCTGCCAATTTGATAATTATAATATGCCGGGGTAGCAAACGTAGTGAATGCGCGCGGTTGAAGCCCGCGAGATATTGGTGCAATTCCAGTCCCCGGCACTTAGTATTTATTTTAACCATGTCATGGAGGTCATTAAAATGAGGAACAGAAAATTTGTAGAATTACTGATCAGACTTCTTAACAAGGGTAACAAACAAATCAATGAAATGATTATGTATGGTGGTTTAAAGATGAATAAAACAAATGATGATAATGAATATTCAAGCAATGAGAATTGATTAATTGCAACCATAATTTAACAGTAGAATGAAACATTGCCGGTGTTTTTGTATGGGTGCGAATCCCGTTGGTTGCTCTGTTTATATTGTGGAAATGTGACCATTTCCACTTAGTTAATTTATTGGGAGGCTTGTAATGAATGTTGGTGAATTAAAAGAGATGCTTAGTGATTTTCCAGATGAAACAATTATCATCTTACAAAAAGATGGTGAGGGTAATGGTTTTTCTCCATTGAGTGACATTTACGAAGGAGCCTATGTTCCAGATTCCACTTGGAGTGGTGAGGTAATGCTTTTAAAGTTAACAGATGAATTAATTAAAGAAGGTTTTACAGAAGAAGATGTTGCTGATGATGGACAACATGCAGTAATTTTTTGTCCAATAAATTAGGGGTATCATGTATTTAACACCAGAAGTTAAGCAGCGTGTAATGAAAGATCTTAATGATGAAATAAAGAATAATAATGTAGACGAATATATCATCAAATATTTAAAACAAATTAATAAGTTAGAACAGTTTTGTACTACTTATTGTTGTGTTGGGGTTAATAAAGAAGGTGAATTTTTTGGTCATAAAGAAACCCACAAAAATGATTTAACAATATATTCCAGGGGATACATTTCTTTTATATCAAGCTTTATGTCTGATGAAATAATTTGCGATCTTATATATGCATTAGAAAGGCGTGTCAGCGTTTTATTTGAGGTAACAACAACCAGTGGCAATACAGGTTGTGTTTTATATGTATTACGCTTTTTGCCTGAAGATATTGATTTGTTTTTTGGGACATTGATAAGTCTTATGAGAAAAATGTGTTTTAGTTATTGGAGTCCAAAATATAAAGTCTTAAATAACCGTAGTAATTTTAATGATTGAACATGGTTTACAAGTAGAATGTATGAAGATGTAGATGAACATGATTGTGTGATTTCAGTTGGTCTTAGAAACATGGGAAAATGTAACGAACTTAAGGCTTTTTTATTGAAAAGTGGATATGGTGTTGCCAGTGTAAAAGGAACATATGTTGGAAGATATATAAAAGATGGTGGTGCAGGAATAAAAGGGGATAATTATTTTATCGTTAATTTGAATAACGACGGTGATTTTTTTAATAAATTAGAAAAACTTAGGAAATATTTTTGTCAAGAGGCGATTTTGATAATTCCAAAAGGAAATAATATAACAACCAAGCTTGAACAATATAACGATTATTCAAGAATGGGAAGGTGGTCAATTACTATTAGTGCCAAGAAAGTAGAAAACAAGATAAATAAACTGTAGTGGAGAATTAGTAAAATGGATACATTGGTTTTATCACACACTTATCAGCCAATAAAGTTAGTAAATTGGTTTGATGCATTTAACATGGTGTTAACTGGTCGTGCAGAACTTATTGCTGCTTACGAAAATAAAGAAGTGTATTCATTTACAAGATCATACAAGATGCCATCTGTTATACGCTTTATACATAGTGTTGTTAATAGGTTTGCCAATATAAGTTATGTTAAGATTAGTAGAAAAAATGTTTGGGCAAGAGATAATGGTGTTTGTCAATATTGTGGTAAACATTTAAACATAAAAGATGCAACATTAGACCATGTTATTCCCAGATCAATGGGTGGTCAAAAAGTATGGACTAATATTGTTTTATCATGTTATGGTTGTAATCAAAAGAAAGGAAATAAACCATTACACGAAACAAACTTGGCATTAAAAAGTAAGCCATGTAAGCCTAAGAATATTGAGATTTCTCGCATCCTTGCTAAAAATAAAGAAGCTCAGAAAATATGGAAAATATTTCTTGAGCATTATATCACTTAAAGAAATTTAAATAATTAATGGAGGATTACTAATGGTTAAAGATTTAATGGTTAATGACAACAGGGACTGCGTTTCCTTGCAAAGTAGGGACAATAAAATATGTTTAGAAATATATAGAGAGAGTAACAACTTTCCTGTTTGGCTTGAAATGTCAAATACAGATGCTTTAAAGTTAGCTGATAATATAAACTATATTTTGAAGAATAGAGGTTAACATTGATTTGGCTTTATGTTATTATTGTTTTAGGAGGAGGTAATATGGACAACAGGGTAATTCTTTTTGACATTTCTTTTTGTGAGGATATTGGTGCACCACTATTGACAATTACACCATTATCATATTTTGAAGATTATGATTGTCTTGCTGATTTTGTGGATGAGGATGTTTTTGACGTGCTTGATAAATTAGGATTTGGCGAACTGTCAGAATCACTCTTTGAATATATAGATCCAGGTGTTTCAATAAGGAAGTTGGAAAATATTTTGTTTAATTGTGATGACTTTGCATTTGAGAAAAGTGAAGAGTTTTCAAAGTTCCTAAAAGGAGAGGGAGAAGAAGAATAAAATGTTAGAAACAAAAAAAGTAATGGTTGAAAGTTATGAATGCATATCACTAACATGTGATTGTTGTGGTAAAACTTATCAATATGAAGATGATGACGGACAGCAAAGTTATGACATTATGGATATTCAAGAATTTACTACAATTAGATTTACAGGTGGATATGGATCTATTTTTGGTGATGGAGAAACATTTGAATGTCATTTATGTCAACAATGTCTAAGCGATAAGCTTGGTGAATACCTAAGAAATATAACTGAAATGGTTTAATGGCTTAGCTATATGGTTTCATTCAAAAAACTTAAATATGGAACAATTATTTGGGTTGAGGCGTTGGAAGGACAATTTCAGTATGTTGGACCGTGTAAATATGACAGACAAATTACTTCTATAACAAGACTGGCATATGTTTATCTCCCAATTGAACCAACATTTTTAAAACCTTTCAGTGGTGATAATAAAAAACATGTTTTGGTTTTTGAAGAAGAAATAAAGTGTGTTATGGACAATTGAAATGACATATAACGTTGGTGATGTTGTTTGGGTTGCTTTGGAAAATACATATAACGATGTTATTTATTGTGGACCAGCAAAAATAATTATAGTCGAAGAACCATTAAGTGTATTTGGTTATACTATTAAGTTACCAGTTAGAATTGAAGATATAAATATTTGGAACGTTCGTCCACACGAAATAAAATATATCATGGAACAATAAAATGAAATATAAAGTTGGACAGATTATTTGGGTAAAACTAAAGAATAATAACAGACAAGTTAATTATATTGGTCCAGTAAAGGTTGCGAGAACGACTTACACTGATGTTGGTATAAAACATATTTATTGCACATGTCCAATCGCATATAGCTATGGTACTGTAACATTTCCAGCGGGAAAACAATTCCTAGTTCATGAAAATGAAATACAAAGTTGGTGATATTGTTTGGATTGAACTTGATCCACGAATTTATTTATATAGTGGTCCAGCCAAAATAGTTGGATGCTTTTCATCAAAAGTACTACAATATGATTATATGGTGAAGCCAGCAATAGCAATTACTTCAGATTATTTAAATCTGATACTTCAAGGCAATCACTACATTAAAGAAAAAGATATAAAATATTTAGTTGAAAGTGGTTAACATGATTAACATGAAATACAAAGTTGGTGATATTGTTTGGATAGAACTTGATCCAAAGATTTGTTGGTATTGTGGACCAGCCAAAATAGTTGAAGTAATTGACCAACTAATGTTTGACTATTTTGTAAAACTTCCAATTACCATGAGCACGAGATGGGGAACAGTAGAAGATTGTTTCATTAAAGAAAAAGAAATAAAATATTTAGTTGAAAGTGGTTAACATTTTTCAAACATTAAAAAACTTACGATATGGTGAATAGAGAGACTATTTATATATCAAACATGCTGGGGGATAAAAATGACATTAAAATCTATTCAAATTAAATGGAAGGCACCGGAGTTATCAGACGAAGTAGGTGAATATTTTGAAAATGAATATACAAAAGTTGCAATGAAATATTGGGGTCTTTCATTCAATGATGATGACACTTTATTATCTTATCTATCATTAGGACAGCTACAACCATTAAAATTAGAAAATTATCAGAAGTCAAAACTTGAAAATTTTACAATAGATTTAAAAGAATTTGATGAGGAGTTGTTGGAGCCAAGTTACAAACAATCTTTTTCAAATATGGAAAACGAATTATTGTCCAAAGGATATATTAATTTACCCGCGCCAATTGTGTTACAACTGCCAAAGGGAAATATATATGGATTTTCTGGAAATCGACGGACAAATTTAGCACGTAAATATAACCTCCCTCTTGTTGTATGGATGGTTCCTTATCCAGAAGTTACACTTAAGGAATATAAAATATTTAGTTGAAAGTTAAAGAAAAAGACATTATTTCTGGTAATATATATTGGGTCGTATTGAAAGGGCTTTATATTGGTCCAGCCACAATAAAGAAAATTAAAGTTGGAGATACTGTTTATCTTTATGGAAATAGTAGTTGGATAAATACAAGAGATTGTTTTGCCATAAAATTTCCTATCCTAACACCCCAGATACAGTTTAGTTTAAATATTGACGGCATAGAACTTTTGTATAATGAATTTGAAGCTTATGAATTAATCGTTTAAGATAGTTTATTGTTTGCCCACATCTTTATTGTTTGTGCTTTTTCATATTTTCTTTTGATGGATAAACAATCCTTATAATAAAGAAGGTTGGCTAACTTTATTGCATCTTCTTTAAAAACTACAATATTATATACATTATCTCTTTTGTTTCTATTTGTCTTTTTCTTTGGCTTGCCACATAAATTGCTAATAAAATCAAATATAAAATATGCAACATTATCACTTGATGTAGTTAGAGACATATACGGCACAACACGATTTGTCTTTGTAAGACCAACTGATCCATCACCATCATATAAGCCGCGGATATAATCAATAATTGATAAATTTTTTGAATGAAGTGGTGGACTTATGTTGTTTGTTTTGTTTCCATGTGGGACACCATTTTCATTAAGGAATTCCCTGAAACATTGGTTATTAATTCTTATTCCTATTGATTTTGATGTTTTACTCTTTGGTGTAAAATTTGTAATTCTTTCCCTGCAAGATATTGTGTAATTGCACGGAACAAATTTGGATATTTTATATATGATGTCATAATCGTCATATTTTAATGAAATAGAAAACCTTCCCCCTGTTTCTTGTTCCTTCTGCAAGATGACCATCTGTTTGGCCAAGCCCAATTAGATATGAATATTCTTTAGTAAGTTTAAACTTAAAATTAGATATATCTTTCTTTTTTAATATTGTTCCATTTTTTAAGGTTCGTGTTTCTCCGTGTTTCATTTTTCTTTTTTTTATTCTAAAATAATTACTGGACAGACCAATATTTTTTAGTTCTTTTCTTAAGTTGCAATTTTGATCAAATATATAGGTTAATCCATTTGGTTTAATAACTGTCCAAGTTTTTTCATTTGCTCTTTTTTCTAAGATCTTGTAGGTGCTAATTTGTTTTTGTGACATTGCATTTCCTCCTTGCAAGGGTTATTTGGTGTGTGGGAAAGTTAGCCAAGTGCAAGGTTTTGGCAAGATTAATTAGATCCTGTCCTCTACCCACATATATAAGTAGTGCTTTATCGTGGACAAAAGACAAAAAACTTTATTTAATGGTTAACATTTTTCAAGTATTGTGGTATAGTTAACTTAGTTTAAATGAGGAGAAAACATATGGGTAAGTTGGATAAACTGGAAATGCTTCTTCCGATGGAAGAAGTTGAATATGAGGCACAGCAGCAAATCTACGCCGCGCTTGATCATGATTTCGTAAAGAAAATGGCAGTAATGCCCGATGCTCACACAGGCTACACAATGATAATCGGTGGAGTAGCATTGTGTGATAATGTGATATCACCAGAATATGTTGGATACGATTTATCATGTGGGGTAGCCTGTGTTATAACCAACCTTAAAGCACACAAGTTCAACAAAAATAAACTGGTTAAAATCTACAATAAAATAGTAGAACGTATTCCTGTTGGGTTTAACTGTCATGAGGAAGCTCAAGACTATGTTGAGTTTGGTGGGGCAGGTTGCCAATTTAATCATATGGTTGCTAAACCCAAACAGAAACTTAACAATCAAAGAGTAAATGATAGAGTTCGTATGCAGCTTGGTACACTCGGTGGCGGGAACCATTATATTTCTATTGGTGTCAACAGAGATGGTTTTATTTCCATTGATCTTCATTCTGGTTCACGCAATGTTGGTCATCAGATTGCAACTTTTTACATGGCATTATCCAAGCTTGTTGACACTGATTTACCTGCTGGATTTTTTCATTTGAACAATGTTTACGGTCAAGCATATCTTAAAGATTTGAAGTATGCTGAACAATATGCCTTGGATAACAGAAAGCATATGATGGGAGTAATTCTTAATATTCTTGGTCTTGATATGGTTGATTACGTTGACGACATGATTAACGAAAATCACAATCATGCTGTTGTTATGGATGAAGGAATGGTTCTTCACAGAAAGGGTGCTACTCCTGCTGATAAAGGTCAAAAGGGATTAATACCAATTAACATGAAGGATGGAACTTATATTACTGTTGGACTTGGCAATGATAAGTATCTTTCTTCTGCTTCTCATGGCGCAGGTCGTAAGATGGGTCGTAAGAAAGCAAAAGAAAACTTATCAATGGAAAAGTTTGAAAAGCATATGAAGGGTATTGTTTGTAACGCAAGTAAAGATACTCTTGATGAGTCTCCAGATGCTTATAAAAATGGTGATACTGTTATTGGTTATCAGGATGGTATTGTTGTTGATGTTATTGATCATATTAAGCCACTGATAAACGTTAAGGGGTAAACATGGAATCAGAACGTATAAAAAACCTTGGTAATGGCTACGTTTATAGTTTTTTACCCGATTTAAATAGTGGCGAATTTCCACTAATTAAAGAACAATTAAAAAATCTAAGGGTCAATTATGAATTAAATCACAATAATCCATACCCTCCGTGTTTAGCAATAAGAATTCATGTACGTGAGGTTGTAAAGCTTCCAACTGATTTATATGAAGATCCAAGCGAAACTTTGCCATATCTTCCAGTAACAGATGATTCTGGTCATTCTTTGTATTTTCCAAGCAATCCAAAATATCACGATCATTTTGTTGAGGTATTCTGTGGTGGAGTTGATAAGTGGGAGAAAGTTGAAAATGAAAGACATTGAAATAGTTCGTGATAAATTAAATATTGTTTATGGTATTCTTGACGGTGATGAACAAGATTTTCCTAAAGGTAAAATTTCAACAGCATTAAAGAAACTAAGGGAAATTATGGAATCAATTGATGGAAATTGTTATAATGATAACATCACTTAAAGAACTTAAATATGGAGATATTATATGGATTGATTGTTTTAACCATGCTTATATTGGACCTGTCAAAGTTATTGCTTGTGGAGGAGAATTTAATGGTGGCTATCTTAGGTGTTTATTTCCTTTTATTGTTCCAAAAATTGGCAAATTGGCAAAAGATCATTTAATAGCTTGGCGCGAAATAAAGTATAAAGTTAACGTTTAAATTGGAGGTTTTGTTATGAAGTTTTATTTTTTATTTTTTGTCTTAATTTTTTGTTTTTCAGCTTGTGAGAATTACTGTGAGTTTAACGAAGGTGATTTTGTTTCTCCAGTTCTTGCTCCACATATTAAAGCACAAGTAGTTGGCAGAACATATTGTGGCTCAAAAGATACTACAAGGAATATTTACCATATTCGCTTATATGATTCTGCTGTAAAAACTAACACACATCTATTAACAGATGATGAACCATTAACAAGGACGACGTTATCAAGCAGTGTTAGGTTAAGGCGTTACGAAATACAAAAATGGAATGATAAAAAGTAGTTAACATTTATAAGTTTATATGGTATAATAAATTTGTTGAT
>Ga0180009_10006138_pt1 | contig 12695 bp, 8 predicted proteins | sample OS_PC_MetaG_FD_123537 | JGI IMG/M metagenome (GOLD analysis project Ga0180009, IMG submission 123537) | Groundwater microbial communities from the Aspo Hard Rock Laboratory (HRL) deep subsurface site, Sweden - OS_PC_MetaG | ecosystem: Environmental > Aquatic > Deep subsurface > Groundwater...
CGATTTCGGCGAGACATGAAGGCCACTAGCGAAAACAATGGCTTAGTGTGGCGTTCAGCGCGCCTCAATTGACAACTCCTGTGCGGCACCAACAGGTCAATTAAGGCGCGACGCCACACTAGTCGGGCCCAACCAGCAGGCGGCCGCGTCGATAACCCCAAGGAGCGACCCGGCTTTCACCGCTATTAATGAACAAGCCACCCCGGTTTCCCGGGATGGCCCAATCTGTGTCTTTAAGTAAAGGCGGTCGGATCAGAAGGCGATCAGAGCACCAAACTTGACGAGGTCGAACTCTTCGAGATCGTTGTTGCCCTCAGCAAGCCCGAAGCCCGCACAGCCAGCTCCAGTTACCCCATCCAGATTGCTGTCGCAGGTGACGTCACCCTCATAATGGCGCCAAGAGATCCACATCTGCATGGCGGCTGCATCGATGTTCTGCACGATGCCGACGCCGTACTGCTCAAGTTCCGAAGCGCTGACGCCAGCGTCGAACAGACCATTGCTCATCTTGTCGTCGTTGTTGCCGTACTCGCCGTAAATAGTCGTGCCGCCAAGGCTGTTCCACTTACCCTTGATACCCGCCTTGATGTACCAGTTCTCGCCATCCGGGTTGAGGCGACCTGCGCCACGCGACGATGCCGTCACTTCGTTGTCTTCGACGCCATAAGCACCATAAACGAACAAGCCTGTCTGGACGTGCTCGAGGTAAGCGCCGGTCTGCAGATGGGCAGCATCGAGGCCACCATTGGCCAACGCACCAGCGTTCGCGTTGGTAGCACCTGGCGAACCTTCATCGGTGTTCTGGGCGTAAGCCACAGCCGCAGCGAGCTTAAAGCCTGCCATTTCGCCAGCATAACGGCCGGATACGGCCCATACGTCATCCTCACCCCAAGACGCCGAGGCCGAGAAACCTGCAAATGTTGGCGTGTCGTAGCGAACGACATTGCTTGGATAGCCGTCGCAGTCGGCAGCGACAGCAACTCCAACCGGATGACAGTTTGCAATTGCGCCCCAGCTGAAAGTGCCATCAACGCCAGTATTATAGGCGCCGCCTGATCGCGTCACAAACCCCTGCACGTCGTAAAGGACGTAGTTGGCCTGAACCAGCGAGCCGGAGCCGTCCGGCAGGATCGCCTGATTGTCCGCAGCCGACGACTGTTGACCAATGCTCAAGCGGCCCAGCGTGTTGCTCTTGAGATACCAATAAGCGCTCTCCAGGGCCAGCGGTCCGCTTCCGCCCTGAACGGCAGCGAAGACGTTGCCGCCCTCATCGGTATCCTGGTTGACTCCCAACGAGTCATTATTGATGGCTTCGATTTTGATCATGAAGCCGGCGCTGGTGTCAGGTGTGATCTGTGCCTGGCCGGAAAACGCGAAGTGCGTACCGATCGAAACCGAACCGGTGTCCGTCACATAGACGTTGCTCTCTTCACCATCATCCCAGGCCAGAACCTGCTGGGCGACGAAGCCGGAAAGCGTCAGGCTGACCTTGCGGTTGCCTTTGCGCGCGGTGGTGGCTTCAAGTTCTGCGACCCGCTCTTCGAGGTCTGCGCAGCAGTCCCCCCCGAGATCTGCGGCCATCGCTCCCTGCGCACCGAAACCAGCCAGCAGGCCGGCTGCGGCGAGGGCGTATAAACTGTTCTTTTTCATTCCCCTACTCCCGTCTACGGGACGGGCCGGAAGCTACAAACGACGCTTGACGCTTCACAACCCAACAAAATCATTCGATCGGCAGACCAGCACGCGAATGGACTAGTTTCGCCGATCTCCGCTGGCCATCTATGCAGAATTTTTCCGTCTTGGGTATCATTCGGTTGCGACGGCTGTCGCATTGCCCTTCCCTTGTGGCATGCATGCCACGCGCCCTGATTCGGCCACACTGTCGCTTAGCGTTTGTCCGACCCGCCCGTCCTCCAGACCCGCTTCACCAGTTCCGGCCTGAGATCTGGAAACGCCTGGTATATGATGTTTCGCGCGCGCGGCGGCTTGGCCTCGATGAACGGCAGCGGCCGGCAAATCGACAGCGCCGCGACCCCGAGGCGCGCCGTCAATGCCCCGTTGAACGCCCCTTCTCCGAGCTTTGAGGACACCCGTCTCAGCACGTCTTGACCGAAGAATTGCCCCCAAAGGTCGTCGGTGAGCGCAATTGCCCCAGTCGCCGCGATATGGCCGATAATCCAGGAAAACAGCCGCAAGCCACCGAAAAAGCCGGGCTGTCCGCCATAAGCACCCGCCAGCCGCCTCACCATCCGCAGGTTTTCCAGCAGCACGAATGTCATGACGATAAAGGTGATCGGCACCACCGCCGTCACCACCCCGACCCGCCGTGCGGATTGGTAGATGATCTCCCGGGCTTTGGCGTCGGGCTTTTCGAGCAGGACGCGGTCGGCAAGTCCGAGAAGAGACGCAGCGTCCCGCATGTGGCGTTCGTTCTCGCGAAACCGGTCGAGCGCCCAGCGCGCGTCCCGCTCTGCACCGACATGGCTTTTCAGGCGCCACACCGCGCGCTGCGCCAACTTGAAGTCGTTATCGGTCTGGGCGCGGTTGGCCTCGCTTCTGAGCCGCCCCAGGCGGTTGAGGCGCAGATAGCCGAGCAATTCACGCAGGACGAAATAAGCCAGACCGGCCAATATGATGGCAGCGAAGCCACGGGCGATCCATCCGATCCAGTCGTCCCTGAGGACGGCCTCGGAAACGAAGCGCGTGTACCACAGCGACAACGCCAGTCCGGCAAGCCCGACGACGGCGGAAATGAACACGCCGAGCCCGCTAAATGAGCCGGTCCCTTCCGGCGGCTGTGCCGAAGCGCCCACTTCGGCACTTCCCAGCCCGTCGCTTTCTTCCGCCGCCTCGTGGCCCTTGCCTCGTTCCGTCGTCGCCGCCTGATCGGCTCCGGAGATGTCTGGATCCGGTCCCGGCGGCGGCTTGGAAACCCTCAGATCGGGGTCGTCGAACTCGAACGAGCGCGGCTTGCGGCCTTTGTTTTCGGGGCTCATGGCAAGTAATCCTCGATCAGGAACGCGATGGCCCGCTGCAGTCCGATATGCCGCCAGATTGGTTTGCCGTTCGGCTCGCTGATGGCCGGCGGCGGCCGGAAGCGGACGAAGCGATAGTCTTCCGGCGTCGCTTTGGCAGGATCGAAAGCATCGAGCGGATCGATGGGCAGATCTCCGGGAAAAACCACCGCCGGTCGCTTCCCGTCGAAAACCTGTCCGCCGACGCTTTCACCTTTTTCCGGAACGCCGCGGATGCAGTGATAGGTCTGCTCGCCGGCCGTTTTGTCGACATCCTCGGTGGTTCGCAAGGCAGCCAGAGCAACCGAGCGGAACCCCGCACCCGCCGTTTTTGCCCGTGTCGATGCCCTCGAAACGGCCTTATCCAGGATAGCTTCGAGCCGGTTGTGCGACGTGTGGTGAATGTGATCGGCTTTCGTTGCCGCGAACACAATCCGGTCGATGCGCCTTGGCAGCAGAAACGACAGCCATGAGTTCGATCCCGGCCGGAAAGCACTCATCACGCCATCAAGGCCCTGCTCGAGATTTGAGAGCGCTTCCGCGCCGCCATTGAGCGATGATAAGGCGTCGATCAGCACGATCTGCCTGTCGAGGCGGCTGAAATGTTTCTCGAAGAACGGCTGCACCACATTCTGCTTGTACTTCTCATACCGCCGCCGCAGCAGATCCCTGGTTGTGTGGCCGCCCGCGCCTCCGGCGCTGCGCTCCGGCCTCCGGGTCGGAAAGAAAGTCAGTTGCGGCGAACCTTCGAGATCGCCCGGCAGCAGGAACCGGCCCGGTCCGAGCGCGGCCCTTGAAGGTTCGGCCTTGCGTGCCCGCGAGATATAATCGGTGTAGATCCTGGCCCCCTCGATGGCGACCTGCTCATCCAGGCTGGCGGCGGTGTCCGTGCGCTCAAGGAACGCCAGAAAATCGCGTGAATAGATTTCAAGCCCCTTGCATTGCGCAGTAAACAGGGCATCTGCCGACCATTGCTCGTAACTCTGCTCGATAAGACCCAGATCGATCAGCCATTCCCCCGGATAATCGATGATATCGATATGCAACCTTTGCGTCAGGCCGAACGCCTCGCGAACGCTATCCTGCGCAGGCCACTCCAAGGTCAGCCGCAGTTGACTGATTTTGCGCGTGCTTTCCGGCCATCGCGGCGTCTCGGCGAACAGCGCTTCGAGGTGATCCTCATAGGCAAAACGAGGAATGTCGTCGTCGGGCTGCGGTTCCAGATAGGCGCGAAACCCTGGAATGCGCGCGATCCGACGGAATGCCGGCTCGGCGCGGCCCTCGCAAAGACAATTGACCAGTGCAGTGATGAACACCGTCTTGCCGGCTCGCGAAAGCCCGGTCACCCCCAGCCGTACCGTCGGGGTCATCAAATCGCTGAGCGCCATCCCGATCTGCGAAAGGGCGGCCATGGGATCCGAAGACAACGTGGGCAGCTTCACTTGGATGGAACCTTCACCAGTACATCACCACCAGATGGCGAACGATCCGCCATGCTGCAACCCGGCGACCGCGGCTGCCCCGCTGCCTCCTCAGCGGTTCTCATCCGCGCGCCTGCGCGAGAGGAACGCCAGCCGCTCGAACAGCTGCACATCCTGCTCGTTCTTGATGAGCGCCCCGTGCAACGGCGGAATAAGCTTGCGCGGGTCCGTCTCCCGTAGTGTTTCCGGCTCGATATCCTCGTTCAGCAGCAGCTTGATCCAGTCGAGCAACTCCGAAGTTGACGGCCGTTTTTTCAGGCCCGGCACGTCGCGTAGTTCGTAGAAGACGCGCAGCGACTCGGCCACGAGGCGCTGTTTCAAGCCGGGGAAATGCACGTCGACGATGTCCTTCATCGTCTCCGGATCGGGAAACTTGATGAAGTGGAAGAAGCAGCGTCGCAGGAATGCGTCCGGCAGCTCCTTTTCATTGTTTGAAGTGATGATGACGATCGGCCTGTTTACCGCCTTGATGGTCTCGCCAGTCTCGTAGACGTGTAACTCCATGCGGTCGAGTTCCTGGAGCAGGTCGTTGGGGAATTCGATGTCCGCCTTGTCGATTTCGTCGATCAGCAGCACCGGCCGCCGGTCCATCTCGAAGGCTTCCCACAGCCTGCCCTTCTTGATGTAGTTCGAGATGTCTTCGACCCGCGAATCGCCGAGCTGGCTATCGCGCAGTCGCGACACGGCATCGTATTCGTACAAGCCCTGATGCGCTTTGGTCGTCGACTTGATGTGCCACTCGATCAGCGGAACGCCAAGCGACTTGGCGATTTCGATGGCCAGCACCGTTTTCCCGGTCCCCGGTTCGCCCTTCACCAGGAGCGGCCTTTCCAGCGTGATCGCGGCATTGACGGCAATCGAGAGGTCGTCTGTCGCGACATAGCGCGAGGTTCCCTGGAATTTCATCAAGTCCCCGTATCATCCGGTTAGTCTTCGGTCCGCAGGTGTTAGCATCGACGGCTATCTTGAAAAAGCCATGCTGTAAGGGGAGTGGCGGTGGGCCACATTGGGGTCGCGCTGCAAGCAGCCCGGCATCGCCGCCGTATTGGCACGAATGTGCTCAATTGAGGATTGCGAACCGCACGAAAGGCAGCTTACGGAAGGATTTCGGCGCTCGCTGGGCCGCCGATTTCACGAAATCGTCATCCCCGGGCAATAACGGGCGCGCGCAAGCGCCGGAGCCGGTCGAGATGCAACGTTTCCACGGGCTAGTTACCCGTAACTCTTGGAGTTTCTTGACATCAAGCCCGCCCCGCATACATACCCACCAGCAAACGGCATTGAGAGTTCATGCTTCGCACGATCCGCCCATTGCAGCGTGGCTCTTGGCGGCGAGGATCAACCAAGTCTTGGGATGCAGCGCCCGTGTTGAATTTGGCAGCGCCACCCCTTCGGAGGCATCGATGAGCAAGCGAACCGTTGTTCATAAGGCCGGTGACAAGAATACCGGCCCGGTCGGCCAAGGTGCTGCTGGTAATGGCGCTGCCGTGGTCGACGACGACTACCGTCCAAGCGACGACGAACCCTTCATGAACGACCGCCAGCGCGCCTATTTCCGGCGCAAGCTGCAGAACTGGAAGCAGGACATCATTGAAGAAACCCGCATGACGCTTGTGGAACTCAATGCCCAGTCCCAGCAACATGCCGATCTTGCCGACCGCGCCACTTCCGAGACCGACAGGGCGCTCGAACTTCGCGCCCGCGACCGCCAGCGAAAACTCGTAGCCAAGATCGACGCGGCGTTGGCCAGGATCGATGACGGCAGCTACGGATTTTGCGAGGATACCGGCGAGCCGATCGGGTTGAAGCGGCTCGACGCACGCCCGATCGCAACTTTGTCGCTCGAAGCGCAGGAGCGCCACGAACGCCGCGACAAGGTCTACCGGGAAGACTGACGCTAAAGCTTGGCCAGCGCGACCAATGGGTCCTGATGGCCGATAAGCCCTGCCCCGTGTCCGGAAAAGACGCACGAATTAACCAAATATTAAGTCGACAGACATCATCCTAACCCGGTCGGGAACTCGCCTTTGGCGGCTCGGGTTTAGGAGGAAGGCGATGTCGAGTGCAGGTCTGGCAAAACTTGCGGGGTCACGCCGGGGCTTCTTTCGCGCGCTTCGCCTTTGGACCGGCGGGGGAGCACTTTTCGTCGCTCTGGGCCTGACATTGCTTGCAGGCTACCGGCCGATCGAACCGCGTTACCCGCTACAGGTCATGAACATCGCCGATCATGCCCCGGCCGCCGTTCCCGCAAGCGCGCTCGCCGACATCGAAACGGTTGTCGCCAGACCCGCCATCGACTTGAGGCCCACACATTCACCGAAGAATGCACCGGCCCCGGCCTCGGCCTCACGCACTCGCACCGCATATGACGGTTCGATGGCCGCAACCACCTATTAACCTGCCCTTCCCGCAGGGACGCTCCCCCCCCCTGTGAAGAGCGGGTTATGCCCCCGGCCCGTCCGCGCACCGTGAAAGCGCCCCGAGCCAGGTCGCGGCCCATCACCCCCCCGTATAGTCCGAAGTCACCAGTTTCAGAAGTCGGGCGGCCTCCAGCACCCCATCTGAGATACTCCAGTCGGTTGCTGCCGACAGGATCAGCCAACCTATGAACGCGCAGGTCAGGATCGGCACGACGAACAGCTGCGCCTTGCGCACCAAGGTCAGTTGGTGACCGCGCTCGTGGCTGTCGCCGTCAGCCGTCTCGTGGATCTCGAAAATCGACAAAGCGATCATCGTCGATACGATCGCATAAGCGCTGACGAAGATCTTGTCGGACAGCGTCACGTCGTCCGAATTCGGCTGGTTGAGCGCGAAGTAGAGTGCGATCGCCGACAACAGCGCCGTCACCTGGATGGCGATGGTGGCGTTGAACTCGCGCCGCGGAATGTATGCTGCCAGATAGGCCACCACCAGAATGAAGCCCAACGGCACGATCACCCGAACCAGATAATCGAGGACCTCCCTCTGCATTTCCCAGGTGTAGTTGAAATTGTAGTACGGGATGACGTGCTCGCTGAGCCCGCCTCCGCGGACGGACGTGATGATGCGATCGGTTGTGCCGACGTAGTGGCCCAATAGTTTCCAGTCTTCGACCTCGAAACCCTTGTTGCGCAACTCTTCCCCCGGCGGCTGCAGGATAAAGATCGAGTCCTTGTCCGAAGGTTGGAAGGATATCGTCAGCAACTGCTGGTCGAAGGGGTACTTTGCCAGATCCGGATGGAACAGGAAGCGCCCCGTCACGTGGTAGATGCGCCGCGGGCCGAGTCCGTCGGCCATGTCGTCGTTGTAGGTTGCCACCAGCCGCGAACGGATCGGCTCGGAGAAGCTGTTCGTGCGAAACGCGTTTGTGAAATCGATCGCCTTGAGCGGCAGATCGACTTTGGACCGCAGCGTCAGATAGAATTCAGCATCGAACGTTCGCCGGTTGGTATCGACTTCGAACATGCGCACCATGTCGAGATGCAGGTAGAGAACCGGCACTTCCGTGATTTCGCCGTCGATACGGATAAACTGCGAGGGGTGCAGCACCGGAACGTCCTGGTCGGGCGTTCTCCACAACAGCGTCGAACGCTCGGAGGTTGCGCGGTCTTCATTGAACGACCAGTACTGCGCCCTTCCCTGCCAGTATCGCCTCCCCTCGCGCAGACTGGCAAGGCCGGCTGCAATGCGGACCCTCGCGGCGGCAATAGAGGCGTCCAGGCCTGCAATTGACTGCCCCGGCCGTACCTTCGGGTCGAGCCGTCCCGCGGCTGCATCGATGACGAGTTGCACCAGATCCGCATAGCGTGCCCCATAGCCGAGATCGCGGGCGGTATAAGGTGATGATGCGCCTCCCCGCGGTTCGAAACTGATCCCGAGGTCGCGAGCGAGCCGTCTGATTCGCTCGTTGTTGAGGTTCGCGACCCCGCCCGACGACAGTTCGTAAAGATTGCCCGAATAGGCTCCGGCCCAGTCCTTGCTGTCCATGACCTTCTGGATTGTGCCGTACGAGATGAACACCGGGAGCTTGATTTTTCGCTCCTGCATCCGGCCCAGGAACCTGGCTCCGCCTTCGGACCCGAGCGCCAGGACGATCAACTCCGCGCCGCTTTTGACGAACGCATCGATAGCCCGGTCGTAGTCCTCGAGAGTGGTTTCTTCAAACTCCCAGAACGTCGCGACGATCCCCGGGCCTTCCGGGGCGTCCACAAGGTGCCCGAAGTAGGCATTCGTGAACAGATCGTCGACGTAGCCGGCATACGCGATATGGCCGATGCGGTTCTTTTTCGCCAGCGCCAGGAACACATCGACTTCATCACGCACCGACTGTGCGAGAGAATAAATATTGGCGTGTTGCCGGAAGCGGGACTCATCCGACATTTCCGAGATGAACGGCACGCCGCTTCTGCCCATGTCGTCGACCACTTCGGAACCGCGTGACGAACTCCAAATGCCGAGTGATGCGATCAGGCGCGGATCGGCGAGTGTATCGTCTACGTTGCGTCGGGTCTGCGCGACTTCGTTCTCGTCGTCAAAAAAGCGAGCCTTGACGCGCCGGCCCAGAAGTCCGCCGGCGGCGTTGATTTCACGGATGCGCCGGTTGATGACGCGTTCGATTGCCTGCGGTTCGGAATTGTCCTTGATGCCGCTGGTGTGGACAGCAATCGTGTAGTGCCCCCCTTCGAGGGAGGCAGGTTCAGCAACTTCCCCTTGCGCGGTCGGTTGGCCTGTTTGCGCACCGGCTCCGCTGGCCGCCAACATCACCTGGACGAGGACAATTGCCAACGACAGCGCAAAATCGCCCAAACCCCCACGGTGAATGTACTTCACGCCAATACGCGCCATGTCTCCCTCCAGCCGCTCGCACAATTCGCTTTGACGCGAAAGGATGCCGGCAACTGCCGCCGTTGATTGGTGCAGAGCACCATTCACGATCAAGCTAATCGCCGATGCGGTGCGGAAGATTGCCAGCTTGCAACCCGGCTGGCGAGGGGGCGTCTCAAGTCGGGCGGGTTCAGCCCTCCGCCGTGACGCAATTGCCTCTGCGCGCAGTGTCTGTATCGAGGCGAACGATCAGACCGTTCCGCCGCCGGATTGTCCTGGAAGGGGCGTCGTTGGCGCCACGGTCGGGCTTCCTGCCGCCGCTCCCCTGCGGTCTTCGAGAACCTGCAGCAGCGCCGCCTTCAGTCCATCGATATCGCGCACATTGAGATCCTGCTGCGGATAGGGGATGTCAATTCCTGCTTCGCGGAACTTCGCAATGATCGCCTTGCGCACCTGTGTCTGGGCCGAAAGAGAGGTCGATACGTCGGACACGAAGATGCGCAGCGAGAAGTCGAGCGAACTGGCGCCGAAGTTGTCGAACACCACGAATGCCGCAGGATGCCGTGCGACCAGTTGGCTTTCGCGAGCGCATTCGAGCAGCAGCCGCTGCACCTCTTCGGGATCGCTGTCGTAACTGACGCCGACAGGTATGGAGATCCGCCCCAGGGCATTTCGCAGCGTCAAGTTGATGACCGTCCCGCTGATCAACTCGGAGTTGGGGATAATGACGCTGGCCCGCTCGAACGTCTCGATCTCTGCCGATCGCACCGAGATTTTGCGCACGTGCCCCTGCAGTTCCCCGACCTTGATCCAGTCACCGACCTTGATAGGCCGTTCCACGAGAAGGATGAGACCGGATACGAAATTGTTGACGATCGATTGCAGGCCGAAACCGATACCCACCGACAGCGCACCGGCAACGATTGCGAGGTTTGTGATATCGAGCCCGGCGTAGGACAGGCCGGCGATTGCCGCGATCATGAAGCCCAGGTATCCGACCCCGGTACGGATCGAATTGCCGAGCCCCTGTTCTGTTCGGCTCGGGTGCAGAACGGTATCGCCGAGCCAGCGCTGAAGCATCCTCGAAGCGAATACTATCCCCGCGAACATGACAAGCGCCATGCCCACCCGGAACAGTGAGATTTCCACCCCGCCGACCTGGAATCCGAATACGGCCTGCTTCACCAGCGTCGAGATTTCCGGCCGGGAGAAACCGAGCGCGGTCAGCACAACGGGAACGGCGATCAAGAACAGCACGATGTCGAGAACGATCGACAGCGCGCGCGCAACCTTTCGCCGGATGTCGAGCGGCAGGCCGCCCGCGGTCCCTCCCAAATCCGACGACCCTTGCAGGTACTGGTCTGGTTCGCGGGCGATTGCGCGATTGGCGATATAGAAGATTGTGAGCAGGAAGAAGGCGGCAGCCAACACCAGAAGCCGCGTGGCGATCAGGTGACCGAGCGCCACGTAACCGGTCAGCACCGCAATCAGAATTGCCACGGCGGCAATCAGCAGCGGAACCTTGTGAACGTGGCCGCCGAGCAGCGCGAGCCGCGCGTTGCCTGCTTCCGGAACGGCCAGCTTGATGCGCGCCCCGGTGACAAAGATCGCGGCAAACGCCAGGGCAACCAGGGACGTCCATAGGATACTGGCTTGCAACGGCAGCGCCAATTCGTTGATGAACTGGCGGACCACCACGTCGATCGCAAAAACAAAAACACCGACCCGAACGACCCGCCGAGCGCGCCATGATGCTGGATCGCCAAGGTCGATAACCCGCCATTGCTTTCGGCCGGGCTGCAGGTAGGCGGAGGTGAAGGCGAGGCCTGTGGCAGCGATGGCGACGGCCTTGAAAACGGCACCAGCGATCCCTTCCATCTGCAGGTAAAGCAGGTCCGTCGAATAAAGGCCGAACAGCAGGATTGCCGCGAGAACGATCTTCGGCAGTCCGCGCATCAATGCCTCGAGGCTGGCCACCAGACTGCGCTGCGAAAATGTCGGTTGCGCCGTCCCTGCCGCTATTTGCTGCCGCAAACTCACGCGAGTGCGCCGCGACACAATCTGAAGTCCGCCGGCGATCAGGAGCGCAACTGCGATCCAACCCAAAAGAGTGGGGAGTTTGATTTCCGCTCGCCCCATCCACTCGCGGAAAACCGCATGCAACTGCGCCGCTGCCTTTGGCAGCAGTGCAAGACCGTCGCGCCAGACGGCGGGCGAAAGGACCGACGACGTCCTCTCGGACAGCCCGCTGCGGAAGTTTTCCAGAAGTATCTCCTGGATTCGTGTGATCAATTGCCGCCCGCGGACTTCGGTCAATTCGGACGACTTTATGGCTCCATCGATTTCCGCCGCGGTGGCATTGAGACGCTTGCGCTCAGCTGCGATTTCATCGGCTTCACTTGCGCCTTCGCCAGGCACAGGCCCCAGCTTCTCGATCTGCGAGCGGACATCGGCAAGTGCCGGCTGAAGCTTTGTTCCCGTCGCCTTGGCGCCTGCGATGAGCTTTTCGATTGATGGCAGCAGAACTGAAAGTTCTTCGTCACGGTCCTTGAGACGCTCGACCGATTTCGAAAGGGATTCGAGTTGCGAGCCGATGGACTTGCCTGCCTCCACGTCCTTTGCAACCTGGGCCTTCAGTTCAACCGGTACTGGTGTCGCAGTCTGGGCTGCTGCTGCTGCTGGCTGCGCTGCCTGCGGTTGCGGCGCGGGACCTGGAGCGGCTGCGCCTGCCTGGGGCGCGGGCGTTGCAACGGCTGCGCCGGCCTGCGCCGCTGGGGACTGCCCGGCCGGCTGCACGGCCACTGGAGCGGCAGCTGCCTCTGCGGGCGGCGGCGGCGATCGGGTCGCTTCTGATACGGTTGCCCCGTCGCCAACGGCAGGTGCCGCGACGGGCTCCGGCACTTTCGAAGAATCGCCTGCGCCGCCGTTGATGACTTCCGAGGTCCATGCAGAGGGCCAGTTGAGCCGCCTTTCGGACCCAGCTTTTCCAGCCGTGGTTGGTGGCGTAGCACTATCCGCCGTCGGCTGTTGCGCGACCAGCCCCGGCCCGAACACAGCCGTACCTACCAATGGAGATAGAGCAACGAGCCCGGCAGTCAGCGAAAGGAGTAGAGCGCTTCGTTGAAGAAACGACGGCATCCAAGATCCTCTATGAAGCGGAGGGCAGGTCTGACGAAGAAGGCTTCAGCTAGTGTTCCGGCTCTGACATATGGTTCCCTGCCGGGAACCTGAATGTCAGCCCGGAACACTAGTGGCCTGTCTCGCCTAAATCGGTGTGCTGGCCGCAACCGCTGACGATTTAGGCGAGACATGAAGGCCACTAGCGAAAACAATGGCTTAGTGTGGCGTTCATCGCGCCTCAATTGACAACTCCTGTGCGGCACCAACAGGTCAATTA
>Ga0180009_10006139_pt1 | contig 12694 bp, 8 predicted proteins | sample OS_PC_MetaG_FD_123537 | JGI IMG/M metagenome (GOLD analysis project Ga0180009, IMG submission 123537) | Groundwater microbial communities from the Aspo Hard Rock Laboratory (HRL) deep subsurface site, Sweden - OS_PC_MetaG | ecosystem: Environmental > Aquatic > Deep subsurface > Groundwater...
AAAAAAGAGTCGCGGTCCTGTCAACTACAATACAGATTGTTAGTTCAACTTAACTATTGAAAGAAATAATTATATGTGCTAAAAAAAACATATTAAAAAAATCAAGGGGGCCGGCATGAAAAGGCAGCAAATGGGCCTTGAGAGCCCAAACGCTTTAAGGCCATGGGTTATTAAAGGCGTTACTTTTCCCCACGGTACGGAATTCCGCAGTAAGTACAAAGGCTATTTCTATTACGGCAAAGTTTTCGGCGGTGCTTTGGTTTTAAAGGGCAAGAGATTTTTATCGCCTTCAGCAGCAGCGGTTTCCATTACCCGTAATCCTGTGGACGGATGGGTATTTTGGCACTGTAAGTTGCCGGGCCATTCCTGCTGGGTGAATATCTGCGAGTTTAAAAATAATAGAAGCTGCCCGAATATTTCCTGAACAATAAAGATCCGGATAAAGTATTCTCTGTCCAAATCAACTTCTAACATTTTTGCAATTCAGTCGCCGATTTCATGACAAAAATGTAATTTTCAAATCCGTCATTTTTATTCACAACCCCTGTTAATATTGCCTTAATACCCTGTATTTATAATTAAAACGTGATATAGGTGTAGATGGCACATGTATTGCAGGTAGGCTATATTAGGATATATGAGGGACCATAATGCCTGTAATTTTAACCATGTTTGTTTTTTGACGGTTTTCCTGTAACTTTACTTGACAAATTGCTAATATATATTTAGTTTAAATGTTTCCAAAAAACTTTGTACAAAGGTGTGCCGAGTTTTTTATACAAGACAAAGGCGTCTGGGCCCTTTTTGGGTTAGACGCCTTTTTTATGGTTTTAAGGAAATGTTAAACTAAAATTTTAAAAAAAAAATCATCCGGACAGGGCGTAGGCAGAAAATGGATCCGAACTTTAAGCCTAAAATAACCGTATTTCATTGTATAAACATTTTTTACGAAGGGGTGTCTTTACCCGGGGGCGGTGAGGATAATTGCGAATTGCACGTCGTCAAGCTGCCCTGTTCGGGAATGGTCAAGGATATTGTTCTGCTGAAGGCCTTTGAAGCCGGTGCGGATGCTGTGGTTGTTCTGGTGTGCCCCGAGGAACAGTGCCGGCACGTTCAGGGCAGCATCAGGGCCAGAAAACGGGTTGAGTGGGTTCAGAAGTTACTGGACGAAATCGGCCTGGACGGCCGGAGGCTGTCGATCTTTAATATACCTTCTAAAGATGAGGCGTCGGTTGCCGTAATCTTACGCAGAACCTTCTCGGACCTTGCCGAACTGGGTCCCAATCCGGCGGCGTAATTAAATTTAAACTCATTGGTGTCCAAAATATTTTATAGCCACAGACACACGCAGACAAATTAGATTATTTCTGCCTGGACGAGATTGCCCAGGCAGGAAAATGCGCAAAATCAATTTTAAGGAACGAAAAGGTTAATCGAATGATTGTCGGAGAACAAAAACCCATTGCGGAAATCAAGGGAATCGTTGCGTCCGCTAAAAAGTTGCTCATCCTGGGATGCGGTACATGTGTCAAAACCTGCTTTGCCGGAGGTGAAGACGAGGTTGCCACGCTGACGTCCGCCCTGCGGCTGGCTTTTAAGAAAGAAGGCCGGGCTATCGAAATTGAAGAATTCACCGTTGAACGTCAGTGCGAAGATGAGTTCATCCAGGAGAGCGCTGGTGCCATCGCTCGCAACGACACGGTATTATCCCTGGCCTGTGGTGCCGGCGTTCAGGCTGTCGCCAGACGGTTTGCCAAGGTCCCTGTTTTGCCGGGTGTGAACACAACGTTCATCGGGGTTCTGGAAAGCCCGGGCTTTTTCACCGAGGAGTGCTCCGGTTGCGGGGATTGCATGCTGGCCCTGTTCGGGGGGGTTTGCCCGCTTACCCGCTGTGCCAAAAAGCTTTTAAACGGTCCCTGTGGCGGCTCCCGGAACGGACAATGCGAAATTGGTCTTGAAACCGACTGCGCCTGGCAACTGATTATCGATCGTTTGACCTTGCTGGGACAACTGGATAATTTATTGACGTACATTCCGCCCAAGGACTGGCGTCCCGGTGGTTCCGGGGGACCGCGCAAACTGGTTCGCAAGGATCATATGATCTAAAAAAGGAGTTATTCTTAAGTACGGTGACGTATTTTATGATAGGCCGCCACATTCAAAGGGGCCAAGGATCATAAAAGTGACTAAAGTTTGAAGTGAGCTAAAGTTAAGGTATTCTGTCAATTTTACATGAAAAGATGGAGCGAGCCGACTTCGCCATAGTAGCTTGGCTACGACGGCTGAAAGCGACACCTTAACTTTAGGCACTTTAGATCACTTTAGGCACTTTAAACTTATAAATAAAGTGAATTATACGTAATCGTATTTAAGAATACGTGTACCAAGTATAGAATTCTTACATCCGGGGGATTACATGCCCAAAAAGTATCACGTTCCGGTAAAAACGATGCCGCCGCGGTTTCAACCGATCGGGAAATACGCCACGGTTGAGTTTCGGGAAGACTGCGCCGGGAGCTGCCGGGAATGTGTCAAGAAAAAATGCGTTTATGGCATTTTCAAGGATAATTATAAGCATTTCAGTTCCATGGAGGAGCCTGAATACCTGTATGGCTGCCAGAGCTGTTTTCGATGCGTGCAGGAATGCACCAAAGGCATTTTTTCACGGGTGATCAATCCCGAGTACCGGACCCTGGGGGACCACTACTGGCGGGCGGATATCATCCGCAAGCTATGGTATCAGGCTCACACCGGAAAAATTCCGGTTTCCGGCGCCGGTTACGGCGGACCTTTTGTGGCGGCCGGTTTTGACGCCATGTGGACCGACATGTCTGAAATCGTGCGCCCCACCCGGGACGGCATTCATGGCCGTGAATATATCAATACCTGTATCGAGCTTTCCCGCCGGATCACGCCGTTAAAATTTGATGAAAATTTTAATCTGGCCGTCGAGGTGCCGCCTATTTTGGAAATTCCGGTGCCTTTTTTGTTCCAGTTACCTGCGGACTTAATCATCAGCGAACAGATACGGATATCGGCGGCTAAGGCGGCACGGGTCCTGGGCAGCCTGATGATCGTTCGTCCCGAAGACTATACCGCGGCTTTGTTTCCCTTTGCCGAGAATCTGGTGCCCAGTGTTACCGCTGACAATTTCAGGTATCACCAAGATCTTATCCTAAAAAGCCGGGCCGTGGAAGTGGCGTATGCTTTCGATCTGGAAAAAACCTTTACCCGTATTCGAGGCTTAAAACCGGAGATTATTCTGATGGTTCGCATTCCGATGGACGGCCGGGCGGCAACGCGTGCGCTGAAACTGTCAAATACCGGTGCAGATACTTTCCATTTTTTTGCCGACGCTTACGGCCGGGAGCTATATGCGGAAAAGCCTCGGTTTTTAAAGGAAATGATTCGTCTGGTTCACCTGGAGCTGGTTGATGGTTCGGTCAGGCAGAAGCTGAATCTGGTTTTTTCCGGCGGCATTGCCATGGCCGAACACATGGCCAAAGCCATCATCTGCGGAGCCGACGGCGTGGTGGTGGACAACCCGCTTTCCATCGCCCTGGAATGCCGGTTATGCTACCGCTGCCGCAAAGGTTTCTCCTGCCCGGTAAAATTAGATAATCCCATCGACCCGGAATGGGGCAGCCAGCGAATCATCAATCTGATGGGGGCCTGGCACAACCAGCTCATCGAGGTTATGGGCGCCATGGGCATCCGCGAAGTCAGAAGACTGCGGGGCGAGGTCGGTCGTTCCATGTGGTTCGAGGATCTGGAAATGGAAAGTTTCGGTCCGATATTCGGCCCCAAAAAAGTGGCAGGATTGGAATAAGAAATGTTGAATAAAACAGACAAGATCAAGATGCCCGAGATTGTGCCGGCGCCGTCGCGCTTTCGCAATCCCATCGGCAAATATACGATTCGCAGAAATATGCGGTGCACATCCTGCGGTCTGTGCGCCCGGTTGTGCCCCTACGGGGTGCACCCCAGATACGACAATTATTCGCGGCCGATACGTCCCAAAGATCACCGCTGTATCGGCTTTGCATGCCAGCAGAATGATTTTTACTGTATTGCCCGTTGTCCGGAAAAGGCCCTGACACTGCGAATCAATCCGATCCTGGAAACCCTGGGAGATTATCGCTGGCCCGCCGAGATGCTGATCGGGCACTGGCACATGGCCGAAACCGGAAACCTGCCGGTGATTGATCTGGAGTACGATCTGGGCAACTCCGGCGGCGGTTTCGACAAAATTCGATTCCGGCTGCCGGACCCCGAAGCCTACCTGAACCTGCCCGACGAACAGATGGATACCAGCGTTGATCTGAACAAACGCGGCGACAGGCGGATTGAAAAGACCATTTTTATTCCGTGCTACGGCGGCGGCATGTCTTTCGGGTCTACGGCGTTGCCGGTCATTGTCGGCCGGGCGCGGGCGGCCCGGCGTTTGAACACCTTAACCTGCACCGGTGAAGGCGGCTATCCCTTGGAGCTGGTGCCTTATGCCGAGCACGTGATTACCCAAATCGCTACCGGTCTGTTCGGCGTGCGGGAGGAAACGATCCTGTTTGCACCGGTGGTTGAATTTAAATACGCCCAGGGCGCCAAGCCCGGATTGGGAGGGCATCTTTTGGGTGATAAAGTCACGCCCAAGGTTGCGGCCATGCGCGAAACGGTGGTAGGGAATGCGCTGTTTTCGCCCTTTCCGTTTCACAGTGTTTACTCGGTGGAGGACCACAAAAAACACATAGATTGGGTCAAAGCGATCAACCCTCGTGCCCTGGTTTCCGTTAAAGTCTCGACCCCTACGGACGTGGACATGGTGGCGGTGGGAAGCTACTATGCCGGCGCACACATTGTTCACCTGGACGGCAGTTACGGCGGTACCGGGGCGGCGCCGGATATTGCCAAGAAAAACATCGCCATGCCAATCGAGTACGCCATCCCCAAGGTGCATCAGTTCCTCCAGAGTGAAGGGGTGCGGGATAAAATTTGCCTGATCGCCAGCGGCGGCATTCGCAGTGCCATGGATGTGGCCAAGGCAATTGCCTTAGGAGCCGACGGCGTGGTCATCGGAACGGCGGAACTGGTCGCCCTCGAGTGTGTCCGCTGCGGGAACTGTGAAAGCGGTCGCGGATGCGCACGCGGCATCGCAACAACCGATTCCGAGCTGGGATATATGACCAGCGAACAATGGACCGAGCATCGTATTGTCAATATGTACACGGCCTGGCGCAAACAATGGTGCCAAACCTTAAGACAGTGCGGCTTGCGCAGTTTCCGGGAACTTGTGGGTCGTACCGATCTTCTGGTGCATCTTGATTACCTGGAAGAAGACGAAAGAAAAAAGTACGTTCCGGCGCCCAACTATAAGATGGTGATTTAATATGCGTTACAATACCCAAGCCATTATCGATAAAATTCTGGCCTCAAGGGCCAAGTTGCCCCACGGGAAGATCCCCGTTAAAAAAGCGGCGGAAGAGGGCGGCTGCGGCGTCACCGGCTTCATTTCGTCCATACCGGTTCGCGGCCGCCATATTTACGAACCCTCGGTTCAAATGCACAATCGCGGCAACGGCAAGGGCGGCGGCATCGCCGCCGTCGGCCTGTCGGCCCAAGACCTGGGGGTTACCCAGGATGTTTTAAACACGCACTATCTTTTGCAGATCGCGCTGCTCGATCCGGCCGCCCGCCCGGCAGTGGAGGCCTGTGCCATAGAACCTTTTCTTAAAGTGCATCAAGCCGAACGCATTCCAACCATAGACGATTACCGGGAGATTAAAGGCCTGGAGGTTAAGCCTCCGGACGTCTGGCGGTATTTTGTCAGGGCCAAAAAAAAAGCCCTGGACCGTTTTATCGATGAGCATCAGCTTCGGGATCTGGATGCCGGCAAGGCTGAAGACGAATTCATTTATCAAAATACCATCCGCCTCAACCAGAAGTTTTATGCCTCTTTGGGCGAACAGCAGGCCTTTGTGCTTTCACACGGCCGCAATATCATGGTCCTGAAAATCGTCGGCTATGCCGAACAGGTTGCCCAGTACTATCTTTTAGAGGATTTCAAGGCCCACGGCTGGATTGCGCATCAACGCTACCCCACCAAAGGCCGGGTCTGGCATCCCGGCGGCGCACACCCTTTCAGCGGTCTGGACGAAGCCCTGGTCCACAACGGCGACTTTGCCAACTATCACGCGGTCAGCGAATACTTAAAACAGCATAACATCTTTCCGCAATTTTTAACGGATACCGAAGTTTCAGTCCTGCTGCTCGATCTTTTCAACCGTACGTTTGAGTACCCGATGGAATACATCATAGAGGCCCTGGCGCCGACTTCCGAGTATGATTTTGATTTGCTGCCGCCTGAAAAACAAAAGATTTATCGCTATATCCAGTCGGCCCATATGCATGCGTCTCCGGACGGCCCCTGGTTTTTTATCATCGCCCGCAACAACCCCTATGAAAATTACTTCCAACTGATCGGCATTACCGATACTTCCATGCTGCGGCCGCAGGTGTTTGCCCTGCAGGAAGGAGATGTGCAGATCGGCCTGATATGTTCGGAAAAACAGGCCATTGATGCCACGTTACAGACCCTGGCCGCCGAGGACAGTCGCTTTTGCCCGATTGCCGACAAATACTGGAATGCCCGCGGCGGCAGTGCCACGGACGGCGGCGCTTTTATTTTCACCGTTAAAGACGCCGGCAACGGTGACGGCTCCAAGGAACTGGTGTGCACCAATAAGTTCGGCGATGTTGTGCGGACACCGTCCGAGCAGAAACACTTTGCTCGAACACCCGAAATTTTAACGCCGGCAGATGCAGAAAGTATTACACCGGCGGTATCGCGCGGACTGGCATCCGACGACATCGCGATTTTTTTAAAAGATTGCCTCTGGAACATGAGCACTTGGAGCTACGCCGACTTGAATCGAGTCTGCCGGGAGTTGACAAGCCAAGCCGGCCGCGGCGACGAAAAAAAAGCCAAGGCCATCGCGGCCTTAACATTTTTAAACGATCGTCGCTATTCCACCGGAGCAAAAAAGCGCAGTTCGGTGCTTGGCATCATCCGCAACAGCCTGACCGCGATTTTCGATGCATCCCCCGGTTTCAACGGCAAGACGTTCGGCAAATATCGATCCATCGATTGGGAAAGCCGCAATCTGCTGCAGCCTCCCGGCGGCGATGAGAGCATTCTGGTAATCAATGCCCGCCAATTCCCGCCCGAGGGAGAAGCGTGTGATGCGCGGCTGATTTGCGCCGCCTTTCGGATGGGATGGAAACGGTTCATCTGTTATGGCTACAAGGGGCAGCGATTTTGCGGCTGCGGCCTGTCCAAAGATACCGATGATGTCCGCATTGATGTCTATGACAGTTCCGGCGACTACCTGGCATCTGGCATTGATGGCTTGAAGATCTATGTGCATGGAAACGCCCAGGACCAGTTGGGCCAGATCATGAAACGAGGCAAACTGGTCGTATACGGTGATGTCGGCCAAACATTCATGTATGGCGCCAAGGGCGGTGAAGTCTATGTAATGGGCAACGCTGCCGGCCGGCCCCTGATCAACGCGGTCGGGTCTCCCAGGGTCGTCATTAACGGCACCTGCCTGGATTATCTGGCAGAGTCCTTCATGGCCGGTGATCCGCTCAAGGGCGGCGGATTTGTGGTCCTTAACGGCATTGAGTTTAACGAAGCCGGCAAGATTGTCGATCAGGCGACACCGTATCCCGGCTCCAACCTCTTTTCCCTGGCTTCCGGCGGGGCCATCTATTTAAGAGACTCCTTTGGCAAAGTCGTGAATGACCAGCTCAACGGCGGCCGGTTCGTTGACCTGAGCCCGGCGGACTGGAAGCTGATTCGGCCGTATCTTGAGGAGAACGAAAGGCTTTTCGGCATCACGATTGAAAAGGATCTTTTAACGGTAAACGGCCAGAAAAAAGAATACAACCGGGTGTATCGCAAGGTACAGGCTGTCCAACTCGATGTTCTGGCCAAAGCGTCTGCGGCTGTTGAAGAATGGGGTGAAGACTGGCAGGAAGAATAAAATCGCTTCGCGATTTTATACAATGTCCCGAAAGCATTCGCGACTTTAAAAAAGAAAATTCCTATGCTATCAAGTGAATGCTTGACCGAAAATTAAACAACAAGACCAAGTTGGTTTAATCGATATCATGAAAGCTCTTTTAGCCCTTGAAGATGGAAGAACATTTCCGTGCCGCAGCTTTACCGGCCCCGGCGAAGCCAAGGGGGAAGTTGTCTTCAATACCAGCATGACCGGATACCAGGAGATCCTCACCGATCCGTCCTATAACGGACAACTGGTAACCATGACCTATCCTTTGATTGGAAACTACGGCATCAATCCCGAGGACGTTGAGTCCGACCGCATCCAGGTTGCGGGCTTTTTGGTAAAAGAGTATCAGGACTTTCCAAGCAATTACAGATCTACCTCCCCCCTGGCCGAATACCTCAAGGCGCAGGGAGTGCTCGGCGTTGAGGAAATAGACACCCGTGCCCTGACGCTGCATATCCGCAATGCCGGGGCCATGCGGGCCTTTATTTCCACGCAAGATCTCGATCCTGAAGCGTGTGTTCAGCGGGCCCGGCAGATACCGACAATGGTGGGACAGGATCTTGCCAAGGGGGTCACAACCCGGGTCCCCTATTACTGGATTGACGGGAAACCGGTTTTGGGGGAGCAAGGTGATATTGCTTTAGACCACACCGTCTGGAAACATAAAGGCCGGAAGCCGTCGGTAGCGGCTTTTGATTACGGGATAAAATATAACATTTTACGGTGCCTGGAACACTCGGGATTTGAAACGGTTGTGATCCCGGCAACAACCGGGGCCGACACTGTGCGGGCCATGCAGCCGGACGGTATCTTTTTATCCAACGGCCCCGGTGATCCCGAACCGGTGACCTATGCCATCGAAACCATCCGGCAGCTTTTGGGATATGTTCCCATGTTCGGCATCTGTTTGGGGCACCAGCTTTTGGGACTTGCCCTGGGAGGAAGCACCTTTAAATTGAAATTCGGACATCGCGGCGCCAATCAGCCCGTAAAGAACCTTTTAACCGGCAGGGTCGAAATCACATCTCAAAACCACGGATTTGCAGTTGACATAGACAGCCTTAGAGGGAGAAGCGTTGAAATAACCCACATCAACTTGAACGACAATACGCTGGAGGGCTTCCGGCACCGTGCCTATCGGATCTTCACGGCCCAATACCATCCCGAAGCATCACCCGGCCCTCACGATGCCAAATATCTGTTTGATGAATTTAAAAAGATGATTCATAATAGTTCCGCCACAAAGGCACTAAGACACTAAAATTATAATATAACTCTTTCTTTGTGCCTTTGTGCCTTAGTGGCTTTACTGTTACTATGATTCTATAAGAAGAATGCCCAAACGCACCGACATAAAAAAGATCCTCATCATCGGCGCCGGTCCGATTATCATCAGCCAGGCGTGTGAATTCGATTATTCCGGAACTCAGGCCTGCAAGGCCTTGAAAGAAGAGGGTTATGAAGTTGTCCTGGTCAATAGTAACCCCGCTACGATCATGACCGACCCTGAAATGGCCGATCACACCTATATTGAACCGGTTGTTCCGGAGACCGTTGCCAAAATCATCGCAAGAGAACGCCCCTGCGCCCTGCTTCCGACGCTGGGCGGCCAAACCGGCCTAAACACGGCCGTGGAGTTAGCCCGCATGGGGGTACTTGACACCTACGGGGTTGAAATGATCGGAGCATCCGTCGAATCGATTAAAAAGGCCGAAGACCGGGAGCTTTTTCGAAAAGCGATGGAACGCATCGGGCTGCGCATCCCCAAGAGCGGTTTTGCAACCAATATGGAAACGGTTCGAAAGGTTGCCGAACAGATCGGGTTTCCGATCATTGTGCGTCCCAGTTACACTCTGGGCGGCACCGGCGGCGGCGCTGCCTTTAATCCCGAAGATCTGGAAATCATGGCCAAGGCCGGACTCGACGCCAGCCTGATCGGACAGGTCATGCTGGAGGAGTCCGTTCTGGGGTGGAAGGAATATGAGCTCGAAGTGATGCGCGACAAGCATGATAACGTGGTCATCATCTGCAGTATTGAAAATATGGATCCCATGGGAATCCATACCGGCGACAGCATTACGGTTGCGCCGGCCCAGACGCTTTCAGATAAGGAATACCAGGCCATGCGGGATGCCTCCATTGCCATCATGCGGGAGATCGGTGTGGATACCGGCGGATCCAATGTCCAGTTCGCCGTTAATCCTCAAAACGGCGAATTGGTGGTGATTGAGATGAATCCCAGGGTTTCGCGCAGTTCCGCCCTTGCTTCCAAGGCCACCGGTTTTCCGATTGCCAAGATCGCCGCCAAGCTGGCCGTGGGATATACGCTGGATGAAATCCCCAATGACATTACCGGCGAAACCCTGGCAGCGTTTGAGCCCACCCTGGACTACTGCGTGGTTAAAATTCCGCGCTGGACCTTTGAAAAATTTCCCGAAACCCGGGACTATCTCACCACGTCCATGAAGTCCGTGGGTGAGACCATGGCCATTGGCCGTACATTTAAGGAAGCCCTCCAAAAAGGCTTAAGGTCCCTTGAGATCGGCCGCTTCGGGCTGGGAGCCGACGGCAAGGATTTCATGGATGCCGCCGGCCAGGTTAATAAGATGCCGTCCGTCTCTGAAATCGAACAGAAGCTGGCCACTCCCAATTCCCAGCGGATTTTTTACCTGCGTCAGGCCGTCTTAAGCGGTATGCCCGTTCCGTTTATTAATGAACTGACCGACATCGATCCGTGGTTTTTGTATCAGGTCAAACAAATAGTCGAGCTTGAGCAAGAGATTGCCGCCGGCGGCAACCACATCCCGGAAGCGCTGTTTAAAAAAGCAAAAGCCTGGGGATTCTCGGACGTCCAGCTTGCCTATCTGACCGGCAAAAGCGAAGAAGAAATTGAAAAAACTCGCCAGAACCTCGGCATCCGCCCGGTTTACAAGCTTGTCGATACCTGTGCCGCCGAGTTTAAGGCCGCCACACCGTATTTTTATTCGACCTATGAAAGCGAGAACGAAGCCAGGGTTTCCGATCGGAAAAAAGTGATGATTTTAGGCGGCGGACCCAACCGGATCGGACAGGGCATAGAGTTTGATTACTGCTGCGTCCATGCCTCCTTTGCCCTGCGCGAAGAAGGGGTCGAAAGTATCATGGTCAACAGCAATCCCGAAACCGTCAGCACCGATTACGATACATCCGACAAACTCTATTTCGAGCCGCTGACCAAAGAAGATGTTTTGCACATTGTCCAGACCGAAAAGCCACTGGGCGTCATCGTGCAATTTGGCGGTCAGACCCCTCTGAATCTTTCCGGGCCGTTGCACAAGGCCGGGGTTCCGATTCTGGGGACCCAGCCGGAAAGCATCGATCGGGCCGAAGATCGGGAACTGTTTCAGGCCATGTTGAAAAAGCTGGGGCTCGTTCAGCCCGCAAACGGCACGGCCATGTCCGTGCAAGCAGCCGTGGCTGTGGCCGAGACCATCGGTTATCCCGTGATTGTCCGCCCTTCTTATGTCCTGGGCGGCCGGGCCATGAAAATCGTTTATGATCGCCGAGAGCTCGAAGTCTTTACCCGGCTTGCCATCATGGAGTCAATGGGTCATCCGGTCCTGATCGATAAATTTTTAGAAGATGCCGTTGAAGTCGATGTGGACGCCATCTCCGATGGCCGCACAACCATTATCGGCGGGGTCATGGAGCATATTGAAGAGGCCGGCATTCATTCCGGTGATTCCGCCTGTGTGCTCCCGCCGATCAACATTAAGCCGGCCGTCCTGGATGAGATCGTCAGGGCAACCAAAGCGATGGCAGCGGAACTGGCCGTCGTGGGGCTGATGAATGTGCAGTATGCCGTCAAGGAGGATCGGCTTTTTGTTCTCGAGGTCAACCCCAGGGCTTCCAGAACCATCCCGTTTGTGAGCAAGGCCACGGGTGTTCCCCTGGCCAAGTTAGCTACCAAGGTCATGCTCGGTAAAACCCTTAAAGACTTGGGCCTTAAGAGCGAAATCATTCCCTGCCATGTTTCGGTCAAAGAAGCGGTAATGCCTTTTGACCGCTTTCCGGATGTGGATACGCTTTTAGGGCCGGAAATGAAATCAACCGGAGAGGTTATGGGTATCGATTCAAACTTCGGGGCTGCCTATGCCAAGGCCCAGTTTGGAGCCGGACAGCATCTGCCGGTTGCGGGCACGGTGTTTGTCAGTGTGAAAGACCGCGACAAAGAAGCCGCCCTGACCCTGGCCGCACAATTTTACTCTATGGGATTTAAGATCATGGCAACCCGGGGAACGTCGGCGTTCTTAAACGCGCGGGGCATAGCAAATCAATTGATAAACAAGGTTTCCGTCGGTCGTCCCCATGTGGTCGATGCCATCATGAACAAAAAGATCCAACTGGTGATCAACACCGGTTCCGGCGGTGCAACCAAGCGTGACGGGTACGAAATACGACGTGCGGCCATAAAATACAAGATCCCTTACGCAACCACAATCGCAGGGGCGATGGCCATGTGCAAAGGGATTGCGGCGCTTAAAAAAGGCATGCTTTCGGTGAAAACGATTCAGGAATACAACAGGCAACCCTAACGAGCAGGTAACGGAAACTATAAAATAACTTATCACGAAAGCACGAAA
>Ga0180009_10006140_pt1 | contig 12692 bp, 14 predicted proteins | sample OS_PC_MetaG_FD_123537 | JGI IMG/M metagenome (GOLD analysis project Ga0180009, IMG submission 123537) | Groundwater microbial communities from the Aspo Hard Rock Laboratory (HRL) deep subsurface site, Sweden - OS_PC_MetaG | ecosystem: Environmental > Aquatic > Deep subsurface > Groundwater...
CATTGCGGGTGCAGCCCCAATACCGCCCGTAAAGCGCATCGCGCCCGACAAAGTTGAGCGCGCCCGCAATCGGCTGCGCACCGTCATAGGCGAGGAGCAGCACAATCCTGTCCTCCATCCGCTCCCCCAGCAGGCTGAAGGCCTCACGCGTCAGGTAAGGCTGGCCCCATTTGCGCGCGCCCGTATCCTGATAAAACACCCAGAACGCATCCCAATGCGATTCGGTGATTTCCGCGCCGGTCAGGTGCCGGATGCTCAGCCCTTCGCAGGCGGCGCTGCGTTCCTTGCGCAAATCCTTGCGCTTGCGTGATGACAGCGCGCCGAGGAAATCGTCGAAACTAGCGTAGCCGCGATTGAACCAGTGGAACTGAATGTCTGATCGCGGCATCCACCCGCCAGCCTCGAACAGCGGCAATTGATCGGGCGCGATGAAGGTCGCGTGGGCCGATGACATCCCGTTCTGCGCGCACACCATTTCGGCAGCCTTGAGCAAGTGCGGGGCCAGCGCCGGATCGCTCAGCAACAGCCGCGGCCCGGTTGCAGGCGTGAACGGCGCGGCGATTTGCAGCTTGGGGTAATAACGCACGCCCGCACGGTGCCAGGCATCGGCCCAGGCGTGATCGAACACATATTCGCCCTGCGAATGCCCCTTGGCATAAGATGGCATCGCGGCGATCAACCGGCCCGCATCATCGGTGATCGCAATTGGCGCAGGTTCCCACCCGGTGCCGGGGCCGACCGAGCCGGAGTCCTCCATTGCGGTCAGAAATTCGTGGGATATGAAGGGGTTGTAATCGCCGCCCAGCGCGTTCCACTGATCGCGGTCAAAACTGCTGACCGAAGGTGCAAGGCGGACGGTCAGTTCAGGCGCGCTCACACCAGCCCTGCCCCCTCGGCAATCAGCGCATCGGCATGGATCAGCGCCCGCGCCCGCGTTTCGGGCGAATTGACCGTCCAGGTCAGCACCGGCATTCCCTTGGCGCGCAAACCGGCCACCCAGCGGCTGGGTAACGCGGCGATGTGGTAAGCAAGGAAATCGGGCTTGGCGATCCACAACGCCAGCCGCCGCTGCCAGCTCGTCTGCGTGTGGCCATGTTCATCTTCGCGCATCACAAGACCGCAGGGCGTTGCGGGCGAATTGCTGCGAAACCACCGGGCAACCCGCGGATCGAAGCTCATCACGGCATGATCGCCCGTATAGTCTGCCAGCAAGCGGGCAACATAAAGGCACGTGAATTCGACGTCATACCCGCGCCGTGACTTGATCTCGATCAGCAGCGGCGCGCGGCCGGCCACCACTTCGAGGAATTTTGCCAGACGCAGCGGGTGCTGGTCAGTGCCAAGCAGACCGAGCGTTTCAAGCTCGTCCGCCGTTCGGCCCTCGGTCGGGCCCGGTGTGCCGGTCAGCCGGTCAAGCTCCCAGTCGTGAAACACCATCGGATGATTATCACTGCTGCGCTGGATATCACATTCGATCCCCATACCCGCCGCAATCGCGCCCTCTGCCGCCGCGCGCGAGTTTTCGGGCACGCCCTGACCGTGCAGCCCGCGATGGGCATATTCCCAGCGGGTCAGCCAATCAGGGGCACGGCGTTCGCTCATGCTTTCAGCGCGACAATCGCATCCACCTCCACCGCCGCGCCGCGCGGCAGGGCGGGGACGCCAACAGCGGCGCGCGCGTGCTTTCCTGCATCGCCAAACACCTGCTCCATCAGATCGGACGCGCCATTGGCGACTTCGGGCTGGTCGGTGAAATCGCCGGTGCAGTTGATGAAGGCGCCGAGCTTCACGATCCGCTCCACACGGTCGAGCAAGCCAGCCGCGCCCAATTGCGCAATGATCATCAGTGCGCAGGCGCGCGCGGCGGCCTGTCCATCTTCCACGCTGACATCCTCGCCCAGGCGGCCCTTCATCAAAACGCCATCGACAAACGGCAACTGGCCCGAAACATGGGCAAAACCGCCATGCACCACCACCGGGACATAGCTGGCGACCGGCGCTGCGGCCTTGGGCAGGGTAATGCCGAGTTCGGCCAGTTTTGCGGTAATGGTCATATCAATCCTCCAATCGTTCAAGCAGCCAGGGCAAGGCTTCGTCCCAGCGATCAATCCGGGCTTCTGCATGGCCTGCCTTGTGCGCGCAATCAATCGCGTGGGCGATCATCGGTTCGCCGCACAGGTGCAGGCGTGTGACCTGCGGCGTAATCTCGGCAACCGAGGCGTGGTGCTGCGCCAGATCATCGATGAAGACGGCGCGGGTGGGCGCGTATTCATCCATGATCGCTTTGAGCGCCGGGCCTTTCGGCCCCTGATTGGTGAACACGCGGGCGTTGATGCCGACAGCGGCAAGCTGCGCGGCGCGGGCATCGCGGTGGCCATCCACCAAATTGGTCAGAATCACCACATCGGCACGCTCTGCCAGCGTGTTGATCCCTTCGACCGCGCCTGCAATCGGCAGCTGGCTGTCCATCTCATTATCGAAGAATTCGCGCAGCATCCGCCAGATATCCGCCGATTCGAGCAACGCGCCGCTATCCTGCCAGCGCAGCGCCTCGGCTAAATTGTGGCCTTCAAGCTGAAAGCTCACCCCCTGGCTCGCCTCCAGCCAATCCTTGAACGGGGCGACCATGTGCAGCAGCACCTCGTCGCAATCGGAGATAATCAGCGGGCGGGTCATGAAAGCAAAAGATCCTTGGCGGCGACCAGTTCCTCTGGCGTAACAGCCAGTGCCTCTGCGGCACGGATCAGATCGGGTTCGTGATTGGTGAGAAACTCCAGCGCCGAGGCGAGGATGGCAGGATCGCCCAGCCCGGCCCTGAGTGTATCGGGATCAAGCCCGGTGATATCAAGGTAACGCAGCGCGCGATCCTCGCTTTCCAGCACCCAGCCGAGCGCGGCCAGCGCCAGCGTCTGCGGGTTAATCGGTTCCGGGGGGCTGCGAAGCGGGATTGTCCTGTCCTTTATGCAAGGTTAGTCGTAAGCCAGACGAATGCGGGGCGAGCAGTGACAAAGCGGATCATGGTTGTCGAGGATAATGACCTTAACCGGAAATTGTTCTGCGATGTGCTGCGCGCCAACGGGTTCGACGTAGAGCCTGTGGATGATGGCAACAAGGTGCTGGAAACCGCGCGCGCGACCTCGCCTGATCTGATCATCATGGACATTCAGCTGGGCGGGGTATCGGGCGTTGACCTGATCGAAGCTGCCAAGCGCGATTCGGCGCTGTGCGCGATCCCGGTGCTGGCAGTGACCGCCTTTGCCGCCAAGGGCGATGAAGAACGCATCCGCGCGGCGGGCGCGGCGGGCTATCTGTCAAAGCCGGTGTCGATCAGCCCGTTCATGAATGCGGTGCGCGGGTTGCTGCCCGCCTGACGCGCTGCTTCGTTTTGCTCGTGCCCGCGCAAATCGCGTCTGTAAAAGCGCCGAAACCTTGACAATCTGCATCATCCGCCGCTTTGCAAGCGTATCAATCCGGCAAGCGCCGCCATCACACCAACCGCCGAAAGCACCACCCCGCCATGAACTCCGCTGAAGTCAATGAGCGCATTCGCACCCTGATCGAACCGTTCAACAAGAAAGGCATCGCCATCGAAGACGCGACCACCTTTGCCGGCGATCTTGAATTTGACAGCCTGACCGTGATGGATTTCGTCGCCGAAATCGAAGACGAATTTGATGTGATCATCTCGATGAACCAGCAGGCTGAAATCGAAAATTGGGGCCAGCTTGTCGCGGCAGTGCACAAGCTGCAGGATAGCTGATAGAGGCCGCTTCCATGACCGAAACGCCCACCGCCCCCGCCACGGTTGATCTGCTGGCGAAGTTCGATCCCATCATCCAGACCCGTGAAGCGCTGCTTGCTGCCGGGGTGGAAGACCCGTTCAATCTGGTGATGGAACAGGTGCTGTCCCCCACCCGCGCGATCTGCAACGGGCGCGATACGATCCTGCTGGGCACCTATAACTACATGGGCATGACCTTCGACGATGATGTCATCGCGGCAGGCAAGGCGGCGATGGAGGATTTCGGCGCGGGCACCACCGGCAGCCGGGTGCTTAATGGCACCTTCCGCGATCACCGCGATGTCGAAACCGCGTTGCGCGAATTCTACGACATGGATCACGCGATGGTGTTTTCGACCGGGTATCAGGCGAACCTGGGGATCATCTCGACCTTGGCGGGCAAGGGCGATTACATCATCCTCGATATCGACAGCCACGCATCGATCTGGGATGGCTGCGCGATGGGCAAGGCCGAAGTCGTACCGTTCAAGCACAACGATATCGAGGCTTTGGAAAAGCGGCTCAAACGCGTGCCCGAAGGCGCGGGCAAGCTGGTCGTGCTCGAAGGCGTCTATTCGATGATGGGCGATGTCGCCCCGCTGAAGGAAATGGTCCGCATCGCCAAGGAAAACGGCGCGATGGTGCTGGTGGATGAAGCGCATTCGATGGGCTTTATCGGGCAGCACGGACGCGGCGTGGCCGAGGAACAGGACGTGATCGACGATGTCGATTTCATCATCGGCACCTTTTCCAAATCGGTCGGCACGGTCGGGGGCTTCTGCGTCTCGAACCACCCGAAGTTTGAAGTGCTGCGGCTGGTGTGCCGCCCATACGTGTTCACCGCCGCGCTGCCGCCTTCAGTAATGGCAAGTTCGGCCACTTCGATCCGCAAGCTGATGCATGGCGGGAACAAGCGCGCGCATCTGTGGGAGAACAGCCGCACGCTGCATCAGGGGCTGCGCGATCTCGGCTTCACGCTCGGCACAGACACGGCGCAAAGCGCGATCATCGCGGTGATCATGCCCGATCTGGAAAAGGGCGCGATGATGTGGGAGGCGCTGTTGAAAGAGGGCCTCTACGTCAACCTCGCCCGCCGGCCCGCAACGCCTGCTGGCATGACCCTGCTGCGCTGTTCGCTATGCGCCGAACATACGGCGGATCAGGTCACGACCATCCTCGGCATGTTCGAGCGTGCTGGCAAGGCGATCGGGATTATTTAACCCATTTGGTTATTTATCTTGACATCGTGACGCTCCTTGGTTAGATAAGGGCGATTATGTACTTTACAAACCCAGCGGCCTGCCCTAGGAAAATGGGGCAAGGAGCGTTGAACCATGTCGGTACTTTCTTCCCCCCACTTCCACGATGAAGCCAAGGCTTTCGATTACCTTGAAAGCATCGTGTGGGCGGGTGGAATTGTCTGCCCGCATTGCGGCGTTGTCGGTGGCCGCGTGTACGACCTGTCAGGCGTTCGCTCGAAGGCCAGCGCCAAGAACCCCGAAGGCAAGGTACGCCACGGTCTCAAGAAGTGTGGCGAGTGCCGCAAGCAGTTTACGGCCAAGGTTGGCACCGTGTTCGAACACGCCCGCCTTCCCCTCACCAAGATGCTGCAAGCCGTTCACCTGATCGTTTCCAGCAAGAAGGGCATCAGCGCCCACCAGCTTAGCCGAGTTCTCGAAGTGCAGTACAAGAGCGCATGGTTCCTCGCTCACCGTATCCGCGAAGCCATGCGTTCGGGTGATCTGGCAACCCCGTTTGGTTCGCGCGGCGGCGCGGTTGAAGTTGACGAAACCTACATCGGCTTCAAGGCCGGTCGCGGCCAGCAGAAGGGCACGGGCCACAAGCGCGCCGTGCTGGCACTGGTTGACCGTGACAGCGGCCAGAGCCGTTGGTTCCATATCGACAACGCCCGCGCAGTGGACATTCACCCGATTGTGCGCACCAACATTGCCCGTGAAGCCCGCCTCATGACGGACGAAGCCAAGATGTACCGCAAGATTGGCCGCGACTTTGCCGAGCATGGCACCACGACCCATGCTGCTTTCCAGTACGTCGATCTGAACGACCGCACCATTCACACCAACACCGTTGAAGGCGCGTTCTCGATTTTCAAGCGCGGTATGCGCGGCGTGTACCAGCATTGTGCCGAGCATCACCTGCACCGCTACCTTGCCGAGTTCGAGTTCCGGTACAACAACCGCATCGCCAACGGCGTTGACGACCGCCAGCGCGCTGTGAACGCGGTGCAGGGCATCGTTGGCAAGCGCCTCACCTACGCAAGGCCTAACGCAGTCGCCTAAGCGAGCGCACCAGCTTTGGCTTCCCGGATTCGCCCCCAAACGGCGCGGACGGTGGAAGTCGAAGCGCCCCAAGAAGGGGGATTCACAAAGAAAAGCGGGGGTGCTATGGACACCCCCGCCAGTTTGGTACGCGAAATTCTTATTGGCTCACATCGAGGCCGCCTTCCCTTGCCGGGGATTGGCGGTCTCTCTCTTTAGCCCCTGCCGACAACGCGAGCGACTGTCGGCATGAGCAGCTCTTCTCCTCGTCATTTTGTCACACATGGTGCGCCTCCTTTCGGCGACCCATATGACAAACCCTTAAACACTCGTCAACAGCCCCTATTGCATTTCTTCCATAAACCCTTCAAACCCTTCGTCAGGAAAAGTTTTTGAAGGAGTGATTCTCATGGCCCGCACAAACAGCCCACCGCACCCAAGTATGTCGCTTCCAAAATCAATCGATGCGGTGAAGAAAATCTTTGATGCAGATCGGCGCAATCCGGTTGATCGGGAGGTCGCCGCAAAACACCTAGGTTACTCGGGAAAGAGCGGGGCCTCAGACAAGGTCCTAGCTGCGTTGGCCCACTTCGGGCTAACCGAAAAAGTAGGTAAGGGTGAGGTCCGAGTAAGCCAACTCGCTATGGACATCATGCACCCAGACCCAACGACTTTAAACAGCAAAGAGCGAGCACTCCTTGAGGCGGGAATGAAGCCTCATTTGTATAAGGAGCTTCGCGCACAGTTCCCCGATCAGGTCTCAGAGGGATCGTTGGAATCCTACCTGCTGCGCATCGGCTTCGTCGATGCAGCCCTATCCCCAGCCAAGAATGCTTATCTCGAAACTCTCCGTTTTTTAGAGCAATCGAAAGTGTTCGAAAGTGGTGGTAATGACGGTGAGACAGGGCCAGATTCCGACCTGCAAGCAAACAATGCAGGTGATGAAGTGCAAACAGAATTGGTAATAGACCGCACGAGCCCCGGACAGGATGCAATTCCGGCGAAACCGCTAGAATCTGGCGAAACGGAGTGGATGCGAAACCCCCTAGGGCGCGGGAAAGCGGTTCGCGTGCTAGTGACGGGACAAATGGGAGGTAAAGAAATCGGGAAGCTGATAAAGCTGCTCGAAGCGCAAAAGGCGATTCTGGACGATGACGACGAAGAAGATTACGACCTCTGACGACAGGCCTCAGATCGACAAGTTCAAAGACGCCGCGCGCGAACTTGAGTGCGACGACGACGAGCAGCGCTTTAGGGATAGGCTTAGGGGTCTCGTGAGGCAAAAGCCCAAAGAAAAAGGGGAGCCGTGAGGCTCCCCTTGACGGACACCCTATCGGGGCCGTTAGTCACTCCCTTGCGGGCGGCGGACACCTCTTGCGAGGGCCGTTGGTACGAATTGAGATAGTACGAGACAAACTAAGATTCAATTTAAATCTGAGTCAGGGAAACGGAAGCACTGGGTCTGGGATACGCGGCAACCACCTATATAGGCGCTCCAGTACCTCGTTAAAGGAGGTCTCTGCGATCCTCAGTACGCCACCTCGAACCTGCTCCAAGCGACTTGGGGACACCGTGTAAATGTGATTGCAAACCACCCAAGATTCTCTACCCCTTTGCACCTGAATGGGTAGCTTGTACCCCCATTCCCCACTAAGCTCCTCTTGGGAGTCGGTTGAGATCGCCAATACAGTACAGGGGCCGCTAAGTGTGTTTTTGTACGAAACAACCAACACGGGGCGCTTCTTCCACATCTCTGGGAGCATAACGTCTTCCCAAAAATCACACCAGTAAATGCCACGGATTTGGGGGGCCGATTTAAGTTTTGGCTCTATTCTGGGGGGCTTATCCATTCCCTTCATATCTTTGAGGGAATTAAATCTGGCAAGCCCCGCCGCCGTGCTTTTACCATGTGCTGCAATCCATTCACAAATACGGCCTGCACTTATGGTAGGAAAGCGATCATTTTAACCCATCTGGTTATTTCCCTTTCCTACAGCGTAACGCTCGGCCTATACCGATAGGCATGATGGGCGAATCGCAAGAGCGACGAAGCGCCCTGAATTAACGCCCTTCTGGCGGTTAGACCGTTGACTTTGCGCCGCTTTGTTCGCGGGTTTGTAAAGTACATAATCGCCTAGATAAGGGCATAGTCGACAAATAGCGATTCGCCAGCGGGCGGCCTTCCGGGTGGAAGCGCCGCCTTTTGCCGTTCGCATAGGGAGATCTGCCCATGGCAAAACGCGGCCCTGCGCGAACCGGCGCCGATGATACCGCACCCCATCAGACCACCGATCGCCACTGGCGCACCCGCTTTATTGATTACCTCGCGATCAGTTCCAACGTCACCCGTTCCGCCGAACATGCCGGCATTGATGTCAGCCGCGCCTATCGCCTGCGCCGCGCGCAGCCCGATTTCGCCCAGCAATGGCAGGTGGCGCTGGCCGAAGGTTACAGCCACCTTGAAATGGAAGTGCTGCGCCGCCTGCGCGAAGGCGACTTCAAGACCGGCGACGGCGAGAAATTCGATTTCGCCAACGCCATCCGCCTGCTCGCCGCGCACCGTGACAGCGCCGCCAACGGGAGGAGCCGCGAACGCGATGTCAGCGCCGAAGAAGTGCGCGCGTCGATCGACAGCAAGATCGAGGAAATCCGGCGGCGCATGATAAAAGCCCGGCCCGGCGAGCCGCCCGCATGATCTCCGAACCGTTTGAATGGATCGCCACAGCCCCGCCCGAAGCACGCCGGAAGCTGGTCAGCCAGCTCAGCCAAAGCGAGAAAAACACGTTCGATTTCGTCTGGCCCTATTCCGCCCGCCCCGAACAACTGCCCCCGCCGGGTGACTGGCGCATCTGGATGACCATGGCCGGGCGCGGGTTTGGCAAGACCCGCGCGGGCGCCGAATGGGTGCGGATGATCGCCGATCGCCACCCCGAAGCGCGGATTGCGCTGGTATCCTCATCACTGGCAGAGGCGCGCGCAGTTATGGTTGAGGGCGAAAGCGGCCTGCTGTCGATCTATCCGCCCGCAGCCCGGCCCCGGTTTGAACCGTCGCGCCGCCGCATCCGCTTCGCCAGCGGGGCGCAGGCGCAGTTATTTTCCGCCGCTGAACCCGAAAGCCTGCGCGGGCCGCAACACAGCCACGCCTGGTGCGATGAAATCGGCAAGTGGCCGCTGGCGCATGAACGCGCCACGCGCTGCTGGGACAATCTGCTGCTGGGCCTCAGGCTGGGGGATGATCCGCGCATCGCGGTCACCACCACCCCGCGCGCGGTGCCGCTGGTGCAGCGCCTAGTCGCACAGATCGACAGCGCGGGCGATGTCGCGATCAGCCGCGGTGCGACCAGCGCCAATGCGGCCAATCTGCCGCAGCGGTTCCTGGATGCGATCGCCAGCGAATTTGGCGGCACCCAGCTTGCCAGACAGGAAATCGACGGCGAGTTGATCGAGGATATCGAAGGCGCATTATGGACCCGCGCGCTGATCGAACAGGCGCGCGAAACCGGCGTTGTTCCCGCAGCGGCGCGGGTGGTGGTGGCGGTTGATCCGCCTGCATCGGCCAGCGGCGATGAATGCGGGATCATTGTGGCGGCGCTGGGTGAGGACGGGATTGCCCGCGTGCTCGCCGATTGTTCGGCCAGCGGCGCGGCGCCTGCCGAATGGGCGCGGCTGGTGGCCGGTGCCGCGCGCGAATGGCACGCCGATCGCGTCGTGGCAGAGGCCAATCAGGGCGGGGCGATGGTCGAAAGCGTGCTGCGCGCCGCCGATCAGGCACTGCCGATCAGACTGGTTCACGCCAGCCGCGGCAAAGTTGCCCGCGCCGAACCGATCGCCGCGCTCTATGCCGCGGGCCGCGTGCGCCACGTAGGAATGTTCGCGCGGCTCGAAGACCAATTGTGCGGGCTTCTGGTCGGCGGAAGCTACGCCGGCCCCGGCCGCAGCCCCGACCGCGCCGACGCGCTGGTGTGGGGATTGAGCGAATTGATGCTGGGGCGGAGCGGGGAGCCGAGGGTCTCAAGGCCATAAAATAGGATTTTTCCTATATTGTCGCTTTTCCAGCTGTTTTAGGAGAACAAATGACGCCCATATCCTCAAGGGCGTTGCGATGTAAGCAAACTTGCTTACATCGCAACGCCCTTGATGTCCACCCGAAAGTAGGCATTTAGGAGTTGTCGGGATCGGCACTAACCTGTCGGTAACTGATGTAGGATATCGTTTTGATGTTGCATAGAGGTGGGAACCGCCACCCCACACACTTCAGGAAACTGGAGTAGAGGCCTTGAGCCGAGAGATCGCGGTTGGCAACGCGCTTGCATCATCGAAAGGGGGGGGCTTGCTCCCCCCTTTTTTCTTCTAGAAAAGAACCTTGAGCGCCCCTTTCAAGCGACGGGAGTCAACATCCTGTTGCTTAATCGTGTAGGCGCTTTTCACATTATATGTTCCATGCACGCTTAATTCCAGCGCGATAGCAACCAGAGCAAATTCCCGCTCCCGTACGGGCAGTTCAATCCTTCTTACTAGGTAAAACCCTCTCGGATTATGGGTATCTTGTCCAGCATATGTTGGCGACCGAAGTATATCGATGATGTTCGCCATAACCACCTGATAATCTTCGGGATGATCGTCGGCAATATGACCATGACAGGCCTTGCTTACCCACACGTCAGCCGTCTCTAACTCTGTGCCCAAAGCCTTGTTGATCAAGTCGGCCGGAAGCGGTCCAACACGGAACGCCTTGCGCTTTGCCTTGAACAGCTTTCGACTCATCAACCCAAATGGCAGTCCCCATCCCTAGATGTCCAGAGTGACCGGGACAGCACTACCAATTTTTTCACTAAATTTGAAAGGCCTGCGATGGCACTCCTCGACACTCTCCTCTCCGCCTTCAAGGGCGGGGAGCACACCCGCGTGCCGCTGGCGCCCGGCATGATGCAGGGGTGGCACCCGGCGTTTGCAGGTGGGCCGGGGCCGCGCAGCTATGATTATGCCCGCGCGATTGGCGAAGGCTTTCTGGCCAATCCGATCGCCCAGCGTTCGGTCAGGATCGTGGCCGAGGCGGTGGGGCAGGCCCCGCTTGCCTGCAATGATCCACGCCTCGCCGCGCTCGTCACCGCCACCAGCGCCGGGCAATCGCTGATCGAAACGCTTGCCGCGCATCTGCTGCTGCATGGCAATGGCTATGTCCAGATCCTCAAGGACGCATCGGGCACCCCGGTGGAACTGTTCGCGCTGCGGCCCGAACGGGTGAAGGTGGTGACCGGACCGGATGGCTGGCCGTGCGGCTATGATTACACGGTCAATAATCGCACGTCGCGCATCGCCGTGGAGGATGAGGATGGCTGGCCGGGGATCATCGCGATCCGGGCGATGCACCCGCTCGATGATCATTGCGGCGCGGGCGCGCTGGAGGCGGCGTGGCAGGCGGTGCTGATCCACAATGCCGCAACCCATTGGAACCGCGCGCTGCTGGAAAATGCGGCGCGGCCTTCCGGCGCGCTGGTCTATGAGCCGGGGGACGGCGCGAGCCTGGCGCATGAACAGTTTGAACGGCTCAAGCGTGAACTGGATATCGCCTTTTCGGGCGCGGCCAATGCGGGGCGTCCGATGCTGCTGGATGGCGGGCTCAAATGGCAGAGCATGGCGCTGACCCCGACCGACATGGATTTCGCGACGCTGAAAAGCGCAGCGGCGCGCGATATTGCGCTGGCGTTCGGGGTGCCGCCGATGCTGCTCGGCCTGCCGGGGGACAACACCTATGCCAATTACCGTGAGGCCAACCGCGCGCTGTGGCGGCTGACGCTGCTGCCGCTGGCGGAGAAATTGTTCGCCGCCCTGCGCGAAGGCCTCACCCCGTGGTTCCCCGATGCCGATCTGGGGATTGATCTCGACCGGGTCACGGCGCTGTCGGAAGACCGCGAGCGATTGTGGTCGCAGGTGTCCGATGCCGATTTCCTGACCCGCGCTGAAAAACGCCAGATGCTGGGCCTGAACCCTGAAACGCAGCCAGAGGAGAATGCCGCATGAGCCGCGCAGATGTGCTTGCCAGCCTGATGGTGCAGGCCCGCAATGACGGGGCCGCGTTGATCACCTTGCGCGCGATTGTCGAAGAGGCCAGCGCGCTCGCCACCGACCGCGTGCTTGAACGGCTGGGGCTGGACGATGCCGGGGCCGAGGGCGATCTGGTTGAACTGCGCGAGCTGTTGCGGGCGTGGCGCGATGCCAAGGCCAGCGCGTGGAAGGCGTTGATGGAATGGATCATTCGCGGTGCGCTGGCGCTGTTGCTGATCGGGATCGCCGTGCGAATTGGCGTGTGGGACCGGCTGTGAACGCGCGGTCCATGCGCTTTGCCGGTTATGCCGCGCTATTCGACATTCCCGATGCCGCGCGCGACACGATCCGGCGCGGGGCGTTTGCCAGGACGCTGGCGAGCCAGAATGCGCCCTTGCCGTTATACTGGCAGCACCGCCCCGATCAGCCGATCGGCGTGATCGAGCAGATGTCAGAGGACGCGCGCGGATTACGGGTGATCGCCCGGATCGACCGGCCCGATAGCCGTGCGGCGATGCTGCTGTCGCACGGCGCGGTGAGCGGCCTCAGCTTCGGCTTCCGTACCCGCGCGGCGCGCCAGTCAGGAC
>Ga0180009_10006141_pt1 | contig 12692 bp, 8 predicted proteins | sample OS_PC_MetaG_FD_123537 | JGI IMG/M metagenome (GOLD analysis project Ga0180009, IMG submission 123537) | Groundwater microbial communities from the Aspo Hard Rock Laboratory (HRL) deep subsurface site, Sweden - OS_PC_MetaG | ecosystem: Environmental > Aquatic > Deep subsurface > Groundwater...
CTGCGCTTATCTGTTTCAAACACAAGGGCAATATTAAAAGGCTGGTCAAAGGGACAGAACGGAAATGGAGAGGTGAGATAAATCAACCAAACAGATCAAGGAGCCGTTCCAACTCCTCGTCCGAGTAAAAGTAAACCACAATACGGCCTTCTCGCCCCTTCTTCTTGATTTCCACTTTGGTCCCTAACGACAGTTTAAGTTTGTCTGCCAAGGATTGAACATAGTAATCGAGCTCAGATTGCTTGTTTTTTAAATTCCTTGGCCCCCTCCTTTTTTTTGCTAACGTCTCGGTCTGCCGCACCGAAAGGCCCTTTTTTATGACCGCATCCCTGAGGCCCTTTTGCTGTTCAGGATCCCCGATCCCGACCAGTACACGTGCATGGCCCATGCTCAACCGGCCGTCGATCAGATCTTTTTGGATAGAAAGGGGCAGATTGAGGAGCCTTAAAAGGTTTGTGATCGAAGATCTGTCCTTCCCCAGCCTTTTGGCCAGGGAATCCTGGGTGATTTCCGCCTCCTCCAGTAGCCGCTTATAGGCAAGGGCCTCTTCAACCGCATTCAGGTCCTTTCTATGAATATTCTCAATTAAGGCCAACTCCAACGACTCGTATGGTGTTACCTCGCGCACCACAACAGGAACACGCTCAAGCCCTGCCTTTTGCGCTGCTCGCCACCTCCGTTCTCCAGCAATAAGCTGATACCCGGTTTCAGTTCTGCTAACCAATAATGGAGTAATAATCCCCTTTTCCCGAACAGAATTCACCATGTCTTCCAAATCGGATTCAGATATATCCTGCCTGGGCTGGTAAGGATTTGCTTCTATCGCCTCAACAGGGCACCTGAAGAACTGTTCTTCCCCATCCTCCAGCCTATCAGCTTCAGGAATCAGCGCCGACAAGCCTTTTCCAAGGGCCTTTCTCTTTGCCATTTATTCTATTCCTTTTTCAACTAACTCCCTGGCCAACGCCAGGTATTGTTGGGCACCTTTACAGCCTATATCATAAAGAAGAACAGGCTTCCCATGGCTCGGGGCCTCACTTAAGCGCACATTGCGCGGAATTACTGTTTTAAAAACGCTTGCCTTGAAGTGTCCCCGAATCTCATCTGCCACCTGCTGTGAAAGGCTGTTTCGTTTATCATACATTGTCAGCAGAATCCCGGCCAGCCTAAGGGTTGGATTCAATTTCCTTTTAACCGCTTTAAGCGTATTTAAAAGCTGGGATAATCCCTCTAAAGCATAATATTCACATTGGAGGGGAACCAGAACCAGATCCGCTGCTGCCAGTGCATTCACGGTCAAAAAACCTAAGGACGGTGGGCAATCCAAAAAAATATAGTCGTATTTTTCTCTAAGCTTTGAGAGCCCTTTTCGGAGACGAAACTCCTTGTTCTCTACGGAGACCATCTCAACTTCTGCACCTACTAAATTTTTGGTGGCACCTATTAACTGCAAGTGGGGAAGGTCAGTTTTAGTGATCACTTCTTCCCAAGTGACTGTATCTAACATGAAATCATAAACACCCTTGTTCAGGGAAGATTTGTTAAATCCTAGTCCGGTCGTCGCATTACCCTGCGGATCGCAATCAATCAACAAGCAAGATCTTTTCGCGGCTGCAAGTGAAGCAGAAAGATTTACGGCTGTGGTTGTTTTTCCCACACCACCTTTCTGATTTGAGATAGAGATGACGTGTCCCATAATGTCAGAGTTGTCCTGAACGGTGCGCTTGATGCAAATAGGTTGAAGTCCCTATGCTTAAGTCAACTAACTGAAATTAATAAAATTTATTGGGTATGGATTTTATTTCATGTTTAAGTAGAAGAGTTTAGCCCGTTACCCCCCGTTACACCGGGCTACGTTGATAACACAATCAGTTGACATTGAAAAGCCAAAAGAATGTTTCACGTGAAACATTGTCCTGGCAGCCTTTCAATCCGAGCCTTCCTCATAGAAAGACCGGAGAAAATCTTCTTCCTTTGGGGATAAAGTGAATCGAAGTGAAGCGTCCTGGATAAGTCTGTAAATTGGCCTTTTTTCATCCTCTTTTAGGTTTTCGGAAATCCATTTTACGGCCTGTCGCACCTTCTCTCCTTTTGGCTGTATAGGTGCCATTGCGCTTCTCCTTTGTTACTGCCTATATAAAAGGCTCACGCCTAAACTCCGAAAAACTATACCGCCATTGTCATTCGCTCAATGTATTAATACGGTTGTGGGTGCCTGAACTTATTGAGCGCTTACGGTCATAATACCTAATGTTTCGAAATCGCTTTGCCCTATACAATGTTTCCCATTATTCCATCGTTCCAGCCCAGCTAAAGACGGGGGCTTCGACATTCCAACACTCTCCCCGCTGTTTCAGCGGGGATGAGCGAAGCGAGCTAATTTTTTACTCCTCTTCCATTACTCTTGCAACACCTACAACCTTCTCGCCTTCTCCCAAATTGATCAGTCTCACCCCTTGTGTATTACGCCCGATGACCGAGATATCCGCTACCCTCAACCGTATAATCTTTCCATGCCCTGTAATAATCATTAGCTGATCCTGCCCGCTCACCTGTGAAGAATAGACCACCGGGCCGTTTCTTTCGCTAGCCTTTATGGTCAATATACCCTTCCCCCCCCTTGCTTGGGCCCGGTACTCTCCTGTTTTAGTGCGTTTCCCATACCCATTTGCAGTCACGGTCAGGATTGTGGCACCCTCTTTAAGGACCTCCATGCCTACAGCCTCATCACCCGGTTCCATTCTAATCCCGATGTTACCTGCGGCCACCCTTCCCATATCCCTTAGATCGGCCTCCTTGAACCGTATGGACTTCCCCTGCCTTGTTGTTAAGAAAATATCCTGCTCTCCGCTTGATACCCGCACAGCGATCAGTTCATCTTCTTCTCTGATTTTCAGAGCAACGATTCCTCCCGACCTGGGATGGCTGTAAGACTCTAACGTGGTTTTCTTAACCAATCCCTTTCTTGATGCCATAACAACATATCTGCCTTCTACAAAACCTTTCACAGAAAGTATGGTGGCCACCCTTTCGCCACTTTTCAGTTGTAAAAGATTTACAATCGCTTTTCCGCGCGACACCCGACCGCCCTCAGGAATCTCATGAACCTTCTTCCAGTGAACACGTCCCTTATTCGTAAAGAAAAGGAAATAATCATGGGAAGATGCAACAAATAAGTGTTCTACGAAATCTTCCGCCTTAGGTTTTACACCGGTCATTCCCTTGCCACCTCGGCGCTGAGCCCTGTAAAGACTGATTGGATTTCTCTTAATATAGCCATCATGGCTGATGGTCACCACCATGTCTTCTTCCGCTATAAGATCCTCCATATCAATATCTCCGACATCCTCAAGGATCTCTGTCCTGCGCTCATCCCCATATTTTTTCTGGATATCCTTTATTTCGTCCTTGATAATCTGGAGTACCATATCTCCGCTTTCCAGAATTGCCTTAAACCTCGCTATATTCTTAATTAAATCCTGGTATTCCGCATTGATCTTCTCCCTTTCCAATCCTGTCAGTCTATGTAATCTCATGTCCAGAATTGCCTGGGCCTGGATGTCCGAAAAGTCTAAGTCAGACATCAGGCGCCCCTTTGCCTCTTTGGGGTCAGAGGAAGACCTGATTAACTCGATAACATCATCCAAAAAATCCAGCGCTTTTTTTAGTCCCTCAAGAATATGCGCTCGCTCTTCTGCCCTCCTCAGGTCATAAATAGTCCTTCGTATAATAATTTCCCGACGATGAGCAACAAAGTGCTCCAGGATCCCTTTCAGCGTCAAGATTTCCGGTCGCCCATTTACAATGGCCAGCATGATAATCCCGAACGAGGTTTCCATCTGCGTAAATTTATACAACCTGTTAAGGATCACAAGCGCCTTTCCGTCCCTTTTTACGTCTACAACGATCCGCATCCCGTCTCTATCAGATTCATCCCTTATATCCGATATACCCTCTATCTTTTTTTCCCTAACCAGTGCTGCCATTTTCTCCAGGAGCTTACTCTTATTTACCTGATAAGGTATCTCAGAAATCACCACTCTTTCCTGATTCTTTCCAACTTTCTCTACGAACGCCCTGGCCCTGATCTTAATGATACCCCTACCCGTTCTGTACGCCTCACGAATCCCTTTTTTGCCAAGGATGAATCCGGCTGTTGGAAAATCCGGTCCAAAAACAATCCCTATCAACTCGTCCAGATCAATGTCAGGTTTATCAATCACCTTTATAACGGCATTGCACACCTCTGATAGATTGTGCGGTGGAATGTTTGTTGCCATACCGACGGCGATTCCTGAAGAACCATTGATCAACAAATTAGGTATGGTGGTTGGGAGGATGTCAGGCTCTTGTAAAGAGCCATCATAATTTGGCGTAAAACCGACTGTTTCTTTTTCAATATCCGAAAGAAAATCCTGGGCAAGCCGTGTCATCCTTACTTCCGTATATCGCATCGCCGCCGGTGGGTCCCCGTCGACAGATCCAAAATTTCCCTGGCCGTCTACCAGGGGATACCTCAGGGAAAAATCCTGGGCCATTCGTACTATTGTATCGTATACTGCTGCATCTCCATGTGGGTGGTATTTCCCAATCACATCCCCAACTATCCTTGCAGACTTCTTAAACGGTCTGTTGAAGTAACTTTTAAGGTCATGCATTCCATATAGGACACGCCTGTGAACCGGCTTAAGTCCATCCCTTATATTAGGCAGTGCCCTCCCAACGATCACACTCATTGCGTATTCGAGATAAGATTTTTTCATCTCATCTTCTATTTTGACTAAATGAGTATGCAATTCCGCAACCATCTTTGTTCTCCTTCTTATATATCCAACTCTGTGACTTCTAATGCGTTATTCTGGATGAATTCCCTCCTGGGCTCAACCTTATCGCCCATCAGGATCGTAAACATATCATCCGCATCCACTGGATCCTCTACCTGCACCTTGAGTAATGTCCTTCTTTCAGGATCCATAGTCGTCGTCCATAGTTGTCCCGGGTTCATTTCTCCAAGGCCCTTATATCTCTGGATCATGAGGCCCTTCTTTGCTTTTTCCATGAGTTCTGTCAGCAGTTCTTGCGGATCGTTAATTTTTCTCTTCTCTCCATCACCTGTATAAATATATCTAACCTTCTTAAGTTCTCGAAATTCCTTAGATACTCCCATTACCTGCCTTAATTCCGGGGAGGAAACAAACTCCCAGTTGACTGAAGATATCTGACCGCCATTATGTGTGTCCGTCACAATAAATTCATGATAACCACCTTCTTCGTCAAATTGAACGTCTCGTATGTTAAAACCATTCTTCTGAAGTTTTTGAAAAAATTTCTCCATAAATTCTTCATTCTTGAAAAAACTTTTGTCTGTTGGACCGTCAGATGCCAAAAATTCTATAAACCTTGTACTATAACCTCTTCTCGTAAGCTTACTGAGGCTTTCATAGAATTTGATTACCCCGTTGACCAACCTAACAAGCTTGGCACCGGAAACTTCTTCTCCATTCTCCATTAATACCTTTTCGTTTTCCGAAACCTTCTTCAATATAAAATCATTAAATTCTTCTTCATCTTTTATAAATAACTCCTTTTTTCCGGCTAACACCCGATAGAGCGGCGGCTGAGCAACGTAAAGGTAGCCGTTGTCGATAAGATCCGGCATCTGCCTGAAAAAGAACGTCAAAAGGAGTGTACGGATATGCGCACCGTCCACATCAGCATCAGTCATAATAATTACTTTGTGATAACGTAACATATTGATATTATAGTCTTGATCCCCAATTCCTGTCCCTAAGGCAGCAATCAAAGTCCGTATCTCTTCACTTGAGATCATCTTGTCGAATCGAGCCTTTTCAACATTGAGAATCTTTCCCTTTAACGGTAATATTGCCTGGGACCGTCGATCCCTCCCTTGCTTTGCAGAACCCCCTGCTGAATCTCCCTCTACAATAAAAATCTCGCTTCTACTGGGATCCCTTTCTTGACAATCCGCGAGCTTACCCGGCAGAGAATGATCCCCAAGAATGCCTTTCCGTCGTGCAAGTTCCCTCGCCTTTCTCGCTGCATCCCGGGCACGTGCCGCATCTATTACCTTAGAAAGAATTGATTTAATAACAGATGGATTTTCCTCAAAAAAACTACTTAATCCCTCATTGACCAGCGTCTCAACCAACCCCTTTACTGCACTGTTTCCAAGTTTAGTCTTTGTTTGACCTTCAAATTGAGGATTAGGTAGCTTTACACTGATAACCCCTGTCAAACCTTCCCTTACATCATCCCCGGTCAGTTTCTCTTTGAAATTCTTGGACAGAGGTGAATTCTGTAAGTACTGATTAATACTCCTTGTTAAGGCCGATCTAAATCCGCTAAGGTGACTCCCACCTTCTTTGGTATTAATATTGTTTGCAAACGTAAACAGATTCTCCTTATAAGAATTATTGTATTGTAGTGAAATCTCTATCAGCACGCCATTTTTCTCCCCGGAGATATAAATAGGATTCCTATGAAGGGTTTCCTTGTTCTTATTTAAATACTCCACAAAGGATTTTATCCCTCCCTCATAGATAAAAACCTTCTTCCTGCCGCTACGCTCGTCAGAGATTTTTATTCTCACCCCTTTTGTTAAAAAGGAGAGTTCTCGCATCCTCTTTACCAGAATATCAAAGTCGAAACTATTAGTCTCAAAGATTTGGTTATCCGGCATAAAATGAATTTTAGTACCCCTCTTTTTTATATCTCCTTTAATCTCTAATTTGGTTTTTGTTTTCCCTCTCTCATAACGCTGATAATAGATCTTGCCATCCCTGTATACTTCCACTACCAGGTACTCAGATAGTGCATTTACAACCGAAACACCAACCCCATGAAGTCCACCTGCTACCCTATAGGTCTTATTGTCGAATTTTCCTCCGGCATGGAGTTTGGTCATAACAACTTCCAAGGCTGGCATATTCTCAGTTTCGTGCATGTCCACAGGTATCCCGCGGCCGTTGTCAATAATAACCACACTATCATCGCTCAAAAGTCGGACATCTATAAAATCACAGTATCCAGCCAGTGCCTCATCTATACTGTTATCAACCACTTCATATACTAAGTGATGAAGCCCTTCAGAGGCGGTATTGCCAATATACATGGCTGGCCTTTTTCGAACTGCCGTCAATCCCTCCAGAACTTTTATATCAGATGCAACGTAAGTTGTTTTTTTATCTTCCATTTTATAGCCTCATTGGCATAATTAGACCTAAAAAACCCTGGTCAGCATCCCCTTTTAGGATACATGGTTTCGAATTATCAATAAATCCCAAAACTACAGTTTTGCTTTCCATAGACTGAAGTGTGTCTATGAAATAGCGGGGATTAAAACCTGCTTCCAGCCTCTCACCCTGGTAATCAACCTTAATATTTTCCTGTGCTTCTCCAAGGTCGGGATTTGTAGAAACAAGCTCCATAATATTATCCTCCAAGGCAATCCTGACGGCCCGGTATCGTTCATTACTTAAAATTAGCATTTTTCGCATGGCTTCAAAAAGTAAAATTCTTTCAAGTTCTATAGAATACTTGTCTTCGCTGGGGATTACTGCATGATAATCAGGAAACTTTGCTTCAAGTAGACGTATTACTAATATGGCGTTTTCCTTTTTGACAACAAAATTCTTCTGTTTTAATCCGATCTGGACAGGTCCTCCCTCGGCAGCAAGTTTATTAAGTTCATTCAAACCTTTTTTTGGAATCATTACACCATTAGGTAAATCCAAAGATTCAAGGTTAGGGATCGGCTTATCGATCATTGACAGCCTGTGCCCATCGGTTGCCACCATTCTCAAAAAATTTTCTCCATCATGAGCAACCTTTTCTGTAAATACGCCTGACAGCTTAAATCCGGCCTCTTCTATGGTTACTGAATAGACGGTCTTGTTTATCATTTCACTGAGAATATTCCCTTCTACTTCAATCATTTGTACCCCTTCTGGCTCAACAAATGTCGGGTATTCATCCGCAGGAAGACACGCAAGATCAAAGCGTGCAACATCGTCAGAGATATAAACCCAGTTGTTTTCTTTTTCCTTTATGTGAAAACTTGATTTCCTGCTTTCTTTAAGAATTTCAAATAGTTTTCTACCAGAAATAGCTACGCTTCCCTCCTGTATCACATTAACCGGTACAGTTTGCTGGAAGCCTATTTCCAGGTCAGTGGCTGATATACGGACTTCTGTGCCTATGGCGCTTAAAAGGATTGTTGAAAGGATAGGCATGTTGCTTTTCCTTTCAATTATACTTTGAACTCTCGAAACGCATTTAAAGATCTGGTCACGGTCAATTTTTATTTCCATTTCTATCCTCCAGAAAGTAAAATAGTAATATTATGTTATATATATATAAAAGTAATCTTAATAATATAGAAATGTAAAATTGTTTAATTATTATTTAACTATTTAAAATTAATTAAAAAACATTCAATTATTTATTAGAAACTTTTTGTATTTTTCTTTTTAAAACAACCTTTTTATTATATATAATTATATTTTAAACAAATTCTAACATCATATTTTATAAAAACTTATTCTAATCTATTCCCAAACATTCAAATTTATCGAAGACCCAACTTTATTTTCAAAGCGCTAAGATATTAAAATAGCTTAGGTTTTTAAGAAAAATCCTTGTAACTTATTTATATCATTAAAAACTTCCTTTTTTATTTCTTTTTCTTTTTCAACCCTCTTTAAAGCATATATGACGGTAGAATGGTCTTTATTACCAAACGCTTTACCAATCTCCTTAAATGAAGAATCAGTTAAATTTCTACATAAATACATAGCAACCTGTCTGGGGTATGAAAATTTTCGTGTTTTTCTGTTTGATATAAGGTTTGAGAGGGATATATTAAAAAATTCAGCAGTGCGCTTTTGTATTTCATTTAAGCTTATTTTAAGAAAATATCTTTTTTTAATGATCGATTTAAGGGTGGATATATCAATTTCGCGCTGGTAGAGGGAGGTATATGTTTCCAGGCTTACGATGTATTGCATTATGGTCTTTAGATTGTTTGAGGTATTGGCAAGGAAAAATACTACATCATCAGGTAGTTGTAATTTTTTTTCTTTAGTTTTTTTCTTAATAATTTTTATTTTTATTTGCTGATCAGGGGAATGAATTTCCGCCAACAGGCCACCCTCCAAACGTGATCTGAGATGAGCAAGCAGTGTGTATATTTGGCTGGGAGGGCTGTTGCCTGCGATAACAACTTGTTTTTTTGACTCGCAGAAGAGGTTAAGTATAGTTATTAATTCCTGCTGTGATTTTTCGCGTCCAGCAAACATGTGGATGTCATCGAGAAGGAGAAGGTCCAGATTTTTGTAATATTTTCTGAACTCGGTGATTTTTCTGTTTCTGGAAGCAAGTGAAAAATTAGAAGTGAATTGATTGGCAAAAACATACCGTACTCTTGCAATTGGATTGTTACTGAGGAATTGATTACCGATGGCGTTTAACAGATGGGTTTTACCAAAGCTTTGTTTACTAAAAATAAATAACGGATTGTAATCTCGAGCCGGTTTGTTCGCAACGTCCAAGGCCGAGGTGTAGGCGAATCGATTATTTTTAGCTGTTATGAAACCACTGAATGTCAATAAAGGGTTTAATTGGTGATTAAACTTAATGGTTGAAATCTGAGAGCTTTTGTGTTCTGAGATATTTTTGTCTTGACGGTTTGATGGTTGGATATATGTAAATAGGATTTCTGGTGATAAGTTTAGGATACTTTTGAATTCCCTTTTGATCTGGGTGATATAATTATCATTAAGCCAGGTGGCAACAAACTTATTGGTAACTTCTATTTCGGCCAAGTCGGGATTTAGTTGTTTAAGGGCTGTATGAGAAAACCATGTCTCAAATTCAGATCGTGGTATGTGTGATTCGAGATGGCTGATTATTTGGGCCCATATTTCTTTTTTTTTTGGCATTATAAATAGTTACCGGTAGACATTAGATATTTATATATTTTTAGACACTATAAGAATTCAGTTACAATATCAACTAAAATATCTCAGTATGGGAGGTTATAATGACTTATTCAATAGGTCTTGCAGGCAAGGGTGGCACGGGAAAGACGACCATAGCGGGCCTTCTCATAAAATACCTTACTGAAAAAGGAAAGACACCCGTTCTCGCCGTTGATGCTGATGCAAATGCGAATCTAAATGAGGTTTTAGGCCTTGAGGTGGAAGAAACTCTGGGGGATGCAAGGGAGGAAATGAAAAAAGGGGTTTCCAGTGGAATTACCAAGGATGTTTTCATGGAGATGAAACTGCAGGAGGCAGTTGTTGAGTCATCAGGTTTTGACCTTATTGTTATGGGGAGACCTGAGGGGGCTGGATGCTATTGTGCTGCAAATACTCTACTAACCCAGTACCTGGAAAAACTTATTGATAACTACTCGTACGTGGTAATGGATAATGAGGCCGGTATGGAGCATATCAGCCGTCTTACAACAAATGATATTGATTTACTTCTTGTGGTGTCAGATCCCACGCGCAGGGGGATTCAAGCGGCAGCAAGGATTGTTGAACTGACACATAGCCTGGGCCTGAATATTGGCCGCAGGCACCTTATTATTAACCAGTCAAGGACAGGACAAAGTGAAGCGTTAACCCAAGCCGTGCAAGAATATGGGTTAGACCTTATTGGGATGGTACCTGAGGATCAGGAAGTGAGGGATTTTGACCTTAAAGGTAAACCTACAGTAGGACTGGTCAATGAAAATCAAGCCGTTAAGGCAGCATACGAAATCTTTGAAAAAATATTCGAAACATAAATGTTTTTTGAGTTTGCTTGTGGTGAACTATTAATGACATCAACATATTGTGTTTTCTTGTTCTATTACTACAATATATTCTATTAGCATTGGTCTAAAAACCCCTTTAAATTACTGTAAAAATTACTTGACAATAAACGTATGTTTATCTATTTAACGATGTAACTTCTGATTGATTGGTAAAACGCCTCTCATAATGTCATTGCGGGCCTCCGGCCAGGAGTGAACTACGCTCAGGAGGGCATAACAAATAAAACTCATTGGGTGTAACAAGCTGAAATCATAAGGTTGATTCGGCGCTCCGCTCCTTTAAATTACGTATAAACGGACTTTTTACGGAATCATCAATTCTGAGTTGAGAATTATTTTTTTTGGCTGATTTTGCAATTTTTTCACAATAGATTTTAAATAGCAAATCCAAGAAGGAGGTAAAAAAATTGGCTTTTGATATTCCCAAACAGCCCTATTCCGGAAAAATAGGGGAAACAGCTATTGGAACGGGTAGTGGTGCTGTAAAGCTGGGAGGAGAGGATTCATACCCATTTCATCTGTTTGAAGGAGAGATACCAAATCCTCCAAAGATTGCAATGGAGGTGTGGGACTATGATCCTTCAGGAGAATGGCCTGCAGCGGCTGTCGAGCCGTTTAAGGATGTAATTTCTTCACCAGATGCCTGGGCCAAGAAATGTGTGGATGAATATGGCGCAGACATGATCGTTCTCCAGCTTAAAAGCACTGATCCCAATGGAATGGACAGGGGTGCGGACGAGGCATCAGAAGTGGCAAAGAAGGTTTCGGACGCTATTGATGTGCCGCTTGTTTTATGGGGCACGGCAAACAACCAGAAAGATGAAAAGGTTCTTAAGGCCATATCAGAGAAGTGTGAAGGGAAAAACCTTGCCTTAGGGCCGGTTGAAGAGGCCAACCACAAGGGAGTGGGTGCCAGCGCACTGGGCTATGGTCATGTTATTGTCGCATCTTCACCTATTGACGTGAACCTGGCAAAACAGCTAAACATCTTACTTGGTAACCTCGGCGTCCAGGGCAAAAAAATAATAGTAGACCCCACGACAGGGGGTCTTGGCTATGGCATGGAATACAGTTATTCCGTTATGGAACGGATCAGCATGGCAGCCTTAACCCAGGAAGATGAAAAGCTTCAGGTACCGATGATCAACAATATAGGAAACGAGGTCTGGAAGTGCAAGGAAGCCGGACTGGGCATTGAGGAAGCGCCAACCCTGGGTGATCCAGAAAAAAGGCCCATTCTTATGGAAGCGGTCGCGGCTGTATGTTATCTCATGGGTGGATCCGATGTGGTCATTCTGAGGCATCCCGAAACCGTGCGCTTGACACGTGCATTTATTGATCTGATGATTAACGGTGGCATGGCCAGCGATGTGAAAGCGATCTCCAAAAATTTAGACGCTCAAGAGGCTGATCTTATTTCCCTTTCACCTGAGCCGAATCTGGACTTTGGGAAACCGGAAGCTGCCCCGAAACCAAAGGCGGCAAAACCGGAAAAGAAGGAAAAGCCCGCTGTGGAGCCTAAAAAGAAAGAGGAAAAACCCGCTCCAAAGCCGGAAAAGAAAGTCGTTGAAATGAAGCCCAAGGAAAAACCTAAGGCCGAGGATGAGGCCGGTGTGAAGGCCAAGGCAGAGGCAGAAGCTAAGGCGGAGGCGGAGACTAAAGCCAAGGTAGATGCAGAGGCCAAAGCTAAAGCCGAAGAAGAGGCTGGGGCTAAGGCTGTAGCAGAGGCAAAGGCCAAAGCCGGGGAAGAAGCCAAGGCCAAGGCAGAGGCAAAGACGAAGGAAAAAGAAGAACTACAGGCCCTGAGATACAAAAGGGCCTTGGAGAGGGAAAAGCATGAAGCCGAGATGGC
>Ga0180009_10006142_pt1 | contig 12690 bp, 12 predicted proteins | sample OS_PC_MetaG_FD_123537 | JGI IMG/M metagenome (GOLD analysis project Ga0180009, IMG submission 123537) | Groundwater microbial communities from the Aspo Hard Rock Laboratory (HRL) deep subsurface site, Sweden - OS_PC_MetaG | ecosystem: Environmental > Aquatic > Deep subsurface > Groundwater...
ACACATTCCTCACAAAGAAATGAAGAAATAATTATAGAATAATTATGGGCGCGTAGCTCCAATTGGTAGAGCAATCGCCTCCAAAGCGATTTGTTGGGGGTTCGAGTCCCTCCGCGCCTGCCAAGTGAGAAAATCAGTCGGTAATACGGCTGTTTTTCTTTTATTTGAGCCAGATCTAGGAGGTTCTAACATTCTCTTAGCCTTTGGAAAGTCATCTAAGGCATCTTTTATAATATTCCATTGATCATATAGATGAATACTGAGTTTCCCGTCTTTTATTAAGGGGTTCGAACCTAATGCATAAAGAATTTGTTTTCTCTGTTCCGGACTACCATGCTCAAACCAATATCTGGCATAAGTGCAGAAATTAAAGGTTTTTTCAGTTAATTCCATCCATTCATCGGCTCGGTTATCTGTTTCTTTAATACTGTCCTTGAGTCTGGATTTTTCTTTTAATAGTTTAGATTTTTGCTCTTTAAATTCTTCCGGAGAAATCAAACTATAATTAGTATTCTCAGGTGAAATATAATTTTTAAGAAGATTATCTAATTGGGCCTGGCAGCGATTATGGACATTCTGTCTGGTCTTTGTTATTTTCTTCCTTTCATCAACTTCTTTTTCATTAGTTCTGTTTAAATATTCAATAGCGAATTTAGCATAATCTTTTTTAACTGATATTTGAGATAGGTAAGTATCAATCTGTTTTTCTAGTTCTTTAACTTCAATACTACCTTGGGTACATTTTGAGTTTATTCTTTTGGTACAATGATAATAGATGTAATGATGAATATTGCCATTCTTTTGATGTTTATATTTTTCCTCAGCCGTTATAGCTGCACCACATTCACCACATTGCATGATTCCAGTAAAATCAAATTTATGTTTTTTAGGACGTGGTCGTCCTTTTCTACCTAATAGGAATTGGACTTGGTCAAATTCTGCTTTAGTAATCATTGGTTTATGTCTACCTTTAGACCAGTTCCCACTACCTCTAGGATATTCAAATTCACCAGAATAAAAAGAGTCAGCAAAAATATTATAAATAGAACCACGTGAAAGGGGATTTCCACCAATTTTTCTAGTTTTTTTAGTTCGATAACCCCATTCATTATTTGCTATATCTAATATTTGAGTTGGAGTATATGTTCCTTGAAGCATTAAATCCCACATTTTTCTAATTAAGGGAAATCTTATAGGGTCTTTAATAATATGACCTCCATCCTTTTTTATAATCCATCTATAACCTGAGGCAGCTGCTCCTGGTCGCCAGCCACGTTCTACTTGAGCTTTTATGCCTCGCTTAACATTCTTTCGTAAATCAATAATAAATTGATTAGCAACGCCACTTTCTACGCTAAAGACTAATACATTGTCTTCTGGTAAATACTCTTTATCTATCGTCTGGATTGATTTTAAAATTCCTTGTTGTAATAGCCAACCAATTCTTCCACTATCTACTGGGTTTCTTGATAGGCGATTAATCTGCCAACATAAAATTCCTTCAGCTTCGCCAGCTTCAATTCTTTTAATCATATCTTCAAATATAGGACGATTATCTGGTTTCTTAGCAGATTTAGATTCTTCGTAAATTTTAACAATATTTAGGTTTAAATTCTTAGAGATTTCTTTAAGGCGATTAATCTGACTTTCGATAGACTGGATTTGACGGTCTTCACTTTCAGAAGATTTTCTGGCGTATAGGAAATATTTAATTTTTTGTTTGTTTTTAGTCATAAATCAAAAAGGGACAACCCATTGCTGGACACAATCCCTAAAGGAATTGAAGCAAGAGTTGCCCCTTTCTAGGTTCCTTTAAATAAGTGATTGTGTCCACCTTAATTATAGCATGGGCTTTTGCATTGAAGCAAATACCTAATTTTTTTCCTTTTTTAACTTGATTGGCTGATAGATATTTCTAAACATAAGAATTAGATTGATGGCTAATTCTTGAGCCTCTTCATCAGAAATATCTTTTCCTTCAATGTCTTTATAAATTTTCTTAAATCTTTCAATATCGTCTTTGGATAATTCCATCTGGAATTAGCCCCCAGTAAAATTAATTAAACCTCTTAATAATTAAATTATTTAGACACAATTATTCCTACTTTTAATCCTTAAGAGAGACTGCCAAGGAGGAATAGGAATACTCCCAAAGCCGTTAATCTGGCTTTGTTTGCCGCGGTTAGCCCCCAGACCGTTGTCTCTCGGCATAACCTAAAACCGACTGTAATTTTGATAACTAATAAGTCCCCAAAACCCTACTTTTCCAATCGCCCAGTTTAATATCCGACTTAACGGTTGGAATAATACAGACCATAATCTTCTGCTAGACCAAGAGAGACTGCCTGAGGTGTCATGAGGTTTCCTCTTGTATCCTACCATTTAAGTGGCATCCGATGGGTAGCTGGTAGGTTCGCCCACTTATCCCATCAGTATCGGCCCTTATCTATAAAGTTTTATGTCCTCATAAGGGTGTAAGGACAAAATTAAGAAAACAAAAAACAGCTCAACTATGATTGTAGCTGCTTTTTACTTCCCCTAATTTTATTTTCAATTACTAAAACTTTTATGTCTGTCGCCCCCAACAAATAAAAAACTCCTCAACTTGTCTTTCCACCTTTCCATACAGTATACCACTAATACTATGATGGAAAGACAAGTCAAAGAGTCTTTCTGTTAGTGGTATGTATTATTGTATGAGTGATGGAATCACTTTTTTTAAAGTTTATTTCTAGTCAAAACTTTCTGGATTTGCTCACTTTTGACTATCATCTCTATAATAGATGATTTTTTAATCTTGTCAATAGGCAAATGCTAGATGTCTAAATATGGCTGATATTAGCCAATAAAATGGTGTTTGGAGCTTAAAAATAGTTAAACATGAGAGTACTTCTTATTTAATTTCTAACCATTGTCTAATCCAATCAGCTCCTTTTCCATAAAAATTTTCACACTCTTTCTTTGCCTTGCCAGTTCTACCATCGCATTCTACTTGAGCTAATTTTTCTAAAACATTTATCATTGTCTTCCAGGCAATAGAGTATCTAACTCCGCACTTCTTACATTCTTGAACCAGGGTTGTTCTTGAATATCGCCTCAATCGGCAGTGGCTATATGAAGATTCCTTAAATCTTCTGTCTTGGGTTTCCTCCTTACAAACAGGACAACCACTAAAGAAGACTCCGATTGCATTTTGTATTTGTTTTGGTATTGTTGATTTACGCATACTCTAATGGTAGAGTATATCCAAATTTAAGTCAAATGGTTCAACTTAAGTTTTATCGATCGTTAATAAAAGAGTCCTGCTATGAGAATCTCTTTAGCAATTTCACCCAGTGAAATTGCTATATAATGCATATGTGCACTGGTAGATTAAAATAACTAAGTTTAGTTATCTTAATTGCATTTTGGTACTATGATACTTCTTTTTACTTTAAGCTCTTCCTATGGCTAAAATTAACCTAAAAATCTGTCTCCTCAGCTATCCCTTTTTAGGATTAGATAATGTGAAAAGTTGCCTGATAAGATTATTTCTATCCTTCAAGTCATAGTCGCTTTTATCAACTAACTGCTTAAACCAATGAGCAATAGTTGATCGGCTAAACTTCTGTCCATCTACGCTTTCAGCAAAGCAGATGTAATCAGACCAGAAAGGATTATATCTAGATACATTTCTAAATCTTGCTTCTAATGAACGCATGATTTTTTACCCCCAGTTTTTTTTAAAGACCTCTTATAAAAGAAAACGGACTAAGAAAGGAGACTCCCCAAGTCCATTAAATTTAATAATATTTAATTCTAATTATAGTTTATCAGATTTTACAAATCTGTCAAATCACTAAAAACAAAATTTTCTTTTATTTTACATTATTGTTATTATAGATAGGGAATATGGAAGAAAAAACAAAAAAGATGTTCAAAATAATCAGAACAATAATATCTCTAATCCTATTAGTAATATTTTGTACTGTCTTGGTTGCGTTTTGGGGGCAATTCTTAATATCTGGAGAAACCCTTAATGATTTTCTAAAAGAATTAGATGAGATAATCCCAGTTCCAACTGGAAGCTGTATAGAAGGTTGTTGGTTTATGGGATAAATTAAAATTATAAAAAAGATAATCCGCCTAGTGGATTATCTAAACCCAAAAACACCCATGATTTGGGTGTTTTTGATAAAAGAAAGAAAACGAGACAATCGAAGACAGATGACAAAGCAATAATATCTAATTAATAAACATTGTCATATGGTGATATGACTGTACATGTTAGTGAACAAGAGGTTGATTTTGTAGCTTATTAGTGGTTTAATGAAGATGAGTATTCGTTTATTAAAGATATTAAAAAGGATACCATAATGAATAAAAATATTCAAAAAAATAAGGAATATTTACATAATGTCGCCATAGCAGGAAATCATATAGAAGTATTAAGGGATAATGTAGATATTAACCTTATAGATTTAGATCCAGAAAATCCACGTATTGGTTATTGGACCGATAATCAAATAAAAAAGGAATTCACTCAAGATGAAATAGCATTTGCTTTGAGAGAAAAGTCTGATGATGTAAATAGGTTAAAGTTAAATATTGAAGTACATGAGGGTATTATGAATCCAATTTGGGTTTATAGAAAAGGAAAAAGGTTCTCTGTAATTGATGGTAATACAAGATTAGAAATTTTCAAAGATCTAGATAAAAAATATTTGCAAAAAGAATGTTATAAAAAAATACCATGCGAAATATTACCTAAAAATACAGATGATAGAACAAAGAATTTTATAAGATTACTTCAGCATTTAAGAGGTGTTAATGATTGGGAAGTTTATGAAAGAGCAAGAATGTTGTATATTCTATGGGAAAAAAAGGGGTATACTGAGGAAGATTTACAAAGTCAAACAGACTTAAATAGAAGTCAAATTAAAAAATGGATAGAAGCATATAAAAATATGACAAATCAGTTTCTATCAAAATATGGGACGCAGAGTGATGCTTTAAGTAAATTTTCTTATTTTGTTGAATATGAGAATCCTAAGATTAAACAGGGCATGGATGATATCAAGTTATCAATTAAAGATTTTTGTGGCTGGGTGGGGACTGGTGAAATACGACGTGCACAGGATGTCAGGAATCTTAGGAAAATATTTGAAGATAAAAAAGCAAAAGAAAAACTAGTTCAATGTGGATATAAATGTGCTGTCGATGAACTGAGTTTAGTTAAACCTGGAATTTCTTCAAAACTTTTTGAAGTCATAGAAGATGTTATCTATAGATTAAAGGGAATGCCTCGGTTTGAAGAAGAAGAAATAATTGAAGGAGGTAATTCTCAAAAGCAAAAGCTCTTGCGAGAACTTTTTTCTGAAGTGAGTAAAATAGTTAAGAAGCTTAAGGGATAATATGGCATCTCGAGCTCATCAATTAATAATAGGTCTTATTGTTAGGAAGATGCGTTCTGATGGGTATGAAATAGTTAGTTTCGATGGTAATGAATCTTTAATAACTGATATTTCTATAAATGCACCATTAACTATAAAGAGACATAGGCCAGATGTTATTGGTGTTGATATAAAAAACAAAAAAATATGTATAGGAGAAGCAAAGACAGATTCTGATTTAACTTCTAAGAGAACAAAGGAACAATTTATCGATTATTCTAATTTATCTACTAAATCAGGTGGTCTATGCGAGCTTGTTATTGGAATACCCCAATCTTCTGAAAGTAGATTAAAAGAAATTTTATTAGATTTAGGTTTAATTAAAAAGTCTAATATATCTTTAATTTGGATGCCAGATGAATTTTTACCAGGCAACGAAGATGAGTTTTAATTTTTTACCCAAAACAAAAGCTTTAGAACATCAAGTTGAAGCAATAGAATTTATTAAGGAACATAAGAAAGTACCTTTGTTTGATGAGCAAGGCTTAGGAAAAACCAAAATAGTAATAGAAGCATTGTGCAATAATCTTAAATCTAAAAGAATTGATTCTGTTTTAGTAGTTTGTAAAAAGACTTTGTTAAAGACTTGGCAAAATGAGATATTAAAGCATAGTCATTTACGTTCGAATGTAATCAGTGGTGATAAAAGAGGTAGGGGGCGGTCTTTTATGCATTTTTCTCATTTTCATATAATAAATTATGAATCACTTGTTCAGGAATTAGAAAGGATTAAGACATTTCTTAAATTATATAAGTTCGCACTAGTCTTAGATGAATCAGCTATTATTAAAAACCCTTCTTCTAGAGTAGCTAAATCTATTTTCGAAATCAGAAATTTAGTTGTTAAAAAGATAATCATCACAGGGACACCAATAGCAAATAAGCCAGAAGATTTATGGGCACAGTTTTATTTTTTAGATAACGGAAAGACGCTGGGGAGTGATTTCAAAAATTTTAAGAATAAGTTCCATATAAAATTAAAAGGAGAAGAATCACTTAAAAAACATGAGGAAGAATTATCAAAGCTAGGTAGTAAAATTAATAAAATTTCCATTCGGAGAACAAAAGACGTTTTGGAATTACCAGAAAAGATATATTTAAATGAATATGTTTCGCTCGCTGGCAAACAGAAAAGGATGTATGACAATTTAAGAAAAGAAATGTATCTAGATATTGAAGATACTGATGAATCTATTATCAAGAAGAAAGTTGATAATTATTTAGTGAAATTACTAAGATTAACACAAATAGCAAGTAATCCATCTCTTATTGATGAAAGATATGATGATACTCCGTCAAAGTTTTTTAAACTAGATCAGCTTTTAAAAGAGATGTTGAAAGAAGAAAAAGCCATTGTTTGGTCAACCTTTAGAGGGAATATTAGATTACTAAAAAAGAGGTATGAATCGTATGGTGCATTAACGCTATTTGGAGAAATGTCTATTATTGATAGAAATGTAGTTGTAGAAAAATTTGTAAATGAGAACAAACATAGATTGTTAATTGCCAATCCTTCAGCCGCTAAAGAAGGATTAACACTGACATCTGCTAATAATGCTATTTATCTTGATAGAAGTTTTAAAATGGATGACTATATTCAATCACAGGATCGTATTCATAGGATTAGTCAGAAAAAGAAATGTAAGATTATAAAGATGATAGCAAGAGGAACGATTGATGAATATACAGATGAGATATTAGAAAAAAAATATTTATTAGCACAATTTACACTTGGAGACATTAAAACATTAGATACTAAGGAAGAATTTCTAAGTAAGGAAAGATTGTTAGAAATCTTGGGATAAGTAATTTTATATAAATTAAAATCTTTAATTATGTCACAAAAAAATGAATCTTACATATATTTAAGTGGGAAAGAAATACCTGTTGAATATAAAAAAGTAGATATTAATGAATTAAAGTATTATCCAGAAAATCCAAGAATATTATCTATTTTGATTCAGAAATCTAAAAAAATAGATGATGAACTAATAGAAAAAGAACTATGGGAGAAAAATGAAACGCATCAGTTACGTAGAGAAATAGAAAAGCATGGTGGTTTGATACACCCGATTATTGTTTATCAGAATTATGTCCTAGAAGGAAATACACGTTTATGTTGTTTTAGGCATTTATACAAACAATATAAAGATGAAAAATGGAGGTTTGTAGATTGTAAAATTATAAAAGCAAAGAATTTGTCTAAGGAAAAAATTGATACTCTTCTAGGCAATGAACATATAATTGGAAAAATAGCCTGGGATACTTTTGAAAAGGGATGCTGGATGAGTAAGATGCTTAGAGATGATGGTTATCCTTTAGAGTCAATAAAAGAAATTGTTGGTCATTCAGAAAAATGGATTCAGGATCATATATGGTCTTACGAGACTATGATAAAAGAAAAAATTAAGAAAAAGGATAAATTCAGTCATTTTGTTCAGATTAAATCAAATAGTGAACTTTGGAAGATTAAACGGAATGTCGACCCTAAAATTATAGATAAAACCATTGAATTTATCAAAAACGGACAAGTGCCTATTGCACAGGATATACGTAAAATACCAAAATTGTGGCATGATAAAAAGCTAAGAAAGAAACTAGAAGATGGTGAAAAAGTTGATCAAGTATTCCATGAATTAAAAGCTAAAGATATAACTTTAACGTCTACTTTTTTGCGAGATGCTCAAGAACTAACAGAAAAAATGCAAAAACTTACAGTGGTAAAAAGAGATGAAATTAAAAATGATGACAAAGGGAAATTTATAATTAGAAAATTAACAAGAGAATGCAAAAACCTTAATAAAGAGTTAAATGTTTAATTAGAATTTTATATGAACATTTTATTGGTGGAACCAAGTTTCCCTTATCCGAATAAAAGTAAGCACAAGGCCAATGAAGTACATAAAAATTTTGTTCCCATTGGTCTTTTAAAATTAGGGTCTTATTATAAGGACAAAGGCAGTAAAGTAAAACTAGTGAGAGGGAGTAAAACAATAAAGGAATTAAATCATTTTCAGCCAGATAAGATTTTGATTACTTCTTTGTTTACATATTGGTCTAAGTATGTGTGGGATGCTGTTAAGTATTATAGAGAACTATTCCCTAATTCAGAAATTGTTTTAGGTGGGATTTATGTCACATTACATTATGACAATCTGGAATTTAAAAAACTAGCGTTAAAATATAAGGCAAAATGTCATGTTGGGCTACATAGTGGAGCCGAGAGATTTTTACCAAATTACTCTTTGATTAATGGGGAAATTAGTCATCATACTACGCACATTATGAGAGGATGCATAAGAAGATGTAAATTTTGTGGGGTCTGGAAGTTGGAGCCTAAGATGATTAATAAAAATACAGAAGAGATTATAAAAGAGATTAAAGCAATTGGTAAAAATAAAGTAATTTTCTATGATAATAATTTTTTAGCTAATCCAAATATTAAAAAAGAAAACATGTTAGAGGTTTTAGCTGATTTAAGAATAAAAAATAAACCTGTTATTTTTGAATCTCAGAGTGGTTTCGACGGTAGATTATTAGAAAAGAACCAAAAATTAGCGTGTCTTTTAAAAAAAGCAAGATTTCAAAATGTAAGAATTGCTTGGGATAATGGTATTGAAGATGCTCCTTTAATAAAAAAACAAATTAATTATTTAGTTAAAGCTGGTTATCCAGTAAAAGACATTTCTATTTTTATGATCTATAATTTTAACAGAATTTTAGAAGATATGATTGCAAAACATAAATATTGTTTAAATTGGGGCGTTCAAATTCTTGATTGTCGATATAGGCCACTAGATACTTTGTTTGATGATTATAAGCCACATGCTTGGAGAAATGGTCAAACTGCGAAAGATTATTATATTCACGAGAAAGGAGATTGGAGTGATAATAAGATAAGAAAGTTTAGGAGCCTTGTTAGGGTGCATAATATATTTATTAGATATATTAAAGATAAAAAGAGTAATTTTAAAGAATTATTTAAGCAATATAGAAAAATAAAAGATATAGATGAACTTTTAAATTTTATGTCTGATAAAAATAAAATGGGATATAACAAGGATATGGAAAGATGGAGTGCAATCCATAATACTTATAAGTTTTTTAATCTAGGTAGACCCCCTCAAATTAAAAAAATAGAAAAGAACAAATTATTAAAAGAAAGGATTAAGTTACTAAATAGCATCAAAGTTAAGTGTAAGGGAAATAAAGAATTAACTCCTCCTAGTTTGGATAATCCTATTAGTAAAAAAGCAGATAAAGAAATTAAGAAGTGGTTTTTAAAGTATAATAAAGTTTAAGTTCACCTGGTGAACTTAAAAGATGCATGTGTGCACTAGATTTCTATTTTTATATGAATTACCAGAGAGACGGAGTCATATGTTTAGGGAAATTTATAAATAGATGGGGTTGGGGGGGTAAATAATGAAATTAAAATTTAAAAATATATTCAAATGGGTTCGTATAATCAGTGTTCTTATTTGGTTTTTTATCCTGCCTCTATTCTTTATTAATAATTTATTTTGGGGAGATGCAGCTAAAATTCCATTGACAAGAGAATGGGAAGATAGTCGAGTATGGTTTAAACCAGACATAGAATCGATTTCTCGTCCAGGGTATGAATATGCTATTAGAAAAATTCTTAAAACTCCTTTCGATTTAGATCATTATAAGGTTTGTATTAAAAACGAAACTTATGTTATTGAGAACGAAGAAGTCGAATTTTTAGCTGTAACTGTTTATTTTGAGGAAGATATAATCGAGCCATTTATAATTCAGGCCAAAGGAGAAGAGTGTAAAGTGCTCAGGGTTGATGAGTTCTCTTATACTACAAATCTTAGGTATCATTTAAAGTCCTTTCCTACTTCTTTTAGAACAGAATTGAGCGTTTTGCCTAGAGATTATGCTTATCAGTTTATATGGGATAAGATTACTTTAAGTTTTATTTTTTTTGTTTTATGGCTCCAGTTATCCTGGCTAGGAACAAGAATTTATGGTTTATTTAGAAATGAAATTAATTTATTTGTAAAAAAAAAATGACAATCGAAGATAAAATAGAATTATATTTTTTTCATCCTGCTCGTTCTAAAAAAGATTACAGAAAAATTTATAAAAGATTTTTAAGAACAAAATATACAAAAGAAAAGGTTGTTCGTTTTTCTCCTCTTTATATTCTACTTAGAGATACAGGTTATTGTTTTGGAATAGGTGAAAAATTAAATTCAGTGAGAAATAAGATAGAACCAGCTAATTTCGCTGGAGTAATATTAACAGCGATAGCATTTAATAGTCTTGTGAAAGAAATTTATTATGGGAAGCATTATGAATTTGCTAATAAATATATGGATATTAGTGATCAAGAATTAGTTGATGCCTTAAGGTATCTTCGGAATGGATTAGAGCATAGTTATTATTCATTATTTTTCCGTTTGAAAATAAGTGGAAGAGAAGAAAAGATCTATTTTGATTTGGGCAATTATCCAGATGTGATAAAAAAGAATACAAGATGGAGAAGGTTATATTCATCTAGGATGTATTTTGTTAATCCTAGGAAATTGTTAAGTACTTTTGAGAAAGGAATTGAATTATTTAAGCAAGATTTATTAAATCCTGTAAATGTAGGACTAAGAAGAAATTTTGAAAAAAGGTTTACTGTTAAAAACTGGATTTTCTTTACTTAATATTTTTGTCTTGAGAAAACAAATTGTCAGAGTAAAATTTATAAAGTAATATGCAGAAGAATGCACTTGATTCCTGATTTTGTGCAAATTACCAGAAAAGGGGAGGTATATGTTTAAATAAATTTATAAATAGGTGGGGTAGGGGGTTATGGATTAAAAAATAAAAATAAATAAAAAATACTTTTATGTTTACTTTTAACAAAACTTTTTCTGAAATCACTTTTGGAGATATTCAGGCTTTAATCTCTAATGAGATAACTGAAGATTTAGGCTTAGAATATAAAAGTGAGGTATGGGGTAGAGGGGATGAAGATGTTAGAGAAATGCTTCGAGATATTTCTTCTATGGCAAATGCCTATGGAGGATATTTTATTATAGGAATAAATGAAGAATCAGATACTGGTAGGGCAATAAGTTTAAAAGAGATTCTGAATACAGAGCAGGAACGTGATAGAATTTTTGCTTCTTGTTTAGCCAATATACAGACAAGGATAATGGGACTAGATATTAAAACCTTAGATATCAAAGATGGGAAAAAGATTATGCTTATTCGAGTGCCAAATAGCCCGAAGTTGCATATGGTTACTTTTAAAGGATTAAATCAATTTTGGGCCAGACATGATAGACAAAAATCACCCATGTCTATTGAAGAAATTAAAGATTCTTTTATAAAAAGCCATGATAGTATTAAGAAAGTCAAAGAATTTTTAAGTGAAAGAAGAGACAAAATTTTAGAAGACATTATAGACTCTCCTTATTATGTTTTAAGTGCTGTTCCTATTATATTAGAGGAAGATATTTTTAATGTATCTGATGTAGAATTAAGAGCGATTTTTCGGGCCTTAGGGAGTGAAATGCGCGGGGGATATAATTTCGATAATTTTTTGAGTCATTCTCAGGTTCATCCTAGTTTCCATGGACTTTGTGTTAAAAATGAAAGTTTTAATAAGACATCCTTGGAATTATTTCGTAATGGCTATTTTGAGGGGCAGATAAAAATTGAGGATTCTCTTATTTTACCTCCAGATAAAGAAGTAGAAAAAGATTATCCAGCAATTCTTAATATATTTATTGTTTCATTAGCTAAGAGTTTTTTAGGGCGATTAAAAGCAATTAGAGATTATCTGGGTTATGATGGTCAATGTAGTATATCTTTAAGCTTATTAAATATTAGAGGAATGGGGTTAAAACAATATACACAAGGAAGAGGGTATATTAAAGATGATAAAATTTGGGAAAAGACTCATTTAGAGATTGAATCAATGGTGTTTGAATCAATTGAACCTATTAGCATTACTAAAATGTTATGTGATAGAATTTGGCAGTCTTTTGGGTATGAAAAAGAGCCATTTTATAAAGAAGAGGATGGTGACTTTGATCTTAGATAAGTTATTTAGAATTATATCTCAACTAGCGTAGGTATATTAAGATATTTTTCTATTATTTTAAAACAGGTTCTAACATCGTCCAACCGTCTCTGCGATTAAAAATAACCGCTATTTTATGCGGTTATTTTATTTATTATCGTAATAGCCGAAAATTTATAATTCTGTTTTTAATTCTAGTTTTTCTTTAAT
>Ga0180009_10006143_pt1 | contig 12688 bp, 14 predicted proteins | sample OS_PC_MetaG_FD_123537 | JGI IMG/M metagenome (GOLD analysis project Ga0180009, IMG submission 123537) | Groundwater microbial communities from the Aspo Hard Rock Laboratory (HRL) deep subsurface site, Sweden - OS_PC_MetaG | ecosystem: Environmental > Aquatic > Deep subsurface > Groundwater...
AAATTTTATATAACAACCCCAATTTATTATGTAAACGCAAAACCGCATATAGGACATGCGTATACTACGCTGGCTGCGGATGTTATTTCGCGCTACCAAAAATTACAAGGAAGTGATGCGTTTTTTTTAACAGGAACAGACGAGCATGGAGCAAAAGTAGCCCAAGCAGCTGAAGATGCAGGAAAAGATCCGCAAGAATTTGCTGATGAAGTTGCGGATGAATTTAAAGCAGCTTGGAAGAATTTGGGAATAGAATATTCAGATTTTATACGCACAACAGAGAAAAGGCACAAAGAAAAAGTGCAGAAATTTTTAGAGGATTTGAAAGAGAAAGCCGTTTTATATGAAGGCGAATACAAAGGATTGTATTGCACAGGATGTGAAAATTTTATTACTGAAAAAGAGCTAGAAGGCGGAAAATGCCCAAATCACAAAAAAGAGCCTGAAGAAGTTATAGAAAAAAATTGGTTTTTTAAATTATCTGATTATACAAAAAAGATAAAACAGCTTATAGAGTCAGATGATTTTAAGATTCATCCAGAGTTTGCCAAAAAAGAAACACTTGGTCTTTTAGGGCAGGATTTGGATGATTTTTCAATTTCTCGCGAAAAAGTTGATTGGGGCGTGAAATTGCCTTGGGATGAATCTCAGACAATATATGTATGGGTTGACGCGCTTCTGAATTATCTGACTGCGCGCGATTATCCTGATTTAGACGATAAGTGGCCGGCGGATTTGCAATTAATTGGAAAAGATATTCTTAAATTCCACGCGATTTATTGGCCTGCGATGCTGTTGGCCGCGGGCTTAGATGTTCCTAAACAATTATTTGTGCACGGGTATTTCACGATTGACGGGCAGAAAATGTCCAAGTCCTTGAAGAATGTAATTGATCCAAATGATTTGGTTGAAAAATACGGCGTTGATGGAGCTAGATATTTATTATTATCTCAATTTCCATTTGGACAGGACGGGGATGTAAAAGCAGAAAAATTTGATGAACAATATAATTCTGATCTAGCAAATGGAATTGGAAATTTAGTTAGCCGTATATCAAATTTGATTGAAAAGAATTTTGATGGAAAGTTTTCGGCCAAAGGCCGACCAACCTCTGGCTGGGATGGAAACCAGAAAGATTTTGATAAATTATTTTTTGAAAATAAACTTTTTGAAGCATTAAAATATATTATTTCAGGATTTTCAGAGCTTGATAAAAAGATAGACGAGCAAGAACTTTGGAATTTAGTCAAAACAGACAAAGAAAAAGCAGGCAGGATTTTATCGGATATTGCTAATGAAATTATCTCTCTTGCTCGAAAATTAGAGCCATTTTTGCCAGAAACAGCTCAAAAAATTATCAAGCAGTTTGAGTCCAAAAGGATCGAAAAACAAGAACCATTATTTCCACGAAAGTGAAAAATTTGATATAATATATTCATGCTTATAATTGATTATATTTTACTTATCATTCTTGGGTATGCCACGATTTGGGGATTTCGCAAGGGCCTTATACGCGCTGTTGGCGGAATGCTTGGAATGATTGGGGCAGTTGTGCTTGCTAGTCGGTTTTTTCAGCCAGTAGCGGAGAAATTTGGTCCAATTATTGGGTTTGAAAATAGCATGAATTTGGCTCGCATGGTAAGTTTTGTCGTGCTTTTGATTGGCATAAATTATCTTGTGTCAATTCTTGTTGCTTTGGTTGAAAAAGCGTATTCATCAATTGCTGTTCTGCCTTTTATGAAGATAGGGAACCGTCTTTTGGGAGCAGCTTTGGGATTAATTCAGTCCTCAGTTATGGTTGGGCTTGTTCTGTATTTTGCCGCGCGTTTTCCGTTTGGATCCATTGTTGAAAGTTTTTTTGAAGGATCAAAGGTAGCTCCAATTGTTTTAGGAATTTCCGGCATAATTCAGCCTTTGCTTCCTGATGCAATTAAGCAAATAGAATCATTAATATAATGTTAATAGATACACACTGCCATTTGTCATTTAAAGCTTATAATAGAGATTGTAAAGACGTGGTTAAGCGAGCGCGTGATGCAGGAGTTCAGATGATAACAGTCGGAGCTGCGCGAGATACAAGCGAAAAAGCAGTCACCATCGCTAAGGAGGCAGATGGTGTTTTTGCGTCCATAGGATGCCATCCAACTCACGCGCAAGATGAGGAGTTTGATTTTGACTGGTATATGAGTCAAGCTGATAATCCAAAAGTTGTTGCAATAGGAGAGTGCGGGGTTGATTATTTTCATATAGACCCCGAGTCATCCGACGGGGCAAGTGAGACGCGTCGCGAAGAAATTTTAAAAGCGCAAGAAGAATTATTTTTCAAGCATTTAAAGATCGCAAAAGAGAAAGATTTACCTGTGATTTTGCATACTCGCGATTCAAATCATGGGCCATCTGGCGTAGCATATGAGCATTTATATGGCCTTGTAAAAGATTTTGGATATACGCGGTGCGTTGTTCATTGTTTTGGGGGTTCATGGAAATGGGCTGAGAAATTTTTGGATTTAGGGTTAATGATTTCATTTACAGGAATCGTGTCTTTTAAAAATGCTTCGCCAGAACTGCGCGATGTCGTGCGCAATACGCCAAAAGACAAATTTATGATTGAAACAGATGCGCCGTATTTAGCGCCAGAACCTTATCGCGGAAAACAGAATGAGCCAGCATATGTTGAATATGTGGCAAAAGCCATTGCGCAAATACGCGGCGTGTCGTATGATGATATAGCTTCTGAAACAACTAAAAACGCAAAAAAGTTTTTTAATATATGAACACAACAGTTTTTGTCATTATAATTTTTGTTTTAATTATTCTATTTACAGTAGTTGTTTTTCTTTTGCTTAAAAAACTTACTGAACAAAAAAAGCCAGATGATAATCAGGCTTTGCAGTTTCTGCAGAACCAATTAAATGAAATGTCTCGTACTTTGGATAACAAATTATCAGAATCAACAAAAATGATGCAAGTCCAGTTCGGGCAGTCGTCAAAAGTAATACAAGGTATTACAGGACAGAGCCATCAGATTTTAAAAGATGTCACAGAGCGATTAACAAAATTAGACGAAACAAACAAGCAAGTCGCAGGAGTAGGCGATCAAATCCGCTCACTTGAGAATATACTTAAAAATCCAAAACAGCGCGGAGTGCTTGGCGAATATTATCTTGAGAACGTGCTTAAAAATGTTCTTCCGCCTGGATCATATCAAATGCAGTATAAAATCGGCAAAGATGATGAAGACAAAGATTTAATCGTGGATGCCGCGGTATTTGTCGGCGACAAAATTGTGCCTGTTGACGCGAAATTTTCTTTGGAAAACTATAATAGGATTATTACAGAAGACAATCCAGAAACCAGAGAAAAGTTAGAAAAAGTATTTAAAAATGATTTAAAAGCGCGAATTGATGAAACTTCAAAATATATCCGTCCAAATGACAATACAATGGAATTTGCTTTTATGTTTATTCCTTCAGAAGGAGTTTATTATGACTTGCTGATTAACAAAGTTGGCGCGGTGAAAATCAGCACAGAAGATTTAATTGAATACGCTTTCCGCAGGAAGCATGTTATAATCGTGTCTCCAACTTCCTTTTTGGCTTATCTTCAGACGGTTTTACAAGGAATGCGGGCTTTAAAAATAGAAAAAGACGCTCAAGAAATCCGCAAGCGCGTTGAGCAATTAGGAAAGCATATTACTAATTATGAAGAATATATGCGTTTAATGGGCAATCATTTGTCTAAAACAGTAGGTTCATATAATAGCGCGTATAAACAATTTGGACAGATTGATAAAGATGTTATGCGCATAACTGATCGCGTGGAAAGCAGTGTTGAGCCGGAATTAATTGAGGCGCCTAAACAAGATGAATAATTCCTACGCTTGCCAGTGTTACTATTATTCCAGAAATTATAACTCCAAGCGCAATAAGGCCAAAAGCGCGCCAAAATGGAATACCTAAGAGATACGCGGCCGCAGACCCTGTCCAAGCGCCTGTGATAGGCAAGGGGATAGATACAAATATAACTAAGGCAATATATCCATAAATTTCATAATGTCCTTGAATTCGTCTGCGCGTTCTTGCAAAGAGCCATTCAAAGAACTTCGCGAACATTGTTGAGCGTCTTATTAAAAACAAAGAGACTACTTCTAAAAATAGCAGCAAAAAAACAACTGGAATCAAATTTCCAATTACAGATAAAATATAGGCCTGCTCAATTGAGAGGTCTAGTTTTGCCAGTGCGAAAGGAATAGCCAAGCGTAGCTCCCCAATTGGCGTCATTGCAGCTAATAATGTTTTTATATATGGATGCATAGTTAATGAAGAGATCCCTCATCCTCGTTATACTCGGATTCGGGATGTCGGAAATGACGCAAAACGTCATTTCCTCCATTTTTTAGATACGCCAATACGAGCCCTGTCTCTCTCAAGCATGTATTCAAGATTTTTATAAGTGTTAATATCTAGTCTTTCTTTGTCTTTGAGTTTTTCAACAAGATCTTTCGCGCGTTTTTCCGCGCGCTCCAGATCAATCTCATCCGCATGCTCCGCAGTATCAGCTAGAATAACTAGAGTATTATCAAACATTTCAATAATGCCGCCAGCAACAGCTAATGGCTTGTCTTTCTTGTCAGTTCGGATAATAAGTTCCCCTGGCTTTAGTATTGAAACCAAAGGAGTGTGGCGGGCAAGTATCGTAATCTGTCCGTTTTTTGTGTCAGCCACAACTTCATCAACCTGTTCTTCTAAAACAATTCTGGCTGGGGTGATAAGTTTGAAATTGAGTTTAGCCATTATTGTTTAAACTTCGCTAATTTTGCCTTTCATATAAAAGTCTTGCTCATTTTTATCATCATGCTTTCCTTCAATAATTTCTGAAAATCCTTTGATAGTGTCCGCAAGTTTTACATATTTGCCCGGCTTTCCCGTGAAAGTTTCAGCGACCAAGAACGGCTGGGACAAGAATCTTTGCACTTTTCGAGCGCGAGAAACTGTTAATTTATCCTCTTCAGATAATTCTTCTATTCCAAGAATGGCGATAATATCTTGCAAATCCTTATATCTTTGCAAAATCTGCTGAACTTTACGGGTAACTTTATAGTGTTCTTCGCCGACAACATTTGGATCAAGGATTGTTGACGTAGAATCCAATGGATCAACAGCAGGATAAATTCCTAATTCTGTAAGCGAGCGGTTCAAAACAACTGTGGAGTCCAAATGCGAGAATGTTGTTGCTGGAGCTGGGTCAGTAAGATCGTCAGCAGGAACATATACTGCCTGCACGGACGTAATTGACCCATCCTTTGTTGAAGTAATTCTTTCCTGCATTGCTCCCATTTCATTTGCCAAAGTTGGCTGGTATCCTACGGCTGATGGAGTTCTGCCTAGCAGCGCTGATACTTCGCTTCCTGCTTGAGTAAATCTGAAGACATTGTCCATGAAAAACAGAACATCCTGATGCTCTCGGTCTCTAAAGTGCTCTGCGATAGTTAAGCCAGTCAATCCAACTCTCATTCTTGCTCCTGGGGGCTCGTTCATTTGTCCAAATACCATTGATACTTTATTCAATACTCCTGCGCTATCCATTTCATGGTATAAGTCATTTCCTTCGCGAGTTCTCTCTCCAACGCCGGCGAATACGCTATATCCGCCATGAGCTTTTGCGATGTTGTTGATTAATTCTTGAATAATAACTGTTTTTCCAACTCCAGCGCCTCCGAACAATCCGACTTTTCCACCCTTCACAAATGGGCAAATTAAATCAATAACTTTAATTCCAGTTTCAAGAATTTCTGTTTCTGTTGATTGTTCTGTAAATGACGGCGCTGTCCTGTGGATTGGGTCGCGCTGCGCATCTGTGATCAAATTTTTTCCATCAACAATGTCGCCAGTCACATTAATTAATCGTCCAAGCGTTTTTTCTCCGACTGGAACTGAAATTGGCTTTCCAGTTGCTTTAACTTCTGTGTTGCGTTTTAGCCCATCTGTTGAGTCCATTGCAATTGTTCGCACGCTGTTAGACCCAATGTGCGCCTGCACCTCTAGAACAAGACGTTTTTCATTGTGCTCTAATTCTAGCGCGTCATAAATTGCTGGTAATTTCTCGCCTTCTTCAAAGGCCACATCAACGACCGGGCCAATGATTTGTGATATTTTTCCTGCCATATATTAAGTTAATTAAAATTCAAATTATAAATATTAAGATACTGCCGTGGTTCCTGCTGAAATTTCCGCGATTTCCTGTGTAATTGACGCTTGGCGCGCTTTATTAAAAACAAGAAGCAAATCATCTGCGAAATCCTGCGCAGCATCAGACGCGTTTTTCATTGCAACCATTCTCGCGCTATGTTCTGACGCGTTTGATTCTAATAATGCCTGGTACAATTCTACTTGTCCGATTCGCAGGGTCAAATAATCAAGTAATTCATATTTATTCGGCTCATACAAATATTCCAAATTTTTTGGCGCTTGTTTTATTTTTTTTATTTTGCGCCCTGTAAAATCTTCACCAAGCCCAACTTGTTCTGTTTTGCTAAAAGGATACAATTGCCTAATAACTGGACTTTGATTAACAGCGCTTTTGTAATCCGTATAAGCGACTTTTACAACATCAGTTTGCTTGTTTCTGAATTTACGATAAACATGATTAGCAATTTCTCTTATAGATGAATCATCAATTGCTGTATCATCTTTTTGATACGCAAGCTTAATTTCATTTCCAAGCGCTGTGATTGTGCTTGCTCCTCTATTTCCGATTGTAATTAATTCTGTGTTTGGATTTTTTTTAAGATAGGGAAGCGCTAGTTTTATGATTCCTGAGTTAAATGCTCCGCACAATCCGCGATTAGAAGTAAAAACAATAAGAGTGGTGTGCTTGGTTTCTTTTAGCTCTTCAAAGAATTTTTTTACTGGGCTGATTGATGAAAACCAAAGGTGTGAATTTATTAATCTATCAACAATGTTCCACGCTAAAGTGTGGTAATCTCTTGTATGCAAAGCGCTGTCAACAGTTTTTCTCATTTTGCTAGCCGCAACTAACTCCATCGCTTTTGTGATTTTTTTCGTGTTATTTATGGATTGTAGCCGTTGTTTTACTTCTTTAGTGTTTGCTGGCATATATTATTAATCAGATTTTTCAGTTTTCTTCTCAACGAACCACTCTTTATCAACGATTGATTTGTAATCATCAACCGCCTTTTTCAAGCCATGTTCCCATTTCTCGTCAAATTCTCCTTTTTTATCAATCAATTTTAAAAGTTCCGGATTATTCTGGTCAACATATTCAGAAAGACCTTTAGCAAAATTAGAAATATAATCAACGTCCACATCATCCATTAAACCATTTGTCGCGCTATAAATTTGAACAACTTGCTGCGCGACCGGCATAGGCGAGTATTGCGGCTGTATAAGCAGTTTTTCTAGCCGTTTTCCGCGTTCAAGCTGCTTTTGAGTTGCTTCATCCAAATCAGATCCAAATTGGGTAAATGCCTCTAATTCCCTGAATTGCGCCAAATCAAGTCGCAGAGAGCCGGCAACTTTTTTCATTGCCTTAATCTGCGCGGCGCCACCAACACGCGACACAGAAAGCCCCACATTAATAGCTGGTCTAAATCCTTTGTTAAATAAGTTTGATTCAAGATAGATTTGTCCATCTGTAATTGAAATGACATTTGTAGGAATATATGCTGATACGTCATTTCCTTGTGTTTCAATAATGGGAAGCGCTGTTAATGACCCTTTGCCATTATCTTCGTTTAGCTTAGCAGCGCGTTCTAATAACCTACTATGCAAATAGAAAACATCGCCAGGATATGCTTCGCGTCCAGGAGGCCTTTTTAGGAGCAAAGAAATCTGCCTATAAGCAACTGCGTGCTTTGATAAATCATCGTAGATGATAAGCGCGTCTTTTCCTTGATCCATAAAATACTCTCCCATAGCGCATCCTGCGTATGGAGCTAGAAAGTTCAAAGCAGCTGATTCAGAAGCGCTAGCAGACACAATGATTGTATATTCCATTGCGCCTGCCTTTTCCAAGCGAGCCACAATCTGCGCGATTTTACTCTCTTTTTGCCCAATTGCGACATAAATGCAAGTCATATTCTGCCCTTTTTGGTTTAAGATTGTATCAATCGCGACTGCGGTTTTTCCTGTTTGCCTGTCCCCAATAATTAATTCTCTCTGTCCTCGTCCAATAGGAATCATTGCGTCAATTGATTTGAGGCCTGTCTGAACTGGCTCATGCACTGATTTTCTGGTAATAACTCCTGGCGCGATTCGCTCCATTGGATAGTTTTTTTCTGTCTTGAGATCTTTGCCGTCTTTTGGCTGGCCCAATGGATCAATAACTCTTCCAATCATCTCATCTCCAACCGGAACATCAAGGATTCTGCCCAATGCTTTTACTTTCATGCCTTCGCTAATTCCTTTATATTCACCAAGCACCATTATTCCGACTTTGCCTTCTTCTAAGTTCAATGCCACTCCAATAGCTCCATCATCAAATTTCACCATTTCCATTGACGCCACGTCAGCAAGTCCTGTTGCTGACGCAATTCCGTCAGCAATGTGGATTACTGTTCCGATTTTTTCTTCCTGGATTTCGGCCTTGAATCCGGAGATTTCTTTTTTTAGTTGTTCTATTATTGAGTCCATATAATGTCTTATTAAGTAAGTTGTTTAGAAAGTGATAATAGCTGTGATTTTATGCTTAAATCCCATCGTTTATTTTTTGTCTCAATTTGTATACCTCCGATTAATTCAGGATTTATTTTGTGACGCACTGACACTTCATCTGTTTTCAGGATTTCTTTAGCTAATTTTTTAGCTTGGTTTTCTGAAATTTCATGCGCGCTTGTGATAAGCGCATGTTCAACACCTAGTTGTCTCTGTTCAATTTCTTCTAAATTGCGCAGGATTTCAGCCAGTTTTGATAAATGTCCGGTTTTATATAAATACGCAAGCATTTTTTTATTTACTTTGCTTGCCTGTCCGCAGGAGAGGCGGATGATTTTTTTGTCTGACAATAATTCATACCATGCTGAAGCGTATTGTTTTGGCGTTATATTCATATAAATTATATGTCTTTCATTATATTTTCGATAAATTCCTTGTCCTGTTTTTCGTCTATTTTCTTTTTTAGCAATTTTTCAGTGGCGGCGATAACAGCTTGTACAGCTTCTTTGCGAATATTAGATAAGGATTGCTTTTTTTCCAAAATAATTTCTTTTTTTGACTTTTCAACAATATTGCGCGCTTCATCTCGCGTCTTTTTTATAATTGAATCTGCTTGCATTTTTGCTTGGTCCTTTGCTTTTCCAATAATATCCTGCGCCTCTCTGTGCGCTTGAGATGTAATCTTTTTTTGTTCTGTTGTTGCGTTAGCGAGTTTTTTTACTGATTCTTCCGCGTCCTTGATTCCTTTTTTAATTTTTTCCTGACGCTCGCGCATGAATTTCAAAATCGGCTTATAACCAAGCTTATAAAGAATAAATACAAGAATCAAAAAATTGACCAGATTAGCGATTAATAATTTTGTGTCAAGGCCAAAGGCCTGAAGTATTTCCATATTTTTACATGTACAAGATTAACAAAGCAACAACAAGGGCATAAATACCTGTTGTGCCAGTTACTGCCATGGAAACGAGCATTCTCATGAATATAATGTTTTCTATTTCCGGGTTGCGGCCCATTGCCTCTAAGGCTTTGCCGCCAATATATCCCGTGCCTATAGCAGGCCCTATAGCTCCATATCCCATAGCAATACCAGCTGAAATAAGTCGTATTGCTTCAGTGTCCATAGTACTATCCGTCTATTATCCAAATAAGATTAAGAGCGCGATAACTAAGGCATAGATACCGGTTGATTCTGTAACAGCCATTGCAACGAACATTTTTGTAAAAATAGTGTTGCCTGCTTCTGGGTTTCGTCCCATTGTTTCTAGGGCCTTGCCGCCCACATATCCCTCGCCAATGCCAGGGCCAATAGCTCCGAATCCCATTGCTATTCCAGCTGCGATTAAACGTGCTGCTTCAACATCCATATATTTTTATAGTTAATTATTAATTGATTAATTGTTTGTTATTTTTTGTCAGGCATGCGATCTGCACGGTGATTCTTTTCCACAATCGGTTCTTTATCAACAATACTCATCTGAATATATACCATGATTAATAGAGCAAAAACTGCGGGCTGAACAACAGACGAAAGAAGCAATATCATCATAAATGGTAATGGCAATATATAGGGGAATATGATAAACAGTACCGCGAGCAGAACCTCTGCCGCGAATGCGTTTCCAAAAAAACGGAAAGAAACTGATATAAGCTTGGCAATTTCTCCGATAATTTCAAAGAATGCAAGAATAAATTTCAAAGGGCTTCTGAAGTTTATGAATTTTTTAATGTACCCAAAAAATCCACCAGTTGTAATACTCACTGCTTGGGCCACGATTAAAAACACCAGAGCTATAATAAATACCATGTTATAGTCAGTGGTCGCTGTCCGGTATATAAGCTCTCCGTTGTAGGTAAGCGCTGGAAGGCCTGGAATAAATGAGATTACATTTCCAACGATAAATAGTAAAAAAATAGTAAGAATCCATGGGTGCAGTCTGTTGGTTACCTTGTTGGAATTGGTTGCATCGTCCATGAATGAGCGTGTTCCTCCGACAATAACTTCTAGCCACAACTGAAGCCCTTTTGGAACCTCTCTCATCTTGTGTGAGCCAATAACAAACACCAGTATAAGGAGTATGCTCAATAAAATAGTAACCCAAAACGTGTTGGTTATGGGGAAACCAGCAATATAGGTGAGTATTTTTGGGGTAATTGTGAGGTCCATTTAATTTTCCTCCTCTTCGTCGTCAAATTGGTATGATTCTGGCCTATTTTTCTTCCATTCTTTTACCTGCTCGCGTGAAGGGTCTTTAATGCCCATTTTGTTGTTGAATTTTTTCAGCATTTTTTTAGACTGTACAATAATCAGCCAGTTTGAAAACGCGAATGCTATCAAAACAGAAATTATAACAACTATTTTGTCGACATAATTATTCTTATAAAGCCACCAAGTTCCTCCTCCAATAACTAAAAGCGGGCCTATAATATAGCCCGAAATCATGGCTGATAAAGCAAATCCTTTTAGTAGATATGATAGCTTCATTGGAGGAATATCTATGGGTTCTTTGGGTTCTTCTTGATTATGTTTTTCCATAATTGCACAGAATTACTATAACATATTTATTTATATTTTGAAAGATTTATACGCTGCTATTGTCTGATACTAAGGGTTTTATGTCAACTCTATGGGGACTTGATTTATTTTATATTTTGTGCTTGTTGGATTCGCAGAACATAAGTATTCCATGATAGAATATCCACATGGAACCAAAGCAAGACATCTTAAAAGAACTAAACCCAGAACAAAAACAAGCTGTTATCCATAAAAATGGGCCGCTTTTGATTGTGGCAGGGGCTGGAACAGGCAAAACAACCGTTATTACGCGTAGATTAGCTCATTTGATTTTAAATGAAAAAGTTCGTGGTGATGAGATACTTGTCTTAACATTCACAAATAAGGCATCAGAAGAGATGGAAGAGCGGGTTGATAAGCTTCTGCCATATGGATACACAGACCTCTGGGTTTCCACATTCCACGCATTCGCGCAGAGGATTTTAGAACAGCATGGAATGGACATCGGCATTTCCTCTTCAGTTGAATTGCTTGATGATACAGGAGCATGGCTTTTGGTTAGGCAGAATTTGGATAAATTTGATTTGGATTATTACAAACCGCGCAATAATCCAACTAAGTTTATAAAATCAATGCTTACGCATTTTTCTCGGCTGAAAGATGAAGAAATTTCTCCAAAACATTATCTTGAATATGCTGAAAGTTTGAAGCTGTCGCGAGATGCTGCAGAGTCATCAGGATCAGAATCTGAAAAAGATGAGAATCAGCGCATCATAGAAATAGCAAATGCGTATCATACATACCAAGAATTGCTTCATGAAAATAATAAAATGGATTTCGGAGATTTGATTAATTATTGCTTGCAATTGTTCCGAGAGCGTCCGAATCTGCTGAAAAAATATCAAAAGCAATTCAAATATATTCTTGTTGATGAATTTCAGGACACAAACTGGGCGCAATATGAATTAGTGCGCATGCTGGGTCTTCCGCAGAATAATATCACAGTAGTTGCTGATGATGACCAGTCAATTTATCGTTTTAGAGGCGCGTCAATGTCAAATGTTATCCAGTTTTCAAAGGATTATAAAGATGTAAGCAAAGTGTCATTAGTACGAAATTACAGGTCAGGACAAGAAATTTTGGATGCTGCCTATGAATTTATACAATTAAATAATCCAAATCGTTTAGAGTCGGCGCATAAGATAGACAAGAAATTAATTGCAAATACAAAGGAAAAAGCGCATATAGAGCATTTGCATTGCGCAAGCGCGTCTGATGAAGCGCGAATTGTTGCAGAAGCAATAATGTCATTAAAGCAAAAAGATAAAAATGCTACTTGGAATGATTTTGCGGTTTTAGTGCGCGCAAACTCCCAAGCAGAGGATTTTGCCGAAATTATGTCAGCATCCCGGATTCCGCACCAGAATTATTCAGCAGCAGGCCTATACAGAACATCTTTGGTAATGAATATTTTATCATTTTTTAAAGTGCTGGATGATTA